>Ga0194059_1000060_pt1 | contig 52860 bp, 49 predicted proteins | sample SepL6211m_MetaG_FD_163426 | JGI IMG/M metagenome (GOLD analysis project Ga0194059, IMG submission 163426) | Anoxic zone freshwater microbial communities from boreal shield lake in IISD Experimental Lakes Area, Ontario, Canada - Sep2016-L626-11m | ecosystem: Environmental > Aquatic > Freshwater >...
CATAAACTCTAGGCTTACCACCTTTTTTAATTACATCATACAAAGTACCCTCTTTTAATTTTTTTACCCATTTCTTTAAAGTATCAACACCTATTTCAAATTCTTTAGATATTTTTAAAAGTTTATAGCTATTTAACCCTGGTTTTTTAAGTCTTTTAGCTACCCTAATTCTTAAATCATTACTGTAACGCATAGTAATGAAGTTGAAGTTAAATTATGAATTTATGTCTATGTTTTGGTTAGCGGAATTGGTATATATTTTCGTTGTTTAGTTTTTCATCGGTTTGCGTTATTCTAAAAAGATTTGCAGCCAATTCGGTAGCTCCCGCTCTATCGAGTAAATTGTCTTTGCCTAGTTCCTTTTTCTTTACTATTTCTTTATTTCTCATTCCATACAGTCCCAAATATCCAGCATCGTTAAAATCAGCAAAATTTTCTACTCCAGAATTTTTAGCAGTTTCAAAAAGTTTTTTGTTATGATCAGTGACATCTTGCCTTATTTTTAACCTTTTTAGATCTTCTGTTAATTCTTCAAATTTTTCTTGTTTGCGTGTTTGAATGGCAAAATAAGTTCTAGCTTGTATACATTCATTTGTATTTCCAAGCATGGCAATTTTGTAACAAGCAAACCTTGAAAGTTGATAATCTGTGGTCTCTCTAGTAGCTCCCTTACCAGCTTTTATCAATTTCGGTGCGTACCGAATATGATCGTTTTGCTCTTCAAAGTCAACTATTTTGGTTTTTTGAATAAGCTTGTGAAAATCTTCCCACCTTTTGTATCCAAGCAGGGGCATCAGCTCACGAGCCAGCCAAAATTCATTGTGATCGTCGATACGAGCAATTTTTTCAAATGTAGATAAATTTTTAGACATGTTTAATTTATTACGCTTTTTATAAAGGTTATCAAGTGTAAAGTGATATGTTGATTAATCTAAAGAAAAAACATTCTTCAGTTAACAAAATTTAATTCACCCCTCCATAGCGTCCAAAGCCAGCTCCCCTAAATTATCCAACGACCCTGACAAAATCAAGGCCTCCACACTTCTTTTATTAAACCCTTGAAACTCACTCATTCTATCAACAAAATCCTCCAATGTATTAAACTCGCCACCAGCGTCTCTCTGCTTGATGATGAATTTGATCACGTCGCTGCCTAAATTTTTAACACTTCCAAGGCCGTAGCGGATGGTTTTGTCGTCTTCAATAGTAAAGTTATCGTACGATTGATTTACATCTGGAGGTAGTACATTGATTCCCATTTCTTTGCATTCACCGATAGCTGCAGCGATTTTATCTAAATTACTACTTTCTGCTGTCATGTAGGCTGTCATAAATTCTACTGTGTATTCAGCTTTCATATAGGCCGTCCAATAGGCAACCATTCCATAACTACATGAGTGGGCTTTATTAAATCCGTAAGCTCCAAAAGGTACCATCAAGGCCCAGATTTCTTCGGCTTTAGCTTTAGTTAGGCCAGAGTTTTTTTCTGCCCCTTCTACAAAAATAAAATGTTGCTCGTCGATAACTTTCTGGATTTTTTTACCCATACCTTTTCTGAGTACATCAGCCTCTCCCCAGTTGTAACCAGCTAGCTCAATAGCGGTCATGAGTAAATCCTCCTGGTAAACAAAAATTCCGTAACTTTCACCCATCCACTTTTCCATCTGGGGAACTAAATATTTAATTTTTTTGGCATCTTTTTTCCTGGCAATATACTCTGGAATACTAGCCATTGGTCCTGGACGGTACAGAGCCACCATAGCCATCAAATCTTGGACTTTATTTGGCTCTAGCTCTACCAGCCAGCGAGTCATAGTGTTTCCAGATAGCTGGAAAGTTCCCATTGTTCTACCTTTAGAAAGGAGTTCAAAAGCTTTTTTGTCATTGACGTCGATGTTTAATAAATCAATATCTATATCCCTTCGTTTTTCTGTAAGCTCTATAGCATTTCCTAAAATCGCCAAATTTCTAATTCCCAGGATATCCATTTTTACTAGTCCAATTTTCTCAGAAATTTTCATGTCATACTGTACCACGACCATTTTGTGTTCAGTATCCCATTGAGTTGGGGCGTAGTCTGTAAGCTTACTTGGAGCAATTATTAAACCAGCAGCATGACAACTGGCATGGCGATAATTTCCCTCAATTCTTTTGGCAATATCAATGATTCTTTTACTTTCTTCATCGTTGTCGTACACTTCTTTTAGCTCGCTACTGGTTTCAAGGGCCCAGTTAAAAGTGGCTTTTCTTCCTTGTGGAGCTACCGGAATAAGTTTGGAAAGACGGTCACATTTTTTATAAGATACTCCTAATACCCTACCAACGTCTCGAATTCCAGCCCTGGGAAGCATTGTTCCAAAGGTCAAAATTTGTGATACATTTGGTACCCCGTATTTATCTGTAATGTATCGGATGACAAGCTCACGTTTATCATCGGCAAAATCTCCGTCGATATCGGGAGGTGAAGGACGAAATGGATTTAAAAACCTTTCAAAAGGAATGTCGTAGATTAAAGGATCAAGTACGTTTATAGAGTTGAAATAACCAACAAGTGAACCTGCTGCTGAACCTCTGGTATTCGTTACAATACCGTTATCACGGCAAAACGTCATGATGTCCCCAAATACTAAAAAATACTCAGCGTAGCCTTTTTTGATAATAATATTTAGTTCGTATTCAATTCTTTCAAGGTAGTCTTTGACCGTTTTTTTGGTGCCCCAATAATCTGCAGGGTAGCCTAAAAGTTTACTGGTGTCTGGGACTAAATCTACAGCCAGTTGCTTTAGCTCGCCAAGCTTTTCATATGGGTATTGATGAATCAACTCACTACGGGTTTTTTGCAGTGGGTGGAAATTTGTAATCATGCCGATAAAAGTCTCCCACGTGAGTCTATCTCCAGGGTTTTGACCTTGGGGCAACTCAAATTTGGGAAAGTAAGAATCGTCAGCGTGTTTATCGAAGTCGCAGCGAATATTAATATCAATAGAATTTTCAAGATCTTGGGTATCTGATGCCGAATCAAATTGTCCGTACTGCTGTTTTAGCTGATCTACTGATGGAAGATGAAACTGGCGAGTAAGTTTTATATCTGCCAGTCTAGTTTGATTTCTAATCGCTAGAACAATCCTAAAAACCTCCTCATCATTTTCTTCAAGATAGCGTGGGGCCGGTGAAGCGATCAATTTCAAACCCAATTCTGTGGCAATTTGAACCAATAAATTATTGGCATTGGTGTATTGTAAATCAGTTTCAACTTCAAGTTTTAAAAGTAGTTCAATTAGCAGGTTTTTTGATCCAAGTTTATCAATGTAGGTTTGAAAAATCTTTTTAACCTGGTCCTTTTTCCCAGCTCTCAAAGCTGAGCCTACTTCATGATCGTTGGAAGGAATTAAAACAATAAAATTTTCACCTCTGGACTTTATTTGCTCTTGTAAATTTTCAAAAGTGATGTGGTAGGATGGTTGTTCTTGAATAGTTCTAGCTACACTAATCAGCTCCAAAAGTGATTTATAACCAGTTTCATTTTTAGCCAGGATTACAATTTTGCTAAAGCTTTTATCCGAACCGAAAGAGCGCTCCTCCTTACTTAAATTTTGAATTCTAAGAGTAGAGCCTAATACAGGCTTGATTTCCTGCTTTTTACACTCTTCGTAAAACTCTATCAAACCCGATCCAGAGTCTTCATCGGTTAGAGCAATTGAGGTATAGCCCTTAGCTTTGGCATTTTTGATCAAATCAGGGATTTGGGGTAGGGCAGAAAGTAGAGAATGATGGGAATATGACCGAGCGAGTAGCATTTTATACAGGGTAACTTTAAAGGCCAGTTTTGGTCAATTGGTTTTAGGGTGAATTCTACGGTTGGAAAAGGTTTTCTTTGTTCTTCAAACATTTTGTAAGGTGTTCCAGATTTGCTCTCAAAGCCCATACTTTCATAAAATCTTACAGCCTTTTCAATAAAACTCGCTGTTTCAAGGCTAATAGTCGAGCATTTATAATCCATCTTCATTATTCGGATTGCTTCTAAAATTAATTTTCTACCCATACCTTGTCGTTGATACTCTGGATGGACATACATACTTCGTAAAACCCCATCTTGGCAGCCAGCACACATACCTATAATTTGCCCGTCAGTTTCTGCAATAACGTACTGCGAGGTTTGCATATATTGAATATATCGCTCTAGTTTTGGCTCTTCTGCTTTAAAAAAGTTTTCAATAATTTGATCAGTTATGCCGTACTGTGGTAAAAGGTAGGTGTCTTTAATTACAAGCTCTCTTAATTTAATTATTTCAGGAAGGTCTTTTTGGTTTGCGATTCTAATTTTAAAATGTAGCATATATTCCTCTTATTCGGCTTTTTTAAAGTTGGTACTTTTCATCTTATCAAAGATTAATGTTATTATCAACACGACAACCAACCAGAAAAGATAATTTACAAAAAATCTTACTAAATCAAAAGTAAACACTGTTGGTTCATGAATAAATATAGACATAGGCCATTGAAAATCTCTTGAAATAGTGTAAAATGTAAGAGGGAAGCCATAGCTATCGTGTTGATAAGTACCGCCCAAATTACCGTTAATAATCGTAAAGCTGGATAAATTTACAAAGAAGGCTAATATCAAACTGTAGTAAACTTTTGCAAACTGTATTTTAATCTTTGCTAATTTAAAAATTAGGATCAATATTCCAACCCCAAAAAAAATTAAAACAAGGGTAAGTGGTAAAGTTAATTCGGTAATTTTATTGTAAAACATATTTAGCTTATATGCAATTTACAATGATTTGTAAAGATAAATAAACTGAGATTTAAACATACCAAACGCTGCAAACCCCCGACTGGAAATCGGGGAAAAATTGGATAGTTGTAGTATTCACTATTTAATAGCAAAAGTTTTAACTAATTCACTGGCAGCTTTATCTAAAGCAGTTTTTAGTTTTGAGTCAGCTTTTAGAGCATCTTCGTAACAAATATTATCAATACCCTCTCCTACTGGTTTTACAATAGTGCATTTTTTAATGATTGCTTCCATATCGTAACTAAATAATGTTGTTGAAAGAGTAAAAATATTGTCACCTTTTTTAGCGTATATTCGAACAGTTGGATTACCCGTTTCGCCATTTCCTTCTAAGGTGTACAAAGTGATCGAGGAATCTGTATTTGCATAAATAACTTGGTTAGCAGGTAAAAATTCATAACTAAAACCAAATCCTGAACAACCAGAAATAAACGGATTTAAGAAAGAATTTCCGGAGACTCTGGCTTCGTTATTATTTGAATACTTGATTTTTTTACTGATCAAATCTAGTACTTTTTGGTAACTTTGTTTTTGCTCTAAATTGAACCCAAGATTGGAATTACTAATATACATATCTATTTGATCGTCTAATTTTGGTCCAACACCAGGAGCGGCACCAGCACCAGTAACATTATTATTTGTGGAACCAGCATTGTCTGATTTTGGTTTAACCATGTAGTTGGTAACATATTGAATGCCACAAATAGCTGAGTTGCCGTCTTCGATTATAGGAAGATTTACAGATTTTACTAAACCAGCGGAATTTTTTAGTTCAATTTTGATCGGATTAGTTTTTGGAGTTTCTTGTGGTTTATTAGCTTCTGGTTTTTGTGTTTCGGGCTTATCTAGTACTGGTTTTGTGCTTTGATTTTTAACTATAGAATTGAACTGAATTTGAACTTGTTCTGGTTGAATTTGGGGTAAAATTTTTACAGGGTTAAAGGTATCAGTATATTCTTTATTTAAATATGAAATATTATATCGAGTACCGTTGTATTTAAAGTAAATGTAGTTTGAAGGATCAGCTTTACCTCCTTCTGCTTTGTAAATATCGCCTAAACTAGCTTCGGTAATTAACCAGCCAGTTTTCTCTCGAAGCTCCTGCACAGTTAGTTTTGTTACATTATAGCCAATAAATTCAGAAAAAACGTCAATTTTATCGCAGCTAAGATTAAAACTACTAAAAGCTACATTAGGTTTTTCACCTTTGATAATTTGATTGGTAAATTCTCTGGTGTATTCATAACTATCACTAAGTGTGAAATAGTTAATTTGATCATTACCCTGATATCGTTTTTCGTTGTAAACTTCAACATTTTTACCGTTGATTTGTTTAGCAAATTTAACAGAAATATCGCAGGCATCTAAACTAGCAACTTCATTGTTAGAATCAGCTTTTAAGGCAGTGTAGGGGTCTTTGTCAGGCTGTTTGTTGGAGTTAAATAGGTTTTTACTAATAGTACTTGGTTTGTATTGATTTGGTCCGAAGGTTTCTAGGGCTGAAGCTGATAAGCTACCAACGGCCAGAAACATTATTAAAGTAGCAAGAATCGCGTGTTTTGTGATATAATTAACAAAGTTAATATAAGGGTTATTTGAAGACATAAACGTGTAAGTTTTGTTAAGCCGTAATGTGTTTTTAACCTTCAATTTAGCTTTTTGATAATCCGTATCGTTTTCCAGCCAAGCTTGCAAGCCTTCCTCTTGAGTAAAGGGGTTTTTGGCAGAAGAAGATTGTTGATTCTCTTTAGCGTTGTTGAAATTGTTAGTATTAAACATTTAAAAGCAGCTTATTAGTGACAAACAAGATTTTAGTAAAAGTGTGACAATTAGCCCCATATTTTTTTACATTTATCCTTAGTCTTTTTAAAAATTCGATGTAGTTTTTGCCTGATATTATCAGCTTTTAAACCAGTTTCAGTAGCTAATTCAATAGAGCTTTTACCTTCAAAAATACTTGCCTGAACCAAGCTATATTCTTCTTGCTGGAGGTAATTTTGCATACAATTTAGCAAAGTTTCCAGCCTCAAAGTAAAGTAAGGGGAGCGGTTATTTTCAACCCCAGAGTCAATTAATTTATCAATAGTTTCTATGTCTTCAAAACCAATCGGCATTTTGTGTATACTATTAAAACTGTAAAAATTTACAAGTTGATTGTGAGCGATTTTCCAAAGATAATTAGCTGGAAATTCTAAATCCTTTTTCTTGATAACCTCGAAAAAATTGGTAATAGTCACCATAACCAAATCTTCTACATCAGCTTTGTTATTAATTCTACGAAAAAAATATCCATACAATTTTGGATAATATAGTTCAAACATAGTCTCGTAATCTGGCATTAAATAGTCATTTGCAATAGTGATTGATGATTGTCAAAATAATTTTGTGTAGTTTGGCAAACCTTTTCTTGGTTATTTCAACAACCTAACACAAATATCTATTTTAAATTCAAAGATGGATTTATTATTTACTATTTACGACAAATTGGAAAGTAGCCACTTGAATTATTAAATAGATCAACCCTCCAATTTAAATCCCAAGGTTGACATTTAACTAGAGTTTAGACTGATTAAGATTAAATTAAATTTATTACTATGGATACACAAAACTACGATTTTTCTGGCCTCAAAGCTGTTTTTTTGAACTGTACTTTAAAGAAGTCTCCTGATGTTTCCAATACTCAGGGTTTGATGGAAGTATCTCAGAAAATTATGCAAAAGCATGGAGTTGAAGTGGAGCATATTCGGGCCGTAGACTTTGAAATTCCAGTAGGTGTATATCCAGATATGACAGAGCACGGCTGGCCAAAAGATGATTGGGTAAAAATCCAAAAAAAAGTTATGGATGCAAATATTTTGGTACTTGGCACTCCAATTTGGCTAGGAGAGAAATCCTCAATTTGTACTAAAGTTGTGGAAAGATTGTATGGTTATTCTCATATTTTAAACGATCAGGGACAGTATGCTTACTATGGTAAGGTTGGAGGTTGTTTAGTTACAGGAAATGAGGATGGCGTAAAACATTGTGCTATGAACATCTTATATTCACTGGGTCATTTGGGATACACAATTCCACCGCAGGCAGATGCAGGCTGGATTGGTGAAGCAGGTCCAGGTCCTTCTTACCTCGATCAAAATTCAGGTGGCCCAGAAAATGATTTCACAAATAGAAATACCACCTTCATGACCTGGAATCTAATGCATTTGGCAAAACTTTTAAAAGAAAATGGAATACCTGCATATGGTAATCAATTCGAAGAATGGCAAAAAGGTAGAAGATTTGACTTTGAAAAACCGGATTACCAAAATCCAGAATACCGAAGAGCTTAACCTTCACAGCATGACAAAGTTAACTGGTAAAGTAGTGAAGGGCTTTGCGAGAGGCAGACTACTGGGTTTTCCAACTGCTAATATGGAATTATTGGACAAAGATCAAACTTTACCAAAGCAGGGTGTATACGTTTCGCTAGTAAGAATTTTAGACAAAAAGTATGAGAGTAGAAATTATTTTGCCTCTTGTAATCTTGGTAAAGCCCTAACTTTTGGAGCAACAATTGATACAATAGAGCCTCATCTTTTAGATTTTAATGAAGATATTTATGGGAAAATTATTGAAGTAGAGCTGATAAAATATTTGCGTCCTATGAAAAAGTTTGTTGGCCAAGAAGAATTAAAGAAGGCTCTTTCGATCGATGTTTTTGACGTTAGGAGGTTTTTCAATTGAGTATAGCTCTTAAACTGACAATCGAAACAGTGTGGATTAACAAAATATTAGCAACAAATATATCACCTTTATATTTTTATCAATAATTTAATCAGTGAAAATTGGGATTAGTATTTGGGTAAGTAATCAGTACATTAAAAAAGTTGAGGGTAGTTTTGCCTTAGAAGGGATAGATTTTGTGCAAAAGTTGTTCTTAACGATTCTATTGATGATTTGTCCAGGTCGTTGTATTGAGCTGCTTTTGGAATTATTCTTGCACTTTGATTGCCCTTTGTGCTAATTGGGCTTGCTTCAAAGTTGGCATGAGTTTGGGAGATATCTTTTATAGCCACTTGAAGGATTTTAATAATATCTTGAATTAAAGAGGAAATCTTAGTATTTAAAGTAATCTGCTCTCTCTCATCCATTCGTTTTTGGCCCGTTCCAAAAAGTTCCTTATCAAATATTTTTGAACGATCGCTAACCAATTCTAGTATTGCTAAAAACTCTGGCTCAATATGATCTTTAAAAAAAGAAATGCTCTCCTGGAATGGTTGCCCTAGTGTATAGTCTCTAACCACGTTTAATATATTTTCGTCCAAATGGCTGCCCAACCCAACTTCTTCAATTTCAGGTATCAGGTTTATTAACAAATATCTCACAAATACACGCCAGGAATTTCGTTCGTATGCAATAGATAAAATTTCATCAGCAGGGTTGTATCCATTAGTCGTCATTTGTTGTCCAGCTATGGCACCTGCCGTAAGTTTTTTATTGTCTGATTTTCTTTGATCCGCCCTCGCTTCATTTAGGGTACGGTATGCAAATACATTGCGATCATTGTAAACAATGCAAACTAAACTTATTGTTTCTGCCACTATTGCAAAAGGTAGAGGATTTTGTGTTAAATCGTATCCAAAATCATCACACAGTGTAGCAAGTATTCCGTGTTGTTGATCGAAGGAAAGAGTAGCAAACTTACGATTCAACAGTTCATAGGTTGCTTCCTTTCTTTGTTGTTCAGCATGCTTATTCCTTGCCCGTATTTGTTCTGGACTTAACACCACCGCAAACCCTTTCTCTTTTCTCATATTAAAAAGCAATAAAGCACTATTTTAGTATATTTGCAATTATTTTAAAATTCCTATATTAAAGTTTTAGAATGGATGCAGATACTTCAACTAAAATCAACAACTGGTGGCAAAAGCAATTCCCAGATATGCCATTGCTAAAAATTCAAGAGCTGGCTGGCGGTCAGTCTCACCCCTGTTTTTTGATAAACGAAAGTCTGGTTCTAAAAATCTATGTGAGAAAATATTCTTGGTCGAACAATTCCTTAGATACTGGTTTTAACAAAGCTCAAGAGTTTCAAACTAAATTATCCAGCTCAGGTTTTACACCAAAAATATTAGGGATTTATGAAAATGATGTAATTTTAGAAGCAGATGCAATTTTAATGGAGTATATTTCTGGAGTTAATTTATCTACAGTTTTGTATCAACTCACAGAGGATCAAATGTTTGAAAATGGTCAGCTGGTGGGTGGTCTTATTCAGAAAATCAACGAAACTGAAGTGCTTGAAAACCAGCCTTTCAATACTCAAGAACTAATTGATGAGATTAAAACTGAGTTTAACGGAGCCAAACAAAAAGGTCTATTGTATAAAGAAATTGAGGATTTTTACAATGACCTTGTTCTTACTTGCAAACCGAGAATTGTCCAAGACAATTTTGTTTTAGTTCACGGCGATATTCATCCAGAAAATTTAATAATTACAGATTTAGGGCTAAAGCTGATTGACTTTGATGTGTGTAGTTTTGGTCCTAGATTTCAAGAGCTGAGAATTTTGCTCCACGCAGCTTGTATTCCAGCTGATCTGGTACCCGAAGAGTTGGAGCCATTTTATCTAGCGGGAATTTTAATACCCTGGTTTAAAGGTCTTATCAGCGCATACCCTGAATTAATTCAGCCAGAGTTTTTTAATGAGATTAAATTAATTGCCTTTTTGGAAATTTTAGGAAAATTTAATTTGGGAGAGAATATTGGGGATAAAGATACACCCAGGAGTCGAGGAATGGAGATGTTTAGGTTGGTTTTTGAGGAGAAGCTGTTGGGTAGCTTATAATTTGACACTAGTTAAAAATTTAGGAAGAATATTACAAGTATAGTTAAAAATTTAGGAAGAATATTACAACTTATGTACAATAGAATACTTCTAAAAGCAATTATTGCAGGACTCGATAGGGGTAAGATTGCTATTATTTATGGTACCAGACAAGTAGGTAAAACCACGTTAACAAGAGAAATAGTCAATTATTACCGAGATACAAACAGTTTTGACCAAGCGGATATTTTTTGGGCTGATGGGGATCAGCTAGAAACACAACAAGGACTGTCCAGTCAAAATTTAAGCACTCTCAAAAGTTTCATCTCAAATTGCAAGCTGTTAGTTGTAGACGAAGCCCAAAGAATCCCTAATATTGGTATAAATTTAAAAATATTGCATGATAATATTCCTGATTTAAAGATTATTGCTACAGGTTCAAGCAGCTTTGATTTAGCCAACAAAATTAACGAACCACTTACAGGTAGGAGTTTGGAGTTTTTGCTCACACCATTGTCTTTTACTGAACTGACTCAAAAAGAGACTATTTTCCATTTAAAATATCACCTAGAAAATCTTTTAATTTACGGCAGCTACCCGCATATTTACACCCAAAATTCAGATCAAAATAAAATTCAAGAACTCAAAAATCTTGCTTCAAATTACTTGTATAAAGATATTTTGGAGTGGGAGAACATACGAAAATCAGACAAACTAAATAAAATTTTGAAATATTTAGCCATTCAAATAGGCGGTTTAATTTCAATTCACGATTTAGCTACAAAGCTAGAAATAAGTTCTCAAACTGTAGAAAAATATATCGATCTATTAGAAAAAGCCTTCGTAATTTTTAGATTAAAAGCTTATAGTTCAAATCAAGCTAACGAGCTGAGTAAATCATTTAAAGTATACTTTTGGGACTTGGGAATAAGGAACACCATCATTCAAAACTTGAATTACTTAGACCTAAGAAATGACATTGGGAGTCTCTGGGAAAATTATTGCGTCTTAGAAAGAATCAAAAAAAATATTAATAATCAAGTCTTTGCCAACTACTATTTTTGGCGTAATTATGATCAAAACGAAGTAGATTTTGTAGAAGAATCAGGAGGAGTTCTGGAAGGTTTTGAATTTAAATACGAAAAAAAATCCATCACTAAAGGGAGCTATAATTTTAGCAAGCTTTATCCAAATAGTACCTTAAAATTAATTAATAAAGATAACCTTGAAGAATTTTTGGTTGGGTAAGGGTTTTTTTTGTACAATACACCGCGATTTAACACGGAGACAAAAAAATGACATTTTTGGTCCAGGCTTTAGCCTGGGGTTTGACACCAACATGGGCCACACAAAGTTGGTGATTCATTGCTTTAAACTAGTTTATATAGTTTACAGATGAAGCTCAAGAAGAAATTTTGTGTTACTGCAATCCTGATTTTTTTCATCAAATTGTAAGTACCGATTATTTATCTATCTGGATTCAACGAAGACTGGCTAAAAATCTTAGTATTAGGATTTTAACTACTTATTCCGAGCAGCCTTTTTTTGCCATTTATACAAGTAAAAAAGAAATGAGACGGGTAAAAGTTGTCAGTGGCAAGTTTCCTTTTAAAGCTACCTTTTATATTGCAGGCGATAGAATAACTACCTGGAACCCCGTGCTACCAAAAGCCATTTCCATCCAAGACAGGGAAATTACCCAGCTGTACAGATCAATGTTTGAAAATATTTGGGAGTCGATTCCAGAGTTGAATTACTAAATTTGGAAAATGAGATATTTTTACTGAATTTTGAATTACTTTTTGACATTACTTAGCAAAATATTTAAACCGATTTCATGTCTCCAAAAACCGTAAATTTTAAAGGATATTTTTATACTCTTACTGGTCTATTTTTCATGTTTGCCCCAGTGTTTGTACCGTATGATAAAATCTATCATAAGGCCAAAGAAGCTGGCTATCAAGTTGATTCTGACTTTGGTTTGTTGGAAAGGGGCACCTTTATTGGACCAGGTAAAATTGGTGTAAAAGTAGGGCCTAAAAAGGATCAGGATACTTCTAAATTAACTCTAATTGAAGGCGATTTTAAAGTATATGAACACAAAGGTAGCTACAAAAAGTTGGGTGATGCATTTAAAACCATAATGCAAGAAAATCCAGAATCCAAAACATATTACAGTATTTATAAAAATAGTCCCAATGTGGTAAAAGAGGAAGATTTACTTACTGAGATTTGGGTGGGAGTTTAAACAATTTTTGACTAAAATTTTGATCTAGTTTGTCTTATTTTAAGTAATCATAAATTTATGGCTAAATTAATTTCCGTTGAAGATAGAATCAATTATGTATATTTAAATTTTTGTGAAAATCAAAAAAAAGTAGATGATTATTTAACTAAGAGAAAACAAGAATTAACCAAAGACGTACAAGTCCCAGGTTATAGAGCAGGTAAAGCTCCCCAGCATTTATTGGCTCAATATGTAGATTTGGAAACTATCCAAGCAGAGATAGACGATGATGAAGTAAATTTTTTGATGTCTCAAATCGAAGATTTTATTAAAAATCCGCAAACTTGGTTACCCGACGAACATATTCTTTTCAGGCTATTTTTTCCAATTAACCAAATAACTCGTGTTGATGGGAAAGTTAATTTTCAATTAATAGCTCAAGTGTTACCAATATTAGATATAGAGCCAATTTTTAAAGACAAACCTAAAATTCCAGAAGTCACTGAAGCAATGCTTGTAAAAGATGGCTGGTTGGCTAAAGCTGACTTTGAAAACCAAGCCTTCATAAATTTGTGTGAGGAGTTTAATCTTTGGAAAGAAGTTTCTCGACCTGCAAAGTTATGGGATAAAGTTATTGTCAGCTACGAATTAACCGATTCAGACGATCAAGATGGAACTTATTTGGATGAGCAAATTATTATCAGTTTAGACGATGAAGAACGTAAATTTAACGAGATGTTTATTGGCTTAAGAGCTAGGGATAAAACAAAAAAAACTTTAGAGGTTACTGGGTTGCAGGGGTCAACGAAACAACATTTTAGTATTTTATGTAAAAAAGTTTTTGAGCCTAAATATTCCAGTTTTAAGCAAGCGTTTGAAAACGAATTAAAGCTAAAAAAACACTATTCCAGTGAGGTCCAGTATTCACAAATTGTATCTCAAGAATATCAAGAGCAATTTGATGAATTGCGAGAAATGTACATTGATGATGCTTACAATGATATAATCAGAGAATACGTTACCAAAAATAAATTGATCAAACTACCTCTACAGCAAATAAATACAGAAGCTGAAAACATTTTAGAGCAATTAAAGCAAATATCTGAGATTAAAAATCAAGATATACAAAAAACCTTTGATGAAGAAGTTATAGTTACGAAGTTTTTAAAACCGAAAACTAAAGTAACTGAAGCTGCAATATTAGAAATGTTAAAGCAGCAAGCATCTCAAAACTATGGGATTCGAACAATGTATAATTTGTTAGGGATGCTTTGCAACCCCCAATTTTATGTGCAGATAAAATTCATGTTTGATTTTAAACCAGAAGAGATAATAGAGCCAATTAGAAGTAAATTTTTCCAAGAGCTTGAGTCTATTGATGAGGAAGATAGGAGCGAAGAACCTTCGGGAGAGGGTTTGCTTGGCTCAAATGAGATGGCATATTTAAATCGTGTATGTGCTGATGAGTATATTTTAAATAGATACTACGAATAATAATATCCAGTTTTGGTCCACCGCTCTTTCAACAAAAAATTAATCAATATGACTCAAATTCATTATAATCTTTATATTAGACTACACAAATTACCATAAAATATTTGTATTTGACTAAAACCGTCTAGCCTAAGTCATAAACCCATCCTTCAACACCTCCATCGCCAGATTAGCTAAATCCTGCTTTATATAGATTATAAACTCGCTGTAGGTGGTTAAACACTCCACAAAAGTGATGGAATTTACAGCTAGAGCGTTAAGAATTTGACTGCCCATCCCTGGGTAGTTTCTAAAGTCTGGATCGTATTTTAAAATTAGAGCTGATAAGCCTTCTTCTTTAAGTAGAATCTTAAAAAAGTTCATATGTTTTTTCACTAGCTCCAATTGGCTTGAAGATACAAAAATATCCAATTCATCTTCAACGTTGACCACATTAAAATGAATCGATTCTTTATCTTCCAGGGCTTTATAAATTTCACTCAAATCTGGGTTTGGGTTGTGAGTTTTTTTATAAACAATTTCAGAAATTGGTAGCTTTAGCGCAATATCGTTGATTCTAAATTTTGGTTTAGTAACCACTACTGTATTCAGTTTTTGTTTGATCCTGGCTAAACTTGTAATTATACTACCAAGTGAAACTTTGGTTAAAGTTAAGGCTTCAATCCTAGGTTGGATTAGTTTGGCGTAGCTGCTGGTATTTAACAAATCATTTTTTAGATATTCAGTAGCAACATTATCTTTGGTTAAAATATTCCAAACTTGCTGTGATATAGTCAACATAATGTAATAAATATTACAAAATGAGTATATAATGTCAAAAGTGTGGGTAAAATTAGTCTAAATCTTCGTAATAATCTTTACCTAAAATACTATGACAAAACTTATATATTTAGAAAATCAAAATTTGTACGAAACAAAAGCCAAAGTTTTAGAAATCTCAGACACTGAAAATGGCAGGGCTATAATTTTAGACCAGACAATTTTTTACGTCCAAGGTGGAGGCCAGCCAGGGGATAAAGGCAGGATTGCAAACTCAGATGGAATTTTTGAAGTAACCAAAACAGTTTTTAACGAAGATGGGCTTGCCATTCATATGGGAAATTTCGTACAAGGAAGCTTTGAAGTAAACGCTGAGGTCGGTTTGAAAGTTGATGTTACGAGTAGAAAACTTAATTCTAAAATACACTCAGCAGGACATTTAATCGATTTAGCCGTAAAAAATTCCGGTTTGAATTGGAAATCAGGTAAAAGTTATCATTACCCAGAAGGTAGCTATATTGAATATACCAGCAATACAATTGAGAATTTGAACTCAAAAATTCCAGATTTGATCGAGCAAATTAACCAAGAATATAACCTACTTGTAAAACAAAGTTTACCTTTTGAGGTTAAATTAGATAAATCCCAAAGCTACAAAGGACAACCACTTAGAATTGTAAGTATCGCGGGTTTAATTGAGTGTCCATGTAGTGGGACTCACGTTTCAAACTCCTCAGAACTTTCAGGTTTTAAAATTACTAAAATCAAGGTTAAATTAGGAACAATTCGGCTTAGTTATAACTAATTAACTTCTAACTAGAACAGAACACCAGCCTAATTAATTTGGTTGTAAGTAAATAAAAATACAACCCCCTCAAACTGATTGCTCAGACCTCTTACTAATATACTTACTCAATATTACTAGTTGTTTACTATTATAGTGTAGCTTGTCGGCCAAGGTAATTACAGCTATCACAATTTGTAAGATGTTTCCAAGGGTGTCTTCAGCGTCTATAGTATTATCTTTATAATTTGAATATATTCGTTTATCTAAACCCTGTGTGGCACTATTAGCCAGGTCAATTATATTTTTTCTGTTAGAGTCATCAGAAATTTGCAAAATTAAACCATTAATAACATTTTTAGCCAAAGCTACTATCTGACCTAGGGTTAATGAGTCATATGTTTTTATTTCTATTTCTTTAGTTGTTAGATTACTCCCTGTTATTTGGTTCAATTCGAACATGGTTTGCAATTGTAGGACACAAATCGTAAGTTGGAAAGGGCTGAAATTTACAAACTAAAAATAACTTTGCCCAGGTAACTAACTTGAGTATTTATATCCTTAATCCCGACTTTGGTTTTTTTGTGGCTTTCAAACAATAATAGTTATTGCCAGTTTAGTTTCTTCAAACACCAAATACTTTAGGAATAAATTCTTACTTAGGATAAGTTTTGATATTAAACAGCCAATTCCAATCGATCTGAATATATCCTGATCCGTTTAAATAGACAAAAACTGATATCAACATAGAGACAATTATGGCTGTTACAATCCAAAAGTCTTTATCCATAGCTTTAGTAAAATTAGTTGTTTCTAGCTTTGTCTTCTTCTTTATCTCGGATTACCTTAGCAAGTGTAAAGGCAGCAAAGACTGAAAACAAATATGACATAATGAAAAATCCTTTGGTCTGAATATCAGCTTCTAATCTGATAACTCCAATTACAGTACCAAAAGAAGCAAGTAAAAATGCAAACCAGGTTAGGTAGTAAAAAGCTGGGGTGTTGGTTGTTTTATTCATATAATTAAATTAACTTATGACTTTTAAAACATTGTTATATAAACTTGTCAAGGATAAGTATTTGCGTTATTCATTAAAATGATTTTACAATATCTTTATTATTTCTAAAATATACGATAATTTATGTTTAAACACGTTTCCAAGTTTTGGTCTAAAATTCCCAAAAAGGTAAAAAAATATTCTGTCATAATCCTGGCTACAATTGTCGTAATAGCAACTTTATTTGTGAGCTATTTAGGTTTGAAACCTATTAAAAAGTATGATAGTAAAAGTGTAACCAAACTCAACTACCAAGAAAGTAAAACAAAGTTTACTAAGGATTTGACTTCCAAAGATACAGATAAAGTAAGCATGGAATGTAAAAGTAAATTATTAGAACACAACAAGAAAACTGAGAAAGTAGTAATAATGTTTCATGGATTTACCAATTGCCCAGCCCAGTTTGATGTTTTAGGTAAGCAGCTGTATGACCAGGGTTATAACGTTTTGATTCCTAGAATTCCTCATCATGGTATGAAGGATACCCTAACCACAGATTTAGAAAATCTTAAAGTTGAGGAACTTGTTGAACAAATTCAACTTTCTGTGAGTATTGCTTCCGGTCTAGGGGGTAAAATTAGTACATTTGGAATTTCAGGAGGAGCGGTGATGGCTGCCTATGCGGGGTATTTTTATAATGATGTGAAAAATGTATTTATTGCAGCTCCGATTTTTACGCCTCAACAATATGCAGCCTGGCAATTACCTTATTTGATAAATTTGGTTGATACACTTCCCAATCAATTCGTATGGTGGGACGATACAGTTAAGGAAAAAATTGAAGGTCCAAAATACGCCTATCCAAGATTTGCACTCAAAGCAGTCAATGCTTTTATAACACTAAGCTATCAGCTAAAAGTAGCCCTAGAAAACAAGCAAGTTTATCAAGACAGTAAAAGATTAGTTCTGATGACCACCGAAAAAGATCCAGCGGTTAATAATACAGTTGCTAGGTATTTAATCGATCTATGGAGCAACAACCCCGACACAGTACTGGTAGCCTACCAATTTTCCTCGCAGCAAATGCCAATTCACGACTTCATTGATCCAAATCAGAAAAAGGCTAATACGGGCTATATTTATCCAATAATTTTAGATTTGTTTAAGAGGGTAGATTAATTGAAAATCAAAACTTGAAACCAGCCTAAAGGTAAATTTTGGATAATAAATAATATACTTGTTTCAAACCCACTTTTTTAATTTGCTCTCTAAATACTATATTTTGCCTCTTAGTTTTTGGTTATTAACTCGAAATGATCCACTATAGAAATTGATTGTTCAGGGTAATTGCTATATAATATAGCTCTCATGAGACTCACCAGCTCTGAAATGGTGTAATTAATTAATGCTTCAACGTCAGCCTCTTGTTGTTTTAGTTCTTCATTGTTTTCAAGCCACACATAATTAGCAAAAACTTCTAGCCGTGAACTTTCTTCTGTTTCAAGAAGGCCTTTGTAAGGCTGGGGATCTTCGCCCAATGATGTTTTTACATCAACTACTTTACCAAGGTAAACAGTAAACTCTCTACTAAGTATAAATTTTGAATAATTATCAGGTATATTAGCTCTTATCTGACTTAAGAGTATATTTCTATTATTTCCATTTTCAGCTTTAGCTATATAACTCTCATAATTTGGTGCATAGCTTTTTGATTTTACATTATTTATTTCCATATTTACAAGTTTATTCTACAACAAAAAACCCAGGCATAATACCTGGGTCAAAATTCTAGTGTAAGTTTAAGACTATTTAATAATCTTGGTAACAACTCCAGCTCCAATGGTTCGGCCTCCTTCTCGGATAGCAAATCTCATCTCATTTTCAATTGCAATAGGCTTTTCAAGCTCTACTTTGATCTCTACATCTGTGTCTCCAGGTAAAGCCATTTGTTTAGCTGAATCAACAAAGTTGATGATACCGGTAACATCTGTAGTTCTGATGTAGAATTGTGGTTTGTAGCCTGGTAAGAATGGAGTGTGTCTTCCACCTTCGTCTTTGGTAAGGATGTAAACTTTAGCTTCAAATTGAGTGTGTGGAGTGATAGATCCAGTTTTAGCTAGAATCTGACCTCTCTGAATCATAGTTTTATCAACACCTCTTAGAAGTAAACCAGCGTTATCACCAGCTTCACCTCGATCAAGTTGTTTGTTGAACATTTCGATTCCTGTAACAACTGTCTTTTGAGTATCTCGTAGACCTACGATTTCAACCTCGTCGTTAAGATTTACTACACCTCTTTCAATTCTACCTGTAGCCACTGTACCTCTACCAGTGATAGAAAATACGTCCTCAACAGCCATTAAGAAAGGTTTGTCAGTCTCACGAACTGGGTTTTCAATGTAAGTGTCTAGGGTATCCAACAATTCTTGGATTTTAGCTTCCCATTTAGCATCGCCTTCAAGAGCTTTCAAAGCTGAACCTTGGATAATTGGCGTTTTGTCACCATCATAACCATTCTTGGTTAATAATTCTCTGATTTCTTCTTCTACAAGCATTACCATTTCTTCATCATCTACCATGTCGCACTTGTTTAAGAACACAACGATATTTGGTACACCAACTTGTTTAGCCAAAAGAATATGCTCTCTAGTTTGAGGCATAGGCCCGTCGGTTGCAGCAACTACCAAGATAGCAGCGTCCATTTGAGCAGCCCCTGTGATCATGTTTTTTACGTAGTCAGCGTGACCTGGACAGTCTACATGAGCGTAATGCCTTGTAGTTGTTTCGTACTCTACGTGAGCTGTATTAATAGTAATACCTCTAGCTTTCTCTTCTGGAGCAGCGTCGATATCAGCGTAGTTTCTAGCTTTTGCGTGTCCTCCCTTTGCAGCGTATGTTGTAATAGCAGCGGTAAGAGTTGTTTTGCCGTGGTCAACGTGGCCAATAGTACCAACGTTCACGTGTGTTTTACTTCGATCGAATTTATCAGCCATAATATGAATATATAAAATAATGCACTAAATAGTTGCTTAAAAAAATATTATTAATGGCCCTTTGTCAAGAATATTTGTAAAGAATCGTTTTTTTTGCTAAAGGTTGAATTATGCCCTCGACTAGTTCAATTAGTAAAACTAGTATTAGACCTGTAGTTCACTTAAACTCAGTCAAGCCAGGAATGTTTTCCAAAAAGCTAATACCAGCAGTGGAAAAAGAGTCCTTTTGGAATAAAAAAATTGTTGTTACTAAGCCTACAAAACCTTTTACGAGGCCTGAATTTAAAGTTAAAGACAAAAAATCAGATACAAAAAAATTCTCAATTAATATATTCTCAACCGAAAAAAAAACTACAGATAAAAAGGAAGTAAATAAGTCCAATGCAATCTTGTCTTCCCAGTTTTATATAAACGAAGACCCTAAGAGCCAAAGGAATAAGGTGGTGAAAATATTTATGTTTGTCTTCGCGGTTGTTGTTGTTTGTGTTGCATTGTTGGCTTTGCTTTTATTTAAAGATATTTCTTCTATTGCTAAAACTATTTAATTTACAAAAGTTATTTTGTATTTTAAACTAGGGTTTTGTCTTACAAAGATATACCAAAATAAAAATATGGCCTTTAATCAAAACCAAAAAAAAATGACAGTATCTAAAGTTTTTACTTGGATTTTAGCTGGAGTTGTCCTAGTTTCAATACTTGCTGGGGCAGTTTCAAGCTTTCTTCTAAAGCCAGCCAATAAAGCCAACGCGTCGCAGATTTCATCTAGCCGACTTAAAACGCCACTACCTAATGGAATTGAGCAATCATCTTCAAGTAACGGTTCACTAAAACCTTTACCTAAATCACAAGCTCCGGGAGTCTAGTTTAAGATGCTTTAGACAGGATTTGCCTGGCAAGGATTTTACTTCTTTCAACTCCGGGCTGATTATAGGTATCAATATTTAGGATTTCACCAAGAAAAGCCACACTTATTTCTAAAAACATAAACAGTTCTCCAAGGGTATATTCGTTTATTTGGTCTAATTTTATGGTTATATTGGGTCTTAACGATTCAGTTAAACTGCTCCTTGTTCCTTCAAACTCAGCTTGAATTAGTTTGTTAAAAGTTTTATTTTTAAGGTAATCTAAATTATCTTCAGTTGACCATAATGACGGGATTTTTAATTCTGAAGCAAATTTTTCAATTTCCACAAAAACTACCAATTTGTCATGAGTTCCTTCCTGGAATAATTGGAGCTGTGAATGTTGATCTGTGGCCCCAAGTGCGGGTAGTGGGGTAACCCCAGTGTTCACTTCTTTTCCGGTTAAATTAAACTTTTTACCGACTGACTCGCTTAGAAGCTGGGTGTACCAATTGGCAAGAGTTTTTAACTGAGAAGAGTAAGGCATAAAAACCGTTATGTTCTTCCCTTTCATACTGAGCAAGGATTGGGTTACTGCAAGTTTATAAGCAGAAAAGTCCCCTTCATCAAAGAACTTTTCCTTGGCATCTTTGGCACCCTCCAAGAGTTTATTGATATCTAATCCGACGAGTGAAGAAACAAGTAGTCCTACGGGCGTTAAAACACTAAAACGGCCTCCAACATTACCCGGTATATCAAAGGTTTGGATGCCTTCTTTGATGGCCACTGATTTTAGATAGCCGTTTTCTGGGTCGGTAACAAATACAAAGTGTTCATTTAAATTCAGATTAGCTTTTTGAAGCAAGTCTTTAAAATAAAAGTATTGAGCTAGTGTTTCTGGCGTTCCTCCAGATTTGGTTTGGACTAGAATAAGAGTTTTTTGCAAATTGATTTTATCTGTAATTTCCTGTATCAAAACTGGGTCAATATTATCCAAACAATGTACTTTTGGGGTGTTGGCTTTTGGTGTTCTGTTTAGTGCCTCAAGAATTGTTAGTGGCCCTAACATGCTACCTCCAATTCCCAAAATTACTATGTCAGTGAACTTTGATTCTACGGATTTAGAATATGCTGAAATTTTCTCTAAGTTTTCTGGCTGATTTCCAAGGTCTAAAAAACCTTGTTTACGAGACAAAACTAGTTCTTTATAGCTTTCAAATTTAGATTCCCAACTGGTAAAGTCTTCCTCAGAAATGCCGTGTTTAGGGTCTTGAGCTTGGGTTTGGAAAAGATTCTGAAAGTCGACTGTAAGCATAAATTCGAATAATTTTATATGTAACCACAACCAAGTATAAAATTTATTTAGTCGTCCAGGGAGTGAAGGGTTTTGTTTTAGAATTCGATTTGTTTTAATTTAAAGTTAGATCTGCTTTTTTCCATGTCTTCATCAAACTTTTTTAAATCTTCGTCCTCATCGAATTTGCCTAGGTATTTAAAGAAATCTGGTTCTTTATTGCCTCTTGGTGTTTCGGTAAGTATATTTTCTAAAGACTGTCTTATAAAATCAGACATACTAACCTTACGAATTTTGGAGGCCTTTTTTAGTTTAAGAACTAAATCTTGAGAAACTTTAAGTGAGATTGTTGATTGCATATGTATTAGAGTAATACTGTATTTTTAAATTACATAGATGTCAAACAAAACAGTTTAGAATAATTTAATAAGTACTTTTAAATAGATAAAAATTCCTCAATTAATTTTCACCGATGCTAAATTGATAGCTAAAAACAGATGTTAAATTATTATATTATTTGACAAGTATATTATCATAATACATAAATATAAAGTATGTACCTTCTCGACACAAATATTATATCAAAAGCTACAAGAAAAGACCCAGAATCTATTGAGATTATTAATAATTTAAGGAATAAATGGATGATTCATAATCAACACCTTGATCTTTTTACTTCTGTAATTGTTATCCAAGAAATTGAATTCGGTATTTTGCAAGCCCAATTAAAACACGGAAAGGATTATAAAAAAGACTATTTTACAAACCAAAATGCTTTTATTAGTGATAAAATTAGCGTCCTTGATTATACAAATGAAATGGCCAAAAGATTTGCAAAAATAAAAAGTAAATTAAACAGTTCTGGTAAAAATGTTGGAGATGCCGACCTTATGATTGCTGCTGCAGCTATTGAAACAAACTTGGTGTTGATTACCAATAATACAAAACACTTTGAGGTTATACCGGGTTTAGCGATTGAAGACTGGACTAAACCTTTATAAAAGGTATTTAGCTAATTAAAGCCCTCCCAACCAACCAAAGTTTTTCCAAAGTTGAAGTCCTGGCTCTTTTGTTAAAAACATCATAGTCCTGCTGCTCGATTTTATCCAAAATTGCTGAGTAAACCAGGCCGCATAGCTTGGCACAAAATCTGCCTTCAGGGGTTAAATACTGCAAACCTTGGTAGCCAAAAGTGTACATATTTTTTGCTTTTTCAATGTAGGCTTTGAGAAGGTTTTTAAAGTGATCGTTAACAATATTTTGGGACAAATCAGTTTCGCTATAGCCAAACTTTTCTAAATCCTTTTGTGGTAAGTAAATCCGTCCACGCTGCCAATCTTCTTTCAAATCTCTCAGGATATTAGTAATCTGCATTGCCTTTCCAAATTCAGAAGCATATTTTAAAGCTTTAGGATCAGTAAAACCAAGAATGTAAGAAATCATAAGGCCCGGAACTGCAGCTACTAAGTAACAATAGTTATCCAATTCATCGTAAGTATTAAATTTAAGTTTAGTTAAATCGCCCTTAACTCCTTCTATCAATTCAAAAAAATATTTCTTGGGGATGTTGTATTTCAGGGCAGTTTGATGGGTAACTTTTAGAATCAAATTTTCAGTTTTACCTGTTTTAAAAACATTTTTAACTTCTCTTTCCCAGGCGTTGATTAATTCTAAACGTTTATCCATATCCCAGGTGTCAGTATCATCAGCCAAGTTATCGCTCAACCTGCAAAAAGCATAGATATTGTAAGCATCTTGTCTTTTATTTTTAGGTAAAAACCTGGAGGCAAAGTAGAAACTTTTGGCGTAGTCCTGAGTCACAGCTTTAGCCAGCTCGAAACCGTCAGCTAAGTTGTATTTTTGTTCTAGGTAGGCTAGGGTCATACTTCAATTCCAAAATCTTTAGCTATTACTCGGGCAGTCATTTTAGCACTCATCATTACACTAGGTGTGCCAGCTCCTGGTTGTGTACTTGCACCTACAAGATACAAGTTTTTAAAATCTTCAGATTTGTTATGTGGCCGGAAAAAAGCCGATTGTCGAAATAGGGGACTCACTCCAAAAGCGTTACCCAGGTAAGAATTCAGATCATCTTCAAAATAATCTGGGGTGATAAAACTTTTATGCACCAAACGTTGTTTAAGATTGGGGATATAACCTTTTTGGTCTAAATAGTTTAGTACCTTATCGGTAAATTGTTCTCCTATTTGCGACCAATCTTGCTTGCTTTTAAGTTTATTTGGCACACAAATTAATGTATAGGCTGTGTGATAACCTTGTGGGCACATACTCGGATCGGTTATAGTTGGTACATGCAAGTATTGTGAGTAAGCAGGGGTTAATTCATCTTGGTTGAAAATATTATCAAGCTCGGTTGTGTAAGTGTCGCCAATAATTATATTATGGTGTCTGAGACTATCACTAAGATCGTTGGTTTTTTGTTTTTTAAAAGCGAAGTAGATAACTACCAGTGACATGGAATATTTAGTTAATTTTTTAACTTTAAAGTCTGAGTTGATAAGTTTACTTTTACCCTTCAATAGATTCAAGTAAGTACTTGCGTAATCCGCATTGGAGCAAACTATGTCTGCTTGTAAATGTTTCCCGTTTTTCAAAGTAACACCAGTTACAAGATTACCCTCGGTGTCGATTTTATTTACACCAGTGTTTAATTCCATCTTGCCACCCAGTTCCTCAAACTTTTTTACAAAAGCTGAAACTAATTTACCAGTACCGCCCATAGCATAATGGACTCTCCAGGTTTTTTCTACAAAATGTACAAGCACATAAATTGCTGGTACTGAGAAAGGATTGCCACCTAAAAGTAACGTTTCAAAGCTAAAAACAGTGCGGATTTTTTCATTTTTAAAGTATTTACTAGCGTAGCTAAATAGGCTTCGGACAATGTCTAACTGTATAAATTCAGGTATTACTTTGATCATGCTCCAAGGGTCGCCAAAATAAGTGTAACCAAGTTCCATAAAACCGCGTTGGAAAACTTTGCTTGCTGTTGTGTGAAACCTTTTAAAACCATCCACATCTTCATCTCCGGCTAGTTCTCGAATTTGCTTGATGGTGTTACCATAGTCGCCGTCGTAATCAAAATAAGTACCGTCACTAAAGTAAATCCTATAAAAAGGATTTATCGGAACAATATCTAAATATTTTTTTGTATTATTGGAGCTTGTAAAAGTTGGTGAAACCTTAGCATTTAAAATATCTTCATCTATAACTCCATTTTGGACATTTTGCCACTGCTTGAAAGCCTCTTGGGGATAATCAGGAGCAAATTTTTGACCCTTTTGTGCTGACAAAAGCTCTTCGATAAAATGTGGAACAGTTAGTACAGTTGGTCCCATGTCAAAACGAAAATCGCCATTGACCCCTTCTACTCGGACACTTTTTTGGTAAGCCCGTCCACCTGGTTTATCCAATTTTTCTAAGATTGTGGTTTCAAAACCCATGGACTGCAGGCGAATTCCCAGACTCAAACCTCCAAAGCCAGAGCCGATTATAATCGCAGTTTTACTCATATAAGTATTTAGTTAAAGATAGTTGTGGTTGTAAAGGGGAAACTCATAGTATATAATATCCTCGTTTAGTGTTCGACAAAATTACTTTGACCAAAGCCGAATTTTATTGTAAAATGAAATAAAATTTGCATATGGGAATCGAACCAAACACTGTCTCTGATACAGAAAAAACTATGAATCAAAACTCAGAATCCGAAACAAAAGAAGCTCCAAAGCTATTACAAGGGCACGATGAACCAAAGCTAACTCATCATGAAGAAGCGAAAAAGGATCACGTAAAGCATGAACACGTTGTTGAACAAAAAACAACGCAAGCTGCTGAAAAAGTTTTAGAGGTTTCCAAGGTTTTACCAGTTACAAAACCGGAAGTTGATCACTTTGCTAAAGCCAAGGGGGAGATAAGACCTGAAAATAAAAAGCAGGATATCATAGTACGTCCGAAATTAAATGGATTTTTGGTTTCTTATATTATTTTTTCTATACCAGGCTTTTTGGCAGGTTTGGTGTGGACAATCGTGAGTGTGGTTTTACTATTCTCGATCATTGGTGGTATTGCTTATGCTAATCAAGCCTCAACAGGGCAAGATCCTGCTAGCTTGAATTTAAAAGTAATCCAAGATAATAAAGAAGAAAAGGGTATTCTGATCTACGACTTGTCTGGTCCAATTTCTACAGGCGGCAAAGATCTGCCAATTTCTACTCAAAATGCTGGAATTTATACGGGCAAGGTAGCCAGCGATTTTAAAAAAATAAAGGAAAACAAAAATATTAAAAATGTAGTTTTTCGAATTAATACCCCTGGAGGTGAGGTTTATGGAGCTGAAATTTTAGGTGATCTAATTGCTGATCTTATGAGCAGTTTGAACCAGAAGCAAGCTGTCTATTATTTTGATCAAATTGTAGCTTCTGGAGGGCTTTTTGCCAGCTACAAAAATCCAAATTATGTTATCGCCTCGCCTTACGGTGAAACAGGTTCTATTGGAGTGTTGATAACCCTACCTAATTACAAAGGAATTGCTGACAAAATTGGTTACTCTGAAACTGTGATCAAATCTGCTGATAAAAAAGATATTGGTAATCCCTTTAGAGATCCAACCAATAGCGAAATTAAGTATTTTCAAGATAGCGTAGATCGCACTTTTAAAGAATTTAAAAATATTATTGTTACTGGTAGAAAAATTGATCCAAAGGTAGTTGACTCTATAGCCAACGGCTTGGTTTATGAAAATTCTGCAGCTAAAGAATATGGCCTTGTAGATGAACTAGGTTCAGTAGATCGAGCTGTTGAAAAAGCTGCCGTTAATGCTGGGTTTGGAACTAATTATAAAGTTTGGGAAACAACACCTCAAAAATCAGTTTTGGATAGTTTTTTAGCAAGTAGTTACTTGGATAGAATTTTAAAAGTTGGTGAAAGTACCACTAGCGTAGTAGATAAAGCTAGCTATTTTAAAACTGGAAGGGCTTATATGATCGACGAAGTTAGGATTTAACCTACAATTACTTTTGTAGCAATCGATAAAAATAAACCTGTTTCTAATACTCCTGGTATAGCTTTTAAAGCAGTTTCAAGCTCGTTTAGACTGTCAATTTTTGCAAAACTGCAGTGCAAGATATAGTTGCTATTATCGGTAACAAATGGCTTATCTTCTTGCTTACGCAAAGTCATGACAGCCCCAAGCTTTGAGAGTTTTTCTTTAGTTGACTCCAATCCAAAAGGAACGACTTCAACGGGGATTGGAATGTTTAAAAAATTATCCGTCAGCTTACTTTTATCCACCATAATAACTTCTTGAGTACTGGCTACTGCTACAATTTTTTCCCTGGTTAAAGCCCCGCCATAACCTTTGATCAAATTATTTTGAGGGTCAACTTTATCGGCTCCGTCAAAAGTAAAGTCAATTTTGGTAAAGGTATTTAATAAGTTTATTCCAAGGGCAGCTGCTTGATTGGTGCTTTCTATTGATGTTCCAACAGCAGTTATGTTCAGTCCTTGCATAACTCTTTGACCTAAAATATCGATAGCAATTTTGGCAGTAGAACCTGAACCAAGGCCAACAATCATACCATTTTGAATTAAGTCTATAGTTTGAGTTGCAGCTCTAATTTTAGCTTCAATTTGTGGGTCTGTAGTCATGTTTATAATGTCTAAGATTGGTTGTGATTTATGGCAAGGTTAACCAATTGTTAAACTATCCTTCAATATCACTAAATAGGGTTTGCTAGTATCAATCTTTTTATCGATCAAACCCAAGTAGCAATTTTGAATATATTTGATCGGATCTAAGAGCGAATAAACCCTAGAACCAAAGATTTTGGCGATAAGGTCATATTCCTTTTTGATAATATTTTGCTCAATAAACTGTTGGTGGGCTTCAATCAAAGGCTCTTTGAGATAAATTGCTTTGGCTGGAGAATGAATAAAGTTGATTATAGCTGTTGGTAGGTTGTCCGTATGCCTATTTGAAAACAAATCAACCAATTCGTTTGAGTACACGTTTGATTCGATGATATTTCCAATTTCGACTCTTTGAGAAAGTAAAAATTCTAAAATTAACTCACTGCAAATTACCAATTCTGGTCGAAGTAAAATAATTTTTTTAGAAGTAATTTCTTTTTCCAAATTGTTATTTCCACCTTCAATATCTGCATTTTCATGTTCACTTTGAATAATTGAAATTAAATCCTGGTTAATTTGTTGAATCTCTGGGCCTGTAAGCTCACAATTTTTTAGACTCTCAAACGTCTCTTTGCCTAAAATGTTGGATAAGTAATCTTCAGTTTTTCGAGTAATTAAGGAATAAAATTGTAATCTCTTTTCAAGACTAATTTTACTTTTCAATGTTTTAGTTGATAATTTTTGAGTGGGCATAAAAGACTATGAAATAGACTGTTTTGGTGTTTAAGATAAAATAGTTTTGACATTTGATGTATTTTTGTGATTACTCTTGGACTTGTTTAGGTTTGTATCAATTTGGTTAACAAGATGCATAATACCTAGCTGTATTCGTTTCAGTTGAGCCGGTGAAAGTTTTGGGCCAAGCTTGATACTCAGCTCCAGTTCCTTAAGTTTACAGGTTAAAATTTTCAAACTCTTAGTCATAAATAATTTAAGATTAATTGAATAAGGCAACAAAATACTTAAGCCATCAAAGTAGCCAAAAAGACTTTAAATTAGAACTATATTTGCTAAAACAAAAAATTGTAGCTAAAATTTAAACACGTAAGGTTATAAAATTTTCCAACCTTTGTCAATCACTTTTTGATATTTATAAAAGATACTTTAATTATGGCAGTTTTTAAAAATACTCAAATTAGTGATGAATACAGGGTTTCAAGCACAACAGTGCTTAATTGGATTGAGAACTCACTTTTAAAAAAAAATAACCTTCACATTACCCTGGTTGGAAAAAAATATAAGATTGTCGATGATCCCCACAACCGCTCGGAGTTGGAGAAATTAACAGAACAGGCCAAAATTTATAAAAATAAAATTGACCAAAAAAAAGTTGAAATAACAGAAGATATATTTAAATTATTTACAAAAGATCAGCTAATCGAGCTGATTAATAACTTAAAGCTAAATAAAAGGATACCCTTAAAATTTAGTTATTTAGGGAAAGGCTCTCTGGAATGGGAAAACTTTACAAAGGAATCATCCAAGTCTGGAGGCTATCAAGCTGACATTAAAACACCGGAGTTATTAAATAAAATTTTTCCTGTGCTGCTAGATAGAGTCTCAAAATTTAGTAAAGTTAACATTTTCGATTTAGGAACTGGAAATTCTAATTCAATGGTTGAAATCACTAAGAATTTCAAGAATAGTAGAAAATTAAACAAGTTTATCGGTCTCGATATTAGTAATGAAATGCTTTTTATTTCGGAGAAAAATATAGAAGATAAGGTTCCTGGTATTGTATATGAAAAATGCCTTAAAGACATTGAGAAGTCAGATTTTGCTAGCGAGCTGTTTTTGAGTAAATCTACAAATACAGTAAATTTGGTTTTTTTTATTGGAAATACAATTGGTAACATGGAAAATATTGACCGAACGTTACAAAATTTGAGATATTCATTGGATAAAGACGATTTACTCATTATTTCTAATAAAATAGATACTATAGAGAAAAGAAGTCAGTTTGAGCCTTTATCTGAGAAAAATCCCCACTCATGGCTCGTAAAAGAGTTTGGAATTGATCTTGATTTGTGCACCCTCGAAACTGAATTCAACGAAAAAAATTCAAGCAGAATGGGCTACTTTAAAATGGATAAAGACTACATAATTGATTTTAGTAAAGCCGGTATTCATGAAAAAGTTGAATTATTCAAAAATGAAAAAATTGTCTTTTGGTATCACAAAATGTCTTCCAGGGAAGAAATCATAAATGAGTTGAATTTAGCAGGACTTGAACTTTTAGATCTTACTACAACGACTGATTTATCTCATTTGCTAGTGGTATGCAAAACTAGAAATGAAAAAATCTAAGCAAAACCAAAACTTGAATTGCCAAACTATAACTCTTTTGCAAGTGTTTTGTAAATGAAAACTCTAATTTTCTACTCTAAAGCGGGCGGGGGACATCAAAAAGCTGCTGAACTAATTGCTTCCGGGTTATCTTCAAGGGCTGTGCAAGTAAAAGTTAAAAATGGCTTTGATTTAGATGGTGCTGGCGGCTTTGATTTTGCCCCTTTTGCTTACCGATTACTGATGGGGCCGTTATACTTTTTGTGGATAACAATTGTAGGTCTTCAGAGAAGTTTTGCAGGGTTCTTTTTGTTGGAAATTAGTTATCAGATAGGTAAGTTATTTTTATACAAAAAATTTGAAAAATTAATCCTAGATTATAAGCCGCAAAGTGTGGTTTCAACCTACTATTTTTTTGCAAAACTGGCTAGAGAAATTTCCCAAAAACATCAGCTAAATCTAAAAATTACGACTGTTGTCACTGATCCATTTTCTCCAGAAAAAGTTTGGTTTACAGACCCAGATGGTGATTATTTAGTCTATACCGAAGAGGCTCAACATTTAGCACTAAGCTATGGCTTAAAATCCCCACAGCTAAAAGTAATCGGCCCAGTTGTCGACCTTGAACCAGTAAACAAAACTAGATTTGAGACTGTTAAAAATCAATTAAATTTTGATTTTACAAAACCAATATTGTTAATCCTGGGCGGAGGTGATGGTTTACAAAAAGGGACTGAGATATTGAAAGCTGTTTTAAGCACAAAACCAGGTTTGCAAACAGCTGTTGTTTGTGGTCGAAATCAAAAATTATTTGATGATTGTAAGTCGCTTATAAACACTTTTGAGACTGGATCAACTGTCAAGCTTTTTAAGTTTGTAGATTTTGTGTCAGAATTAATTTCAATTTCTTCGGTTGTAGTCTCAAAAGCAGGTCCAGGAGTAGTTTTTGAAGTTTTAAAGCAAGCTAAACCTTTACTTTTATGTGAATATATTTGGCCTCAAGAAGAAGGGGTGGTCTCTTTTGTAGAAAAAAACCAACTTGGTAGTTTTAAACCTGAAGTTACCGACTTAATCCTAGAAATTTGCAACGTTTTATCAAGTGAAATAGTTTTTCAAAAAATTGATTCTGGCCAACTAAATTTTGATTTGGATGCGGGCTTAAACAATTGCCTAAATGAGCTTATTTGACATTTTAAATTAAAAAAAGTCTTATCCAAAGGAAGGATTCGGGACGTTGTCCAGTGGTAGGATACATGCATGGGGTGCATGTGGTCGCTAGGTTCGATTCCTGCCGTCCCGACCAAAAATACACAATTATTATGCAAGTACGCCAAGCTACAACCGAAGACAGTTACAGAATTTTAGACCTATATCGTGAATTTGTAGATTATCTGGAAATGATTTCTGAAAAACCACCTATTGATTGGACCGATGATCAGGAAGATGTTCAAATGACCCGATTGGTAGAGTTTTTGGGTAAACCAAACCAAGGTATGTTTGTAGTTGGTAACGATTACGAGACTGTAGGCTTTGCTTCTTACATTATCCAATCTAGAATTTTAAGGGATGAAGACTGTATGTATATTGAAGATTTTTTTGTCAGTGAAAATTTTCGAGGTCAATCTTTTGGTAAAAAGATGTTTCAAGCTATTAAAGATTTTGCAAAAAGCAAAGGTATCAAAATCATCAAATTAAACACTGGTATTGAGCTATCACTGGCTCAACAATTTTACACCAAAATGGGAGGTATTCATACAGAAAATAGATTTAGATTTGATCTGTAGAAAAACTCTTGACGGCAAGAAATTTTGATGGAAACGTTATCCTATTATGCTATACCTGCGATCTTGGCTCGAAGACTATATTGATCTTTCTTCGTTAAACGATGCTGAATTTTCCGATCTGGTTTCTCTTAAATCTGGCGAAGTAGAGGAGTTTAAAAATATTTATGATTGGTTTGATGGTAAAATCTTGGTGGGTAAAATTGAAAATGTAAGGCCACATCCAAACGCTGACCGCTTAAAAATTTTTGAGGTAAATGTTGGTACAAACCCTTCGGTTATATCATCAGTTCAAGGTGAGGATGGTAATTTTAGAGTACAGATTGTCTCAGCAGCGCCCAATGTTCGTGACGGTTTAATAGTACCTATAGCTACAATTGGGGCTAGACTTACTCATTTAACTATAGCTGAAAGAAAAATGAGAGGGGAGAGTTCTTTTGGAATGTGTTGTGGTAAAAGTGAATTAATGCTGGAGACTGAATTTAGTAGCGGTTTGTGGGAGCTGGAAGAGGAATTTACAAAGTTAAATCGTGAAATTGTTTTAGGACAAAGTATTTGCGATGCACTTCCTAAGTTTTTTCCAAGCCAAACAGTTTACGACATCAAATATTTACCTGATAAATTAGGTACTCTGGGCAATCACCTGGGCTTTGCATTGGAACTAGCAATTTGTTTAGAGGATTTAAATTTATTAAAACCAAGGGCTAAAAGATTACTAGATAATACTCATTTTTGGCAGGATTTTCAAGCTAAATTTATGGATTTAGACTACAGCAAAGTTCGTGGCAGCTTTAAAGATGACACCGGCTACACCAATGCTTACATGCTTTTTGATTTGGACGTTAATCCTGGCGGTGATGAAAAATTTGAATATAACCTACCACATATTTACCAGCAAAGATTATTTTTTACTCAGGTAAATCTAATCGGGGGATTAGCAGATTTATCCAATTATTTGTTATTTGACGTCGGACAGCCAAGCCACTTTTTTGTTGATAGGTCAAACCCTGAAAGTCTAAATTGGGAGGTGAAAAAACTTACCAAACCAGAAAAATTTAAAGGTTTAGGTAGGCTTAAAGACGCAACAATTCCAGAAGGGGTGGAAGTTGTTAAGGAAAATAATCAAATAGTGTGGATACCAGGTATTTCTGGAGCTGAGTCTACAAAAGCACTACCTGAAGATTCTAAAATCTCTATTGAAATAGCCAACTTTGAAAAGTCCCGAGTAGCCCAAAGCAGTTTTAAAATAAACTATCGTTCAGACTCCGCAAGATTGTTTAATAGCGGAATAAATTTACCTGTAGTTTTGGTCTGGTTATTGTGGCTGGTTGAATCGTTAGAGTCTTCTCAAACGCCTTACAACCTTAATTTGATTCTGTACTGGTTTAGCAGTTTACACCCTTTAAGTAAAGAAGTTAATCAAACTGAGAATTTCTTGGAATATGCTAAAAGCCTACTTGATATAAAAGATTATAGAGGTATTAACCTTGATTTAAAGTATATTGCTGGACGAATGGATGCAAATTCTTTGGAACACAACTTAAAAATTATTGAACAAAAGTTAAGTATTTTAGGTGAGTACAAAGATGGTGTTTTTTACCCGAATATATTTTATTCTCATGTCGAGACGCAGGAAGAGGTTTTGTTTGAGATTTTAGAGCTAAATGGTTTTGATAATTTAAAAGATGAATATCTGGTTCAAGATAATAGCCAGGTAAATTCTGTAAATTTTGATAGCCTTTACGAACTGAAAAAAATCTTTGCCAGTTTCGGTTTTCAAGAAGTAATCACTAGGCCACTTTCTAGTATTGATAACTTAGAATCTACCATTACCAATACCCCAAGAACAGCCTTGGAAGCTATTAGTAGTCAAAGACAGGATGAAAACTTTTTACGAGAAAGTCTATTTTCAAGCCTACTTAAATGTATAGTAAACAACATTAATCAAGGCCAAAAACAACCAAATATTTTTGAAAATTCTAAACTTTACAAACAAGACGCGGATAAGTTAATTGAAACCTCGGTCATCGAAGCCATTGCTACAACCAATGACCCAGCTGAAGTTACTAGTTTGATTAACTTTATAGCCAAAAAACTTGGTCTGGATAAGGTACAAATTAAAACTCTAACGTCACCACTTGGTCAGGGCTACGACTACAATTTTGATCAGCTGAAAATTGAGCTTTTGGAAATTTCAAATAAAATTAAAAAGAGTTTTGAGCTGCCGCTAAACAAAAAGTTTTGGTATTTAAAAGTAGACTATACAAACTGGGATTACAAATTAAATAGCTACAATCAGTATTACGATGAGAGCGATTATCCAACTATTAAAAGATCATACTCACTGGCAGCAAACGCAGATTTAACCTGGCAAAAAGTAGCTACAATTTGTCTACAAAATGAAGTTTCTGGTACCATTACAAGACTAAACCCTGTAGAAAGAATAATTAAAGATGGTCAGGAAATATTAAATTTTGAAGTAGAGTTTGTAAGCTACTCCAGAAATCTAGTAAGCACTGAGATTACCGACTGGGAGAATCAAGTAATGGATGAGTTGCTTAAGGTTTATGTCGGTGCTGGGTGGAGGTAATCTAGGTTGATTTATGCATGCTAATTTCTTTTAAAATTAAGCCTCCTGATATTTTAGAATCATCGACTAGATAAGCCCTATACCCCCTATTTCCCCTAAGTTGAAAAGAATAATTGTATTTTTCACTAAGTCTTTCAAAATTAATTGGCGAATTTTCTGATTCAACACCTGGTTGTTTTCTAAGTGAGTCCAAACTAAAAATACCGTCGACATTTTCAGAATCTTCTAGGAGTTTTAAAAAAATTCTAAGGTTGCTTTTATCATCAAAACTCAAATCATGTGAGGCAATATTTTTAGCGCTATCAGTTGCAAATAGATCACTACTCATTGTAATACGTATTTTTCCTTTAGCGGAGATTTCAATAAATCTTTTCTTTAAGAAGTCTTCTGGGTCAGAACCATTTTCTGAATATTCTGGGAGTAAGTCTTGTTGATCGTCGACTGCTGGCAAATTTTCTAAAAAATTTGTAACCTCTCTAATGGCTTTTCCAGTCTTTATATAATCGATTATTCGCATCTCAACTGAAGCCATAGCCAAAGATAAATTTACAAATTGGGGTTTATTTGGCTTGTAAGCATTATCAAACTGCTTTTTATAAATACTAATACAAGTTGTCATTATTTCTAATAATCTTGTTGGGGCATCTTCTGCTAGAGTTGGGTTAAAACCGTTGACTTCTAAATATGCTTGAATTGTATTTATATAAAGCGTTTTATCATTTTTAATCTCATTATACAAGACTAAAGTTAGGGTTGTAATTGTGTTTAGATGCCCATCAAAACTATTTTCTCTCTCGTCAATTGAGTCAATTAGAGTATACAGGTAAGAAATTACATTAAACACCATCCTATAATGTAAATTATTTGATAGTGCATTGTTTAATGGCTTTTGTGAATCATCATCAATTCCAACGCTATCAAAATTTTGGGATTCAATAAATGCTTTAAATTTAGTTAAATATTCTTGTAATTCTATGGATTTTAGCATTTGCTCAATCAAAGCTTCGAGATAAAGACCTTGCTCTTCTTGGTTTGGATTATTATTTTCAAAGAGCGGCACTAAATACTTTTGGGTTATTCTAGCACTATCAATTTGCCACTTGAAACCATCTTTTTTCGAAAGAGAATTGATTGTAAAATCTATATTCAAATCCGACATGTAAACACTTATTGCCGAGTGAATAAATTGGCCATCGCTGTATTTGTGGTTTAAACTAATTTTAATTTTTTCAGAGGGGTTTTTTTGTGTAAAAGGTAGTCTAATATTTGGGTTGTTAAATATGCTTAGGACCAGTTTTTCAATATTTTTTAAAATTTCCGCCCCGAATTGGATCGAATTAAAAACTTTAAAAGCTTGATCACCTTCAAAACTTGTCGTCCTTTCATTTGAAATAGCATTCAAATACACACCAGCTTTTTGCGATAACTTGTTTAAATAAAGTCCACTATCTTCTTCTTGACTGTGCATATTTAAGTCTTTTTACATCCTTATCCGAGGTCCTTTTTGTACTGCCAGCGCATACTCCTGAACTGCTTTGGTTAGACTGTCATCCAAGGTTAGATTTTGGAATTGTACGTTATAAATTAAATTACCCCACATTCTATCAACCCTATTTGGGTCAGGTTTGTAGTAGGTAAAGGCATATAAATTCCCAGCTGCAAAAATTCTGAGCTTTTCATCTCCTGAAGTTTGTAAATCTATGATGTCTTTTCTCGCAGCAGGAAGATTCGTTTTAGAAAAAAATTTTTTTTGAGCCTCTAGAGTCGTCAAATAATTCATAAACTCTCTGGCTTTTGCTAACTTGGCTAACTTGTCGGCATCTTTAGGATTTTTGGCTGAATCAATTTCTAATTGTCTACTGATCCCATCCATCATGAACGTTCCGTAGGTTTTTTTGTTGTTTAAATCTAGTTGAGGTAATTCTGAAACTCCGTATTGAAGTCTGCTGTTTCTTTTGGTTATATCATCCTCAAAGGTGGAATAGCCTATGGTATAAGCTAGCTTACCTTCGATAAAGGCATCGGTGCTTAATTTACTTTCAGTGTTCCAACTGTAGCGGGTGTTGTTTGGCTGGGCAAAATCCATGTAAAACTTTACTGCTTTATAGGTTGGGTTATCTTGATCAAATTTAACACTAAAGCTTTTGTCAGTGATATTACCAGTTGCCAAATCCTTTTGATTTCTATTTTGACCAAAAGTTGGCTGGCTGGTGGTATAGTCGTATAACTGACCTCCATTTTGGACTACTAAAGTAGCTAAGATGTCGTTAAAATTGGCGATGTTGTAGCCCTGTGAGGTGTCCGCTTTATCTGTAAGATATCCAGTACCCAAGGATATAGCGCTTTGGGTAAATTTCTGGTCCAAACCACGTTTATTTAGCTGCACGAGTTGTTTCTCCAAGTCTGCCCAGGTCGTTGGGGGTTGAGCGATCCCAGCTTGTTGTAGAAGGTTTTTATTATAATATAGCTGAAGATTATCAACGTAACTTGATATTGCGTATACTTTATCCAAATCGGTACCAGATTGAACAACAGAATCTACAAAATTAGTTTTATAGTCTGCTAAAAGTTTACTTTCTGTTACTCCTGCAACCCCCGAAACAGGGGTCATAAACTCTTTTAAAGAAGCAAAATCATCATTTTTAAAAGAAAAAATATCTGGTCCTCTGCCTCTAGCAAAATCAGTAATTAAATTTCGATAATAATCTTCATCAAATGGTACGTCAATTTGACGCACTGTTACATTTTGATTTCCTGGTAATGCTTTAAATCCATTGATAGTTTCGTTATAAACGGAGCTGCTAAATTTAGGTTTCCACCATACTAATTCGACATTTGGATTGCCAACCACCACCTTTGCAGCTGGCTTACTGCCAAAGACAATAGCCAAAATAATACCAATTATAATTAAAACAGCTACGCCAATAATTATCATCAACTTTTTGTTTTGTAAAAGACCTTGCATATTTGTTTATGGTCTAGTTTATCACACTTAAAAACCCGTGTCAAAAGATATTTGCTAGAATTTTTATACTGCCTGGAATCTGGATTAAAACTTAAGTTCAATAGTGTAAAAAGTTTTTACTTTGACTAAGATTATCTTCTGGGGTAAATTAGACAGTATTAGATATGAACTTTAACGCTATCCCCGATTTTTTTTCCTCTTTTTCTGATAAATACATCAGATACTACGACCAGGCTCACCTTTCCAAGACTGTGGGTGAATTATATATTTTATTTTTAATTAGTGTGCCGTTATCTTTACTTCTGTTTATGCTATTTAATGGCCACAGATCCAAGACTTTGGTTGATTTAGGACACCACAAATGGATCATTAAGAATTAGTTGATAAACCAGCTAAGGCAATCATCACGGCGTTGTCACCGGTTAATTGTTTTTCTGGTAAAAGAACGTTTACAACATCCAGTGCCTCTAATTTAGATCTTAGCAAAAGATTGGCTGATACACCACCAGACAGTCCAATGGATTTAGGACTAAATTTTTTGATACCATTTTTGACCTTATTAGTTAGTTGCTGAACTACAACTGTCTGTGCAGATACTGCAACTTTATAAATTAACTTTAATTTTAAGTTAAGTTTAGTAAGATCTCCCTCAATCAACAACTCAATTTCTGTCGCTTCGAGCTTTTGTTCTATCTTCCAATTTGAAATATTTTGAGCCTGTAAAAAATATCTTACAGCAGTTTTTAAGCCTGAATAAGAAAAATCAAAATTTCCGTTTTGGGCCATGGAGACTGGGAAGTTGCAAGCATTTTCTTGGCTTTTCTTGGCAATCTTGGATAGCCAAACCCCTCCTGGATATGGCAGTCCCAACATCCTGCCAACTTTATCTAAACATTCCCCAGCGGCGTCATCAAGAGTTTGTCCAATTAACTTCTGCTCTAGATTTTCATCTAATAAAAAGAGTTGAGTATTGCCTCCGCTTACAAGTAAATGTAGGTGTGGGAAAACTGCTGAGTTTTGATTTTCAAAAAGATGTTGATGATAAAAACTACTGAAAAGGTGGCCTCTGAGATGGTTTACAAATTTGACTTCAGGTAAAGTCTGATACTTTTGACCAATAAAAAAAGATAAACTTTTGGCAAATTCCATACCCACTCTTAAGGCTGAAATTAAGCCGGGTTCGTTGGTTACAAAAATTGCGTTCAGACTCGATAAATAAATATCTTTAGTTGCTTGTAGGCTACCCTTAGGGTCTGTAATTTGGGCAAATAATTTATCAAAAAGTAAATTAATATTTTGTGCGTGCTCCCTGGCACCAACTTCAGGGACGACTCCTCCATATATAACATGCGTTGAAATTTGCGAAGAAATTACAGAAGAAATAACTTTAAAATTATCAATATAATCAATAAAAGAATTAAACTCTTTTGGCCTATCATTTCCTTCAAGTAAAGCCAAAGAGGTCTCGTCGCAGCTGGATTCTATGGCTAAAAAGTACATTATAAAGTGTTAATGGAGCCAGCAACAAGAGTCGAACTTGCGGCCTGCGGTTTACGATACCGCTGCTCTACCAACTGAGCTATACTGGCTTATAGCCAAAGAGTTTCAAGGTGGGTCTGTTTTGTCAAAGCTTATAAGTGAACGTTCTTAAGTAGTTCTAAACCCTATAAATCATCAAATACACCTTTTGGAATAAGAATTTTTGCTCCCCGTATTCGGTACAAGTTGTCATTGTAATTGCGACCCTTATACCCAAATATCTCTATCACGGCAAAATTGATACAATATTTTAAAGGCTTCTAGTCTTTTTTCCAAGTCTTTCCAGTTGCCTTTGAGTGGTTTTCACAGTGTTTCTACCGATTTATTTATGAAATATTGGACTTCTGGAATCTGCTTAACTTCTTTTGGATTTTCCATATTGGTAGTGTTGAAAATTTAGTTAAAATTGTATATCGAATTACATTTTTACATCAGATCTTAGCCTCGGTTCTTTGAGTGTATCTGGTTCTTGGGTGATTGAAAGCTTAAACTTTTGGAGCAACTTTTTTTCCTCCGCTAGAAAGCGGTGAGAGATATTTGCTTTCGGGAATTAATTGGGGTTGGTTAGCGTCACGCTCAACTTTTTTCTCCTCGATATGCTGTATCAGTTTGGCAGAGTCATATCCTAATGAGTCTAGGGTTCTAGTGTATATTCTCACTGTGTCTTTAAGTTCGGTGTAAGGATTGTCCCACGTATCATAACTAAAATTGCTTTCAAAAATACCGTTCTTAGGTAAATATAGTAGTTTAGATCTGGTTAATTGGAGTAATAGCTCAACTAGATATTCTTTTTTATCTTTTAGTTGTTCTAGCTTATTTTTACCATTAATAGTGTGTACTGGCTCTAAACTAAATGTTTTGCGCAATTTTGTTGCTGGTGTATTTTGGTATGCAGTTTCTGATTCGATGCCTGCACCCAGTTCAAATATTTTAGCATACACGAATTCGATAAGATTGATAAACTCTGGATCTCTATTAGCTGGATCTTTTATGTTGCTCACCTCATACTTTCCATCTTTACTAAACCATTCAGTTATAGGATGATGATATGAAGTTTCTAATACATTTTTTGCTGTATCAGCATCAACACGATCAAGAAATTTTCTAGTGGGGGAATTTCCACCTGTTCGATAAGCATAGCTTTCAGCTTTTTGAGAAAGATCTAAATTGGTTCTATCTTTTATGTCAGACTTTAAATAGTCTTTTACAAAAGGAGTTTTTTGTAGCAAGCTAAGTATTTGACTTGTTTTTCTAAATAATAGTCCGACTCTTAGTGTTCTTGCCTGAGTTGATTTTAAGTCTGGTTTATCTTCTCCATCAGGTATGATCTGGTATAGCGACTGATCGACAAAAAGTGAAGAAATAAAACGTTCAATGTTTTCTGGTAAAAAATTTTCTACCTCATACATTTCAGAATTTTTTTTATCTTCCTGAACCCAACCCAAGCACTTATTTACATAAAATTCAAAAACTTCAGTAATCATCAAACTTTCAAAAACTTTAATTTGTTGCTTTTTTTCTTCATACACATCTACATTAGACGGTAGATATGATAACTGGGTAGGTGTGTGTCCACAAGTACGTAAAAACAAAGCTTGCTGCTCTCTAAATATTTCAACTAGTTTAGACTCTTCACCTTTGCACATGTTAAATAGTGTTTTGAGCGTACTATTACTTTCTATGAACCTAACTAATTCGTCTGGACTACTATCACCGTCTAAAAAATAAGCGGTTTTATTATTGTTGCTAGATAATGGAGTCTCTTGAAACAAAGATGATTTTTCCTTCTTACTATCTGACTTTTCTGGTAAAGCTTTTATCTCTTGAGTAGTATCAGTAAGTGCATTTCCAGCATTCGCTGAATTAGATAGAGGGCTTAGAAATTGCTTATTTTCAGGTATTTTGGGTTTACCCCCCCCCCATATTTTGAATTTGTTTTGTTAAGTCTTCAGACATAGAATTGCAATGTGTATTTATTAACTGATTAATTAAATCATATATTTTCATCTTTTGCAAATCCTAAATGTAACCCCACCAAGACATCGTTTACACTATTAAAAGTATACTTTATCCTCGCACCCACACTCCCCATCCCCAGCTATAATCGTCAATCTGAAAACCTTGTTGTTGAATTTTAGATCTAAAATTATCACTAGTAGTCCAGTCTTTAGCTTCCTTAAAAGTCTGTCTTTGCATAGCCATTTCGATTATTTCTTGGTTGTTTTCTGGAAGTAGGTTTAGTTTTAAAAATTCATTTTCCCACAGATTCACCAGACCCCAGTTTTTTGGGTGTAAAGTTTTATTGTGTAGTAAACCATTGGCAGTTTCAGCTAAAAACATCTGGAACATTTCTAAAAACTTGGGTGTGTTTAAATTATCCAAGAGATAATCCAATAGTACTTGCTTTTGTTTGTCATCAACAACCTGTTCAGTTGAGTTAAGTCTTACCCAAGAAGAAATTTTAGCTGCTTCTTTACGTAAGTTCCAAAGTCTATTTTGGCTGTCCCAAAGCTTTTCCCAGGTAAAGTTCATCTGTTCAGTGAAGTGGTGCTCTAAAAGCATTAAACGATAGGCAAGGGGGTCGAATTTAAAGTTTTGCCAGTCAAAATCTGCGTCGTTTACAGTTAGTTTGAGTTCTTTGTATTTTTTAACAATTTGAGTTTTTAATTCAGGGCTAAAAGTGTCCACTGGCGGGCAGGTAAAACTATAGAAACCAGTGTCTTTTTTATAACCTTGCACTAAAAAAACGTTACCCAGACTCTTGCTCATTTTCTTGTCATCAACCAGGACAAATTTGTTGTGAACCCAGTATTTTGATAGGTGAAATCCCAAGGCTTCGGATTGGAGGATTTCATTTTTATGATGTATATCGATATGGTCTTCACCGCCGGTATGAATATCAATTTCGTACTCGTTGTTGCTTACCTTGTCCGCAAAACTAAAATCTCCACCAAAACGTTTTTTACCTAGAATCTGGGAAATCATAGCTACGCATTCTGAATGCCACCCAGGGCAGCCCCATAGATTTGGAAAAGTTTTTGGAATACCATCTTTTTGGATTATTGAAATGACCAAATTTTCAGTCTCGTCATATTGGTTAAACTTCCATTTTTGGAGTGAGTTTTCATCAACGAATTTCCACAAAGCAAAGTCCCCAGGATTCTTTTGACTTTCATCGACAATGTCTCTTCCGGTAAACTTATTTTGCTCGATTGTTGATTGCAGTTTAAAAACTGGATGATCTGGTAGGTTCAAACGGCCGTTAACTACTGAATCATAATAAATTCCATCATTTAACAAATATGCTCTATCCTCGTTTAAAAGCTCTAAAGCTAGGATCATCTGCTCTTTTATGTAGTCAGTTGCTCTAGGTTGAAATACGCCTTTGGGTAAATTAAAATTCAACTTTGCACACTGATTCTTAAAATCATTTAAGTATAGATTTATAATTTCTTCTACGGTTTTGTTTTCTCTTTTTGCTCCGGCTTCAATCTTATCTTCGCCATCATCGCCATCATCCACTAGGTGTCCTACATCGGTAATATTACTAACCCATTCGACTTCATAACCCGAAAGTTTAGCCACACTTGTAATCGTATCAGGTAGCCAAACTGCTCTCATGTTACCAATAGATTGGTAGTTATAAACTGTAGGTCCGCAACCGTAAATTTTTAATTTCCCTTTCTCAGTTGGCTCAATTTCTACAACCATTTTTTTATAGCTATCAAAAAGTCTTAGTGGCTTTAGCTCGTGCATAAATATTTTTTAAATCTTAGACAGCCAAAAGTCAAGTATCAAATTAAAGTTTAAGTTTTTAAGGTCAAATTCAGGGTGAAACTGCAATCCAAGGATATTTTTTTGCCAGTTGCTAATTATTTCAACTGTGCCATCACCGGCTCGTGCATCAATCATTAAATCTTCACCTAATCGTCCAACTGCTTGATGGTGGACACTATTAACTGGAATCTGTTTATCTAAAATTTTGTTTAATGGACTTTGTTCGTTTATTTCAATTTCATGGCCAAGACTAATGTCGGCATGGTCAACTTTAAAGTCCAGATAACTAGTGTTACCGTTAGTTGTTCTTAAATGAGTCCTATTTAATTCTCCCAAATCTTGCAGTAAATCTCCTCCAAAAGCAATATTTATCATTTGCATTCCGCGACATATTCCAAGTACAGATTTGTTTTGTTTAACCGCTTCTAAAAGTAAATCTTTTTCAAAATGATCCCTGTGAGCTGAGTTTTTTGTATCTAAATTATTATACAAACTAGGGTCAATATCATCCCCTCCTTGTAAAATTATCCCTTGCACGTCACCAATTGTTTCAAATACAGAATCCGACAGTTTTTTATTGGTCTCAAAGTCGTCGCTAATGGGAAGTAGAATGGGTAAGAAACCTGATTTTAAGAGAAAGTTTGATAGTCGTGAGTCGAGTGCTAGCATCGGTAATATTTCATGGTTATGTACTCTTGGAGCAATTAGTATCTTTTTGATCATAAGCTTAAAGTTAATAATGAATAAATAAAAATGTAAAATGTTTTTGTAATAAAAAACTCCCCGTATTTGGGGAGCAGTAAAGTTGAATTTTGGATAAATTAAATTATAGACAACAAGACTCCCGATTGAGGATTATACATGAACAGGAGCACATGAGTTTTGTCATAACAGAGGTAAGTAAACTTTATATATTTTTAGCTGTCAAAAGCATCACCTCTTTAAAAATAATGAAATACTGGCAATAAGTAATAATGATCCGACCAACAAAGAAAAGTTTTTTTGACTAAGCTTTAAGTGAACTTTCTTACCTAAAAATGAGGATAATAATATTAAGGGAATAAGTAGTACTGTGTAAGATAAAGTGTTTAGATTTATTGCACTTTTCTGAAATAGTAAGCCAAGTTGAAGCAATCCAGTGATAGAAAAAACTCCAACTAAAGTTGCTCTAAAATTTTCTTTTAACCAGTTTTGCCCACTTAAATAAATTACGAGCGGTGGTCCACCTGTATTAAAAAGACCCTGGAAAAAACCTGATACAAGGCCAGCAATTGCTGAGAAATAAATATTAGTAGTCTTTAATTTTAAGGGTTGGTTGAAAAGGATATTGAGTCCGGCAAGAAAAATGAAAACCGCCAAAACTATTTTAAGAAAATCAAGGTTCGCCGAAAAAAGCAATTGCACTCCGACGTAAATCCCAACAAAACTAAATAATGATAAAATAATTGTAATTTTCCATTTTATATCCTTCCAGCTTGTTCGAATTATATCCAAATTTAATAGAAATCCAGACAATACCAGAATAGGGGTTACAGTTTTAAGGTCGATAAATAGTGCTAAAAAAGGTGTACTTAAAAGTCCTCCGCCAAAGCCAGTTACAGACGCAATAAAATAAGACAAAAAAACCACCACCACAAAACCTATAATCACTTCCAAACTCATAGAGTGAGAGTGCTGAAATTTAGGTAGGTTGTCAAAATGGCAAGTTGTATAATTAGGGTATACAAATGGATAAATTTGTGTTTTGCTTGGTAAGATTTTTTAGTTAACAAAAATTAGCAGCTTGGCTAGTTAGATCTAATCATATTTTGATGTCTGAGTCTTATTTAACAAATTTTGAATTACATCATACAGACATTCCCGAAGAGTATAAAAATATGCTTGAGGCGATCTTTTCATCATTTCCTTTAAAAATAAGTGATGATATGAAGGTTGGTTATGTCGATAAGGCAATTGAAAATATCGAAATTGCGATTAACCATGCCAGTCAATTTAACTTAACAAACCTTCGCTTTGGAGATCTTGATAACATTGTTGACCTGACCAACCTACAGCACTTTCCAATAAGTAAAAACCAAAATATTATTGAATTTTTGGAGCATATCAATCAGTTGATTCGAGACTCACCGGAGATTTTAATTTTTGATTTGGACGGAACTTTATATAGAAAAGAGCTCGGGAGTCATAATAATTTGCAGGGCTCAAAATTAGATATAGCCGCTGCCGTTATTTACATTAAACTATTTGAACAATACTTGGGATTAAATTCTGAAGAAGCGCTGGCAAAATATAAAGAGGTTTTTGAACTACAAGCTAGGGGAAAAAACACCTTAAGCCAATTTTTAGCCGACGAAACAGGGCAAACTAGAGACTCAATAATAGCTCAAGTGTGGAATGAGATAAATCCTGAAGAGATAATTACAAAGGAATATTCTAAGCATTTAAAAGAAGTAATCATGAACATAAAGCAAAGGGGTAAGATAGTTTACTTGCTCACAGCTGCACCAAGAGTATGGATGAAAAAAACGATTGAATATCTGGAGCTTGGTGAGTGTTTTGAAGATTGGCCAATTTATACTTTAGAAAATTTTGGAAATTCAAAAGCAGAAATTTTTTCACAAATTCAAATAAAACATCAAATCGCACCTCAAAGGATTTTATCAGTAGGTGATAATAACGATACCGACATTTTACCAGCAAGTTCACTTGAAATGAAAACATGCCTTGTTAAGGACCCTCAAGATTTAGCTACACTTGAATTCTGGACTAATTGTTTTTAAGCAAGACTATACAAAAGCCAAAAACTTCAATAAGCTTTTAAATAAGATGTTTTTTAGTAAGCAACAGCTTCAGGATTTTTATCCAAAAATTGAAAAAATTACCGGTTTCCAAAAGCGGATTAAGATTTTTGATGTGGATTTTGAAAAACCCTGGTGGCATATTATACTTAGACAAAAGGCTGTTGTGATTCCTCAGATTTTAAACGAAATTTTTCTAAATGCTTTTCTAGTTTTAATACCATTATTTTTAGTACAAATAATTACTGCAGGGCGTGTCGACTATTTTTTGATATTTGCTATTGTCTGGGCTGTGATGAATCTTATTCCATGGTTTGTTTTTTTGTCTTTTTACGCTCCTATGGTTTCCCAGAGTACTCAAAGTATTTACTACAGTGCTGTAAAATATTTTTTGACTGTAGACCCGATTTTCCACGCAACTAAAAGTTCAGGACAAATAATTGCTAAAGTTACCCGTGGCAGTGAAGTTTTTGAAGACCTAATTGATAGAGCTTTGTTCGACTTGATGAAAATCTTCGTAGGTTTGATCACCACTATAATTACCTTTATCTTCCTGGAAAAATCTTTTGCTGTATTAGCTCTAATTAGTTATTTGATAATTGGTTATTTTTCTATTTTGTTTAGAAACTGGGCAACTAAAATTACAGTACCAAAATTTATTCGAGAAGATGATATCAAAAAAGAAATTGGTGCAGAAAGTTTAAGTGCCAATGGTTATATTCGTGCTAGTTTTGCTACACCTGAGCAGGTGTTAAAAATAAAATCCAAGAGTTATAAAAATGCCTTAGTTTTATCAAATATGTGGTTTTCGCATATGTCTGGTGATATGGTAGTTCGCATGTTGTACATTCTCAGTTTTAGCTTAATTGGCTTATTTGCTTTTTATAAAATTGAGCAAGGCTTTGACCCAATCCTGACCGGGACAATTATGCTTACTTACTATTTTGGATCTCGAGATTTGTGGACTTTTGGTAGATTTTTAGGAAAATTTTTGGAAAATGTTCAAAAGCTAGAAGATTTGTTCTCTTTCATCCGAGGTTTTGGGAAACAAAGTTATCCAGTTTTAGAGACTGATTTGCCTAAAGTTAAGAGTTAGATTCTCGTTGTAACGTGCTCTACGTTGTCCCCACACCTATAGGAAATTTAGAAGATGTTACCCTTCGAAGTCTGAGATTATTTAAAACCTGTCAGACAGTGATAACTGAAGATAGTAGGCATACACGCAAGCTTTTTGACCTTTTAAAAATAGAAAATAAGCCCAAGTTTATCGATATTACTCGCAACCACAATTTAAACTGGCATGGGGTTAATCAGGAGCTGGATAGCTTACTTTCAAACCAAAATGAAGTCTTGACCAAGGCAGAGTTAGGTTCAACTAAAGATGGATTAGAATCTCAAAGCCAAGAATCTGTTTCGCAGGAAAATTTTTTAAACAATCAATCTGAACAAATAACTTTACTAGTTACAGATGCAGGAACACCGGGAATCTCAGATCCAGGCTTTGAAATTTTACAGATGGCCCTAGAAAAAGGTCTTAAATTTGAAGTATTACCAGGAGCAAACGGTATTATTCCAGCAGTAGTTTGTTCGGGGATTGTCTCTAAAGAATTTTTATTTTTAGGATTTTTACCTATTAAAAAAGGCCGCCAAACAGCCTGGCAAAAAATTAGTATTAGTGAATATCCCGTAGTTATTTACGAGTCGGTCCATCGTATTGAAAAGTTCATTACAGAATCTAAAGTGTATCTTGAGCCAAACCGAAAAATTACCGTCTGCAAGGATTTAAGCAAACTATTTGAAAATATTTGGCGAGGCAGTATCGCAGATTTAGATAATTACAAGCCTACTTTGAAAGGTGAATTTATTGTGGTTATTGGTGGGGCTGATTAAATTTACTGACTTTTTTTAAGAGCCTATTTTAAATTTCTGATAAAGCAGGTAAATGCTGAAATTATGTTTGCTCCTGTAAGTAAACCAACTATCCACCAACCATTTTGACAGTCATTTCGTGTAATATAAAAAACAGATGAAGTAATCACACCTACGATTCCCAATAGAGCAGCCAACATTCTTGCATTTGGGAAAGAAATCAAAAACATTGCAGCCAGCATAATGATTAAAGTAATAACTAAAATAATTACGGGCGTGGTTGGCATCCAAAATAAATTCTGGTTTTCGCATTTTTGATTTGATTTGTCTTTATCGGAGTTATTCTGGGTGTTGGTTTGTGAAGATGATTTAGATTGGGACTGGGAAGAAGATGAATTTACTGAATTCTGCGATGATGAGTTTGATGAGCTAAGAGATGAAATTGAATTAGTTTGAGCTGAAACGTTATTACTGTTTTCAACAACTGGAGATACAATTGAGCTTCTGCTAGAGATAGAAATTTTGACGCTTGATGAGGTTGATTTGGAAATACTTGAGCTACTACTTGAAGATATACTTGATGAGCTAGAGCAACTCGATGAAGATGAACTAATTGAAGATACACTGGAAGAAATCAAAGAGTTTGTGCTACTAGTTGAAGCTATACTTGATGATACTGAAGACAACGAGGAAGTGATTGATGATGCACTTGAAGAAATCAACAAACTGGTGCTGCTACTTGAAGATAGACCTGATGAATTTGAAGATGAGGTAATTGAAGATAAGCTTGAAGAACTAATACTACTACTTGAAGAGGCTGAGCAAGATGAACCAATAATAAATTCAATTGCACCATTAGTTATATTGCCCTTAATATCAGTAACTGTGTAGCTAATAGTCTCAGTACCTTGGAATTGAGTTTTAGGAGTATAAATGTACTTACCAGTCGTTGAATTAAATACAACCTGACCGCCTTTAGATGGTGTACCTAGGTTCAAATTTAATATGTCATTTTCTGGATCGCTGATTTTAGCTTCCAGCTTTAAATTAAAACTTATTGGCTGGTCTACGTTTGCCGTGAGAATTAAAGGGTTTACCGCAATTACTGGAGGTAGGTTAGTCTCTTGGATTTTGATTGAATTTATAAACCAACCATATGTGTCAGGCACTCTACCATTGCTTGTTGAACCACTAAAGCTAAAAGTTAAATCAAAAGGTCCATTATCTATAACTTCTTGAGGTATTGTAAATTTACTCTTATGCCACTCTGCTTTTGGACATTGGGATTGGAAGTTGCCAAAAAACGGATCTTCAATTAAACAGGTATTTTCGTATTGCAGGTTAAATCCTGTACCTAATTTATAACTATAAACAAATATTTCAGTAGCATCAATCAAACCTGGGATATCTGATTGAGTATCGATATATTGATCGATAATAAGTTCCAAATTCTTATTTGAAGATGGTATTAAAGCGGATGTACCAAATACTGATCTATTTACCATACTGACTGGCAACTCGCTACAGTCTTCTGCACCAAAATATATTTGACCATTATTTCCGGCGATATTAGCACATTTCGTATTAGTATAATGCCAGTTAGAGTTACCATAAATATCAAAAGAATTCCCAAGATCATAAAATTGAGAATTACTCAAGTCGTCATCAAGCGGTAGATTGATCACTGGAGATATTTTTAGATTATCTCTACTGGGGTTGGGTAATGTATAATTATTAACTTTTATATAGGCAGACCATTCTACAACTGCTTTTATTTGGTTTGCAACTCTAGCTCGAACTGTAAAGATTTTAGACTCTTGCGGGAGAAGCTCAAAAGGTGGAATAATTGATAAAAAACTAATATTTTTAGTTGGATTAAAACTTGGTTCTACATTTGCAGTTGAAATAGTGTTTTTGTTATGATATGTGTATTCAAGTTCTACAATTTCATTTGCTTCTATTACTTTATTATTATTATCATCAAGAACATTGGTTAGTTGTTGTTGAACTAATGGGATATTTTGCAAGCTTACATTATCAATGTACCAGCCAGCCCTATTTGTCACGTTATCAGAGGTAAATTCAAACAAAAATTGCACATTTTTTCCTCCGTAATAACTAGGAATTTCGAAGGATACATTTTCAAAAGTATTTTGACCGCATAGGCTAGAAGAAAAGAAAGAGCATGGTGTTGAGATTGGCAGTGCTTCAGCATCATTTTGTCCAACTATTTTAATTAGTACGTTAGCTGAGTCGTAGGCTATAAATGAATCATGCTCATTGTCCAGGTATTGGTCAAAATTAATATATGTTGAGTCGCTTAATGGCAATAAAATAGCTGGTGACTTTAGCGTTCCGCTTTGATTTTCTGTATAGTCTGCGCAATTATTTCCTCCAAAGTGCCAGTACTTTGGGCTAGATGTCATTTGACTGCAATTTTGAGCAAGTTTCCAATTTGAATTAGAAGTATACCAGCCCTGAGAGTCAGTATCAAAAGTGAAATTGGCGTCGCTAAATTGTAATTTTTTAATTACATCCAAACTGTAATAATATGTTTTATTGTATTGGTCGCTTTGCAATTCGATTGTGAATTCAACTAGACCTGGGTTTGTAGACAAACTTGATGTAAAGCTTAGACTAGTATCAATTGTAGATCCTGGGGCTAAGTCATTAATCAAAGTTGGTTGGGGTGATGTAATTGTAATTTGTGGATTATTACTAATAAAATTAAGCTTAACATTTGTCAGTGTGTTAGGGCTAAAAGATGAACTGTTAAATTTTATAGGTACTTGAACTGCCTCGTTTAATTCCGCAACCCCATTAAGATTTTGATCAATTATCGGCAAAGTTTTCATAGAAACAAGATAACTATTCAACCCATTAAGAGCTTTGTAAGCGTTCACAGATCCGCTACCTAGTTTACCCTTAAAAGCCGGGTTTAAAGTCTCTACGTCATCAGTAAAACCTAGTAACACAGATCTTAAATCAGTAACGCTCAGCCCGGGATTTTGGGATAAAATCAATCCAGCCACACCAGACACTACCGGAGCAGCCATCGATGTACCACTACAAAAACCATAACCATCATTAGGTAAGCTAAAATTGGCATCGCTACATCCTGCAGCGTCCAAACTTGCTCCAATAGGGAAGGTGGATATAATTTCAGAACCGTAGGCAGAAATATCTACCGTAGAGCCAAAGTTTGAAAAGTCTGATTTAGTACCATCTTTTTTTAGAGAAGCCACCGAAACTGAATTTTCAAATGCAGCTGGATATGATGGATTGGAGGAAGAACTATTTCCCGCCGAGGCAACTGATAACACGCCTTTGCTGTAAGCATAGTTTATAGCATCTTCAATCAGTGAAGACTTTCCCCCTCCAAGGCTTAGATTTATTATTTTAGCCCCGTTATCAGCTGCAAAAATAATACCTTGTGCCACAGAGCTTAATGAACCAGATCCAGTATCATCAAGTACTTTAACTGGCATAATTTTGCATGTCTGACAAACCCCTGAAACGCCAATTCCATTATTCCCTCTTGCTGCAATTGTACCAGCTACGTGAGTTCCATGGCCCCAATCTGCAGGAGGGTTGACTACGTCAGTATCGTCATCATTATTAACAAAGTCGTAACCTATAACTTTGCCACTTGAATTAAGAAGCATGTTGGGGGCTAAATCTGGATGGTCAACATCCATGCCATCATCAACTACTGCTATAATAATTTGATTCGAACCAGTTTGGACATCCCAAGCTTCAAAAGCATCTACATCTTGATCGGTTACACCTCCATTTTGACCAGTGTTATTAAGATGATACAGATCGTTAATAAAAGGATCATTTGTAGCAAAGTCTCGCTTATAGACTAAATCTAATTCAGAACTAAGCACACCTTTTATTTTTTGTAAGTTTTCCAAAGTATCTTTAGTTTTTTGATTAACTTCACTAATCGGTGTGTTGGTTTTAGCCCCCGATGTTAAATCTGGGGAAGAGATAATCAAACTTGTTTCGGTAAGTTTTTGAACTGAGACTTTATTCAGACCTGTTTTTTCAGTGATTTGTGTGGGATTCAAATCAGTTCCTGGACTTACTTTTAGAATTAATTTGCCTGGTAAAAACTCTATGTTTTCAGACTTTGTAGAAACTTCTGTGCTCTTATTTTCCGAAGTAGATTCATATTTATTTTGATTATTGAGAGCAACTTCTCTAACCTTGTCTAAACGATTAGTTTTTTCTGTTTTTACATCAGCATTTTTAGTTATTGAAGTAGGAACTGGATTATTTCTTTTAAAAATTGATAAATTTACGGATTGAAATGAGAATGTAAATATGAAAACGATCGTAATAATCGAGTTTAAACAAAAGGAAGCGGAACGTCCAAAACCATTGGGCATATTGTGAAGCATAGAAAAAAATTTGTAATCAGGTATTTAACGCCGTTACCTAAATTTAAATTTTGGTCAAGTGTCCTATAACGGTCATTTAAACCTTAATCTGTGCCGGATGTGGTTAGGTAAAACAAGATCTTCTGAAGCTCTATTTTACCCAAAACAGTTATACTTTGATATGCTAAAAACTACGCTGGAAACCTTCCATGTATTAACCAAATTACAGCCTCTAAATAAGTGCTTTGTGGTAACTAGAAACACCCAATGCTAATTTAAGCATCTTTTAGGTTTTTAATTCATTAAGTGCAACTAAAAATACCTCATTTAATTCAGCTTTTTATCAAAACTAAATATTTGACCCACAATTCCTTGATCTTTGTAGCTTAATGATAAGCAATCCACAAAATCTAAATTTCGCTCAGCATATTTTTCTAGTGCAGAAATAACAACTTGCTTGTGATCCATAATCAGGTTCTCGATAGTCAACAAAGAAATTAGCCTAGCACAAACCTCTTCTTTATCTAATTCATAAATTCTTGAAGTACATACATACAAAACTTCCGCGACAACCGCTTCTGAGGTGAAACCATTGTTTTCTTTTAAAGCCATTGCTCTAAAATATTTTTCTACTATTTTAACCTGTTCAGCGTTATCGAAAGTAATTATCCTTACAAAAATGTTTGTGTCTATAAAGTCCATATTATTGAGATTTTAAAAACCTTTTCACGGCTACATCCTGGATAATTTGATTCACCTCTTGTTTGCTTGTTGTTTTAAAATTTCCACTTTTTTTTGGTGGGTTAGTTAAGACCTCCTCTAGCGAATATTTTGGTATTGTTAATTTTATTTCACCATCGGTAATTGATAAAAAAAGAGTACTCGAACCTATTAGTTGCCTAGCCTTTTTTGGAACTACAACCGTACCATTCTTCGGATTAACTTTTAAGATAAAAGTTTGAGTATTAGACACAATCATAATTTAAGATTATTTATTAATTTAGTCAATTTTAATAAAATTATATTTTTTAAGAATATTTGTGTAAAATAGAGTTAAAAGATCTAAATATACCCGCTGCCATAATTATCACAAAATACCCCGTCAGACTTCATCTACCATCCCTTTAAAAAAGGGAATTTGTAGTTTATCTCTAATTCAAATTAAG
>Ga0194059_1000061_pt1 | contig 52806 bp, 46 predicted proteins | sample SepL6211m_MetaG_FD_163426 | JGI IMG/M metagenome (GOLD analysis project Ga0194059, IMG submission 163426) | Anoxic zone freshwater microbial communities from boreal shield lake in IISD Experimental Lakes Area, Ontario, Canada - Sep2016-L626-11m | ecosystem: Environmental > Aquatic > Freshwater >...
GAGGTATCCTCGATGATTGTGGCATCCTTGTGCATCAGCCCTTTCATGCGGTAGAAATCCTCCAGAGTGGAGTTCTGCGTTCCGGCCGCCAGCACCTCCACGCCAAGCTCGGTCAGGGAGTTGACCATCGACCAGGTTTTGACTCCTCCGGTGAACAGTACGGCAGTTTTGCCTTCCAGTCGGGCCCGGTACGGTGCGATGGCAGCCCTGCATTTGCCCTCCTCCTCCGCGATCAGACGCTCCACACGGTCCTGCATGATCCGTTTCTCCAGACCGTTGACAATATTGTCCAGTTCTCGGGCGATGTCACGCAACGCCTTTGCCGTATCGGTCATGCCGTAGAATGATTCTTCAAGATACGGCATACCGTATGTTTTCTGCATCTTTTTGGCGAGGTTGGTCAGGGATTTGGAACAGATGATGATGTTGAGCCTGGCCCGGTGAGCGTAACGCAGTTCCTCAAATTTGGCATCACCGCTGAAACAGGAGAGAACCTGAATCCCGAGGCGGTCAAACAGCGGCAGCATCCCCCACAGGTCACCGGCGATGTTGTACTCACCAATGAGATTTATCGGGTATTCTCCAAGGCTCGGCGGCTCGGTTGTGCCTATGACATACTTGAAAAGAATCTCTCCGGCAAGGCGATTGCCGATGTTCTTGTCGCCGATGAACCCGGGCGTGTTCACGGGAATAATGGGAATGGTGACTTTTTCTGATGCCGCCGTACAAACCGCCTCCACATCATCGCCGGTCATGGCAGTCACGCAGGTGGCGTAGACGAAAATGGCCCGGGCCTGATCTTTATAGCGCTCGGCCAGGTCAAGAATGGCTTTGTATAGTTTCTTCTCGCCGCCGAAGATGACGTCGTTTTCCAGCATCTCAGTGGTAAAGCCGCGCCGGTAGAGTTGGGAGTCGGATGAACGGGCACCTCGATTATCCCAGGAGTTGCCGGCGCAGCCGATCGGGCCATGTACCAGATGGATGGCGTCGGTGACCGGCATCAACACAACACGCGCACCGTCATATGCACAGGAACGCTCGGTCCCCTCGCCCGGTTCAGATTTTTTGCAGAACTTGGGCGCGCCCTTGTCGTGGGTTTCACAGTTATCTGTATCGTACCAGTCGGGCTTTGCCATGTTAGAATCCTTGCAGTGCTCTGGGTCTTCTGGTGCGGGTAACGAAAAACGGCGTTCCAACTTCATCAATGATGATTGTGGATGGCGCCGTTGCCAATAAACTCTATGCTTTTGTAGATTTATACTAGCATGTGCTGTGCCAAGTAATACTAATGCCATAACAGTCTGTAATATATACGTTTAATATATCAAGCATCGCCATGCTCGTCTTGTGAAGCTTAATTTATAGGCAGAGTGCTGACCTTTGACAATATTTCAGACTCATGACAGGCAAAATGATTTTCGCGATCAGAAAACAGGCAGATCCGGTAGCCGCCTACTCTGCATGTCGAAGCACCTGCTGCGGCGTTCGCATAGGTCATCTTGACCGAAAAATTGTTGTCCTGGGGTTGGTGCCTGGTTGAGTGTTACATTGGATCAGCAAGATGATGAGTGTCTTATTCATGTTGATGATGACGGATCCGGAATTCCTGAAGCTGATCGTGAGCTGATATTTGAACCATTTTCTCGCCTGGAATCAAGCCGGTGCAGGGAATCCGGCCGCTATGGATTGGCAATCGTCAAAAAGATTGTTGAATCTCATTGAAGAACTATAAGCATCACCGCTTCACCGCTTGGAGGCAGTCGGTTCACAATTCATCTGCCCGGGTAAAGAGTTAAAAATCCAAACTTCCAGAATCGTTTGTATTAGTTGCAGTCGAGTATTCTTCATTAGCAGAGATACACATTTGTCATTGTTTCGAGCACTCTACTGCTCAATTTATCAGCGGCAGGCTTCCATAAGGTTTCCAATCTGTGAAAATCCGACTATCCGCAAACCATTACTTCTCTCCTGCTGTTCACTGCCACCGTAAACGACTATTCCCGGAGTTGCTTTCGGATTAAGTGAACAATAATATTCCAACCCTTTCCAGGCATCACGCTGCACTGTTGCCCCCGATTTGATCTCTATCGGGATGATACCGTCACCGGATTCATGCAGTAAATCAACCTCATGCCCCGCATTATCCCGCCAGTAGTACAGCTTTGGCTCACGCACACGGTTCAGGCGCTGTTTCATTAATTCCGTTACAACGAATGTCTCAAAAAGTGATCCTACGAGCGGATGGCATGCAATCTGTCCAGAACTCTCAATCCCCAACAGATGACAAGCAAGCCCGACGTCCCAAAAGTATAGCTTTGGCGCTTTGATCAGACGTTTATTGAAATTGTTAAAGTGAGGTTGCAGAAGGGTGATGATAAAACTGGCTTCCAGCAGAGACAGCCAGGATCTGGCGGTGTTATGGTTGATTCCAGCATCTATGGCAAGAGAACTGGCATTCAATATTTGCCCGGTGCGTCCGGCGCACAGTCTCAGAAAACGGGAAAATGCAGCTAAATCCTTGATCGCCATTATTTCCCGCACATCCCGCTCCACATATGTTGCGACATAAAAAGATAGTGCTTCGACAGGATCTAAATTATCTGCAAATATGCGGGGATAGAAACCTGTAAATAGAAGTTGCGAAATGTCATCTGAGGTTTCAATAAACTCAGAACGTTCTGCCAGTGTTAACGGAAGAAGCTTAAGAATAGCCGTTCTTCCTGCAAGCGACTGTGTTACCGACTCCATCAGCAGAAGTTGATGACTGCCGGTGAGTATATATGCACCTTTAAGCTCTGGTCTGGCGTCCACTCTCACCTGGATTTCGGATAACAGACCCGGTGCTCGCTGAATCTCGTCCAGTATGCCTCCATCTTTGGCGTGGGTATTAAGAAACCCCACTGGATCGGAAAGAGCAAAATCCCGTAGCGAAAGTTTTTCGAGGGATATATACGGCTTGTCCGGGAAAGCCATTCTTGCGAGCGTGCTTTTCCCGGATTGCCTTGGCCCGATTATGGTGACGACCGGATATTGCCCAGCCAGACGGATAAGATCAGATTGAATAGTTCGTTGAATTAGCATGGATGAAAAATATCAAGATTTGTGCCGATTGTCAATGCAAACAGAAATGTGTACGGGAGATTGTAAGAATTATCGATTTTCTATCTGCCTTCCGACAGAAGGTTAGCCAGGAATTCCCGCTAATCAGACAGTCAACAGCGCATTTACTTTATAAGGGGGGCAAAAGCAGGTGAATGTGCGGAAACTCATCACGAAACGACGCAACATGCTTCTCCCTGTCTCTTGTGGAGTCATTTGAGTTGTTCGAATCGCGACAGCGCCTCGGGCGTTGCGTAAGTGGCCAGTCGTGCAACAGCAGCTTCACATTGACTAAAGTCGGTGCAGGGTGTGCCATTTGGCCAGAAGGTGGCAATAATTTCTGTATCAAAGAAATCTTGAAAATCATGGATAAGGCCGTCTTTGAGCTGGTACCAGGCCACCCCTCTGTTCAGGTATCGTCCGCCGTGGGAGGGGCGCCCGGTTGTGAACCAGTGTACGGCAATCATGTCACCCTTGTGTATCGCCCACTTGTTGTGAAAATGGAGGGTTCCACCCATGGCTGCCTGAACGCCCCGGAAGAGTTCCATGATTGCTTCACGCCCTTCGATATGGTTTGGAAAGCTGGATCCGGGAAAGTCGAGTACGCAGTCCGGGTGCATCATGCGCTGCATGGTGTCAAAGTCGCTCGCAGAGAAAGCGGCGTAGAAATCCAGGATGTTTTGTTCGCTGGTTAAGTGGATGGGTGAAGTGTCCATTGTGAAAGCTCCTATTGCGGGAAAAGCGCCTTAAACAGTTTACGACGGCCATATTACCTGCTTGTAAAAGAGGTACATTAACGTTTGAGCATTGCCCACACCATGTTGGGCGAGTGACCGTTAACCCGCACCATGCGCACCCAGAGAAGAGTCATATGTTCCAGAGGCAGCGCTTGCCACATCGAGTGCCTCCCAGCCAATCCGATCCTGACTGAACATTATCGAGCCCATGGGTGAGTCCCGGGCCAACCGGGTTTGTGCAGTCGATGAGAATTTTTCCCTTCAGCTCTTCAGCTACTCCTTTGAGTGCTTCTTCGTTGATTTGAAATGGCGTGGCGAGAAATACGACGTCAGCAGCATTTCATAATGTCTCACTCCTTTCTTGTGGGTTTCTTTTACCAATATCAAGTTATATTTTCAAGGCAATAAATTGCATCGTTCGAGGATATAGATTATGTGCTTTTAGCGAATCGAACACCCGTCAAACCAGATCGAAAAGAAGCAGTTCTGCGTGCTCATCTCCACAAATAATCAACTGAGTTTCCCCGGTTACCGCCAGTCCGTCTCCGTGTGCCAGGTGCTGGCCATTCACTACTGCCTTACCCCGTGCCACCTGTATCCAGACATGTCGTCCCGATGGAATGAGATATACGATCTCTTCTCCCGCATCAAGGAGAGTTGCATATAGGTTAACGTCCTGGTGGATGGTAACAGATCCATCCCGGCCATCTGCCGATGCGATCAGACGCAGCTTTCCCCTTTTATCTTCATCAGGAAAATAGGTCTGCTCATAACTCGGTATAATCTCGTCCGTATCAGGTAAAATCCAGATTTGGAGAAAGTGCACCAATTCCTCTTGTGAATGATTGTACTCGCTGTGGGTTATGCCGGTGCCGGCGCTCATACGTTGCACCTCACCGGGAACAATGACCGAACCGTTTCCCATACTGTCTTTATGTTCCAGGGCACCTTCCAGAACATAGGAAATGATTTCCATGTTGCGATGGGGGTGGGTCGGGAACCCTCTGCCCGGCTGAACCCGGTCTTCATTGATGACTCTCAGTTGCCTGAAACCCATGTGTTTCGGGTCGTAATAATCGGCAAAAGAAAAACTGTGATAGGTATTGAGCCAGCCATGATCGGCATGGCCGCGCTCATTTGCTTTTCTTATGTGTATCATTTTGTCTTCCTCATGTCGGTTGTTGTGTGACGATGAACAGTTCGATGCTTATCAGGTCGTTGACCAGATGCATGCCGAGCCGCTCATATAATCGACCCGAGCCGTAGCAGACATTCCATAGGGTCCGGTCAATATCGACAGCGGCCTGGGCCTTGATAGTGCCATCTTCCTGCACTGCAATCATGGCCGGAAAGCGGAGTGGAAGAGTTGTGCCCTTGATCGTCAGCATTCCGGTGATCTCCACGTTGGGTGTGCCGAGCGTGGCACCGGCGATCGCCACAGCATTACTAAGCTCGAAGGTCGCTGTGGGATAACGTTCCACATCAAAGAAGTCATCTGACTTCAGATGTCGATGCAACATGCCGCGCCAGCCTTCATCCTGAAGATCCAGATTTGTTATACTGTCCATCTCCATAACGAATCTTCCCGATACGGGAAGCTCTTTGGAAAGAACAACTTCGCCTCCGGAGAGTGTGATACGGCCATAATGGCGATTATTGATATTGCGGCCGACCCACTCCACAGCACTCTTTTCCGTATCGAGTGGATAAATACCGTCCCTGACCATGAGCGGCGGCGGGGGCGGAGTCAGCTGTTCGACCGCAAATCCAGCCGCAAGCCAACTTTGTAGTCCACCTGCCAGGATCGCCACGTTGCAATAGCCTGCCCGCTCAAGTTTCTCTTTGGCGCTCCAGGCGGCCTGGCTCGTGCCGCTGTCATCATAGACAACCACTACCCGCTCCAGGTTCGGCGCACATTCGGCGACCCTTTCCAGAAAGACCATCTCATAGATACAGGCGTTACCGGCACCATTAATACGACGACAGGCAAAATCCTCGGGCAGACGAACATCTAGTAATGATACAGAATCGGCAGAAAGCAACTGCTTAAGTTCATGTGCTGACATTGTTACGTTCATGAGTGACCATCTCCTTTCTAAAATGCGCTATGACACCATCAGTCATGGGATCAGGATTCAGCGTGCAGTGTTTTCTCACCATTATTACGGAGAGTTTAACACATGTTTTACCATTTCATCATTGGTAGCGGATTGCGTCGATAAACAAACATCTCTTTAGTGGCCAGTCTGACCAGATTATTATGAAAGCCAAGATTGGGAAAAGCATCCTGAACTTCCTTGATTACCTGCTTCGGCAGGCCAAATCTTCTCATACCCATTGAGGCATCAACCCAGTCCCCTTTTCGGAAAATTTCAACCAATGGATATTTCTCGTTCGAAGCCGTGCGAAACTTGTGATGCAGATCGATCATCATTTCAATTTCAGGCGACCACTGTTCCTTGCCCTGATCAATCAGATACCGTCTGGCCAGATCGATCGAAGGTGCCAGATAATCAACAACTTCACCGGGCCACATGCCAAGATCATGGAAACATCCGGCGATTATCAGTTTCTCCTTCTCCTCGTCTGTTGCCCGTTCATGAAAGGCAAAACAGAAGTTCAGGACCCGGTACACATGATTCCTGTATGGCTCATAATCACGACCGAAGATAGCCCTTCGTGCTCCAAGGATGACTTCAAGCAGCGGGATATTCTTCTCAACTTTCATATTGGCTACCTCCGAAGAAACAGCTTCTACTCTTCAAAGCTTAAAGGACTATTTTTATCTTATATGTTTCAACCTTAAATCAATTTTCTCTGAAACACCCCATACTCTTTTCTGTTGCCAGGTATGTTTTTTTGTTATAGCTTATAAGGCATGGAATTACGGCACTATAGATACTTTCTCGCTGCAGCCGAGGAGCTGAACATCAGCAAGGCTTCCCGTCGACTGAATGTCTCCCAGCCAGCCATGAGCCGCCTTATTCATGATCTGGAAGATGAGCTTGGCTCGACTCTTTTCAATCGCGAACGGTTTGGTCTCGCCCTCACTCCTGCCGGGGAGAAACTGCTGGTTTATGCCCGCCAGATCCTTGACCTGAGCAACGAAGCAATTCGGGCACTCCGCAATGAACCTACGGCAGCACCGAACATTGCCATCGGGTTCATCGCTTCATCGCTCGGCTCATTCCTCGGCTCAGCCCTGAAAAAATTTCGCGAGAGTTATCCGGATTATTCGGTGAAGATTCTTGAACTTTCACCGGCTGAACAGGGGAAGGCTTTGCGGAAGGGACAGATCGATATTGCATTGATTGGCAATCCATGTGGCGCTGTACATGATGAATGCGAAACAATGGTTCTTTATGAGATGGAGCTGGAAGTTGTGTTGCCTGCCGGACATCGCTTTGCCGGATGGAAGCGAATCAGTCTGAAGGATTTGCACGAGGAGGAGTTCATCGGCTACAGAGAGGACAGTTTTCCCGGCAGGAACCAGACAATTATAACTGCCTGCAAGGTGGCGGGTTTTAAGCCGCACTTGAAATATCAGGCGAACAGTCTGGTTGAAGTGCTGGCGATGATCGGTGCCGGCACCGGTGTCTGTCTGATGCCTGCTGATGTAGCCAGTCTGCCGCACCCGGATTCGGTATTCGTTCCAATCAGGGAAAAACTTGAGCCGATACGTTTTACTGCAGCATGGCGACGGGGCGATGAACGCCCGATTATCAGCCAACTTCTCGACAGGTTGAAATCATCCAGCACGAAATAAGCGCAACCAGCCATTTACCGTCAATTCAATATTCATGCATTCCAAGTTACGGAGGTCTCTATGAAGATTCTTATTATCAATGCCCATCCTGAACCGCAAAGTTTCTGCTCTTCACTATTTCATTCTGCAGTTACAACTCTGGAACTAGCCGACCACCAGATTCAGACATCCAACCTTTATACGATGGAGTTCGATCCAATTTCTGACAGAAGAAACTATACGACCATCAAGAACCCGGACTACCTGAAACCACAGATAGAGGAGATGTACGCCAGCGAAGCAGGAGGGTTTGCACCCGATCTCGAAGCTGAAATGTGCAAGGTCGAGTGGTGTGATCTGATGATATGGCATTTCCCACTCTGGTGGTTCAGCGTTCCCGCCATTCTCAAGGGATGGTTCGACCGGGTCTTTGCCATGGGGCGCTTCTACGGCAATGGTCACATCTACGAAACAGGTGTTATGCAGGGGAAAAAGGCCATGCTTTCCCTGACTACAGGAGGGCCCTTGGACTCTTATCAACCGGATGGTTTCAATGGAGACATCAATGGCATTCTTCGGCCAATACATCGCGGTATGCTTGAGTTTGTCGGCTTTGAGGTGTTGCTGCCGCAGATATTTTATGCCCCGGCTCACAAGAACCAGGAAGAACGTACTGCCGAGTTGCAAGCCTACTGTAACCGGTTGAAGGAGATCGAGTCTGAACAGCCGGTTACAGTCGGTCGGTATTGAAAAAATGAAAGAAATAACTTTTACTTGTCACTCATCGCAGTTCCGGCATAAGATTTTCCAGCAGTTCCCGCTGATCAGCCGTCAATAACGCATTGAGTTTGCTAAGCGTTCTGGTATGTGACACGATCAATTCCACTTCAATCTGACTCTGTGCAACGGCAAGTGCCCGCACAGCGGTCTCGTCAAACACGGTCGCATCTGCTAAAGACTTCAGCTGTTCTCTGCTTTGGTGCATCTTCTCCCGGAGCGGCCGGGCAGATTCCCGCTCGGCATCGAGGAGCGCCTTGATCTGAGTTTTCTGTGAATCTGTCAGTTTGAGAATTTTTGCCATCCGTGCCTCAAAATTATCCGCACCTCGTTCCATCCCCGGAGGTGGCCCGCCAAAACCGGGCATTGGTCCCCGTTCCGCCAAAACTGCGCTTGTACTAACACAAATCATAGCTGCCACCATTGCTACCGTAATCACCAGTTTCCTTCTCATTGGTATGTACCTCGCTTTCAAGTTGTTCACATCGCATGGATGTGTGTTGTTCTTGATTGTAGAGATACCAGGCAAATGTATTGGAATTGTGTGGGAAATGTATTTTTTGAGATGGGGAAGTGAAAAAAGATGTGTCAAGGGGTGGATGGTTTTACCAAGCAGAGCCTGTCGGGCCGGTTCGTTACCAAGCTGGAGCTTGGTAACGAACCGGACTTCCTGCCTTTTTTTCTCGTTACGCAGCTCAGGTTGCGTAATGTACTGGTTTTGCAAGCCCTGCTCGCGGTTTGGGATCATTCCGGTTTCCTGCTTGTAATTCCTACTTCCGGTTCTTCCGCTTTGACACTTTAGCTTTCTTCCGGTTGCTCCGTTCTTTTTGCTTCTGCTTTTTCTGAGCATTGGCAGGCGAACCGTGTCTGACCGGCGTTTTCTCTTCACGTTCTCTGAAACAGGCAAACCCTGAAATATACTCATGGACATCATCCGGAAGAGACCACTCAAGCAGCTGATTCAGCTTTTCCATCGCCTTGTCACGCCCTTCAGCCATTTCATCTTCAACATTCTTGAGAGACACTTCCCCCTGGAAAACCAACCCTCTCGCAAACAGATCGCGAATTTCCGAAATCAGTTCCTCCGGATACAGATCGAGCAGATCCATAACCAGCGAAGCCCAGAAATACTCCTCCGGGTCGGCAAGCGACTCGTCAAACAGGGTTGCAAACAGCGCCATCCCCTTGTCACGCGGTAGATCGCCGGAGGCTATGCCCAGTTTTAATGCCTCCATCGCAGATGTGCGTAGGTATTCGTAGGCATCACGATTTCTGATTATTTCCATTACGGCGGAATAGTCACCCCCGGCGGTTCGACAGAGAAGCGCCGGTAGCGTTTCGGTGAGCATGTCACACCAGATGTAATCTCGCTGTTCATCAGGAATGGAAAATGCCCGGATTATCGGGAGATGCGCTTTTGTTTCGCGGAAGTGAGCAAGCAGGGCAACAGCGTATAGTTCGGCAGTATGCCCTTCATCAACATATCGCGCCGGATCGGCAGAAATCCCTTCAAGTATGTTTATCAACAGCGGCGTGATTTCCTCCTGCAATGAGACTGCTTCTTCCATCTCATCACGCAGATATTTACTGGAAACTACGTCAAAAGCTGCTATAAGTTCATTTGTACGTGACATGACTATTTCTCCCCGTTCTTTCCGCTTTCCAATCTTGCACGCGCAAGAATAACTGCTTCATGTAGCTTTCGCTCCATTTCGGCTTTTGGCAACGCATCAGTCCAATATGACGAGACCTGAATTCCGCTCCGTTCAAGATCGAGCAATTCAACAGTTTCGTGTTTTTTCCCCGCACAAAGAATCAAGCCAAGAGGAGATTCCTCACCCGTTTTGCGCTCGTATCGATTCAGCCAAGCCAGATACAGCTCCATCTGCCCTTTATGCGCCGCCCTGAATTCGCCGATTTTTAATTCAATAGCAACCAGACGACCAAGATTTCGATGGTAAAACAAGAGGTCAAGATAATGGTCAATACCATCAATGGTGATCCTCTTCTGCCGTTCCATAAAAGCAAAACCTACCCCCAATTCCAGAATGAACGACTCCATTTCGCGCAATATGGCGGCTTCCAGATCTTTTTCTGCGTAGGAATCTTTGAGGCCGAGGAAATCGAGGAAGTACGGGTCGCGAAAGACAAGAGCAGGGGTTAGTTTGTCTTCCTCACGAAGCTCTTTCAATTCCACTTCAATCAACTCGTCTGGCTTGCGGGAAAGTGCCGAACGCTCGTACAGCATGGATTGGATCTTCCTGTTCAGCGTACGTGTGTCCCAGTTTTCCAAGCGGCATAATTCAGCATAGAAGTCACGCTTGAGCGGATCGTCAAGCCTGATTATATGCAGAAAATGCGACCAGCTCAATTGTGTCAACAGTGTTGTCACAATTGCCGAATCAGGAAAAACTTCAGCAAAACGAATCATTCGGAAAATATTCCGGCGACCAAAACCACGCCCGAATTCTAACTCCAATTGTGCAGACAGCGATTGCACAATCTCCGCTCCATATTCGGCCCGCTTTTCCTTCAAAGTTTCCCGCCGAATACGATTGCCAACCTGCCAGTAAAGCAGTGTCAGCCCGGCGTTGACAGTTTGTGCTACCTGCTGACGGGCAGAAATAATAAGGTCGCGCAGTTCCGTCAATAGTGGCTGACCAAGGTATGGAGCTGGCGTAGTTGTCGTTGCCTTCTCTTTTTTCTGTCTGGCAGTCATGAGGAGTCTCCATTAAAGTCGGGGGTATCGTTTTGCAGTTCGCCGACGATCTGGTCGTCATGCAAGGGGAGTAAGAATAGCATTATATCGGCAGAGTAGGTCATTTGTTGATCAAGATGTAATTCCGCGGTGGAAAGCAAAACATGGTTTAGTCTGTTCTCTGGAAAGATTCATTAATAATTCGAGCCTCCTCCAGATTTATGCGATACATGCGGCCATGTTTCCGCAGTAGTTGAACGAGAGCTGGTCCGTCTACCAAAGATATCGGCTTATCTTTGGCGAATTCATAAGAGTCTGGTCCAAAACCACTTGTAGTTACGAGAACCCCACGATTGGCTCCCTCGTTTACAACTGTCCCATACAAATCTCTCACAGAGGAGACATCAACAGTTCGAGTATACCTCTTCGCTTGAAAAACGTACTTGCCGCCTCTAAAGGGATCCGGGTCAAACATTATCGCATCAACTCCTCTGTCTCTTGATGCCTGTGTGACTTTTACTTCAACACCGTTTTGCCCAAATTCCCACTCAAAGAGCTGCCTCACAAGATGCTCAAAATCATCCCAAGGCATTGCTGCAAGGTTAGTATCAGGAATTAGGCTTTCATCAACATCTCTGCTTTCAATAATTCGGCGGTCATTTTTATCAAAGGTGACAATTGGTCGAATTTTGGATACATATTCAGTCGATGGGGTTGCAATACCTTTTAAGTGGCGGAAGCATGCCTTGGGATCTATATGGTCAAATTGTAAGCGAATCAGATCTTCTTTACGGGTCAGTAGGGAGGCAATAATCCCCTCTTCCGGTTGGCCTGACGCACTGTCGAACCATTTTTGATTCGCATTAATTGCAACCATATCATACATATCGGCGGAATCAGATTTAGCAACGAGGTACGCAGCACGGATACAGAGAGAATACAACAACCTCCCACACTGTTTTTTCTTCTCAATTGCCGATACTTCCGTTGTTTTGAAGTTCTTTGCCGTTTTGGTGATTTTAATGCGGGCGAAATCAGGCACATCAAGCGTAACAAGCAATAAGCGCGCTTCGCGGTCATAGTTAAAGTCAGCATAAAGACATAGAGGTTCTGGCAGTGGATTTTTGTAATAAGTTAATCGTGCAATAGCCTCAATAGTCTCTTTTTCCCGATCCTGATAGAACTTGACGTGGCTCCAAGCAAGTTCGATATCACGCAGGTATTCTTTTTGATCCTCATTTGCAATTGGACTTGTGTCCGAGATTTTCAGAAGATCAACACCGTACGGTGATGATATAAATTTTGGAGACAAAAGATCTGATATAACATCTACAGAAACAGGGTGATTTTTATAATCGAGCCAATTTCTGTAGTCGCCGGATATTTTCGGGTCATACATCTTTAAAGTTTGCCAAACATCTCTTAATTTTTCAAAAGTAGATAAACTGCCATCTATACAATCATCAGAAGTCGATTTTCTCCCATGAAGGTATTCCACACCATCCACATAAGTAATCCCGTTTTTTTGGCAAAACCATTCGTCGTCATATTTTGTGTATATCCTGAAAACACTCCTGTAACCATTCGTATTTTCTTTGCTTCGACTATATTCGAACAGATCGTAGTTCGCATTATTCTCCGCACTTACAATAACATTGCTACGCCGTAGCATAAGCAATTACATACCAGAAAATCGAATAAAACAACACCGTTAACACTTCACATTGCAGGTTTTACGACCAAAAAGCCGCTATAAATTGTGTAGTAAATGTATTTTTTGAAGGTCACGGATAAATAATGTGGATTTTGGGTATTTTCTCACTTGGAGGTTGTGGTAAAAATTGATTCAAGCATTTTGTAACAACGAGGTGGGACAATGAAACTGAACATCACCGGCAAACTGTTTTTCGCGATATTTCTGGCGGCAAGCCTTGCAGTAGTCTGCTCTGCGCTGATTATGCAGTGGAATCTCAACCGGGGGTTTTTGCGACTCATCAATGACATGGAAAAGAACGGTATCTCTCGCCTGGCTACCAGGCTGGAAAATGAATACCTCCCGGGCACCGGATGGGACTCAATTCTTCGTGATCCGATGAAGTGGCGGCAGATGGTTGATGCGTCTTTCCCGGAATTAAAGCCACCACCGCCCCCGACAGCGTGGGTACGTCCACCTGACAGGTCAGAGCACAATGCTTCGCAACCTCGGGATATTCTCCCGCCACATCTTGCCCACCAGTTCAGTCGACGCCTGTTTTTGCTGGATGCACAAAAAACTACGCTGATCGGGCCGGAGTCTGTGCCAGCGGATGCCGAGATAATTCAACTGCACCATCAAGGCATAATTATCGGTTACCTGGGGCTCCGCCCGCAGACCACGTTTGACAACCTGCTGCATAAAGGCTTTCTGCATGAGCAGAGATACGCCTTTATCGTTATTGCCACCGTTGTCCTGTTGCTATCAGCCGGCCTTGCACTGCTGCTGGCAACACGCTTGGTACGGCCGCTTAAAAACATTACCGAGGCGACTCATGTACTGGCGCATGGCGATTATTCAGTCCGTGTGCCGGTAAAATCAAGAGATGAGCTGGGACAGCTGGCAACCGACTTCAATGCGCTGGCCCTGGCGATGGCACATAACGAGGAGACCAGGCGTAGATGGGTTGCCGACATTTCCCATGAGCTGCGGACGCCGCTCACCTTTTTGCGGAGCCAGACTGAGGCACTACTGGACGGGGTACGTCAGCCGACACCCGAATCAATCAGTGCTATCCACAATGAAATCATGCGGTTTACTCGACTGGTAGATGATCTTTATCAGTTGTCTCTGTCTGATGTCGGCGCACAGAGCTATCGCAAGAATGAAGTGGCTGTATCCGGGGTTATTCAGCAAGCGCTCTCCATAATCAGCCCGGAATTTTCGGCAAAGAATATAACAGTGCAGTATGAAGCAGCAGATAACCACACCGTCTTCGGCGATGCAGAACGTTTGCGGCAACTGTTCGGCAACCTGCTCGACAACTCGTTGAAATATACCGACCTTGGCGGCGAGTTACGTATCAAAATAAGGAAAGAAGGCGACAAGGTTCTGATCGACGTTCAGGATTCTGCTCCCGGTGTAGCTGACGAAGAACTGGAAAGATTGTTCGAGCGCCTCTATCGTGTGGAATCTTCTCGCAGCAGGGCAACGGGAGGTGCCGGACTTGGTCTGGCAATATGTCGCAACATCGTCATAGCGCATGAAGGCAATATCATTGCGAAACCATCACCGCTCGGCGGGGTGTGGATACAGGTTGAGCTACCCAGTTACGGGAGCGTCTGATGAATGAAGTGATAGTGATAGTCGAGGATGAGGTTGCCACTGCAGAAATTCTGGAGGATTATCTCCGTCTGGAGAGCTATACAACCCATCTGATGGCAGACGGCCTGCCGGTTGTCAACTGGGTGCGCGAGCATAAACCGGCTTTGGTCCTGCTCGACCTGATGCTGCCGGGAAAAAGCGGGCTGGATATCTGCAAAGAGATTCGTTCGTTCTCATCAGTGCCGATCATCATGACCACGGCACGGGTAGAAGAAATCGACCGTCTGCTGGGATTGGAGCTGGGGGCCGACGATTATATCTGCAAGCCGTACAGTCCGCGTGAAGTCGTGGCGCGAGTTAAGACGGTTCTGCGAAGAGTTGGCAATGCGCCGACACCGATGGAGGAAGGGCTTCTTCTGGATGAGTCGTGCTACCGCGCCACTCTGAGCGGGCATGACCTGCAACTGACAGCGGCTGAATTTAGGTTGCTCAATTATTTGGCTGCTCACCCGGGACGGGTCTACAACCGCCAGCAGCTTCTGAATAATATCTACCCCGATGAACGTGCTTTGAATGATCGCGCCATTGACAATTATATAAAAAATCTCCGCAAGAAAATCAATGTGGTCGGAAATGAAGATGAGTTGATTCACTCTGTGTATGGCGTGGGGTATAAGTTTGAAAAACTCTATTAAGAGCTGTGCTATTTTTCAACAGTGGAAAAAGGGACCCTTTCGAGTCCCTTTCTCATAAGCAGTGTACAGTTTATGCCAGGTTACCGCATCATTTCGAAGAAACGGTCCTCGCAGGTCTCATCCTTAATGTCGATAAACTTGTTACAGATTTCCGTGACCATATTGACCACACCCTGATAGCCGATGAGTGGGTAGCGATGCTTGTTGACCCGGTCGAAGATCGGGAAACCGAAGCGGAACAGCGGTACCTTGGCATCGCGGGCGGCAAATTTGCCGTGGGTGTCACCGATGATGGCATCAACAGGATCAGTCATTACCAGGCTGCGCAGATGCCAGAGATCCTTGTTCATATGAATTTTGCAGCCGGCACCGTACATGGAACCGTCCAGCAGCGCCTGCAGCTCTTTTTCCGCCTTCTTGCTGCCGCGACTACAGAGGATGTGATACGGACGGGCTCCCATTTCGAGGAGGAAGGAGACATAGCCCATCAGGTAATCCGGGTCACCGTAGACGGCAAACTTCTTGCCGTGCATGTACTGCTGTGAATCGGTCATAGCGTCTACCGCGCGACCTCGCTCGTTTTTGAGTGATGCCGGGACTTCCTTGCCGAACAGCTCAGCCACCTTCATGATAAAGGCATCGGTTTTTTCAATGCCCATCGGCATCGGCATGGTGACATGCTTGCCGGAATAGGCCTCCTTGATCCAACCAAACGTTTTTGGAGTGGCGTAGGGCCCTATCGCAATGGTGGCCTTGCCGTTGATCGAATCAGCGGCATCTTCCAGCTTTGTGCCACCGGCATAGATATGATAGGTGCCGTCGCAGGGAGACTCGAAGGTATCGCCAATATCGGCCAGCAGCGTGTACGGAATTCCGAACTCTTTCAGAATGCGCTTGTATTCGCGGTAGTCACCGGTGTTGAAGTCGCAGCCGGCTATCAGGTTCAACTTGCCGGTGCAGCGTCCTTCAATCTGTTTTCCTTCTGTCAGGGTATGCAGAATGGAGTAGAGCATGGAATCATAGCCATGGATATGGGTACCGTTGAAACTGGGGGTGTTGGCGTACGGCACCGGCAGATCCTTGGGAATGCAAGATTTCTGCTTGGCGTTCTTAATGAAGGCGGTCAGGTCATCGCCGATGACTTCCGGCATGCAGGAAGTGAATACGGCAATCATCTTCGGTTTGTAGAGGGCATGGGCATTTTCCAGGCCTTCATGCAGATTGTTCTGCCCGCCGAATACCGCACCGTCCTCGGTCATCGAATCGGAAACGGCCGGTGCCGGTTCACGGAAATGGCGGTTAAGAGTCGAGCGGTAGTAGGAAGCACACCCCTGTGCACCATGCACGAACGGCAGCGTCCCTTCAAAACCGTGGGCACAGAGCTGCGCGCCGAGTGGCTGACAGGCGTGAGCGGGATTGATGACCAGCGCCTGACGGGCAAAGTTCTTCTCTTTATACTCTTCACTGTTAATCCAGTTCTGAACGCGCTCCACCTCTTCCGGCGGGGTTTCGGTAACTTTTTTGACTTCCAGTCCTAATAAATTAGCCATGGTATATCTCCTTTGGCGGGCAACCAATCTGTTACACCACCATTTTGTATTTTTTTGACTTTACCATTCGGCTTTCGATTTTTCGTCAGGTCGGTGGCGGATGAGGATTTCGGCGGAGACGTAGCATCGCTACGTCGCACAACGATAATCTGAAATCCGCCGCCGAGATGGCGTAAAAGCGAGAGTCGTTAGAATGGTGCCTTTACCAGCTTCCAGGTTGGGCTATTAACCGCCATGTCGACATCACGGGCAAAGATTTCAAAACCCTGATAGCCGTGGTAGGGACCTGAATAATCCCAGCTGTGCATCTGGCGGAACGGGATACCCATTTTCTGGAAGACGTATTTTTCCTTGATGCCGGAACCGATGAGGTCCGGTTTCAAGGCGTGAGCAAACTTCTCGAACTCATACTCGGACGGATCATCGTATACCACTGTGGCATCGGGCATTTCCGGGGCGGTACGATCGTAGTCATCGCCATGGGCAAACTCGTAACCGGCACCGACGCAATCCATACCGAGGTCTTCGTATGCTCCGATGGTGTGGCGGGGACGAAGGCCACCGACCAGCAGCATGACTTTCTTTTTGTCCAGCCGCGGTTTGTACTCGTCAATAATGGCCTGCATGATCGGTTCGTACTTGGCAATTGCCAACTCAACCTTTTCCTTGATTACATCGTCAAACCGTTCGGCGATTGCCCGGAGGCTCTCCCTGATCTTGGTCGGGCCGAAGAAGTTGAACTCCAGCCAGGGGATGCCGTATTTCTCTTCCATAACCTTGCACATATAGTTCATGGAGCGGTAGCAGTGGATCAGATTGAGCTTGACGGTATGGGTCGCGGCAATTTTTTCCAGTTCGCCGTCGCCGGTCCAGACCGATTTAACATTGAGGCCGATCTCTTCCAGCAGTGATTTGGCCGACCAGACGTCGCCACCGATATTGTAATCACCGATGAGGGCAATATCATACGGGGTTGACGGTTCAGCAAATTCGCGGGTCTCGATAATATAGTCGCGGATTGAGTCATTGGAAATGTGATGGCCAAGTGACTGGGAAACGCCACGGAAACCCTCACAGTTGCACGGGATGATCGGAATATCGAGTTCCTTTGAAACTGTCTTGGTAACGGAGTTGATATCGTCACCGATGAGACCGACCGGACATTCCGACAACACCGAGATACCTTTGGCGAGCGGAAACAGATCATGCGCTTCATGAAGCAGCGTTTTCAGTTTCTTGTCGCCGCCGTAGACGATATCTTTTTCCTGGAAGTCGGAGGTGAACTGCATTCCGAACTGGGTGACGCCGTTGATGCCGGTCATCAGGTTACGGCGGGTACCCCAGGAGTACCAGCCGCAGCCGACCGGGCCGTGGGAAACATGCACCATATCGCGGATCGGTCCCCAGACAACACCCTTGGCTCCCGCATAGGCACAGCCACGGGCACTCATGACACCGGGGACGGTTTTTTTGTTGGACTTGACGCTGGCGCAACCGGAAGCGGCATCATTCGGTGCCAGGTGCGGAGTGCGCTTCTTTCTGGCTTTTTCAGGATACACTGACAGGGCATCATCTATCATGGCCTGAGTGGATTCTTTGGTGATACCTTCAACTGTTCGTATTTTATCTGACATGGGAAATCTCCTTTTGTAAACCCCTCCCCCGCCTCCCCTTATCAGGGGAGGAGCCAAATCATCCCCCCTGACAAGGGGGGAACGAGGGGGGTTAGATTTTTGAAATTCTTTATGCTGCCTCAGCCACTCCAACGATTGCCTCATCTTCCTCTTCCATGATGCCGAACTTCATCAGCAGCTCTTCCAGCTCTTCCATTTCCAGTGGAGTTGGAATTACCAGCATCTTGTTGTCGGCAATCTTCTGAGCCAGGGTCAGATACTCTTTTGCCTGCGGATGCTCAGGAGAATACTCGATGACGGTCATTCTGCGCAGTTCTGCTCTCTGTACCTGATTGTCGCGGGGAACGAAGTGGATCATCTGGGTGCCGAGACGACGGGCCAGTTCTGAAATCAGTTCGAACTCCATGTCTGTTTTTCTGGCATTGCAGATCAGGCCGGCCAGACGAACCTTACCCGAAGATGCGTATTTGAGAATACCTTTGGAGATATTGTTGGCGGCGTACATGGCCATCATCTCACCGGAGGTAACAATGTAAATCTCTTCCGCTTTGCCTTCACGAATCGGCATGGCGAAGCCGCCGCAGACAACGTCACCGAGAACGTCGTAGAAAACAAAGTCGAGGTCAGGAGTGTAGGCGCCGTTTTCTTCGAGGAAGTTGATGGCGGTAATAACACCGCGGCCGGCACAGCCGACACCCGGCTCTGGCCCGCCGGACTCAACACATTTGATATCGCCGTAACCGATCTTCATGACGTCCTCTAATTCGAGGTCCTCAACGGTTCCCAGTTCGCGTACCAGATCCATAACCGTATTCTGTGCCTTGGCGTGCAGAATCAGACGGGTTGAATCAGCTTTAGGGTCACAGCCGACGATCATGACCTTCTTGCCGAGAGAGGCCAGTCCGGCCACCGTGTTCTGGGTTGTGGTTGATTTGCCGATGCCGCCTTTGCCGTAGATTGCTATCTGTCTCATGTTACTCTCCTTTTGCTCACCAATCCGTGAGCCTGTGGGGGTGTGGTCGGGGCAACAAAAAAAGGCGCCCCATTACGTTGAATGGAGGCGCCTTTGCCCGGGTACGTACATATGATTTTGAGTGATCTGTTTCGTGATGCTGATCTCTCTAAAGCATATGCCGTGCCAAGTTTTGTAAACTAATTAAAAACAGTATGTTGACTTGGAATGCGTATAATTGCGGCGGGGAAAAGTGGGCCTTACCGGGTGGGCAAAGAGCCGGCATGTGAGGCAGATGCTGAAAAAATAATCAGCCGGGCAGAATGCGAAACGCCGAAGCCTTCACAGCGGCAAATACGGTGCTCCCCGGGACGATGCCCAACTCGCTGACCGCGTCCTGAACGACCTCAGAGATCAATGTATTTCCGGCACAGTCGAGTTCCACACCGATTCTCCTCTCTGAATTGAACAGTGAGCGAACCGTGCAGTGCAAAAGATTACGGGCACTGATCGCTTCAGGATGCTGTTTGAAAAGAATAATGTCTTTGGAAGAGAGCTCGGCCATGGAGCTGTCCCGGTCGGAACCGGCCGAAAGCAGCAGGCGTGAGGCTCCCCACGGATAAGCGTAGAGACTGCCGTCATCAGACGGGCGACCCAGTTTCAGGAGATTAATATAGCCGACCTGACTGCTCCCCATCCGATTTCGTGCCAGTTGTTCGCTGCTGGACTGTCCAACCATGACACCCTTTTCAAAAGCCAGAACCGTATCAGTCATGAGGCGCATTTCGACCAGGGAGTGGGAGATAAACAGATAGGGAATGCCGAACTGCTCACTGACACTTTTCAAATAGGGAATAATTTGAAAGCGGAGCGTATCGTCGAGGGCAGAGAGCGGCTCATCCATCAGCAACAGGCGGGGATTGGCAAGAATCGCACGGCCGAGCGCAACGCGTTGTTTTTCGCCTCCCGACAGATTGGTGACACCGCGACCAAGAAGTTCTTCGAGCTTCAGCACATCAACAAGTGCGTTGAAGTCAATGGTGCGGTATTTTAACGGGCAGCGTTTGAAACCGTAGAGCAGGTTATGTTTGACGTTCAGATGCGGAAACAGGCAGTGCTGCTGGAAAACCATGGCAATACGCCGTTGTTCGGGACGGAGGTTGATTCTTTTTCTACTGCTGAAGAAACAGACACCATCGAGGACAATATCGCCATCATCAGGGTCAACCAACCCTGCCAGCATGCTGACCAGAGTCGATTTACCGCTGCCTGACTTGCCGAAAATCCCGATTCTGTCGCCACTGAAAGTGATATCAGTGGACAGCGTAAAGTGGCCAAAACTTTTTTTAACGTTCATGGAGATTTGCATCTCAGTCCCTCCGTGCCATTTTTCGCGCCAGCAGCTCGTGCATAAACAACACCACCAGGGAAATGACCACGGATACCAGACAGAGAGCCAGAGCCATTGTCTCGCTTGTCGGCGAACTGGCATATTCGTAAATGGCAAGGGGAATGGTCTGGGTCACACCGGGGATATTACCTGCGACGATGATGGTTGCGCCGAATTCGCCGAGACTGCGGGCAAACATAAGTGATGAACCGGCAAGCAGTCCAGGGGCCGAGAGTGGCAGAATAACGGTCAGCAGAGTGTCATACCATGCTGCTCCGAGAGTTCGGGAGGCGTTAATAAGTTGCCGGTCGATGCCCTCCATACCGACCCGCAACGAGCGCACCAAAAGGGGAAAGCCAACGACGGCAGAAGCGATAACTGCTGCTTTAAGGGTGAAGATCAGACGAATGCCGGCATCATTAAGCAGGGAGCCAAGCCAGCCATGCTTTCCAAGCAGCAGCAGGAGAAAATACCCCACAACCACCGGCGGCAGGGTCAAAGGCAGATTTACAAACACCTCCAGCACCATCTTACCGCGAAATTTCACGAAAGTAATCAGATAGGCAACGCCAAAACCGAAGGGGATGGACAGCACCGTCGCTGCGAGTGCGACCTGGAGCGAGAGCCGGATGGCATCATAATCTGAGGGGGCTAAAGGAATCATCACCTGCGTTATATCATTAATCAGTGGCTAACCGCAAACTTCATCGAACCGCAAAGCCATATTTTGTCAGTACTGTTTTCGCCTCATCACTGCGCAGATAAGAAAAAAAGGCGGCGGCATCCCTGTTTTTCGCACCCGCGACAGTTAAAGCCATCGGGTACGTTACCCGCGGATAGAGCTCTTGAGGAACCATAAAGAGTATCCTCGTCTGCTTCGCCAGCAGTGCATCTGTCCTGTACACAAAGGCCCCGTCAACTTCACCGCGCTCGGCATACATCAGGCATTCGCGCACATCTTTGGCCATGACGAGTTTCTTTTCAAGTTGTTTGTCGATGCCGGCTTTTTTGAATGCTTCAGTGGCATATTCCCCCGCTGGAACACTCTTGGGACTGCCGATAGCAATGCGTTCCAGTTTGATGAGATCCTGCATGGAAGTTGCCTTGCCTGGTGTTCCGGCAAACACCAGAGTGTTATAGGCAAAGGTGCCAATAGTGGCGCTATCAATCAGTTTCCTGTTCTTCGCGTATTCCATCCACTCCAGATTGGCAGTTATGAAGATATCAGAAGGAGCTCCGCTCTCAATCTGTTTGGCCAGAGCACCGGATGCCCCATAATTTTTGAGGAACTTTACTCCGGAATGAGATTTGGCAAAGCTGTCGGCCAATTCATTGGTGGCCTCTTTCAAACTGGCTGCAACTGAGAGATTGATCTCACCCGCCAGTACCGATGCCGCCAAAAGGAACAGACAGGAAAGAGTGGTCAGTGCCTTAATGACATTTTTCATCCGATGCATCCCCCTTTGCGGCTGTAGAGTTCTGTGAGCATACTTGAAAATGTGCGCTGTCGGCAATTGCTTCTTCAGGTGAAGCGAGACCGACCCACGCATGCACAGTGGCCGGCTCAAAACCGCACACCCTCTGGCCGCCTGATTCCATCAAAGGGCGGCGAATCAGCAGATGATCTTCCAGCATTAGGCTCAGCGCCGCTGCACTGGTGTAGGCAGTCGGATCAATTTCACCCGATTTGACCCGGGGCGAATTGGGGTTGAACCAGAGCTGTACCGGCTTGTCGCCAAAGTAGGAGGTTAATTCTGCCGGTAGCCAAGGATGAGCCAACAGGTCACGAACTTCTACTTCATGCCCGGATTGTCGCAAAAGATCAACCTGCTTTGCAGAAGTCAGGCAGCCGAGCTTGGTATAATAGACTATGAATGCCATAAATTAGTACACCTCTAAGAAATATGATATGTACGGTTTTACATTACGCATGCCAAGAACCAGAAGTAATTTATCCTTTTAATTTAGCTAATTATATTTTTATGTAGAATGACAATGAAACACTCTGCTGCATATTTGAGCAGGATCTGGAGGCATTTGCACGCAGAATGCACCAAGAGTGGGAGGGTCCATAAAAAAAGGGCAACCATAGAGTGGCCGCCCTTCCTGAAACAATATAAAAATCTGCTATACCTTGCCTTGCAGGTGCTCTCTGCCAAAAGGGGACATCATCCGGAGGCGCGCTATGATCGGCGGTAACTCGCGGATAACCGTGTCGATCTCCGCGTCGGTCGTGTAGCGTGACAGCGAAAAACGGATCGAACCGTGGGCACAGGTGAACGGCACCCCCATGGCGCGGAGCACATGCGATGGCTCCAGAGAACCTGAAGTACAGGCGCTTCCAGACGATGCGCAGATACCGAACTCGGACAGCAGCAGCAGAATGGCCTCGCCTTCGACGAATTCAAAGGCGATTGAAGTCGTGTTGGGCAAGCGCTCTGCACCACCGCCATTGATGCGGGCATGCGGAATTGCCGACATCAGGGAATCCTGCAGCCGGTCACGCATCCCTTTGACAACGGTATTTTCAGCGTCCATATGCTGACCGGCCAACTGGCACGCCTTGCCGAGAGCAATGATGGCTGCGGCGTTTTCAGTGCCGGCCCGGCGGCTTTTCTCCTGATGGCCGCCAACCAGTAACGGCCTGAACGGCGTCCCCTTGCGGAGATACAACACGCCGATCCCTTTGGGGGCATGCAGCTTGTGACCGGAAAGGGAGAGCATATCGATATGCGAGGCGGCCATGTTGATCGGAATCTTGCCGATGGCCTGAACGGCGTCGCTGTGAAAAAGCGCGCCCTTCGACTTGGCGATTTTAGCCGCTTCCTCCACCGGAAAAATAACACCGGTCTCATTGTTGGCCCACATGAGTGACACAATCGCCGTATCGTCATCAATGACAGTTTTCAGCTCTTCCAGATCAAGACGACCGGCACCGTCAACACCGATCTCGGTGACCCGATACCCTTTCTGGCGCAGATTGCGGCACTGGGTCAGGACAGCGGGGTGTTCAACGCGGCTGGTAATGATGTGGCGCCGGTCGGGAAAAACTTCCAGCGCCGAGCGGATTGCGGCATTATCACTTTCGGTACCGCACGCGGTGAAGATAATTTCGTCCGGTGATGCTCCCAAAAGCTCCGCTACCCTCACCCTGGCTTCAGTCACCTTACTCTGCACCTGACCGCCGAAAAAGTGCATCGAACTGGGGTTGCCATACAGTTCGCAGAAATAGGGGCGCATCTCCTCAAAGACCGCTTCATCAACCTTGGTCGTCGCATTATTATCGAGATAGATTTCTTTCATGCGGAAACCTCCTCTACGACAATATCCTCGGCAACCAGATCACGCAGCTTGGCTTCAACCATGCGGGCAGTGTTGCCGGACGACGCACACCCGGCACAGGCTTTACGGAAAGCAACCTGCACTTTTGCGCCATCGATGTCGATCAATTCGAGATCGCCGCCATCAGCCCAGAGCAGCGGGCGGATGTCGCGCTCAAGCACTTCCTGGATCAGCTGCATCTTTTTCATATTGGAGAGTTTTTCCGGGCGGACCCGGGTCTGGGCTGCCGCCTCACCAAGCACCTGAGCAATCAGATCTTTAATCTTGGGAATACAGCCGCCACACGCCCCACCCGCTTTGGTGAAGTTTGTCACCTGCTCGGCGGTGGTCAGACTGTTGGTCTCAATAACCTTTTTCAGAAAGGCATCCGTAATACCAAAGCATTTGCAGACAATCTCCCCCTCATAATCAGGGTACGCCGGACCGTGGTCATGTTCACTGTCGTGCTGCGGCATCTCAATACCGCGATACTTGAATATGGCAACCTCCAGCGCTTCCTGCCCCATAACCGAACAGTGCATCTTCTCTTCCGGCAGGCCGCCGAGAAAATCGGCAATTTCCTGATTGCTGATCGCCAGGGCTTCATCAAGGTTTTTGCCCTTAACCATCTCTGTCAGGGCTGAAGAGGAAGCGATGGCACTGGCACAACCGAATGTTTGAAATTTGGCATCAACAATCTTGTCTTTATTGTCATCCAGCTTGAGATACAGTTTCAGCGCATCACCGCAGGCGAGACTGCCGACTTCGCCGATTGCATCGGCATTCGGAATTTCTCCGACATTACGCGGGTTCAAAAAATGGTCCTTAACGATTGGCGTGTAATCCCACATGGTGTAACTCCTTAAAAATGAGGTATTTAATTCAAAATAAAATTTCGGCCGGCGGCCATTACTTCGGCAAGACGGGCGTCACTGCTCGCCTCACCATACAACCGGACAACCGGCTCCGTGCCCGATTTACGGAACAGCATCCAGCTGCCGTCATCGAGCAGCAATTTGGTACCGTCAACTTTGACGATCTCAGTAACCTTCGTTCCGGCAATTTCAGCCGGTACGGCATTGATCTTGTTTTTATAGGCAATTTCCAGCTCCGGTGACAATTTGAGGTTGTCACGACGGGTGACAAATCGTCCCACCTCACCATAGAGCCGGTCAAGAAGCTCACGAATGCTCTTGCCTTCACGAGCAACCATTTCTGCCACCAGGAAACAGGCGAGGATACCGTCCTTTTCCGGAACGTGCCCCTTGATTGTCAATCCGGCGCTCTCCTCCCCGCCGATAACCAGTTTATCCTGGCTGATCAACTCACCGATATATTTGAAGCCGACCGGTGTTTCATAGACAGGGACGCCATGTTTCCTGGCTACGGCATCAATGAGGTGGGAGGTCGCGACACTGCGTGCCACACCACCTTCAAGCTTGCGCACCCGAATGAGATAATCGAGCAGCAGGGCGATAATATAATTCGGTTCGATATAGCTGCCATCCGCATCAAGAATACCAAAACGGTCGGCATCGCCATCAGTGGCAAGACCGAGCCGGATAGCGGGATCATTTTTAACCAGCGCGATAAAATCAGGGATGTGCGCTTCCGACGGCTCGGGAGGATGTCCGCCAAAGTACGGATCGGGGCGGCCATTGATCATTGTGTACGGAATGCCGCGCACGCGGAGCGGATCGTCCAGATATCCGCGCCCCGTTCCGTAGAGGGGATTGAGCGCAACCAGACCGAGCCTGCCGATGGCATCAAAGTCAACCTTTTCCTCCAGAGACTTCAGGTACTCATCATGCGGATTGATTGTCTCCGCCAGCCCTTCTTTATTGGCTTGTTCAAGAGTCAGCTCTCTGTAGCATAGCGTACCAACGGAAGCATTGGCGCGGCGCTCGATCTCATTGGTGGTTTCCGGGAGCGCTGGACCACCGGACGAGGGAGAAAATTTGACGCCGTTGTATTCGGGGGGGTTGTGACTTGCGGTAAAGTTGATGCCACCGGCCGCGCCGCGCCGCAAAATTTCATACGATATAACCGGTGTCGGAGTATCCCGCTCGCAGATATACGCTTTGATTCCTGCTCCGGCAAGAACACGGGCTGAAGCTTCAACAAAGCGCTGCCCCATGAAACGGGTATCGCAGCCGATAACGACACCTTTATCACCTTCGCCCGCTGCTTTAATGGTATCGGCGATGGCCTGAACGACCACCTTCACATTGTCAAAGGTGAAATCCTCACAGAGTATTCCACGCCAGCCGGATGTTCCAAAGGTAATTTTCGTCATTGATACACTCCTCAAGATAACAGGACTTCTTTTGTCGTGTTAGAATAATACACCTGCGGTTGCCCGTCAAGCGAAACAGAATTTTTTTTTATTATTAATCAGTTCCGTTTTTTGGAATCAGAATTGAGTACCTCGTACCCCGCCCTGTTTTGCTCTGGCACATGATACGCCCGTCAATCTGCTTGACCAGTGCCGCAACGATGGTTAATCCGAGGCCGACCTGCCCGGAACGGCCATTATCAGGTGCCGTCGTCCGGAACAGGTGCAGCATGACCTCGGCAGGCAGGCCGGGACCGGTATCGCTCATACGGATCTCGATATAAAAGCGTCCATCCTGGTTAATGTTATCGTGCGTAGAGATGGCAAAATAGCCTCCTGCAGCAGTTGCTTCCGAGGCGTTTTTCCACAGATAATAAAGAATCTGCCTGATTCTGTCACGATCACAGGCCACGGCCGAAAGCCCGGCTTCAAGATTTTTCTCGACTTTAATGCCACGGCTGCTAAAAAGGGAGTCACCATGAAGCACGAACATCCCCTCTATCAGATTATTGATATCCAGGCCACCCACCACGGTTTTTTCATCGACACCATCACTTATCCGCCCGATAATCTCCGTAACTCTGGAGATTTCCTCACCGATAATATCTATTTCATGCCATGTCGTGCCTTGATCCGGCACTCTTTTGCGCACAATTTCAAGATAGTTCTTCACTATGCCAAGAGGATTAGCCGCTTCATCAATAAGCGTGCGTGCGTGACGTGCAAAATTTTGCGTGAGTTTTGCCGTCACCGACTGTTCATACTCCTGCTTTTTTCGCCAATCTTCCAGGCTCGTTGCAGCCATTTCAGCAAAACGTGTCATCAAGCGCAGACTCTTTGTAAGCCGGGCGTAGCGAGAAGCGCTTGCGCCGTAAACCATGAGACCAATAGTCCCGGCGCGGTTTTTTAACGGAACGTACAGCAGCCCCTCACAGCGCAGTATACGTGCAATTTGTACGTCTGCCAGAGAGATGGGAGCCGAACAATCCAGCGCAAAAGTTGCTGCATGCGGTTTTTTTCCGAGAGCCACATCAACCGCCAGGCTTTGATCTGAATCAAGCATGATTTTGATCTGCTCCAGTAACACGGGCTGACCACTGAAACGGGCTCCTGACAATACCGTTTTTTCAGGCTGCAGCATGAGAAAGGCGAGCGGTCCCGGGCCGAAGAGGAGCCACGCCGCTTCACGTATGGAAAGGAGCATTTCGTCTTCGCTCTGTAACGATGCAAACAGTCGCTGCAGAGGCTGCAGCATGGCCAGATCGTGAACTATCTCAGCCATCTGCATATACGCGGAGTTATTATTTTTCGAGGTGTGGCGCATAATCAGGGGGGAAATAGCAGACGCAAACGGAAAAGTCCTGGCGTCGCCGGCTTCAGTAATCCCCAAGGCTGCTGCACTCCGGGCAACACGGAGGGCACTGTACTGGAAAAGAGTAAAAACAGCCGTGGCGTTAACTCCCAACATTGCATGAACTGCAGTAAAATCGGCATCCTGTTCATGCTGGAGAGGGTCTGACTCTCTGTAGTGATGACAGATTTTATGAGCGGACCATATAATTTGGCTTAACGTGTCGGCAGCCACGATTTCATCAGCAGCACTTTGATGGAACAGAACTGCATCCGCCATGAATGATGAAAAAGCCCATTTATCGATCAGCCATGCTCCAACTGCAGAGTGGTTGGTGCCGAGTTCCTTCATCTCTTGTGCTCGAAGAGCTGACTCGTCTGAACTTGCTGCCAGTAATAATCCGTAACGTTCTTTCATTCCCCCCAGCAACAGCAACTGACCTATATTGTGCAAAAGGCCGGCACAATAGGCTTCCTCGATATTTTGATATCTGATTTCAACCGCTATGGCCCGGGAAACTTCAGCAACCCGTAAGGAATGCCCCCAGAAACCGCCAAAATCATATTCCTGATTGTCGCACGGCTGAGAGAACACATGTTGTATTACCAGACATGCTGCCATGAGACGTGTGAGACGTGTGCCGATTCCGGCCAGGCTGTGAGCCAGATCCTTTGACTCGCCTCTGCCCCTCAGTAACGCAGAATTGGCAACGGTGAGAACCTGTGCCGTCAGAGCCGGATCCCGACCTGCAAGGGTCGTCAAATCGGCAATGGAGACGTTTTCATCATCAGCCATCTGCATAAAGCGCAATAGCGTCTGCGGCATGGTCGGAAGATGAATCGCTTCGATTGATTCAATAATTTTTTCTGGTATGGGCAACACGCATTGCACTCCTCTGCTTGCAGCTGAACCGTAGGTGGCTGGTGAGATTAATACGAGAGCAGCAATTGTGCCAATAAAAAAATGGTATTATTAGATTTAGTATAATATATTGACAAAAATTTATGCGGTAGGTGTATTTTGCGAACCATGCACGGAAGTCTCACTCTTATTTCGCTCGTCGATCTCGTCCAGTGGGCTGGCAACAGCAAACGTTCCGGCACACTTGTACTCTCTTATGACGGGCAGGACAAAAAACTTTATTTTCAGGATGGCAAGGTAACTTTTATCGGTTCGGAAAGCGAGAATGAACGGATTATTGACTTTCTGTTGCTTGAATCAACGTTGAGTCAGCAGGAAATTCATGAAAAAAAATCCGTGTCTGATACGTTAGGACTACCATTTATCGGCTATTTAATAACGGAAAATATTATCAGTAAAGAAATTATGGAGAAAATAATCCTCCAGATTGCGCGTTCTGCCGTGACTGAAGTTATGAAATGGCCGTCCGGTGAATTTGAGTTTACCGACGAGCTTCCCGGCTTTGTACTGAATGGTCCGATAGAGCTTGATTCAACCCTGCTGCTCATGGAATCAGCCGTTACATTCGATGATTACCGCCTGGGTAATAGCGTAGACACACATCTCATTGCCGATGAACTTAAAAATAATATTATGAACGGCACTATAGACCTCCCGCCAATCCCGGATGTCATTCAGCAGATTCAAGACAGAATTGAAGATCCGTATGCATCTATCGAGAAGATTGTCGACTGCATCACAGACCAGATACTCGTTGCCAATATTCTCAGAATCTGTAATTCACCTCATTACCGGACTACCACCACAATATATTCCATAAAAGAAGCCGTAGTGCATATCGGTCTCAAGTCTTTAATGAGTATCGTCGCCGTTCATGCGCTCAGCAGTTTCAGCCCTCAAAACGCTGATGAAGTCAGGAAGGTACTGAAACATAGCCTGGCCTGCGGGATAATTTCCCGTCAGATTGCCTATGACTTGCGCGGTAATTTTGAACAGGCGTTTATAAGCGGGCTGCTGCATGATATCGGCAAAACCATCATGCTTGGTATGCTGAACGATTATATGCTTTCACCCGAGCTTCGAGCCAGGGTAATAAAGGACTACCATACTGAAATTGGCTATTTGCTTGCGAAAAAGTGGAACTTTGGGGAGGATATACAGGAATGCATCCGCTATCACCATTCACCTGATAATGCGACAATAAACAGAAGCCTGGTTGAAATAGTATCGACAGCTGACGCCATGGCTCATACCAGTGACCAACCGGGATCGCAAGGCGAGATTTTTCTCAGTATGGCGCAGTGCCGTGACTATTCCGACTCTCACGTCAATAGTGTTGAAATACACGAGGAAACTGCCCACAAACAGGTTGAAAAGGTTACCAATCAGTACAAAGATGCCTGGGATTTTTAGCAGAAAAACGGAACTTCCATCGGAGAGAAGACGGGACTGCTTTTACTCGCGACCCGCCCATTAATCGACTTGACAGCTTCATTTCCGTTCACCCGCAACTCCCCATCGTTGCCAATCCATAGATTAATTCCGGCCGGTACACAGGTTTTGCGCCCGCATACATCAACAGATTGCTGCCGGCAATCTTCATTCTTTTTCGATTAAGCATGCGGAGAGCCGCACGGTTCGAAGCGGGGGCGTCGATAATAACCTTTGTACCCCAAGCAACGTTTTCCAATGCGACATCAAAAAGCCGTTCAGCACCACCGGACGCAAGCGCGGAAAACGGACCGAACTGCACGGAATCTCCGCACGGTTGCAGCGAGATAAAACCGGACTCATCATGAAGCAGCCGCCCACGACCGGTGGTTACCGCCAACAGTCCACTCCTTCGATCACCCCAGGCACGGAAGTCCATATCGATTGCAGAAGAACCGAGCTCACTCCTGTCAAGAGAAAGGTCACCGGGCGCGTGTCGCTGCCGCCCCTCTCCAACCCAGCGGATGATTCTGTCAATATCCGTAAACCCATGTTTTTCATACAGCGGCGCTCCTGAAGACGAAGCGGTCAGCCAGAATGTAACGGCACCGGCACTCCGCAACGCTCCAAGGGCCGTAGTAAAAAGCGTTGCGCCGATTCCCCTCCCCCTCTGCTTCGGCGTGACGATGAGATTACCGATCCAGCCGCTCCGGTCATGACAGAGAGAGGTTACAAATCCGAGCGTTTCCCCGTTCTCCGAGCGTGCCGCAAAACATCCCTGAGGGAATGTTGACAACAGGAACGTAAACTCCCACAGCTCTGCCACCCAGTTTTCCTCCGCAGCCATCGCAAGAAAGGTGCCGATATCGTCGCTGTGGAACGGCTCGATATTCATGGTGCCGGACAGGCGGCCTCTGCTATCGTCACATTCAGATCCTGGCCGATGAGGCCGATGGCATCGGCACGGCACTGTTTGCAGTGTGCGAACTGGCCGATAATACCCTCGTTTGCCTTCCGGAGCGCTGCCACCCGCTCCTCGCTGGGGGGGATGATGTGTGCCAGCTCCGCCTGAGGGATGATCGGCATAATGTTCATGACGAAGGCACCCAGCGCCTTGACCCGTGCAGCGATCAACGGCAGCTGATCGTCGTTCACACCCGGTATCAGAACTGAATTCACCTTGATGGTCAGGCCGAGCTCTCCGGCCCGTTTGAGCCCTTCAAACTGATTGGCGATGAGGATTTTGGCCCCGTCAACACCGGTATAATGTCTGCCGTGATACATAACATGGCGATAAATCTGGGCGCCGATTTCCGGGTCGACAGCGTTGATCGTCACGGTCAGACTGTGCAGCCCCATCTCATAGAGGCGATCGATCGATTCCGGCAGCAGCAGGCCGTTGGTGCTGAGGCAGAGCATCAGATGCGGGAATTCCTTTTTTACCATGGCAAAGGTTGCAAAGGTCTCCTCATTGGCCAACGGGTCACCGGGACCGGCAATGCCGACAACTTTGACAATCGGTCCGGCTATCGGACTGGCCATGACTTCCCTCACTTTTTCGATCGCTTCCTGAGGAGTCATAATGCGGCTGGTAACGCCGGGGCGCGATTCGTTGGCACAGTCATGTTTCCGCGAACAGTAGCCACATTTGATATTACATTGCGGTGCCACTGCCAGATGCATACGTCCATTCTTTTTGTGGTTTCCGCCAAAGCAGGGATGCCCCTGAATCCTGTCTTTCATTTCACATGCAGTTGCCATGGGTAGCTCCTTTCAAAATAAAAACGCCCACAGGAAAAATCCCCTCGGGCGTCGTTGCCGGTACTGAAAGAGTTAAAGCATAGAATGTGCCAATTATAGTAACAGCACTACAAACCCTTTGAAACATGGAGCAACGGAGATAGAATCTAAAAAGTAACATCCCAAACAGCTCCTTTGTTAATCAGGTTCTGATGGCCTCCAAAATTTTATTTGCATATTGTTTAATCACATCGCTGTCGGATTATAACTTGCATGTCAGATTTTCTCAGTTGCTTCGTTGCTCTGTGTTTCAATAAAAGGATTATCAATGTTCAACCAATACAACCTCGAAGAAATCCGCGATCGCGCCCGTGCCGCCTTCATCGGCATGGCAGTTGGTGACGCCCTCGGTGCTACAGTCGAGTTCATGACCGCTTCAGAGATTGCCTCAAAATACGGCACCTTCCGGGATATCATCGGGGGGGGGTGGCTGCGCCTGAAGCCTGGCCAGGTAACCGATGACACCGAAATGGCACTCTGCATCGCCCGGGCGATTATAAAAAACCAGGGGTGGTCGCTGGAAGCGGTAGCTGATAATTTTGCCGCGTGGCTCAAATCACGTCCGGTTGACTGCGGTGATACCTGCCGCAAGGGGATTCGCGCATACCTCCTGCATGGCCGTCTCGAAGCGCCGCCAAATGAATGGGATGCGGGCAACGGCGCCGCCATGCGTCTCCTGCCGGCGGCGCTCTTTTCACTCCCGGATGGCGAACTGCTCAAAAGATACGTGCTCGAACAGGCGCACATTACCCATAACAATCCGGTATCGGACGCGGCTTGTCTGTGCCTTGGACAGCTTCTGCATATGGCGCTCTGCGGAGCTGAAAAAAGCCGCCTGCGCCGCCATGTTGACGCTCTTACTGCCCGGTTTCCCACGTTTCAATTTGAGCCGTACCGCGGGCTGGCGACCGGATATGTCGTCGATACCATGCAGACCGTGTTTCACTGGTTTTTCCGGGGTAAGAGTTTTGAGGAGTGCCTGGTCGGCACGGTCAATCAGGGAGCAGATGCCGACACAACCGGCGCCATCTGCGGAATGCTGGCCGGAGCGTATTACGGCATGGATGCCATACCGAAGCGGTGGCTGAAAAAGATGGATAGCAAGGTAATTTCAGAGATTGAGATCGCTGTTGAACGGTTGATATCCGAGAGTCCCGTGGGGAGGAATTATTGAAAGGCAAAAGAAAAGCGGCCTCACGCAGAGAGCAGAGAGAACGCAGAGATACACAATAAAAATGTCCAAGGTTTTTTGTTAAACGAAAGCTCGTTGAATTAGACTTTCTCTGCGTCCTCTGCGTCCTCGCCTAAAGGCGCCTACTTCCGGCTGCGAGAAACAACTTTTATCCTTCTTTCAAAATACTATTCGCGACCTGCAGCAGTGTTTTCCGTTTATCCATCGCACTTTTCTGCATAATACGGTACGCTTCCGCCTCAGAAACGAGATTCTTCGTCATGAGAACACCTTTGGCTTTTTCGATAATCTTGCGGTTTTCGATAACTTCGCGCAGATCATCAATCTTCTCTTTGAGGTTTTCAACCTCTTCAACATGCTGCAGCGCAATTTCTATGGCGGGGAGCAGATCCTGCTGGCGGAGAGGCTTGGTTAAAAAAGCGGCAATTCCACTTGATGCTGCACGTTTTACAGTCGCTCTGTCACAGGCACTTGTCAGGAGCATAATCGGGATTTTCAATTTTTTCTTGATCTCAACCGCGGCGGTTATACCATCCATACCCGGCATGGAAACATCGAGAATTGCCAGATCCGGAAAGCATGCCATCGCCAGTTCCACCGCTTTTGCGCCGTCTCCGCACTCTACGATTTCATCGAAGCCGAGATCAGCCAGCATGTTCATTAGATTCAAGCGGATAAGTGGTTCATCATCACAAATAAGTATCGATTTACCCATGGTTGTTTCCCCCTGTACAGAGGGACTATGCAAGAGGTATGACAAAACCGGACGTGTCTTCGTTTATTTCAATTTCGAGTTCCAATAGCAATAACATCCGTAAATGGAGTATATAGTGAACCTGCACCATTCATGCGGCAGGAGGAGCAACCACCATGAGCCTTGAATCCATAGGGAAATTAAAAATAGACAAGATAAATTTCCAGCGCAGCAGCGGCGGCAGAAAACGCTGGATCATCATTACGGCAACGCTGCTGCCCGTGATTATCGCCGCAGCCTGGGGCCTTGAACGGAGAGGCGTCGCTATTGAAACGGCGACGGTCTCCCAGATATATCCAACGCAAGCATTCACCCTGCTGAATGCAAGCGGCTACGTCGTCGCCCAGCGCAAGGCGGCGGTAGCTGCAAAAATAACCGGACGACTTGAGTGGATCGGCGTCATGGAAGGAAACCGCGTCAGCAGCGGGCAGATTATCGCCCGACTGGAGAATCGCGACAGCGATGCCGTCGTCAACCAGGGAATAGCCGCTGTTCAGAATGCCGGGGCTACTGTTGACCAGGCACGGGCCGAGCTTGATGATGCGAAGCTAGCGTATGAACGGCTGAAGGAGTTGAGCGGCCAGGGGATAGTTTCCCGTGCTGACTTTGACAGCGCCGAATCGCGCTTCAAGCGGAGCAAAGCTGCCGTTGCCGCAGCCGAAGCGGCGGTACGCGTTGCGGAGTCATCGCTGCAGGGAGCGCGGGTATCCTATGACTACTCACTGATACGCGCTCCTTTTGATGCGGTCGTCCTGACCAAAAATGCCGATGTCGGAGACATCATCACCCCGCTCGGCGCAGCCGCCAATGCCAAGGCCGCCGTAGTAACCATCGCCGACCTCGCCTCTTTGCAGGTTGAGGCGGATGTCTCCGAATCAAACCTGGAAAAGATCAAGACCGGTCAGCCATGTGAGATTACCCTCGATGCCCTGCCGCACTCCCGCTTCAGAGGGGTCTTGCAGACCATTGTGCCGACCGCCGACCGGACAAAGGCATCTGTTATGGTGAAGGTTCGCTTCCTGGAGAGTGACAGCCGCATTCTCCCCGAGATGAGCGCCAAGGTGGCTATCCTCTCCCGCCCGGCAACTGCTGTTGATCAACAGGCAAAAACCGTGGTCAACCCTGCGGCACTGATCAAGGCAAACGGCAGGGATGCGGTTTACCTGCTTGACAAAGATCATGTCCGGACTGTACCGGTAACGCTCGGCGCACGCTTTGGCGATCAGGTTGAGATCAGCGGGGTCAAAGCAGGTGACAAGGTGGCCCTGCGCCCCCTGGACAAGTTGAAGGACGGTAAAAATATCAGCGTGGCGGACAAATAGATGGCTGCGACCTCCGACATCGTCACCATCAGAAACGTGACAAAATCTTACCGGCGCGGCAATCAGCTCGTACCGGTACTGGAGGATATCAGTTTCGACATCCACTCCGGCGAGTTCCTCGCGCTGATGGGGCCGTCCGGGTCGGGCAAGAGTACGCTGCTCAATCTGATCGCCGGGATCGACAAGGTTGACAGCGGCAGTATCATCATCGGCGGTTGCGAGATCACGACCCTGAACGAGACGGAATTGGCCGGGTGGCGAGCTGTAAATGTCGGTTTTGTCTTCCAGTTTTACAACCTTATTCCGGTGCTTACGGCATACGAAAATGTCGAACTGCCGTTGCTGCTCACCAGGCTTTCCCGCCGTGAACGGCGCGAGCATGTTGAAGCCGCCCTGGAAATCGTGAGTCTGACCGACCGGATGGATCACCGCCCCTCCCAGCTTTCCGGCGGCCAGCAGCAGCGGGTGGCGGTAGCGCGGGCGATTGTCACTGACCCCGCCATCCTGGTGGCAGACGAGCCGACCGGGGATCTCGACCGCGTCTCTGCAGGAGAGATTTTATCCCTGATGGATCATCTCGTGCAGGATTTCCACAAGACCATTATCATGGTCACCCATGATCCGCGTGCCGCCGAAAAGGCCCATAGTATCCGGCACCTGGAAAAAGGGCTCCTTACGGACGGCTAGTATCCTGCAACATTAAAATCTAACCCCCCTCAGTCCCCCCTTTATCAGGGGGGAAGCCTTAAAGTCTCCCCTTAGGTAAGGGGAGATTTAGAGGGGTTATGCACGGGAATTCATGAAAACCAAGGTATCAGCATGTTCATGGTAAAATACATCCTGCGCAACGCGTTCCGTCACAAACTCCGCGCCCTGCTGACGGTAACCGGGGTGGCGATAGCCATCCTCGCCTTCGGATTGCTGCGCACCCTCGTCGGACTCTGGTATCTCGGCGTGGAGTCGTCATCGTCGACCCGTTTGGTCGCCCGCAACGCCATTTCTCTGGTTTTTTCCCTGCCGATTTCATACAAGGAGCGCATCCGCCAGATTCCCGGAGTCACCAAAGCCGGTGCCATGAGCTGGTTCGGCGGCATCTACATCTCGGAGAAGAATTTCTTTCCCAATTTCGCCATCGAGCCGCAGGCTTTTCTTGATCTGTATCCGGAATTTCTGCTCTCTCCCGAGGAGCAGAAGGGTTTCCTGCTCGACCGGCAGGGCGCCGTTGTCGGCCGCAAGCTGGCAGCCAAGCAGGGGTGGAAACTCGGCGACCGGGTCATTTTAAAAGGCACCATTTATCCGGGACAGTGGGATTTCGTTATCCGGGGCATTTATCGGGGCGCTCAGCGCAGCACCGACGAAACCCAGTTTTTCTTCAACTGGGATTACTTGAATGAAACCCTCCGCCGCACCATCCCGCGACGCGCCGACCAGACCGGAATCTACATAATCGGCGTATCCAAGCCGGAAAAGGCCGCCGAGGTGGCGCAGGCGATCGACCTCACGTTCAAAAACTCTCTCGCCGAGACCATGACCGAAACGGAAAAGGCCTTCCAGCTCAGCTTTGTCTCCATGACCGAAGCGATCATGATTGCCATCAAGATCGTCTCTTACGTGGTCATTGTCATTATCATGGTTGTAGCGGCCAATACCATGGCCATGACCGCCCGTGAGCGCATTGCAGAGTACGCCACCCTGAAAACGCTCGGTTTCCAGTGGTATCATGTCGCTGGCGCAGTGTTCGGTGAGTCGCTGTTCATTGCCGCCCTCGGTGGAATTGCCGGGATTTTCGGCACCTTTCCCGCTGCCGGCGTAATCGAAACGGAGCTCTCACAATTTTTCCCCTCGTTTCAGGTCACAGCCACCACGATTGTGCTGCAGATGACTGCCGCCGTTCTGGTCGGCACCACCGCTGCGATCTTCCCGACCTGGCGTGCCGCAACAATCAGGATCGCCGACGGCCTGCGGCGCATCGGCTGACAGCATGAAAATCCCCCTTTCATACAGCATGCGCAACCTGTTGACGCGGCGGATGACCACGCTGCTTACCGCATCCGGGATGGCGCTCGTGGTCATGGTCTTTGCCGCCACACTGATGTTGACCGATGGTTTGCAGAAGACACTGGTGGCGACCGGGTCACCGGATAACGTCATTGTCATTCGCAAGGGCGCTCAAACTGAGGTACAGAGCGGAGTAGAGCGACAGCAGGCAAATCTTGTCGAGAGCCTCCCCGGAATCGCCATCGGTTCCGACGGCAGCCGCCTGCTCGCCAAGGAGCTGGTGGTACTGATCAATCTCCCCAAGCGGGGGAGTAATAAGCCCTCAAATGTGGTCATTCGCGGGACGTCTCCCGCCTCGCTGGCGTTGCGGCCGCAGGTTCGACTTGTCGAAGGGAGGATGCCGCGCTCAGGCTCTTCCGAAATCATGACCGGCTCCGGCATCGCCCGCCGCTTCCAGGGAACCGGCATCGGAGAGCATCTCCGCTTCGGGATGCGCGACTGGACTGTTGTCGGGATATTTGACGGGGGAACAACCGGCTTCAACTCGGAGGTCTGGGGGGATGTTGACCAGCTGATGCAGGCATTCCGCAGACCGGTCTACTCGTCAATGCTGTTCAGGCTGGCTGACAGCAGCCGTTTTGATCGGTTCAAAGAGCTGGTCGAGAGTGATCCGCGACTGACACTGGAGGCAAAGCGCGAGCCGCGCTACTATCTGGACCAGTCCGAAGCGATGGCCAAATTTCTCAACATCCTCGGCATGACGTTGACCATAATATTTTCTCTCGGGGCGATCATCGGCGCCATGATTACCATGTATGCCTCCGTAGCAAACCGCGTCGGAGAGATCGGCACCCTCCGTGCACTCGGTTTCCGCCGTTCCAGCATCCTGGCCGCCTTCCTCGCTGAAGCATTGATTCTCGGCCTGATCGGCGGCCTGGCCGGAGTGTTCTGCGCCTCGTTCCTGCAGCTGATCACCATTTCCACCATGAACTGGCAGACCTTTTCCGAACTCTCCTTTTCGTTCAGCCTCACCCCAGTCACCGCTCTTGTATCAATCGTTTTCTCCCTGTTCATGGGGCTGGCCGGCGGCCTTATCCCGGCGCTGCGCGCCGGCAGAATCAGCATTGTCGATGCTCTCAGGGAAAGCTGATTTTGCAGTCGGCGAGGATAAGGCGAAAATAAAGATCCTCTTTAATGTCGAAATTAGTTACAGTAAAAATTCATTGTACACAGAGAGCAAAGTATGAGCAGGGATGTGAAACATCATGTTTACTCCACAAGAAAAGGCGCTGCAAATGCGGCGCCTTTTCTTGTGGAGCTATTGGTGAAACCGTTTTTCAGGCTTATTTGTTCATGCGGCGCTTGCCGTAGACCGCCAAACCAAGCATTCCGAAACCAAGCAGCATCATAGTTCCGGGTTCTGGTACCGGAGCTGCACCCACTAATTGTGATTGCGCAAATTTACCATTCCTATCCACCAGATTCATTGCCATTACATCATAAGAAGCTCCGGCAGATCCGGAGGCTAATGCATCATTATAATAATCCTGTGCAACAGTATTCTTCATAAAATCAGTCCGATAAGACGATGCCGTTTCAAGCTCGCCCTCAAGTTTCCAGAAAGCCAGCTGGAGAGAATAATCGTTCTCGGCATTTCCGGTCACGGCAAGAATGTCTTTATTCAAAAAATGATAGAAGAGCCATTTGGTGGCATCACTAAGATCATCTCTCCCATTTACCGCTCCACCAACACCGCCATTTTCAGCGTATGATGCAATATTGCTTACTTTGTAACTGCTGCCCGGGGTAAAATACTCATTCAGCTCTAAACAGAAAGCACCAAATACCGTACTTCCGGAACCAACTTTATACTGGTAATGGCCTTCATACTGAGCAGCGGTGTCATTGCTAAGCATTGTGACACTATTACCTTGCACAACCGGGTACGGTAATGCCAAAGCACTTACAGCAAAAGACAAGGCCAATAAAACTGTCCCCATAAAAATTTTGAGCATTTTCTTCATGATGAACTCCCTTACCTAGGCTCATTTTGTGAAATTTTTCGTTCATTTATTTTAATGCATACTGCGGGCCAACTTTACATATATTTGATATTATTACGCTTTTAAAGTATTTTATATGTGGCATTGCCGTCAGTGTAAACTTTTTCGACATACGTGCATGGCATCGGGCTTGAACTCTTTTTTTACAGCTTTTCGCTATACCTTTGCAATTGGCAGCGACCTGATTTTGCTCCCCGAATCCTTGACATTGCAGCTTTATATCTGTAGTTTGATGCAGTTTTAACGACTCACATCACGGAGACAGCACCTACATGGAATATAAAGACACCCTCAACCTGCCGCAAACCGCTTTCGCCATGAAGGCCAACCTGAATCAACGCGAGCCGGAAATGCTTGCCAAATGGGAGCAGACCGGTCTCTACGCCAAGCTGGAAGCGGGCGGCACCGATAAACCGCTGTACATCCTCCATGACGGCCCCCCGTACGCCAACGGCCATATCCATATCGGCCATGCACTCAACAAGACTCTCAAGGATATCGTGCTCAAGGTTAAGCGTATGGAAGGGTTCCATGCCCCGTACGTTCCGGGGTGGGACTGTCACGGCCTGCCGATAGAACTGCAGGTGGAAAAGAACCTCGGGTCGAAGAAACATACCATGAGCAAACTGGAGATGCGCCGCGAATGCCGGACCTACGCCGCCAAGTTTGTCGCCATTCAGAAAGAGGAGTTCAAGCGCCTCGGCATCCTTGGTGACTGGGAGAATCCCTACCTGACGATGAATTATGAATATGAAGGGCTGACAGCCGCAGAACTGGCGCGCTTTGCCCACAACGGCGGACTCTATCGCGGCCGTAAACCGGTACACTGGTGTTCCTCATGCGTTACCGCACTGGCCGAGGCGGAAGTCGAGCACGCCGACCACACCTCCCCTTCCATCTATGTCCGCTTCGCCCTGCAGGGCGACCTGTCGACAGCAATACCTGCACTGGCCGGGAAACAGGCATATGTTGTCATCTGGACAACAACCCCCTGGACGATTCCGGCCAACCTCGCCGTCGCGCTCCATCCGGAGTTTGACTATGTGGCCCTGGATACGGAGAAAGGCGTCCTGATCGTCGCCGAAGGACTGAAAGATTCGTTCCTGGCAACCGTCGGCCTGACCGGTGCGGTCATCGCCACCTTCAAGGCCGGTGTACTGGAGCGCAAGCTCTGCAAACACCCCTTCTATGAGCGCGATTCAATCGTACTGCTCGGCGAGCATGTTACCCTCGAAGCCGGTACCGGCTGCGTTCACACCGCCCCCGGCCATGGTCAGGATGATTATGAGCTGGGACTCAAAGAGGGGCTGCAGATCTACAATCCGGTTGACAACCATGGCAAATACCTCGCTGATGTCGAGTTTTTCGGCGGCCAGCAGGTGTTTCCGGCCAACAAGAGCGTCATCGACAAGCTGATTGAAGTTGAGGCACTGCTTCATGCCGCGCCGATTGTCCACTCCTACCCGCACTGCTGGCGCTGTAAAAAGCCGATCATCTTCCGCGCGACAGAGCAGTGGTTTATAAGCATGAAGGCGAATGATCTGCGCGACAAGGCGCTGCAAGCGATCGACCAGGTACAGTGGATTCCGAAATGGGGACGTGAACGGATCTACGGCATGATCGAGAATCGCCCCGACTGGTGTGTCTCCCGCCAGCGTTCCTGGGGAGTCCCGATTACCGCATTCTCCTGTACCGTCTGTGGTGAATACGTCGCCGATGGCGCCATCATGGATCACATCGCCGCCATTTTCAAAAAGGAGAGCTCCGATGTCTGGTTCGACTGGAGCCCTGAGCAGCTGCTCCCCGCCGGGACGGTCTGCCCCAAATGCGGCGCGGCTTCCTTCGAGAAGGAAAACGATATTCTCGACGTCTGGTTCGATTCGGGCGTATCCCACGCAGCGGTGCTGGAACCAAATCCCAAGCTCAGCTCACCTGCCGACATGTACCTGGAGGGGAGCGACCAGCATCGCGGCTGGTTCCATTCCTCCCTGCTGGAGAGCGTCGGCACCCGGGGAGTCGCACCGTATAAAAGCGTGTTGACCCACGGCTTCGTACTTGATGGCAAGGGTCACAAGATGAGTAAATCGATGGGTAACGTCGTTGCGCCCGAGGATGTCATCAAAAAATTCGGCGCCGATGTCCTGCGCCTCTGGGTTTCCGCCCAGGATTACCGCGACGACAACCGTATTTCCGAAGAGATCCTGACCCGTGTTGCCGAGGCGTATCGCCGCATTCGCAACACCTGCCGCTACATTCTCGGTAATATTCACGACTTTGACCCGCAGACAGAAACCATTGCTTTTTCGGACATGCCGGAAATAGACCGGTGGGCACTGCACCAGTTGGAACTGCTGAAAGAGAAGGTTCTTGCGGCGTATCAGAATCTTGAATTCCACGTCATCTATCAGGACATCAACGCCTTCTGCACGGTGGAGATGAGTTCATTTTACCTCGATATCCTCAAGGACCGTATGTACACCAGCAAGGCCGACGGCCTGGAGCGGTGGAGCGCCCAGACGGTCATGTATCAGATCCTCGAAACCCTGGTGCGGACACTCGCTCCGGTACTCTCATTCACCGCAGATGAAGTCTGGCAGTTCATGCCGGGAGAGCGCGAGGAGAGTGTGCATCTCGCTGAATTCCCCGCACGCAATCCGGAATGGCGCGACGATGTTCTTGCCGCCCGTTGGGAACGGATCATCAAAGTGCGCTCGGATGTATCAAAAGCGCTGGAACTGGCGCGCGTCGCCAAGACCATCGGCCATTCACTCGACGCCGCCGTCGCCATTGCCGCACCGCCGGAACTGTTCGCCTTCCTTGAGGGGTATGCAGCCGAACTGAACAGCATTTTTATCGTCTCGAAAGCGACTCTGGCAGCGGAGTTGACAGGGGAATACTGGGCATCGGAAAACCTGGAAGGGCTGAAGGTACAGGTGACTGCAGCTCCGGGGGTAAAATGCGAGCGCTGCTGGTATTACAGTGAAGAGCTGGGTTCCAACGCAGTACATCCGACTATCTGCCCGAAATGCACGGCAGCCGTCATATAGGATTATATTACATGAAACCTCGTTACACCCTGTTTGCAGGGATCGCCATCGTCGGCATACTCATCGACCAGACCACCAAAATCGCGGTTGATCGCACCATGCAGCTGTTTGACTCGATCCCGATTATTGAACACTTCTTTCACCTTACCTACGTCAGAAACAGGGGTGCCGCCTTCAGCTTCCTCTCCAACGCATCGTGGCGACTGCCGTTTTTTATCTCCGTATCACTGATTGCCGCGATCGTGATCCTGGTCGCCTTTCAGAAAATGCGTGACGATCAGAAACTGGCGCACACGTCGCTGGCGCTGATTTTTTCCGGTGCAGTCGGCAATCTCATCGATCGGATCCGTTTGGGAGAGGTCATTGATTTTCTCGACGCACACTGGTACCGCCACCACTGGCCGGCCTTCAACGTCGCCGACTCTCTGATCTGCGTCGGAGTTTTTCTGTTGGCGATTGATATGCTGCTGGAGGAGAAGCGGCTGAAAAAACAGGCGGGCTGAAACAATTTACCGTGACGTTACATCTGAGTATTTCCTTCATAGCGCAGCCCGCTCACGAATACCTCCTGCACCCTCCCCTCCCGCATAACCCGCTCCACAACATTTTTATCATCACTGCCGAAATTCCCGACCACCTGAAAATCGGCCCGCTTACCAACTTCCAGCGAGCCTGATGTTGTTGAGATGCCGAGAGCAGCGGCACCTCCTGTCGTGGCCATAGCGAAGAGATCCTGCTCGGCAAGATCGTCCGGAAAGGTCTCCAGAGCAAAGCGCAACTCATCCCACATCGACAGGGAATTATTGCTCGCCAGCGAATCGGTGCCGAGAGCTAACGGGATGCCTGCTCTTTTAAGAAGAGCCACCGGGACGCGTCCGACATCAAGCAGATCGTTACTACGGGGGCAGAGCGCGATATGTACGCCGCTCTTTTTAAGAATGATGGTATCGGACTCGGAAACGTGAACGCAATGAACGGCTACTGTCGCTGACGTCAATAGTCCGTGGCGATGCAGGAGTTCTGTGGAACTGCAGCGGGGAGGATTCCCCAGAAATTGCTCCCAGCCGACAAAGGGAAAAAAGGTAGAAGCCAGGTCACCGCTGCCGTCAAAAACAAAGTCGACTTCGGAACGGGATTCTGAGACATGGATGGCGAGCGGCAGCCTGTGCGCCGCCACTGTGGTTCTGATTGTAGCCAGATGTTTCTCCGCAATAGTATAGGGGGCGTGGGGAGAGAGGCCAGAAGGGATGGTTTTTTCATTGTCACACAGCACAGCAGTCATTGCTGCAGCAAGTTTATTCTGAAAAAGCCCGCTTTCCTGTCCCAATAGCTCAAAATAAAGGCGACCGGCAAGAGGAGTGCGGTAATACTGTGCTGCCATGGCCGGGTTGCTGACAATATCGCCAATCGCCGTCGTTCCCGACTCCAGGCACATTCTCGCGCCCTCCCCGATTGAGGAGTAGTAATCATTATCAGTCAGGCCGCGCTTGATTTTGATCAGCTGAATAATCCAATCGGCAAAACGGCGCGGGGCGTAGTCAACCGGTGACTTGTGCAGCCAGGAGGGGAAATGGGTTAGTTCGAGGTGCGTATGGGCGTTGACAAATCCGGGTATCAATGCAGAGTCCGGGAAGTCAACTACCGGTGCAGCGTGGCTGCTGCGCAGGGCGGCCAGTGTGCCGGTTTCAACAACAGTGCCATTGCAGACGAGCAATGCCCCGCCTGCAAGCGGCGGGGCATTCGGATTGAGTAACCAGGAAGCGGAGTAGATGACCTCTTTCGACATGAATCACCTCTGAATAACGAATAATCAGTTCAGGCAGACGCCGCCACTCCAGCACGAGCCTTGCGCGCAGTAACCGCACCGGTCTTGCCAGCTTTCTCAGGCTTCTTGTCGGTAGCAGGGGCAGGCGGCGGATACTTTTCCAGCGCCAGCTTGAGAGCCTCTTCAACTTCCGAGACCGCTACAATCTTCACTTTTTTCAAAATTGTGGCAGGGATATCCTCAAGATCTTTTTTGTTCTGCTCGGGTATGATTACCAGCCGCATCCGTGAGCGGACCGCCGCCAGAATTTTTTCCTTGAGGCCGCCGATCGGCAGCACTTTTCCCCGCAGAGTCACCTCGCCGGTCATGGCAACATCTTTTTTTACCGGAATATGGCAGAGGATCGAGACCAGCGCCACCGTCATGGCAACCCCCGCTGAAGGGCCGTCTTTCGGAATACCGCCGGCCGGAACGTGGACGTGAATCTCATGTTCTTCAAAAATATTCGGCTTAAGATGCAGCGCCCCGGAATGAGCCCGCACGTATGAGTGGGCCGCCTGTACCGACTCCTTCATCACATCGCCCAGCTGTCCGGTCAATGTCAATGCCGGCTTGCCATTCATCAGACTGGCCTCGATATGAAGAACCTCGCCACCCACGGGAGTCCATGCAAGCCCGTTGACAACACCGATCTCATTCTTGTCGAGATCTTCCTCGCGAATGTATTTTTCAGCGCCCAGATAGGTATGCAACACCTTGGTCGTTACCTGAACGGTGCGCTTGTTCCCTTCCGCCACCTTTCGGGCCACCTTGCGGCACACTTTGCCTATTTCCCGCTCCAGATTACGCAAACCGGCTTCACGCGTGTATTTGGAGACAATCTCACTGATTGCTGCATCATCAAAACTGATATGTTTATCTTTCAGTCCATTTTCCTTGATCTGACGCGGGACCAGATAGCGCTTGGCAATTTCGAGCTTTTCCTCTTCGGTATACCCGGACAGATTGATTACCTCCATCCTGTCGCGCAGCGCTGAAGGAATCGGATCCATCTGGTTGGCGGTCGCCACAAACATCACATTCGAGAGGTCGAACGGCTGGTTGATATAATGATCGGAGAAGGAGTTGTTCTGTTCCGGATCAAGAACCTCCAGAAGAGCCGATGATGGGTCACCTTTGTAATCATAGCCGAGCTTGTCCAGCTCATCGAGCATGAACACCGGATTGTTGGCGCCGGCCTGCTTCAAGCCCTGCAGGATGCGCCCCGGCAGCGCGCCGATGTAGGTACGACGATGCCCGCGAATTTCTGCCTCGTCACGCACACCGCCCAAGGAAATGCGGACAAATTTGCGATTCATGGCACGGGCTATCGATTTGCCCAGTGATGTTTTACCGACTCCGGGAGGGCCGACAAAACAGAGGATCGGCCCCTTCATTTTTTTCTTCAGCTTGCGCACCGCAAGAAATTCAAGGATGCGATCTTTTATTTTTTCGAGGTAGAAGTGGTCATCATCAAGAATTTTCCTGGCACGGATGATGTCAAGACTGTCACGGGTGGCCTTGCCCCAGGGGAGCTCAATCATCCAGTCCAGGTATGTTCTGACAATACTGGCTTCTCCGCCATCAGGATGCATGTTTTCAAGACGCCCCAACTGTTTGAGTGCTTCTTTTTTTACCGGTTCAGGCATTTTGGCCGCTTCAATTGCCTTCCTGATATCAGCAAGGTCCTCTTTTCCTGCGTTGTCACCAAGTTCACTCTGGATGGCTTTCATCTGCTCGCGCAGATAATACTCCTTATGATTCTTGCCCATCTCCTCACGGGCGGCGTTCTGTATCTTGGCCTGCACACTCAGCAGCTCAATCTCGCGGTTCAAAAACTCATTAACCTTGGTCAGGCGGACAATAGGGTCATTTATTTCCAGCAACGTCTGAGCATCAGCCACCTTCAGGCCGATATTGCTGGAGACCAGATCAGCCATACTTCCCGGATCCTGGACATTTTCAAGTATAACCATCACCTCCGGCGACACCTGTTTGCCCAGTTCCATAACTTTGGCCAATTGTTCCCGAACGGTACGGATCAATGCCTCTGTTTCTAGTGAAACTTCAGCTACCACGGTATCGTGCTGACGTTCAACCCGCACCATATAAAACGGCTTGTCTGAGACAAACTCGGTAATGCGGGCTTTTGCCAGCCCCTGCACAAGAATTTTAACGCGACCGTCCGGCAGCTTGAGCATCCGCATGATCATGGCGACCGTGCCGACCTCATAGATTTTATCGGCAGGCGGATCCTCGTCGCCAACATCATGCTGTGTGGAGAGCAGAATCATCCGATCACCCGCCAGTGCGCTGTCAACCGCCTGTACCGACATTTCCCGCCCAACAAAGAGCGGTATGATCATAAACGGGTACACAACCACATCCCTGATCGGTAACAGAGGCAGTATCTCGGGAATTTTCAGCTCTTCTGAATTTTCTACAATATCGCTTACTATATCTATCAAACTAAATCTCCTTTGGGCTGAACATGACTATAGCCGTCAAAAATTATCAGGGCAGCTCCTGTATCGGCACCTGCCGTTCACCGCTCTTCGGACAGATAACCCGAAGCACTCCTCGACGGTACTCCGCTCGAACCTTTCCCGGGTCAACATTGCCCGGTATATGCACGGTATGGTTAAAGTGGCCATGGCTCCGCTCCACACAGATAAATTTACCATCGTTTATTTCTCTCGGTTTGCTTGCGTCAAGGATCAGCGTCAAACCGCTCATCTTTAATGAAATCGCCTCCAGTTCACAACCGGGCAGGTCAAACTCAATAATTATATCGGGGCCGGTTTCATAGATATCCATCTTCGGACGAGTCTCATCGACTTCAAAAGAATCGCGTAATTCAAGGGCATGGAGCAGACTGCGCATCTCGTCCACATGCCGGTTGAATATATCCTGCGTAAACGGTTTCCTGCCTGAAAAACGTGGCATATCGGCACCTGCGAGTGGGATGATGTACCGGAAAGTCTGGAATAGTGCGAAGGTAACCATTCGTTCCGGCAAAGTCAAGGCAGACGTTTTGCCATTGCAGGATTCAGACGGCGCATAAATAAATTTGACTTTGGCCGGACTATACAATAAAAAAGTACTTTTGTTTGTGTATGACTAACCGGAATATGGAGAACAGCTCATGGAAAAATGGTCCATCAGTGAATCTGCCAAGATTTACAATATCGATAACTGGGGAGCTGATCTTTTCTCGATCAATAAAAAGGGCAATATCTGTGTTCACCCTTCTTCAAATTCGAAACACTCCATCGACCTGCGTGAGCTTGTTGATGACCTGATCAAGCGTAAAATAAAGCCCCCCATCCTGCTCCGCTTCATGGACGTGCTGCAGGGGCGCATCGCCTCGATCAACCGGGTTTTTAAAAACGCCATCCATGAGAATGATTATCCCGCTAAATACCAGACCTTCTACCCGATAAAGGTGAACCAGCAGCGCCAGGTTGTCGAAGCCATTGCCGCCTATGGAAAGCGCTATAATATCGGTCTCGAAGTCGGTTCAAAACCGGAACTGGTGGCAGGGATTTCGATTTCCAGCGGCAACAACCTGCCGATCATCTGCAACGGCTATAAAGATGCCGAATACATTGAAACCGTCCTGTATGCCACAAAAATTGGCTTCGATATTACCATGGTCGTCGAGAAGCTCTTCGAACTGGAAAAAATTATTGAGATTTCCAAAAAGACCGGCATAACTCCGAAGCTGGGGATCCGCGTCAAACTCTCCTCCAAGGGCACCGGCAAATGGGCCACCTCCGGTGGTGAAGACGCAAAGTTCGGGCTGCGCATGTCGGAAATAATTGCCGCCATCCGGATGCTTGAAGATCAGGGAATGCTTGATTCAGTCAAACTGCTGCACTCACACATCGGCAGCCAGATCACCAAGATCGACAAAATCAAGACGGCACTGATTGAAGTCGCCCGGGTCTATACCGAGATGCGTAAATTGGGAGTCGGCATCGAATTCCTTGATATCGGCGGGGGATTGGGAGTCGATTATGACGGTTCCAAATCGAGCTACTTTTCCAGTGTCAACTACACCATCGAAGAGTACGCCAACGATGTCATCTACCAGATAAAAAATATCTGTGACGAAGCAGGGGTCGAATGTCCCAATATCATCTCCGAATCGGGACGGGCAACGGTTGCGCATTATTCGGTGCTGATAACCAACGTCCTCAACACCAATACCCAGCATTTAATGCCCGATTTTGAGGAGATTCTGGCGCAAACGGAAAAAGTTGCCCCCACGGTCAGAAAACTTCAGGATATCTACAAGAGCATCGACCGCTACTCTCTGCGTGAGGATTACCACGACACCCTGCAGCTGATCAATGAGGCGGTCAGCCTCTTCAATCTCGGCTACCTGAACCTCAATGACCGGGCCATTGCCGAGTGGCTCTACTCGAAGATAATTAAGAAGATCAACAGCATCGTCGAAAAGATCAAGCCGGTTCCGGAGGAGTTGCAAAACTTCCAGCTCTCCATGCGCCAGACCTATTTCGCCAATTTTTCACTCTTTCAGTCAATTCCTGACTCCTGGGCGATCGACCAGCTCTTTCCGATCATGCCGCTGCAGCGACTTAACCAGAAACCGGATGTGATCGCCTCCATTGCTGACATCACCTGTGATTCCGATGGTGAAATAACCAGCTTTGTCGGTGAAAACGGGCGCACCAAGTACCTGCCGCTGCACAAAATCAAAAAGGACGAGGATTATTACATCGGCTTCTTCCTGATCGGCGCCTACCAGGAGATCCTCGGAGATCTGCATAACCTGTTCGGCGACACCAACGCCGTCCATATCACTTTTAACAAAAAAACCGGCTATATGATCGATACCGTCATCAACGGCGACGCCACCTGGGAAACATTGAAATATGTCCAGTATAAAGGGCCGGAGATCCTGAAGCTGGTAAGGGACAATCTGGAAAAAAGCGTTGTGATGAAGAAAATTTCCATCGAGGAGAGCAGTCATTTTATCGAGCTGCTCGACAGAACATTACTTGGCTATACCTATCTGGGAGAATAAAACCATGAGCAAAGTCCTTATTATCGGTGCCGGTGGCGTCGGCCAGGTTGTTACGCACAAATGCGCCCAGCGGCGCGACATTTTCAGCGAGATTACGCTCGCCTCACGTACTAAATCCAAATGTGATGCCATTGCCGCCCAGTTGGGGGGGGACATCAACACCGCACAGGTTGACGCCGATAATGTGCCGGAACTGGTAACCCTGATCAGACAGCTGCAGCCGAAGCTCGTCATCAACGTAGCCCTTCCGTATCAGGATCTGCACATCATGGACGCCTGCCTCGAAACCGGCGTCGATTACCTCGACACCGCCAACTACGAACCGCTCGACACGGCAAAATTCGAGTATTCATGGCAGTGGGCCTATCAGGAGCGCTTCAAAGAGAAGGGCCTTATGGCCCTGCTCGGTTCCGGCTTTGATCCGGGTGTGACCAATGTCTACACCGCCCTTGCGGCCAAAAAGTATCTTGATGTGGTGGAAGAGCTCGACATCATCGACGCCAACGCCGGCAGCCATGGTCAGCCGTTTGCCACCAACTTCAATCCGGAGATCAACATTCGCGAAGTAACCGCGACCTGCCGTCACTGGGAGGATGGCCGGTTTGTGGAGTCCCCGGCCCTCTCCACCAAACGGGTCTTCGACTTTCCCGAAGGGATCGGCCCGATGAACTGCTTCCGCCTCTACCATGAGGAGATGGAATCGCTCGTCAAGCATATCCCGACCATCAAAAAGGCTCAGTTCTGGATGACCTTCTCGGATAACTATCTCAAGCACCTTGAAGTATTGCAGAACGTCGGCATGACCCGCATTGATGCAGTGGAATTTGGCGGCCAGAAAATTGTGCCGATCCAGTTCCTGAAGGCGCTGCTCCCCGATCCGGGATCGCTTGGCCCGTTGACCAAAGGAAAAACCTGCATCGGCGTTATTGCCCGGGGAACAAAAGACGGACAACGCAGACAGGTATATATCTATAATATCTGTGACCACGAAGCCTGCTACAAAGAGGTTCAATCGCAGGCGATCAGCTACACCACCGGAGTCCCGGCCGTTGTCGGCGCAATCATGATGCTGACAAAACAGTGGCACGCTCCGGGGGTATTCAACATGGAACAGTTCGATCCGGAGTTGTTTCTCGATGTGCTCGGACCGATGGGCTTACCGACCGTCGTTGTTGATGGCGGTACGTGGCCAGAGCTGTAGTAAACAACTGCCTTAACGCAAAGGTGCCAGGGCGCAAAGGTGCAAGGAAAAGCTGTGATAATTGGATTTAGCCATCAAATGATTCCGTTTTTCGCTTTGCGTCCTTGCATCTTGGCGTCTTTGCGTTAAAGAAATTCAGATTCACACCTCTGCGTGCTCTGCGGTGAAAAAAGGTTTAAGCGTTGACCAACATCGACATCGACAAAATCATCACGCTCGCCCCCTCCCCTGCTTATGTCGTAGACCTCGGGCGGTTGCGACACAATCTGGCCATTCTGGACTCGGTACAGCAGCGAAGTGGTGCAAAAATATTACTCGCCATGAAGGCGTTCTCCATGTGGAGCGTCTTTCCGCTCATCCGGAAAACGCTCCACGGTGTCTGTGCCAGCTCCCCCTGGGAAGCACGACTGGGGCGGGAAGAGTTTGGCCGCGAAGTACACAGCTTTTCTGCCGCATTCAAAGAGAGCGACGTTGTCGAACTCCTTGAAATTTCCAACCATCTGGTATTCAACTCATTTGGTCAACTGGAACGGTTCCGCCCGTTGTGGGAGAAGGAGCAGGGGCGTGTTTCAATTGGATTACGGGTCAACCCCGAACATTCCGAAGGGCATACGGAGATGTATGATCCCTGTGCGGTCAATTCACGTCTTGGCATCCCCCGTAAAGAATTTGAAGGGCGCACCCTGAACGGAGTCGAAGGGCTGCATTTCCACACCCTCTGCGAGCAGCTTTTTGAGCCTCTCGAGCGGACGGCAAAAGTCTTTGAAGAAAAATTTGGTACATTTCTGCCGCAGATGAAGTGGCTCAACCTGGGTGGCGGGCATCACATCACCCGGGAAGGCTATGACCTTGACGGACTGGTGGAGCTGGTGAAGTATTTCAAGGGGAAATATGATCTGCAAGTCTACCTTGAACCGGGGGAAGCGGTCGCCATCGGCAGCGGAATTCTCGTGGGTGAGGTGCTGGATATCGTCAACAACGGCATGGATATCGCCATTCTCGATGTTTCAGCCACCTGCCATATGCCGGATATCCTGGAGATGCCCTACCGCCCCGACATCACCAATGGGTATGCCGCAGGCGAAAAGAAACACACCTACCGTCTGGGGGGGCCATCATGCCTCGCAGGCGACATCATCGGCGACTGGTCGTTTGAGAAGCCGCTTCACCCCGGCAGCAGAGTTGCATTTGAAGAGATGGCACACTATACGATGGTCAAGACCACGACATTCAACGGCATTCAGCACCCGCACATCTGCACCTTCGAGCCTGAGACAGGGGTGCTGACGGTCGTGCGCAGTTTTGGTTATAAAGACTTCAAAAGCACATTATCATAGAAAGGGCAACCGGAACGGTCGCCCCTCCAAGGAAAACAGATGTCAATCAATACGAGAATCTGGATGACCGGTTCGCTGGAATGGTTCGGCTATATTGGCGAGGTGGAAATGTTTCTCGGGCAGCGCTCTTTTCCCAATCCTCCGGAAGAAGGTGACGCCTGGACTACCGAAATTGGTGATATGTTCAAAATTATCGATGGAGAGATTACCCATCTCGGTACAACGGAACCGCCGAAAAAATATTGGTAATTGCTGCAGACATTGTATTGTTTCCGGTTACCCGTTGATCTGATCCACCTGATCACGGCCAGCAGCCTTTGCCTTATACATCGCCTCATCCGCTCGTTTGAGAACATCGTTCAGACGAGTATCATTCTCGCTTGAACCGGTAACTCCGATACTGACTGTTATAAAGAGCTTCTTCCCCTCAGCCTCTATAGCTTCGGCACGGATAGTGACTCTGATGCGTTCGGCGACAACACGACATTGCTCTACTAATGTATCCGGCAGTATCACGACAAACTCCTCGCCACCATAGCGCCCGATGACATCGTAGGGGCGGATACTCAGTGACAGGCGCCGCGCAACTTCCTTCAAGACATCATCACCGGCAAGATGACCATAGGTATCGTTTACTTTTTTGAAATGGTCAATGTCGATCATGATACAACCCATATCCGCCGGGCGCAAACCTCTCATGCGGTTGCGCCTGATCCGCTCAAACTCCTCTTCACCTCGCGACAGGAGATACCTCCTGTTCGAGAGAGCGGTCAGCTCATCGGTAACTGCCATCGTTTCGAGCTTATTCTGTGCTTCCTTAAGCTGAATAGTACCACCGCGGATCAGCAGATACGCAAAGCCGAACACGGCAATAAGCACGATCGTCAGAAAAGAAGTCATTACAATGGCTCCCTCACGAATCATCTCACGATATCCGGTAATGTTAATGTAGACTTCAAAACAGCCGAGAACCTTCTTATCTTCACCGAAGATCGGTACATATGTTTCGACAACGTCGACATCTCTCAGTTCTTCTTCAGCAAGGTCTACAGCCTTATCCTTGGTGACCATTTTAGCATCGACGTTTCCTGCCAGCGCATTATTGAGGCGCCGGTTTTTTTCATCAAGTTTGCCGATCAGCATCGGGTCAGTACTATAGATAATCCGCTTACCATTGAGCCTCTTGCAAAAGTATATGCAAGGATTTGAATGCGATTTATTTTACGCATAACATGTTGTAATAATTGAGCTTCAAGGTGTCTTGTGGTATTGTTCTGTTGCGAAGAGAACCAGTACCGAAA
>Ga0194059_1000062_pt1 | contig 52801 bp, 80 predicted proteins | sample SepL6211m_MetaG_FD_163426 | JGI IMG/M metagenome (GOLD analysis project Ga0194059, IMG submission 163426) | Anoxic zone freshwater microbial communities from boreal shield lake in IISD Experimental Lakes Area, Ontario, Canada - Sep2016-L626-11m | ecosystem: Environmental > Aquatic > Freshwater >...
TGGTATTAAGATATTTTTGTATCTTTGCTTTATTATGACGAAAGAGGAATTTAAGATAGAGAAACTTGTTGAGATGCGAAATGAGCTTGATGAACGCATTCAGAACTATAGAGACGGTTATTTCTATATCTGTGAAGTTCGTTCCTATGGTCGTAGTTGGAAGGATAAATATACCTTTAATACCCATACTCTTCAGGAGTTGTGTTACCAATATAATGGTGATGATGGGATTGTTGATGTTTATTCTAATAACCCCAACCTTCATAAGATTACTAACTACGGTAATGTTATGTTTGTTCCAACAGTTGAGGACCATAAGAAATGGGTGGAGTATACCTCATTATCTAATAGCATCCCTAAAGCTGAGGAAGAATTGGATGCTTGGGATAACCGTGACAATGTACCTTTTATGTATAGACCTACGTTTGCACCTTTCTATACTCGCAAAGACCTTGAGGATATGAAGTCTCAAGTCAACAATTTTGATATGTCATTTGTTGCACCTGTTCGTGTTAATTACATCGAACCTGACGAGGAAGAATAAATCTGTCGTTGTGTGGCTGGCTTCAAATCCCCCAACCCCCTTTTTTATTTATACGGACTTAAGAACAACCTCCAACATCTGAATCTTTTCTCGGTCAGCCTTGGTCTTTGTTTCTTTATTCTTGAGGAACTGAATGGCGTCCAAAACTTCTTGTCTTTTGTTGTTCGGTGGTGTCATAACATTTTTAGTCTCACCTTTCATCACAACAACCTTATTGTCCTTAGATATTGTAGGAGTTTGGTCGTATAGGATATCGATAATCATCTGAGCCTTTCTCTCATTTCTAACGATTGCAAGTATGATTATGTGTTTAAGTAGTTTCTTCATACCACAAATATACAAAAAAACCCCCACTTTATGTGAGGGTTTGGTTAATAAAAAGTTTTCACATTCATGTATTTTGATAAATCGTATTTGTCAATTATCTGTTTGAAGATTTGTTGCCTATATCTTACACCTAATATGTTTTTTTTATTAATAAAACTATAACCAAATCCTGAATCACCACTTGTTCCAACAACTCTATAATAGTTTTGGTTATGAAGTCTTGTTGGAGCTAATGTAGCGTTGAATGCGTATCTCAGACCATTCTTGGAACCATATGCGAATTTACCTAATTCTTTTTCATTACGACCAGCCCACCCTATGTCTTTTAGTCCAAGTTCATCAACTAACGCCTTATGTATATATAAATTCATTCTGTCTGTAGACATATAAGCAAGTGGAGTAGTTGTGTCTTCACTGAACTTAATTATGTCGCCATCATAAGCAATTTTAATTATATTTTCAATACCCATTACTTTAACCATTGTTTCAAATTGGTTAGGGTCTTTTATTAATTGTCTGATGTTTTCAATTTTGGATTCTCTATCTTCACTAATAAATTTAAAATTAGTTTCTATTGGTCGTTTCCCGTGTTTCTTCTCCATCAGTTTCCTGTGAAGTTCCCAATCAATAATCGATTCTGTCATTTCTGTATCGTCTTTTGCCATTGCATATAGTTTACTTATTCTTTTCATTGCTTGGTCTGAAACTCTATGGAATCGGTCTATTTCACTCTTAAAGAATTGTATTGGATTATCTCTATATTTTAAAACGTGATTTTGAAATTTTGATTTAATCTTGTTAAGTTTAATCTCTTCTTCATCATCGGCAATACCTGATTGTCCCATCGCTCTAAGAAATTGTGCGAACATATTTTCACTACTACCAACATAATCTTCAAATGTACCCAATTTCATATTGGAAAGATTGACATAAATTATTTTTAAGAACTTTTCCACCTTATCTTTATCAGACATTCCCTCAGTATCCACATCAATAGCGTCAAAGATTTCATTAACGGTATCAAGATTATCGTAAATCCCTTTAATTAATTTTTCAAAGGTAAAGTTTTTAATATCAACCAAAGTTTTAAAGGTTTTATTGTTTTGTAAGAATTCTCTAAATTGAGATTTACTAATACCTTCACTCCTCATGTTGGAAGCAACCTCTGTTGTTCTAACTAAATCCTCAGTTCCATCTGTAAAATACAAATAACGAACAAATTGTTCATCAACCTCAGGGACATGAAACGATGGTAGTTTATCTACCGCAAGATATTCAGCGTCTTTACCAATTAAATCAATTCGTTTGGCTTGTTTATCGTATTTGTGTTTTAATTCATGAGCCAAAGAACCAATACTTTTACTTTTCTCTCTAATGAATTCATCATACAAATCTTGAGGTTCCCATTCAGGTGAAGCATAATAAACAATATTAAATTCAGCACTTGTTGATGGTTGTATTTCTTTCATCATGGTGTCACGGTTAAATCTAAATTGTTGTGACATACCCATTGAAGATATTGTTACGTTTCTATCAGGAGTAACTCTTTTGTGGAAATCATCAACTTCTTCAATTTCAACCTCTAAAGTATATTCATCAATTGTAATCTTCTTCTTGTCACCCAATACCACATCAATATCATCTCTAAATTCATAAGACGATTCTTTATCTGTAATACTTTTTAAGTTATCTGCGAACATATCATATAACTCTTCAGCAGCATCTAAAATTGAATCAGGAACACCTAACGCCTCCTTAATAATCATATGCTGTCCTTTGGTAACAATAATCTTCATACTATTAAATACTTTAATCTTCTAAATCAAGATTGGCTTCGTTTAAAATCTTTCTCATTTCTTCCCTGATTTTCACACACACTTTGTATTCTTCATTAGATGCTTCATAATTTCCGAATAAACTAACATCGTTCCTTTCAACAGAACGTAAAACTTGGTCAAGGTCCCACATGGCGATTTTCCATTTTGACCCATCAAGTGCATTTCTTGCTTCAACAGATTCCTCAATTGAATCAAATTCTAATATTATCTTTCCCATAGATACAAAGTTAAGTATAAATTATATAAAATACAAATAATTTTTAATGTGTCATATAAGGGACAAACTCATATTATTTTGTGTCTTTTATGACACATTATCTTTAAGGTCGAAATTTTCTACCTTAAACATCTTTACTACTACAACGTTCTCTATAATAATCTTTGAGCTCTTCTTCTTTGAAATTTGATATGTAATCATAGATGTCTAACCATTCAACATCATCCACACCAAAGTCTTCATTTTTAACTAACCAACTGAGTTCATCAATAACTCCCTGATAAAACTCTTCTTCATCATCGTAATCACATGGGTACATTGAATTTTCAATCAGACTATCTATTAGTCTGTCGACAATACTCATTTTTCTTTTGAACCTATTTGAAACTTCAATCTTTTTGGATTCATACAAATCGTGATTATTACAATTTTCATAATAAAACTCTTTCAATCCATTAATCATATGTTCCTCAACATATTTAACACCTTCATCATAAGTTAACCAATCTGACACAGGTGTCCCATCTTCATTTTCACCTTCAGAAATTATATCTCTAATTTCGTTATGAACTCCTAACATAAATTCCGTGAAATTATCAAACTCACAAGGGTATTGAAAAGCGAAAGATTGTTTAATTAAACTTTTAAACCAATAATTTCTTCTTTTAAACTTATTGGAATATTCGGTTTCTTCTTTCAATACTCTTCTAATAGATTCCTTTAAAGAATTCTTAATAAGATTATTGTCTTTCAAATATTCAAACATGGATTTGGCCAATTTTTCACCGAACTTAATGTCAGAAGGATAATGAGCCTTTGCCATTAGTCGAGAGTATTCAATGTCTTTAACTATCTTATCAAAATCTTTTTTATAATTCGGATATAAATCATTTAAAACTAAACCTAATAGATTTGATTGTGTTGAATGACCTGATGGGTAAGAATACCCTTTTGTGGATTTTATTGATGGGTCTTTAAAATCATGGTCTAACTTAAATGGTCTTGGTCTTTTAAAATAATCTTTTAATTCTAATATAACGTCAACCGCATCAAGTACTATTTTTCTTAATAGTTTCTTATCATACTTAACTTTTTTACTGTCCAAAAAATGAAAGAAGTTACCAATTAAATCATCTTTTTCTTGAAAAAATTGTTTATCTAAATCAATTGTACTTAAGTATTTTAATTCTTTCTTTGTTTTCTCACTATCATTTTTTGGTGGTAGTTCTTTTTTAAAAGGTGAGACATTAAAATCCTTATATAAATTAGTATCTTTTGATGCCATTATATCGTATGTGTGACAAAATATTCAGTTATTTTACCAAAAGGAGCTTGAAGAATATTTTTAACAGGTCCAAAACATTTTCCACCTTTTGATTTTATGTCGTTACATTTACCCGTCATTTTTGATGCGCCTGGGTCATGTCCCCAACCACCACGTCTATCTAATTGATATGTCTCATCACTTTTCTCGATTGGTACTGTGATTGACAATGTCGAATCTTTCCCATTTTTACCTCCTTCAGTTCTAATACCATCAATATTTGGTTTCATTTTACCTTGAGATAAGAATGGATTGATTTCACATATCAAAACGTTATATAATTGATGTATTGTGTCTCCGCCGTTTGCAGCATGAGCTATACTTAAACCTGATGAAGGTCCTTTATAAGATATTTTAAATTGGTTTGGAGTTTTATTAATACTAATCTTATCACTCCATCCACTTACACCACCTTTAGATTTCCACGCACGACATGATTTCCATGATGAACCAACAACACTTTTTGAACTACTTGATACATCAGTTTTTTGAGTATCAATTTGTTTACCCATATCTGTTTTAAAATTTGTACCTTTAACCATATCAAAAAGACCACTAAGTAGTCCCGTTAATTCTTGTTCCGTAAGTCTCACTATTCTTGCCATACAAATAAATATAATAATATATTAAATAAAAACCCCCACATTTCTGTGAGGGTTAATTTTATTTTAAAACATTCAAACTACCTGATAATACTTTTCGATAGTCAGTCTTTAATGCTTTGAGTTCTACATTCCATGTATAAATTCCGATTGGTACCATTCGATTATTAAACGTTCCATCCCATCCCTCTTCAATATCATGAGATTCCCATATAATTTCACCCCATCTATTAAATAATGTCATCTTGTATCCGTAAATGTCAAACCCTGAAGTTACTATAGGTAACCATGTATTGTTATGTTCATCACCATCAGGAGTAAACGAGTTTGGAATATATAAAATGTCTTGAGGACATTGGATTATGGTTATTACTGTTTCTTGTTGTGGTGATGCACATTCATTAACATAATTCACAACAGATAATGTAAACATTCCAAATTCATTCCAACTTGTATTAAATGTTTCAGTTTGTGTTGTATTGTTTAATAATGTCCATTCGTTATATCCACCAGGAACTGTTGAAACAATACTATATATACTTGGTATTGAATCTCCATCACATAGTTCAAAGAAATCGTTGTATGGAGTTATTTGAGAGATTGTTGGTCTTTCATAAACAATGATGTTTGTTGTTGTATCAAAGATACATCCACTTTGAATATATGTGTATGTAATATTATTGTTTAATGTATCCGCATTGGATGGGTAGAAATCATTTCCTGTAATTCCTGTACCATTAAACACTCCTCCGATTGGTGTTGCGCTTAATGTGGTAAATTCATCGTTGGAACAAAATGGTCCAATAGGTGTTATAACGGGAATTACATTAAAGATTGTAATGTCGAACGATACAGGTACACTTATACATCCATTTGGACTTACGGCAACCATGTCAACCGCATTTGGAATGAACCCTGCAGGAAACCCTGACCAATCAACAACGATTGAATCTGTTCCTTGACCTGAAACAATATTACCAACTGACATCCATTGATATGTGTATCCAATACCTAAATCAGTTGTGGTATATACTATATTTGTTGATTCATAACATACCGTATCTGAAGCGATGATTGGGTTTGCAATTACAGGTAATGGATTAACTAATGTTGCTCCACCTGAAACGGTACATCCTGCGGCATCGACAACGGTGAATGAATATGCTCCCGCACATAAATTATTTATTGTGAACGATGGTAATTGACCATTCCAAGAAATGGTGATAACACCTGTTCCTCCAATTGATATTACATTAATTGCGCCATCACAACTACCTGTACAATTTGGATTGAATGTTGTTACAATTGGTGGTGGTAAATTTGGTGGACCTGGTGCAACAAAAACCGTATCAGGTCCTAAGTTACCCGTATTTAAATTACAGGATGTCCATCCCGCATTACATGTTGGGTATACAAAATGACAAGTATAGTTTGTTCCTCCTGCAGGTGGTGTAACCGTAATGGTTGGTCCCGTTCCTATTGGAGTTGAGTTACCTACCTGATACCAAGTTAACGTTGGAGTAACTACAGGACCGCTTGGTGTCCATCTGTAAGCATCATTGTTTGCCGTCCAAGCAGTTGAGTTTCTACCTGCAACAGCAATACCAATAGTTCCACCTAAATTATGTATCCCTTGTGTTGATGTACCTCCTTGCCATTGTAAACACGCAGGTTTACTTTGAATGTAACTCTCAATATTGTTGGATGATTCGTATATTACAATATGAAAAGTTCCTTGATTACCTGTACAAGAAAACATAGGAACTCCAATCCAACTAACAACAAGTTTTCTACATGGTGCAACTCCTTGAACTTGATATTTGATTTGACCTCCAATACCAGGATGCCAATCTTGCCAAGGTCCCATGATACAATTCTTAGGCACTAACGGATTAGCCGTTGGGATTGGTTGAGATGTAAACGTTACGGGTTGTCCTCCACTGAATGAAATCCAACCATTAGACCCAACATAAAATTGAGTATAGGTTGTACCAAAGAAACAGAAGTTAAACCCAATACTAAATGGTCCTTGTTGGGAATCATCTGTCATAAACAAACTTGTCCCTGTGTTGGTTTGAGCAACGTACGGTATGTTAGTAACACCGTAGTTTGTTGTTTGATTTGGGTTTACACCACCTCCACCACATTGGGATAGGTTAGCGGTTAATGTTGTCGTACCAATACCACATGGAAGTAATTGGTCAGGTCCTAAATCAGGACAATACTGCGTATACCCCATAGACGTTAATAGGGTTAAAAATAAAATAGTTAGTAATCTCATATTGATAATTAGTTTAGTGTCCAATATATTAGACGTTAGTTCAACGTTAAAGTACGATGAATGAATAATAATACTTATATTTTTATTATTCAACTATTTTCAACAATTAATAATTACTATCTTTATAACATATGACAGCTCTTGAAAAACACATTATTAATTTTATTGAGGACAAATTTAGTTTTCCTTATTTATACTACAATAAGGCCGAACAAACGTGGTCAAACGAATTCTTCCTTTACGACATAAAAACAAGTGTGATGTATGTTAGTGACGAAGCCAAATCAATTTTAGGTAAAAAATACGGTGAACCATTTATGACTAACCTTATGTTAAAAGTTGTAAACTATTGGTTCAATAGAACCTATAAGTTAACAGTAAAAGAAATTGGATAATTTAAAAGTATTTATTATAACATGAGTAATACCACCAAAATAGAAAAAGTTATTAGTAAAATTATTGTACCTCAGCATCCTGAGTTGTTAGAATTTGAAGTTAAAGATTTATTTGAAGATATGTATGACTCAGGAACTACATTAGGTCAACAAATGTTGGGTCGTCAATATGTTATAGAGTTTATCACATCGGAATGTTTAGATACAAAGAAACAAATGGAAATCGATACTGAGGTAAAATCATTATTTGTGATGTTATCTCCTGATGTCAACAATCTCCATCAGAAAACACCAAAAATATCATGTTTCTTTGATTGTGAAGATGGTGAAGGATTTGTATTTAACTCAGAATATGGGTACAATCATTAACCCATATTAATTATTGACCATTTACCGTCAAAATCCTCAACCAAACAAGTCGCATTCTCACAGAAATCACCTGAATTCATATAGTCCTCAGTTAATTTTGGTTGGTGGATATGTCCACATACCGCAACATCACAACCTTTACTCTTTGTCAATCCTTTAGCGTTTTCTTCAAAGTCAGATACAAAATTGATTGCTCCCTTAACACTTTGTTTAATATCATTTGCTAATGAATGATAAGGTAAGTTAAACTTTCTCCTGAAAAAATTATATGTGGTATTCAATCTTATTACCAAGTCATAAGATATACCACCAATTATTGCTAACCATCTTACTTTCATAATAACAAAGTCAAGAACGTCTCCGTGAAAACAATAGTACTTTCTACCATCGGCTCCAATGTGAGTATATTTCCTGACAATTTGAATGTTATTCATAAAGAATGGTACAAATGGTTTTAGAAAATCATCGTGATTACCTCTAATGTAAACCACTTTTGTTCCTGTCTCACTTCTCTTCATAAATCTTCGGAATATTTTGGAACATTCTTTTTTCCATTTTCCTCCACTTTTAAGTGCCCATCCATCAATGATGTCACCATTTAAAATTAATGTCTCAGACTGATTATTTTCCAAGAATTTAATAATCTTGTCTGTTTGTGATTGTCGCGCACCAAGATGCAAATCACTCATTATTATTGTTCTCCATGTGTTCATGACCAATAACTCTTACTGTCTTTAAAATATTCTTTATTGTTTTTATTTAGGACCGACCCAATCATTAATTTGGTCATGTACCACAAACCTTTATTATGGAATCTTCTTGGTGGTGTGTATACAAAAGCATTATGTATTTTAAACATATTACTTTTTATTTGTTTAGAGTAAACATAATCTTCAGCAACTTTAGCTTCTTCATCAAACCCACCAATTTCTTTGAATTTTGATGTCTTTGTTAACATGAATCCACCTAAGCAGAATGGCGATATTAACATTGAAAGTTTTTGTAGGATGTCAAAAATCTTATAAACATAATTGTAGTTTCCGTTGTCAGTTCTGAACCTAACACTAACTAAGTCTAAGTTTTCATTTTTTATCTTTGATACAACGTTATTTAACAATTCACTATCCAATAAGAATATGTCAGCATCCATGAATAAAACATATGGTGTTGAAACTAATTTAAAACCGTTATTTCTTGCGGTAGCAGGTAACCCACCTTCCATCAAATTTAAATTGAAGTTATCTGTAATCGAATCGTATTCCAATCTGTCTAATAATGATGGTTTTGTTATTCCATCATTTGATGAATCACACACAACAACTTTAACTCCATAAATATTTGTTTGATGGTTTAATAAATCTAATGTCTTAAATATAATATCTTTCTCGTTCTTACAAGGAATGACAATAGTTAATAAATCACTTAATTTCATATTACTCATTTATAATTAAATACTACCAAGACGTTTTCGTAATTCCGTTGAACTATATTTGTGAGTTCTTTTGTTAAAATGATATTCCATTTCTAAATTGCATCCCGTGAAAACTTTGTTTCGATATTCATCACCTAATATTCGAATACCAATGTTATTATTTTGAAGGATTGTCATTAGTTCTTTTTCAGTTTCATATGGTATAATCTCATCAACATATTTTACTGCAGATAATTGAGTCCATCTCTCATAAAAAGATTGAATTGGTTTATTCTTATCAGGTCTATCCAATGTTGGATTTACTTGTAAAGCAACAATCAGATGGTCGCATGCCGATTTTGCTTCTTTTAACATTAAAACGTGTCCCGCATGTAATAAATCAAACGCACTGGCAGTTATTCCTATTTTCATATTTAAATTTTTTCACCTTTTTTAATAACACCGTCAATTCTATTTTTGTGGTGATAATCTTCACCGATGGTTTCTTTGATACTCTCTTTTATTGTTTGAACTACTTCTCGTCGTCTATGGTGAGGGTCGTTAAGAGTTGCTTTTACTCCATTTTGAATGATATCATCCAATCTCTCATCACCATCCTCCCAATCACCATATTCGGTATGTTTCACACCATTATCAATAACCTCTTCAACATCAAATTGGTCTGACCAATCATATTCTTTAGGTAGAATATCAGAATAAGTGTTTTTAATACCCTTTTGAATGATTTTTTCAACTGATTTGGTTAACTTCATATCATGACAACAGGTCTCTTTGATACCATTTTCGATAACATCTTCAATAACACAAGAACCATCAATTTGTAGAGAGCCGTTGGTTAATTTTACCCCATTTTCAATGGTGTTTTCAATAAAATAATCACGATTATTAGGTGCACCAAGTTTAGTATCTTTTACACCATTCTCTATGGCATCTTCAACCTTTGTACCTAAAAGTTGCGGTTCGTGCCAACTTGTGTACTTCACCCCATTTTGTATTATGTTTTCAACATCTTGCACGGGCATGTTTCCGAATTTGTTGATTTCCTTCACCCCATTTTGAATGGTGTCTTCAACCCTTTCCTGAGAATTAAGACTTTTTGAATCCTCGGTGTGTTTCACCCCATTTTTAATGGTGTCTTCAACATCCTCCGACGACAAATATGGACCACTACTGGTGTGCTTCACCCCATTTATAATGGTATCTTCAACAATGCCACCATATCTCCGGTGTAGGAGGTTGGTGTGTTTCACCTTATTTATAACATTATCCTCAACCCATTTGGTAATGTAGTGTTGATTTTCAACAACATCCATTGAAAGGTACATCATTAAGTCTTTAAAGAAATTATAGTTATACCATAGGGTACCGTCTTTTGTGAGTTCGATTACCCATTTTTTACTTTCCGTAAATATAAGCCATGTGGAGTCTTTGGTTTTATATGTATCGACTCCTTCGACGGCATCATTAATCATTCTATTAACAACCTTCTCCATTTTACAATTATAGAGAATAATATCATAACAAACAATACCTTATTATTTTTTTCCTTTGGGAATGATTCTAAATGCGAGAACTCTCTTACCATTAACGGTTGGCATTCCGTATTCGTCTTTACCAATACTCTTAACGGTTGTTTTTTTGTTTTTAAATCTACCTGTATAGATGGTGTCCCCAATCTTTAATGGGACATATATTCCGTCAATTCTATTATTGTCTTCCATTTATTCTATAGTTTCTTCTTCCATACAGTTGTCGGATTGGTTAAGTAAAACCGTTGGTCTAACCCCAATGAAGTTTTCAATATAGTTGGCAAGTCTATGTTCGGTTTGATTACCATGATAAGTTGGTGTTATGACTAGCACAATATATTCGTCTGTTTTATCTATTGGCATTTTAACTGCCACAACATCACAAATAGGACCTTTAATAAAATTAAAAACAAGTTCTTCCATCATTTGACCTAACTGACCTCTATCAATATTTTCTTTATTGAATTTTTTGGTCATGGTCCTTAATTGTTGTTCAGTTATAATATATTTCATCAATTGTTTTCCCTGTCTTTAATATCAAAATAGAAAACATCAAGGTCTCTACCATTTTCAAGTTGTCGTATCACATCTTGTCTTTTAAATAAAGTGTGAGCCACAATATAATCAATCATTTCATCATCTGTTATTCCCTCAGGTCTAACAGGTTCATCTTTGCAACGGGATTCTCTTTCAACAGAGCCAATTTCATCAATATTTAATCCTGATTCATTAACCAACTCTTCAAATTTTGGAACCATAAATTCATCATACCATTCTTCAATAACATGAAGAGCATACGATTCTTTAACACTGAATATGTTTTTGATTTTATTAACAAAATTGTTAGTCACAATTAAATGTCCCGATTCAAACTTACCGTCTTCAAAGTAATAAATTGCGGTTATTGAATTAACATTATCAATACACCAATCTTCACTAAGATTTCCAAAATTGTTGTTTTTTGTTCTGAAAGTTCTTTTACCCTCCGAAATAAGAAGATTTAAATATTTAACAATCCCATTCTGTAAAGCAAGACTACTTCTATTGAATCGATTGAATTGTTCTTCTGTAATTATTATTCTCATTTTTTCTTGTTAACTTTATTAAAACCTTTTCTAATTTTATTATTAAATTGTCCCGATATTAACATCATAAATTTGTGACTTGGGACTTCAATATTTGGATTATTATCTTCAAAATCACCTTCAATTCTATTTATTAACCATCTTTCATAAACACCAAAATTATCAGGTCTATTACCTGGCCCACCACCTTTTATATCATCATTTAATTCTTTAATATTAGTGTCAAGAATTTGTTCTAACTCACTTAATCTTCTTAATAAGGCCATTTGAGATTCCGATAATATTATTCTCATAACTTATAAATACTTTGGTAGTATAAAGATTTTATGTATCTTTGTAAAATGATACACCCTAAACAAGTTTTGAAATTATTTGATGAGTTGAAGCCATTCCTTTATGGTCAGTCAATCAACGATAAAAATAATTTAATGGACGTAACATTGACATATACCAATCGTGGTCAATATGAGCTTAGGTATTTGATTCATCATCAATATAATAATAACATTATATTATATGAGGCAATTGTTGATTCCACCGAAAACTTAAACGAATGGTACGATTTTTCTCAACATGGTGATGATTTCAGGGTTATCATAGATTTTCATGAGGGTAATAGTAAAACTCATTTCAATTATAATTTCTTTGAGTTGATTTGGGAGATTGAAGAAACCAAGTATTCTCATATTGTTGGTTATGGTAATGACTCTAAACAATTATTGAGTCGAGACAAATCAAGATATAAAAGATACCGTGAATGGAGAGTCGAACATCAGGAAAAGTTATCTCGTTTAATTGAACAAAAAAAACAAGAGTCAAATAAATTCCAAAAAAGTTTTTTGACAAGATTTAAAGAAAAATTATTCCACTAATAAATAAATTATGAATGACAGATTAGAAAAAATATTGTTTATCATGTTTGATGAGTTAATCGAAGGTGTTGACCAATACAACCATCAAGGTAGTTTATGGTTGATATTAACCGATGAAAGAAAATGGATTCTTGAGTTCACGAAAACGAAAACTTTATGGTACAACTATACCATATTCAAAGAAAGGATGAGTTTTGCAGCCATGGATTGTGTTGAAAATAAAGAGTATATAACCAAATGGTTTGAAAGTAGATTTTTGAATAAACCAAAGGCTCAGGACACTTGGTTTAAACGTAGTGATACGTCAAATCAAATTGAAGACACCATTCAAAATGGGGTGAAACACACCAACCAAGGAATTTTAAACATCATGGAGGCTGTTGAAGACACCATTCAAAATGGGGTGAGACACACCAGTAGTGGTCCATATTTGTCGTCGGAGGATGTTGAATACACCATTCAAAATGGGGTGAAACATACCGTTCCAGATGCATCAACAATCGGATATGCGGTTGAAGACGCCATTCAAAATGGGGTAAAACACACTCAACAACAACATAAACGTTCGAAGTTCACGATTGAAGACACCATTCAAAATGGGGTAAAGAAAACCGATTTTAATATGTATCGTGACAACAATGCCGTTGAAGACACCATTCAAAATGGAGTGAAGGACACCCTCCTTTGGTTGAATACCAGAACTACTGTAGTTGAAGGAGCGATTCAAAATGGTGTGAAACAAACAAAACGTAGTTATGAAGGTTCAAGAAAACAGAGAACAAATTACGTCATTGAAAATGGGGTAAGACATACAATGTGGAGTAACGATGATGACGATGTTGAAGATGCCATTGAAAATGGGGTGAAACTCACCTCTTGTGCAAATTCAAACACAGATTCAAAAATTGAAGAAACAATTGAGAATGGTGTGAAACTAACCTTAGGTGAACGGATGAATCGGGATTATTCTGTTAAAGATATCGTTGAAAATGGGGTAAAGGATATTCGAAGTTATTGTGATAGGGATAAAAAAATAATTGAGGGTATCACTAAAAATGGAGTTAAGAACTAATAAATTTTTATTATCTTTGTAAAATGATAGACAATTTAGAAATAATCAAACCACTTTTGAACTTCACTGATGCAGGTGACTTCTACATGCTTTATGTGTTCAAAAGAAAGAAAGACCAACCTGAAGATGAAAAAGACAATCATCAATCTGTAAGGACTATTAAGACCTATTGTATTGAAAGTATTGACCACCTTGAACGTAGATATGATGAGATTAAACAACTTTGTGAGATGTTTAAGGCTCGTGCTTATATCCATGTCCAAAAACAAAATCACTTTGATGTTTCATTAAATATGATGGTTGAGTTGGCACAAAGAATTCAAAGCGGACAACACAATCAAAAAGGTTTATTTGATTCAGTTGTTGGTCAAATAAAAACCACAGAGAAAAGATGGATTGTTGATGTTGACATGAAAGATGAGGACGCATTAATGAAAATTATGAAACTCATTAATAATGGTTGCAAACCGTTGGATGTAGTGAATGAAACTCATTTACATAAGTCTGATGGTTCTGTGGAAGTGACTTATGATTATGACCCAAAAGTAATTGAGGTTATTCCAACTAAAAGTGGATATCATTTAATCACTAAACGATTTGATGTTATGACCTTTAACAAGATTATGTCTTTACAAGGTGATGTACCAGAAATACAAAAGAAGAACCCAACTTTATTATTTTACCCCAACTCTTTAGATTAAGATATGAAAATTAATAGAGAAGAGGTTTATAATAAATGTGTCGGACATTGTGCGTATTGTGGTAATGATATTACAATAAAACAAATGCAAATCGACCATAAAGAACCTTTATTTAGAAATCATACAGATAAACAATTGGAACACTATAAAAGGGAAAGAGGTACCAATGATATGGATAACCTCTTACCTTCTTGTGGAAGATGTAATAAATGGAAGAGTACATTCACTGTTGAGGCATTCAGAAAGATTGTAGGAACGTCTTTAGTTAGGTTAGAACGAGACACACCAAACTATAGGTTGGCTCGAGATTTTGGATTACTAACTGAAAATAATATTGATGTTGTATTTTATTTCGAGAGATAATTAAAAACCCCCACATTTCTGTGAGGGTTTCTTTTCTTATTTAAGTAAGTTGTAATACTCTTTGAAGTGTTTGATTCTATCTACCAATCCAATAGTTCCACCATTCACTCGTTTTGTAACCGCAGTTACCGTAATATCATCCGCTCCTTTATCACAGATTTCCCATAACTTATTTGAGTTAAAGAAAAATGCTGCAGAAGCTAATGGGTATTTTGTTGCAACCAAATCAGGATTAGCAACAGTATCTTCACCAATGAACTTAGCGAAGTTTGTGTAGTTTGCTTTACCTGTCAATTGGATGTAACCTCTACCTCTAAATTTAAAACCTTCTTTAGTTGCTTCATCACCGTTACCCATTCTACCACCATATACTTTGGAAGCGATTTTCTCAGGGTTTCTTGCGTATGACTCAGCAAGATTACCAGGGAAATACTTAGGAAAGATTTTCTTCAATCCATCTGCAGAATAACTTAAGTTTTCTGACACAGCTTTAAATCCACCTGACTCATGACTGCATTGAGCCAAGAAGTGAGCCAATCTTAAATTGTTTGTAATATTGAACTTTGCAGCAGTTTCAGGAATTTGAGCAATAACCAAATCAGGAACATGTCCTTTTAATTTCTCTATGTTTAATGTACCTGTCTTAGGAATTACCACATCTTCTTTAATTGGTTGAACTGAAAACATTTTTTCCCAAGTTATATCACCAACAATACCGTCATCCTTTAAACCATTTTCTTTTTGCCATTTTTTAACCACAATATCGGTTTTGTCTCCAAAGTCACCATCATCTTTTAATCCTAAGAACTTCTGTAGTTTTTTAACATCTTCACCTGTTGAACCTTTTTTTAATAACATAATTTAATTTTTATTTTAATTTATTTAACTATAAATACTCTTTGATTAAGAGATTTTTTTAATTACCTTTGTTATTATGACAGAAGAAGAATTTGACAATTGGAAGGCGGTTGATTACCGAATGAGAGAAGAAGGGATTGGCTATTGTTTTGAACATTACAGTTCATTCAAGGAAATTGAAGATGAAGAATTCCACAAATTGAGATTGGAGTTCTTAGAGAGTATGAAAAAAATACGTGAATACGTTAAAGATAAAGTTGAAAGTTATGAAGAAGAGTATTAATATATTATTGGTTTTAGGTTTAATCTCGTCTTGTACCATCAAACCTGATGTCCTTGAAACCAAAATAAAATTTGTGATTGATTCTGTTGAGTATCATGGAATTGGTCAGGACAATTCATTGCAGACAACTCCTTATTGGAATATACATTTAAAAGAAAAGAATTTGTGGACGAGAGTTATTAAACGTCAGGAGGTTGGAGATACTGTAGAATTTACAATTTATAAATCACAATATTAATCCTGTTCGTAAATTACATTACTGTATTGGGGATTTTCTTTATCAAATTTTTTAACGAGAATTCCCGATAAAGTATTTGCCATGTTTTCTTCAGGACCACCAATGTCCTGTATTTTATCGGTATCTTTAAGTCCCATCTTTTGATGCTGGTATTCATGAACCCATTCGTGTGCAATGGTTCTAAAAATATCAATTAATAATCTTTTGTGTGCTAAAACAAATATCTTGTGACCAGGCATTCTAACACCTGTAGTCATCTTTATATCTCTATTACCTGTGAACGTAATGTAGACATCATCTGTAAGTGGTAATTCAGTCTGCAAGAACTTGACAAACTCTTTCGTAACTTCGATTTGTTCGGGTGTTGAGAATTTATTAATATCTTTGAAACATGCTTTCATTATTAATAAATACAATAAAAAGGGTTAAGTGAAAAAAGTTGAATAAAATGTTTAAAAGAATTTTAACATTTGAGGTATCGAAAGGTTTGACAATTTGAATACTGAAATTTGAGTACGTATCAGTTCAGGTATCAAGTTTCTAGAATGTATGTAGATAACGTATTATCCTTCCTCTTCCAACTTAACCCAATATCTTAAATGGATGTTGTAGCGTTATGCTCATCCAACTCCTCTTGGAGTCTTTCAATTTCTTCTTCGATTTTTAAAACCATTTGGTCTTTTTCCAATACGCTAATTTTTGCGGTTTTGATGATTGGAGTCTCTCCACCCATTCTACTATAACGGTCAGAATATTTACCTTCAACACAATCCAATGATTTTAAATTTGACAATTGAGATTTCAACTCAGACATACGGAAAATCTTACCGTATACAGGTCCATTTGCCAAGTGTAATTTGGTTTTTAATTCAACCAATTCTTCACTCATGGTCAACCAATTTCTCATTGATTCTACAACATCGTAAACTCGTGCTGAACCTTCCTCAACAGAATTATACATTTGAACTTTACTGAACTCTTGGTTCATTTTTGAAGCTAATTTCTTCTTGTACTTTAATGCTTGTTTTACTTTCATAATCTTGTTTCTTGTTTGTATAATATAAATGTTTTATTTTAAAAGTCAAATTTAATCATCTCCAGCATCCCATTCAGTCAATATAAATTCCAATTTAATGAATGTTATTTGATTGTAACGGTTCTTATATACTGCCGCCTTCAAACCACCACTTGATGACCCGTAGGCCTCGTTTAAACCCATTCTACCCGCTTCTTTAATCCCTTCAATAGCAGATTGAATTCTATCTTTAGCCGCCTCGATTAAATCGTACTTTGTTGGGATTCTATATCCTTCATATGTCATCCATCTCCAACCCATATATTCCATCATTAGTTGGCACTTATAGAAGTCGAAGTTTTGGATTACCTCATCAATTAATTCTTGTTCTTTTCTGTTAATGGTTGTCATGTGGGTCTCCTATTTTTTTAACTCTATACTTGTATCCTGAATCAGAGTTGATTTCAAATCGAAGTCTCATCTCATCAGCCTCTTCTTTAGTGTTGAATTCTAACACGTGGTCTTCACTGTCCAAAATAATGACAGGTAATTCTTTTTCTCTGTTGGCGTCTTTCACCATCTTTATAATAATGTAACTCATTTCCCAAATATAAGAAAAGAATCCCCACCTTTCAAGGGTGAGGATTTACTTTTTTACATTGATTTTACGATAACTTCTGTCATTCCGTTCCACTTTTTGATTTGTGATTTTGGAACCCAAAAATCCATTTCCCCAATTTCCTCAACTCGTTTCAAGTAATCGTTACGGAAACGTTCAACCTCAGACTTGTCCTTGATGTACTCCACTTTCATGTGTTTAGAACATGTCTTACCCATTTTAGTCAACATTGAGAACTCATCACTTAAATCACGACCACAACACATACAGATATTTCCACGTTTTACGGTCATCTTACCTGAGAACTTCACCGCTTTAGGACTAACCGCCAACAAACGAGTGATGTCAATCAAGGTTGGGTTAAACTCCAAACCATAGGTCTCTTTCAATTGTTGTCCGATTTTACGAGCCAAGATGATAGATTCACCTTCGGTTGGCCAGTTCATCTGAATGGTTCTTTCATTGTGTTCTTTTTGAAAGATACCAATAACAACTTCCTCTTGTTTTGGTGATAATCTGTTATACTTGCTGATAGTATCTTTCATTTTGATGATGAAAGAGTTTGTACCTTTGTAGTTCTGTACTTTTTCGATGGTGGTGTTTGTAGTTGTCATATGTCTTATCCTTATTTGTTAATACAAAGATACAACAATAATTGACTCCCACAAATCTTTTTTAATACTTTACCCAATTATTTTTATAATTTTTGTTGGTTGCCGCAAAAACCGCATATGAGTTTCTAACAGGTGAACCAGTATTATATCCCCCACAAGCCAACATCCAATCACGAGTCATGTCATATCGAGTTCTCAACATCTTCATACTAATCTTAACATTTAAGTCAATGTTATTACGTAGTTCTTTTTCACCAACTCTTCGTTGAGCGTAACTGTGAGCCCATCTTGTAATGATTTGCATTGGTCCCTGTGCTCCTGCAGAAGATACCTTCCTGTGGTCATATCTCCAATGGAATGGACCCTGATATCGAGTTTCAAGATATGCGACGTTATATGCAATGTATTTGGGTACATTGTACATCTCACTGTACTTTTCAATTGAGGTGTACATCTGTAAACAGAAGGGTGAGTTTGGTTGTCCACCCAACTCTGATAGTTCATATTCGTCTTGACGAATATATTTGTTTGTTAAACTCATGGAGGCTAAAATCACCCCCATGAGACACATGACATAAAAGAACTTCATCCCTTGCTTTAACATCACTTCTCGATTTTAGGAGTTGATGGTGCCGCTGCTTGTCCCCAGATATTCTTAGCGTATAGGTTGAAGATTAAGTATCCGATTGAATCCTGATACACAGTATAAGACCCGTCGGTTTGTCTGATGATTAATAGGTTGTTGTTCTCATCAACCGCCAATTTGATTTCCGATTTCTTAACCGAAGTAAATTGTGGTTCTTTGTGGTAACTCTTCTTGATGAAGTCGTAGTAATATCCAATTGATGTTCCAGCTACAAAGCTGATTAAGATTACTGTGTACAACGAAATTTGTTTTAACACTTGTTTGATTTTTTCTTTGATGTTTTCCATAGTTTTTAGTTTTAAATGGTTTGACTTATATTTTAAAGGTACAAAAAACCCCTTGTATTATCAAGGGGTATCGATTGTTTTTTAATTTTGGGTGAAGGACTTGTCAGCCCAAGTCTTCGCTCCCATTCGTCCCCAAAGATTCATGTCACACATGTCAGGGAATGAACTTCTCATATCACCAACGGTCAACACATCCAAGAAACTTTTATCGATTCCGTGCCACTTATTTCCTTTAGTAGTGAAAACATTGTGCCAGTATTCAACTCCGTTATCGTAAGAAACCTTAACTTGGATGTTTACCAAAGTGTTTTTCTTGTATCCTGCGATGACAGAATGAGCAGTACCTTTCTTGTCGTGGATACTAAGAAAACCTGCTCGGCATTTTCCTGCGATACGGAATTCATATTCTTTATTAAGGTCTTTGATGTGGTTGGAAACCATCACAGAGATAGTTTTACCCTTGATTTGAGTATCGAATGAGCCGTAGAATACGTCTCCTGACATTGTTCCTTCGGTTACTTTGATGATGCTGTTGGTGTTGGTGGTTGTGTTTGTCATAGTTATATCGTTTTGTGAATACAAAGATACAACAATAATTGACTTCTACAAATCTTTTTTACAATTTTCTTCTTCAGGAGTGCATTTTTTTTCTGCCCCACATATTGGACATTCATGCGGTTCCTTCGATTTGAGGTATTTCATTCTAACAAGTTTACCCAATTCAAAATCATTTGGGGTATCTGAAATTTCTTTTTCTGTGATGATTATATATGTTGACATAATTGATATTGTTTACATTATAAATATAATAGTTCATTTTTAGAAAATAAATCTATTTATAGTTATGGGATTAGATAATGATAAATTAAAACGTCTTGAAGATAAATTAAAATATTTATATAAGATGGAACTTCAACAAAAAAGGTTTGTTGTTAGTGCTATAGACATTGATTTTGAATCAGACCAACTTGAAAATGGTGAGTGGATTCTTGATAGGGCTGTTATTCAAGTGGATTTTGAATACGATGGAGCACTTGATGGTGATGAAGTATATTACTTTACCCGTGACTTAAAAATTATGTCAACCGCCTTTACTTCCGCAATTTCACAATATACCCCAACCCAAGAAGGTAAAATTGTCAGTGGTACTTCAGATAGTCTTGTTTCAGACCCAATGGTTATCAGAGTCGATTACAAATATGAGGACACCCACAATTTTACATTAGCAACTTATATTACATTCCCAAGATAATGAACGATAAATTAAAAAGATTGGCCAAGAACATATCTGAGTTGTTACCAGATACTTCGAAAAGTCCTCAACAGATATTTGATTTATTTGCTGGACGTATATATGATTCCCAAGATGATTATTTTAGAGCTCTTGGTGGTGATGCAATAGTCAAAATAGTTCTATACATCTATTCTCTTAAAGAGACAGGTGATTTTAAAATGGGTGACAATATGATAAATAAATTGTCATTCATATCTGTATTCTACACCAGTGGGAATTACGCAGATGAGGAATGTTCTGAATGTGATAGTTCGGGCACGGTACGTTGCGATAATTGCGATTATGAGGGTAGGGTAAAATGTGTCCAATGTGGTGGTGATGGTGAGGATTCATCGGGTGAAACATGTGATGACTGTCAAGGTGGTGGTGACGTATATTGTGACCAATGTGGTGGTGATGGTGACATCAGCTGTGATACTTGTGATGGCACAGGTGAAATTGAAACTAATAATTTAGAGTATATGTACAGTTACATTTGTACTTGGGACAGTAACGTAGAGAATCAGTGTTATTTAAATGAAAGAACAGGTGAACCAGCCATGTCAGAATATGACTTTGACCGTTTAAGTGATAAATTTATTACTTTATTTTATACTGAAGAAAATGCCGAATTAAGAAATTTTGTTGAGATAAATCAAGTCTATTGTGTTTCTTATTGGGATGAACCAAAATTATTAATAGGTTCTGGTAAATTTTTACAAATAAAATGGGACGATTTAGGAGAATTTGATTATTATAGAAATTAATTATGAACATTACATCTTACCTTAAATTGTTATCTAAAATTGATTATCCAAATCAAACAGAGAGTTTAGCCAGTATATCTAAAGCGGTAGATTATACCCCATACCTATTTAATGAAAATTTATTAGAGACTCTTGGTGTAGAAGGTGTTACCGACTTTGTTGGAAAGACCTTCTCAAAAATGGGCGCCATGTCCAAACCTGGATTTAAAGTTGATTTAGATGATTTTGGAGAAGATGGTTCTTACATTTACCTGATTATTGATTCATACGAAATAATTCAAAATAACGAAGACGGTTACTTTCCATTTGAAGTTTGGATAAATTATAGTTGGGGTAATAATCAACTTATTCATGATGGTACTGCGTTAACTTTAGATGAAATATATGACGAAGTTGGATTGGGTGAAGTTGGTGATTATGATGAACTTTTAGATGATATTAGGGATAATGTGTCGTACAAAGTATATACCCAAACAGGATTTCATATACACTTTGACGGTCAAATATAAAAAAAGAGAGACCGAAGCCTCTCTTTTTGGGACCGACAGGATGTGTCAGACTTCCACCACCTTGTTTTTCTAAACAAGGAAACTATACCTCAATACTTAGGTCTTCTCGTTTAACCACAAAGTTTACAAGTTTTTCAACTTCTTCACTCGTCATCCACCCAATTACATCATCGGTTGCTTCAGGATAAAAAAATCGAGTAATGAAATCTCTCGATTGAACATCAAAAATTGCAACCTCAAAGGTATCCACAAAATCACCATACAATCCAGTATCTCCACCTACAATAGAAAACTCAACCTTGTGGTTACCAAATCGAGCTTGTTTACCACCTCTACCCGTAAACTTAGTCGTAGGGTGTGGTTTCGCCCATTTCTTTACGTCATCAATTGTTATCATTTTGTCTCTAATGCCTCCATTTTAGATTTGGCAACCAAATGCTCTGCCAATGTATAAGCGTCCACGTTAGTCATGATAATTGAACTCACCAAGTGTTTGTGAGGGATATGAACAAGGAAATCCACACCGTTGAAGAATGTCAAATCATTCTTTAACTCAATACAACCTTGTACCATCTTCAAGAACAACTTGAATTGGGTATTGTTAACGAATGTCTCATTCAATAATACTCCGAATGTCTCGTGTTGAATCTTGATGTTATGTGATGCCATGTTCATATCCTTTAATTTAGATTACAAAGATAGTGTTTAATTCCGAACTAACAAATTAATTATTGAATTTATCCAAACTTTTTTCAACTGTACTTACAAAAGTATTTACCAAATTGTCAACATTTTTGAACTCACTCTCACCTCGTTTTTCAAGGTATTTTAAATTTGAATGAAGTTCATCAAGGTTGATGTTTTTCATCGCATCAATTAGAGATTCGACTTTACTCTTCGCTCGTTTAATCGCCTCTCTATCCACATGGTAAGCTCGAAACCTTAACATCAACTCAGCCAATTTCTCATGTTTCCAACCTTTTTCAACTAAACGTGATTCATTCGTTTCGTTATCGTTTTGACTGTAGATACTGATTTCACCAGAAAGAGAATGTCCCGAATTGTTATAAAAAGCAATCTTTTGAAAGTTTTTTGTTTTGGACTCAGTCTTATCAATCAGATATACTAAACATCCGTTTTTACAGTATCTTTGGAAAGTATCAGGATTACTTTTAGAAGCAGTACACCAAGTAGTACCTGCCCCATACTTTAGAGACCCCCTGTGAGTTTTAGGTGAAACCATAATCAATTCATCGTCCTCATAAAGTACATTGGCATGTTCTTCCCTTACAAATGTCTTATCATCTTTCATAATTTGAGCATTATCATTCATTTCAACCAACTTCGGATAAGAATTAAATTCTTGTGAGTAGATGTCTTTAGTTACATGATATGGTAATAATCCATCAAATCTTTTAACCTCATTAAAGAGTTGAGTGATACTATGATTCATACCGTATCCATTACGTGATATCCAACTTTTTAACATATACTCCAGATATTTGTGAGTACCTGTGAAATCAAATTCAACCATCTTGATGAATGTAACATTAGTTACTTTAGGAAATTTTGCTCTTAGTTCTACTACTTTTGACATAATTTTTATTTTAATGTTCTACTTATTTCTTTTTGAATATCTTTCTCCTTCATGGTCTGTCTCTTGTCGTGTAGTTTTTTACCACGAGCGAGTACGATGTCAACCTTGAGGGTGTGTTTTACTTGGTAAATTTTGTAAGGGATAATACTTAAACCTTTGTCTAAACTCTTTTGAAGTTTAATCAACTCACGTTTTCTAAGTAATAACTTACGGTCTCTTTTGATGTTATCAGTACCGATGCCTGAGATGGATACGTTTTTCATGAATAACTCTCCATCTTGGAACATACAATAAGAATCAACAAAAGATAACTTACCATCACGAATGAATTTAACCTCAACACCAGTCAAGACAATACCCGCTTGATACGTGTCCAAGAACTCGTATTCGTGCTTTGCTCTCCTGTTTACTATGTTGACTCCCTCTTTCATGGGAACAAAGATAATACAAATTATGATATAAACAAAAATCCCCCACATTTCTGTGAGGGTCTCATAAATATTTTGGATGGTTATTTACCTAACGATTTATCATCAACCATTTTCTTTTCAATTGCACCTAACTTATCGTAAGCCGATTTATAATCTAACGGTTGATTCTTTTTCATAATAGACAATTCAATCGAACTCATATCAGTTAATTTTTTTGGTGCGGTAGGTGTTTCTGTCGTTGCTGGTGTTGTTGTTGCCGCTACTGAGGTAGTTCCCGCTGTTTGAGATTTAATCGCTCTTGATGCCAAGTTCTTAGCGTTTGCGGGATAATTCTTACTTATGTTATAAACTTTATTAGTTGTTGAGTTTTTACCATACCAAGTTCCATTTTGGTTAGCATATACAAATTTAGTATCACCAGGATATGTATAGTCAAAAGTTAAACCATTAATAATGTTTTGGTCAATTACTGATGTCTGTGTTTTAGTTTGAACAGTTTTTACAGGTTCTTTAGCTGCAGGTTTATTGTAAGCAGCATCTTTAACTGTAACCATTTTATTTCCCTCTAATTTCCAAGAACCTTTAATTGTTGGTTCTCCTGTAGTTACACCTTTAGGATATTGATACCATCTGTTTTGAGTGTAAATTATTGTTGAATTTGGATTGTAGTCATACTTCAATGCGGATTTACCTGAATATGTAGTTCTTTCCAGTCTATAACTATTACTTACTTTTGGGTATAGTTGGTCAATCCAATTATCATCATTTGGAGCCAATTCAGGTGCCTGAGCCAATTGTTGTTGGTTTACACGGTCCATATTAATATCGGCACTACCTTGTTCGTTCAAAGTTTTTGACTTGTCATAAGTGACAAGTTCTTTCATTCTATTAATTTCTTCTTGAAGAATAAATTTTTTTTTGTTCATGATTTTTTATTTATAAATATCCAATAAAACAAAAACCCCCACATTTCTGTTAGGGATTATTATTACCAACTTTTACAAGCCCAATAACGGGGTTTCCATCTTGGTCCTGGTGTATCACAATTCATTCTTGCTCTAAAGTTCTTTCTACGTTCAGGATTATTTTTTTTAATTACCATCCTTTTCCCATGTGCAGATTTTCCACCAAAACCAAAGTTTACCTTAACAACCTTTCCCTTATCATTTTTAACATATACCTTGAATTTCTTAACGTCACCTTGCATTCTTTTTCCCAATTGAACTTTTCTACCTTGATATTCTGCTTCGGTTATTAAATCACCAATAATAAAATTGGTTTCTTCTACTGAGCCAAATTCATCTTCATATAAAGATTCATTTTTAGGTTTAATACCCCTCTTCTTCATATTAATAGCAATTGCCGCTTGTTGCGCAGGACTTGAAGCTTCATTTGTTTCTTCAGATTCATTCTTAACACAATTTGGATATTTTTTTCCAAACATTGTTTTCATCCCTTTCTGCTTATAACCACTCCAACATTTTTCCGTTAGTTGTTCTTTTGAATCATTTTCAAATATGGTTTTAAATTGTTGTTCAGTTATTATTATTTTCATACTAATAAATATATCGTAAAACAAAAAACCCCAACAATTTCTTGTCGGGGTTCTTGGCTTCAGGTTGAGAATACACCTTCTTACGAGAGACTTTACAGGAGATTATTGTTTACTCCGATTTCCACTTCCTTTTGAGAAGTACCTCTCAGTCACGGTCAATTAGATTAACCAATCCTTGAGTCGTAATCTACTCTGTTTTTACTCGTTGCTCTTCAAGGTTGCCACCCTGATTATGTCTTGCGGACTTAGAGAACTTTCACAACAATCGTATTAGGCTTGGGACCTTTTACGGCCATGAACATCTCATGACTATGTAGTGACCTGTCAATCACGACTGGCGAACGCTTTTCCTTGTATCTTTTAGTTGTTAAACCTTAATTAACAAAGTTTGCGGTTGTGGATGATGAAAGTAGCGGTTCGCCGACCAAGCCATGTTATCTTTTGAACAACACGATACTTAACTACTCTCTGAAATGTCCCCATCTCCATACTTCAAGTTTGTTTCATCTTAAATCTCTTGGTAGAGATTTTAAGAAGGAATCACCAGCACCACCTGTATGACCTCTTACCTTTCGGTTTTAAACCCACTCTTGTAATGAATCACGCAATAGTATGGTAGGATAACCATATGTCTTACAATAATTCTACGAGTTATTCTTATTGATGTTCCCACCTCAACCAAACGACCCACATCGCTTGGTCATCAAACCAGTTTCCCTACAGTGTCACCCTCGGTACTCAAGGTCTAACGATATCTCGCTTGTCTACTCGAGCTCCCTTTCGGAAGCCGCAAACCACTTAACCAAATGATTCACTTTATACCACTTTCATGGTTTATTTTATGGACTATAGACCGCCCAATATCTTTATCAGATTAAATGTCTCATAATCAACCCGAAGGTCTTATAATCAACTACTGAACGGATAATATCTTTAATTCAAAGAACGTTTTCTTAATTGTTTTACAAAGATAAGTATACTTTTTTGATTTTCCAAATCTTTTGTAAACTTTTTTTTTGTTTAGTTGCGGGGGAAGGATTCGAACCTCCGACCTACGGGTTATGAGCCCGTCAAGCTACCACTGCTCTACCCCACGATATATTTTATGTTAAAAAACTTTAATATTAATGTCTCACAAAGATAAAACTATTTTTTCAAATAACCAAATGTTTGTGAGACATTTTTTTGAGACTCTCATCTCAATTGTTTCACAAAGATAAACAAAATTCTCATTCTGTCAAATTTTTTATGAAACTTTTTTGGGGATGTCCGTCATTTCTGACTGAAACAATAAATATACCCAACAATTTCAAAAGTACTACTTTTTTATAGATAAGTCAAATTTTTCCTATAAAAAAGTTAAAATTAACATATCTTCCAACATTCTTTGTATTTATTGATATGAAAGTTAAAATCAACGACAACATCTTTAAAGTTAAAACACTGATAGATAGCAAATCTAAATCTATTGGAATGATGGGTAAGAAATTTGATAAAACTTTTAACGGATTGTTATTCTTAACAGGTGGTGACAAGCAATCTTTTTGGATGAAGAATTGTATCATACCGTTAGACATCATCATTATTAAAAATAATGTGATTGTTAATATACACCACAATTGCCCTCCATGTCGTGGAAATGAATGTCCAAGTTACGGTGGAAACGGAAATATTGTATTAGAAGTTAAGGGTGGAACTTGTGAATATTTGGATATTGAAGCTGGAGATACCGTTGATTACTTACTTTGATTCGGCAATCTTTTCTTTAAGTTTCTTTTCAAACTCAGTCGCAATCATCTTTGTAAACTTAACTGAAGGTGAATCATCTTTTTCAGAATCATATTTATATTGTCCTTGAGGTGGTCTTTTACCTCTTCCCAAATAATTTAAACCTGAAATGTTTGTGATACATTTGTGTCCACCTGAATTTGATTGAATTAAATCCCAAGCGTTAATTCCTATTTTATCTAACATAGCTCTATGTTCTTCAGTCAAATCTTTGAATGGTGTTTCCATCATTTCATGAATATGGTCTAAAGCCTTTTCACCACCGTCAATTGTGGTAAACTTATCACCATATAAAGCTTCAAAATCTTTAAATGTAAATCCAATACTTTCAGGACCTACAGAAGTTTCACTAACCCACTTAATAGTTGATAAAGGAATTGTTCTTTGTTTTAGTTGGTCTTCCCATTTACCTACAACTTCTTGAGCAATCTCGCCTAAGTTAACACCTTTTAACTCTCTTTCTTTTTTGAATGGATTACAAGACGCTTGAACTAATCCCATTGGCCACGCCATAATTAAAAAGTCAGCATCAGGATTATTTCTGAATGGAGTATATCTATCATAAGAGCCAGGTTTAAACATACTACCACCACCATATTGGAAAATAATACTATCACTAACTCTTGGATAACCTTTCATTTTTGTTTTATAATCTTCAGCGTTTTTTTGTAGTTCTTCTGGTTTTGCAGCATTTGTTCTCTTCATCCATTCTTTAATGTTTGTTAAAATAGACATTAAAGATGGTTCAGAATCCATAACTAATGATTCTAAAAACCCTGGTTTGTTTTTAAACGCCAATAATAACTTATTAATAACCAAACCTAATAACATTTTGTTTTTTTGAAGTGGTTTCTCTTTATCTAATCGGTAGATATAGTTTACAACCTCATCAGGTGTAATATCATGTTTAGCATAATCTGCAGAGTCAACCGTATTAATTAATAAAATATCTGAAGATGGAAACAAATCTTTTGGTGATACCACTTGAGATATTGTTTCTACATTTGAACGAGCTCCTCTAAATTGTTTTGAAGTTCCCTTTTCAACACCAACTTGTTTGTCGTGGTGGTCCGTATGAATTACGAACATTGGCTTACCGTGAGCAAAGTCTACAAGAACTGGCATCACATCTCCCTGAGCATCATTCTTTTTAACTGCAAATTCTTTGTCACCGTATTGGATTATGTGAGCACCCACTACATCAATACCATTGTCTTCAAGGTATCTTTTCATTGCGATTGCAGTCGTCACGCCATCCAAATCTTGGTGGAAGTATATCTCTGCTTTAGAATATCTTTTCTTTAACTCAGAAATATCTCTTATTCCTGTTTCTTTAATTAGTTTTCTCATTAATCCCAAGATGCTGTCACTTTAATACCATTATTACCCAATTCAACACCAAACATAACTCCCATATCACCTTTTTTAATTTTAGCTAATTCACCTTTTGGTACAAAAGTTAACTCACCATCTTCATTAGTAATTTCAATAAAATCTTTAGATTTAAATTGTTTACCCGTAGGATTTGATACACCTCCAACTTTAACTCCACGAGAATTTACAATCTCCCAAACGTACTCAGGATTTTGCATCCATTTATATTCTGTTGGAAATTCAGACCTATGTGCAAAGTTTTTCTTTGCAATATCACTAAGAGAACCTTTCATTGATGGAGTCATACTTTCTTCTTCTTGAATCACTCTTTTAACTATTCGAGCTAAATCAGATTCAGTTAATCTTATAATTTTTTGTCCCATGTTAGAATTTTAAAGTTAATAAGTATTTTAATTGATTAATATCACCTAACATCTCATCTCTAAGGTTAAGTAAATCAGTATCATATCTTGGGTCTAATTGGTCTGTCATTGAAACTAAAAATTCAGTGATTCCGTCCATAAAGTCTTGTACACTTAATGACTTAATGTCTTGAAACATAATGGAAAACTCACCATCAAAGTCAGGTCTACCGTATTTACCCATCATAGCCTCAGTAAATTTATCTATAAGTTCACCTAAACTATCATATATCCCACCATAGGCTCTGTGTTTAGCGTCACCAAATGTTTGCCAATGCAAAAATCTAAATTGATTTTGTATTTGGACTAGTTTTAAAATTAATTCTTCTTTCATATATTATGTATTATAGTGCCGCCATGGCAATGTTTTTTAATTGTCCTCCAAATATATCTGACATAAACCCTTGAATTGGGTCAGAACCTGAAGATGATGTTGAACTTGATGGAGGTGTTTGCGATGTATTTTGTGTATTTTGATTTGTGTTAGCACTTCCAAAGTCAGCTTCAGCATTTCTTTTACCTTCCTGAGTTTGTGAATATTGTTCCATTTTTTTAGTTAAATTTCCTTCACCCATTTTTTTTGCCAATTCATCAGGTCCAACAAAATTGGCAACACCAATAAAATCTAAAAATCCTAACCAAAACTTTGTTCGTCTCATTAAAACTCTCATTTCTCTATTACCAAATAATCTTGGCGCACCACCTAAAAATATTTTAGCCATAGGACCTTTTTTAGTTAAACCTGTGAATATTTTTTCATTTTTTAACATTTTTTGTAAAGCAGCAATATTTTCTGCAGGTTTGGCCGCATTTCCAATATATTTTGAAAGGTTTCCAGCGGCTTTTTGAAATTTAGCACTTTTAGCTCCAGCGTTTTCTAATAATTTCAAATAATCTAATATAGTATTTCTTAAACCTTTGAGTGGTCCTCCAGGAAGTTTTTCAACATATGATGCAACTTTTGGTGACCATGATTTTGCACTCTGTAAAAATTTACCAACAACACCAGGTTCTTTTGCTAATTTTGCTAAACTAGCACTTGCTTCAGCAGTTTTACCTACCTTAGCTAAATCCATAGCAATTTTTAATTCTTTAGTTGCCGTACCCCCTATTTTTAATGCTCCGACTACAGGTTTTGAAATAATGTCACCAACATATGGTACAGCGGAAATAATACTAAGTATTCCAAATAAAGTATCTCCTTGTGAAAAATAAGATATTCCATTAATTATATCGATTGTTGGTGTGGGGTCAAAAATACCTGCAATATCACCAACAGTGTTATACCATTCAGACTCATTAATATCCTGATTCTCCTTTAATACCTGTTCTTTAGTTATTAAAGCCAATTGTCGTTCTGTGATTATAATATTAGACATTCAATTTTTATTAATAAATATCCATAAAACAAAAAAAAGGGTTATTAAACCCTTTTATTTAAATTCCATTTCAATTTGTTTATTCTTATCTATAAAATGTTGGACTCTTTCTTGAGCAACTTTATTATAATTTTCACTTAATTCTATTCCAATCCATCTTCTACCACTAATCTCTGCAGCAACCATACTTGTTCCACTACCACAGAATGGGTCAAGGACAACATCATTCTTATATGTAAGAATCTTAATAGCTTTCATTGGAATATCCATTGAGAAAGTTGCTTTAGTTTGTTGTCTTGTATCGGCAAAATATTCCCACTGACCATAAACCAAAGACATAAATTCTTTTTTGTCCTCATCTTGATAAACGGCTTTAGTTTTTACGGTACCATCTTCTTGTTCTAAGTCAACCATCTCAGATTTCCATTGTGGTTCACCTTTAATTTTTTTGATACGGTCTTTCTTGTAAGCCAAGATAACACATTCCTTTGGGTTGTATATGTAAGGACTTGATGGACTCATCCATGAACCCCAAGCTGTGGTCTTACTTCTGTGTGGTGAATTCTCATCAAGGTCAACAAGACCATAAAACTTAAACCCGACCTCTTTCATGATGGTCCAAAACTCTGACATGAACAATACTCGTCCACCTCTGTCCTGTACGTTTACTTCGTAAGGAATGTTTACCGCAATCCTTCCATCATCTTTTAATGTGTTGTAGGCTTCGGTTAACCATTGTCGTGAAAACTCCCAATAGTCCTCCATACTCATTCTGTCGTCATGACTATCGTAGTCAATTCCAACATTATATGGTGGTGATGTCACAACCAAATCAACACAACCCTCAGGTAATGTTTTCATTACCTCAATACAATCACCTTGTAATATTTTTCCCGTTTCTATCATATCTTATTTTTCTTTAAATTTTCTATTCTCCTTTGAAGATACCATAGAGCCTTATTAAGGTCTTGTAATTCTTTATCTGTTTCTTTTTTTCCCGCCCTTGAAATATACTTAACGGTATTTCCAAGATGGAAATTTAACTCCCATGCTTCAATCACTTTAATTGCTTCATATGGATTATCTTCCCCTCCGTAATGTTGGGGGTGATTAACTTGTTCACTCATTTTCTTTTTCTATATAAAAACCAATTTTTGGTTGTTGATGGATAATCTCTTTCAACTTTTCATTTTCTTGATTAAGTGGTTTAATTGCCATTAAATACATCATCATTGCACCTACCCACATTCCAACACAACCTGCAATTATTAATTCAACTATTGTACTTTTCATTTTATTTCCCATTTAAATTAAACTTTATTTCCTCAGGTTTTGTATTCGCCTTGGACTCCATCATCTCAGATGTTAATTCATATTCTTCATCATTTTGATACTCATTGAGTAATTCTTCATTTGAAAGTGTGCCAAACTTTTCATTTAAATCACTAGTATTATAATCACTCATATTATTTTTCATGGTCATAAGTTCTTCCGCAAATTTTAAACTATCCAAAATTACTTTTGTAACTCTATATGGGTCAGCGTTTGAACCTGGTCTTCTATCTTCCAAATATCCTGTCCAAGATGATGCCGTAGATATAGGAACTCTAATTGACGCTCCTCTGTCAGCAATACCCCAAGAGAATTTATCCATTGATTGTGTTTCGTTTTTACCAGTCAATCTGTATTCATTACCAGAACCATAATTTTTAATATGAACATCATGTCTTGATTCAAATGCATTGAAAATAGATTTGAAGTACTCTTCACCACCTTCAGTTCTCATTCTTTCATTGGAGAAGTTGCAGTGCATTCCTGAACCATTCCAATCGCCATGTCTTATTGGTTTTGGATTCAAATCAATATTTAAATTATAATACTCAGCAACTTTGTATAACAAATAACGAGACATCCACAAATCATCAGATGCTTTAATCGCTCCTTTAGAGAATAGTTGGTATTCCCATTGACCTAACAAAACTTCAGCATTTACACCAGTAATGTCTAATCCAGCATTTAAACATAGTTGTAAGTGCATGTCAACAAATTCTCTTTCTGACACATTTTTTGTACCTACACCACAATAATATTCTCCTTGATGTTTAGGAAATCCTTTTTCAGGAAATCCAGCGATATTACCGTCTTTGGTTTTTAGAACATATTCTTGTTCAAATCCAAACCATATAGAATCATCATCTAAACCTATTTCAGCTCTTAAATTAGATTTGTGTTCATTCCCAGTCATTGGGTCCATTACCTCGCACAAAACATAGTTAGTTGCATATTGACTAATATCAAATGACGGATAAAGTCTTACAGGTCGGAGAATACAATCTGAAAAATTACCTTCAGCTTGTTTAGTAGATGAACCATCAAACGACCATAATGGTAAGTCATCCAATCCAAATTCCATTGGTAAATCAAGGATTTTAATTTTACTTCTTAAATTTGGTTCGGGACTGTATCCATCTAACCAAATATATTCTAATTTAGTTTTCATTTTATTATAATTGTTGTTTTATTTACACGGTTTTAATTACATAATAATCTTTTGCATATTTAGATTCTTCGATTACATTTTCATCAATAAGATTATTTAATATAACTCTTGTATCATCTTCGGAAACTCTGAGAATATATTTTGAAATATAATCTATGTGAATCGGTTGTCTTAATTTAGACAATAATGTTTTAGTTGTTTTACTATCCATCTATTTAATTATTAATTCTAAAATTTCTTTATCCGTCTTACCTTCCTCGTGAAGTTTAAATATATCACGACTTTTTTGGTCCATAAAAAAAAGAGAATCACTTTTACCGTAATACTCTTTCAGTCTATTATTCTCAAGTGCCGACAAGCTTCTGTCGTAATTAATAAGTCGTTTATTGAATCCCACGACACAAATATAGGTAAATTATATTTTAGAGTCAAAGTTTTTTACCTTAACCATGTTAACTATTTGAAAAATATATGCGGTCACTTTTCTTTTCATGATTGGTACCATGGCTTGTTCCATTGGAAAATCTTGATTACTGGACATTTCAAACACTGGTAGTCCTTTATAATTAGTGGTTTTGTTGAACTTGGAGTAATTTTCAATAATTGAAACTAATGTTGTGTTTTCAGGATGACTCTCATATATCTTAGTTATATATGTCTGAGTTAAACCTTTCCCTCCTCGTTTCCTTTTTATTTCATATTCCCAAACATAGATTTTATTCTCAGTCTTTCTATAATAAAAAACATACCCAGAACCTGATGCCAAATTTTCTTTATTTCTTTTAATTGAAATATCAACACTATCAAAAACAATATTCCAAATAGATTTTGCAACATTGAATGTGTCAAATAATTTATCGTTTGAATATCTGATTGTTTTATTTAATTCACCCTCTTCTTCTTTTGATAATTCTCTTGGTTTCTTTGGATATAAATCTTTTAACATGATTTCATCATCACACGAATTAAATTTCTTATCTGTTAAAAGAAGGGTATTTTCTTTGGATAGGGATTGAAGGTTTGCCAAATGTAATGATAACTCAACAAAATCAGGATAAATCTCAAACTTATCCAACCTTTGTTCGCACTTTTGAATGTAATCCAACAAAGTATATTTGTTGTATTCAAAATCCAAAGGTTCTTTTAACATCCACTCAGGATTTAGCTTGAATGCTAATTTCTTTCTTCTCCCCATATAATAATTATAACCAAATAAAATTCTTAATCAATCCTCATTACGTAATAGGTCTCACCTTTAACGTTAATTTCATCGGCACTTCCATCATAACCATTTAATGTGGTACCATATCCATCTTCGTCAACAACCGCCCTAATGAATGCATCTTTGTCTATATACTCATTCATTTCTAATCCCCACTCATTCATAAAACCTTCTACGTCATTTTTTACGTCTTCAACTCTATTTTCAATTATCTCTTCAAGTAGTTCATTAGGGAAATCACCTTCAGGGTCATCTTTAATATCTTCAATCTCTGTGTCCATCTCAGTAATCTCATCATTCAACTCATCAATCCTTTCTTCAATATCCTCATCATCCTCACCATCCATACTACCTTCCAATTTGGTTATTAACTCTCTATATTTTTCTATTTTATCTTGTAAGATTAAAATCTTTTCTTCTTGTTTTGGAGATAAATTTCTTTGCTCATCATCCAAATAAGAGTCAGGACTCTCATAAACATCTTGGTTGAATAAATCTTCGGCATATGAAATAACCGCATCCTCATCAATATGTTGTTTCACAAAATTAGAATTGAATCCTTCAAACCCTATGTCATCAATTAATTGTTCAACATATTCATAAGCACTTGTTTCCATCTCATTCTCATCACCAACAACATATCTACGGTCTTCTACCTCAGGAGCTCCAATCACTTCAAACTCCGACGCATCATAATAAGTTCCCGTTGGGATAATATTATATACATCTATCTTGTTATTTAATTCAGTTAACTCATCTTCCAACTCACTTATTTCATCTAACAAATCACCTCTTACTTCATCGTCATTATCATATTCCGCTTGAAGTCGGTCAATTTCATTTTGAATTCTTGCAATCTCGCCTCGGTCTTGGTTGGTCATTACTTCAATATCACCTTCTATCTCAAGTAATTTCAATAACGCATGAGCCTTCAATCCAATTTCAGGACAAGCAGGGTCATCTAAAGACCACCAATTATCCAATCTTCTTTCTTGGGCTTCAGTTTCTCGTTGTCTTAATATTTGAGATTGTCTTGCTTTTTCCAATCGGTCTCTTTCTTTTCGAGCCAATTCTATATCACTATAAATCTTAACTTGGTCAGGATAAGTTGATTTAATATAATCATCAACCGAACTTAAAATCTCGTTTAACTTATTTGTTCCAAAAATCCAGCCACCATTAACTGTTGCGTCCAAAGCATCATAATAGGTTTTATCCCCATCAAATTTTTGAAGTAATGCGACCTTATAAAACTTATTGTCAGATGGTGCAGTTCGGTCCAAGATATAAAATAATTTACCGTCTTGATTATATCTGTTGAACTGGTGGTCTGAATCCGCAGTGGTACACCATTTAGTACCTTTACCATAATAACATGATGAATCATGGGTTAAGGGATTTACAACAAAGAATCTACCATCATCATAAACAACATTTCCACCTTCAACTTTTTTAATTACTCGTCTTTGTTTCCCCTCATACTCTGAAAGAGCAGACAATAGTTGTCCTAAATTTTTGTATTGAAATAAATCTGTGATTGGAAGGTTAGTAGATATTTTTTGAAACTTGTCTAAGGCTTGACTAATCTTTGAAAAGTTGTCCTCAAAATTAACCATGTCCAAGTTTTTACCAACCCAATCCAAATATTTTTGTGGGACTGCCCCAAGAATTTTATTTACATTCTCTGTACCAAACTTTTGTGAGTACTTGGCTTTGAAGTCATCAACTCGTCCTTCTTGTATTAATTTTAAAAAATCCATTGTATCTTTAATTGATAAATATTCTTTTACTCTTATATTTCCACAAAGATAGTATTTATTATCAAGAAACAAATAAACAATCTAAATTACAATATCATGGGATGCGGATGCAAAAATAACGGAAACCAATCACAACAGCCTTCACCTCAACAGGTTCAACAGGCTGCGGCTCAGAAACAACAAACTAACGAAAGTGTTAAAGCGGCTATCAAAAAAACAGTTGAGAAGTACTACAACGTAAACAAAACGAGTAAGTAATGTTACACATTTGAGAAAATTAAGGAGGGGGCAATGAGAATTGTCCCTTTTTTCATATTTATATTATATGGATATTAATGATTTAATAGAAAAGTTTAATGAGGGAGAATTAGATGTTGAATCATATTTCAATGACTACGAAACTTTTTTCAACATTTTAAAGAAAAGAGGTGTTATGTCTCAAGTAGACCCCGAAGCTCCTAACTCTGAAGAATGGCAGAACGAATACTTTATTTGGTTATATTCTAATGACAAAGAAAAATTTGATGCATATATTGAAAAATTATTAGGTGATGTTGAGATTGTTAATGATACACCATATTTAATTCTTGATTCAAGAGGTGAACTTGCCAAATTATTTTGTAGTGGCAATAGAAACGATATGAGTCAAGATACTATTGAATCAATTTTATATGGTGAATATGACAGAGATTTTTATTACGATTCAACCGATGATGTTTATAGAGATGTTATTCAAGAACTTACCAAAGAAAATTTAAAGAGATTAAAAGAATATATCATTCAAACTTTAGATGGTCAACAATTATCCACAGATACGGAAGTTCTTGAATCTATCTCCAAATCTCAAGGTAATGATTATGTAACCGTTGATGAAACAAACATTGATGAAATTGTTGATGATGAAGAAACTATGAATGAATTAATGAAAGATGAATTAGGTGAGTTGAAATCTGAATTATATAGTGTGCATGGTGGTGCGTACAATACAGCTTATGAAGATGATTTGTATGATTCTATTTGGAGTAAGCTTGAAGAGTTTTTTCAAGGTCCTGGTGAATGGTTAAACAGACCTCACACATATAAAAAAGATACTCAAGTCCAAAAATTTAAAGTACCTATCAACAATTTCTACAGTAACATTTTAGATTATCTACAAGATAATAAGGGTTATAGTAATGGTAATTTAGAATATCATGGTTCTTATGTAGACATATTAGATGAGGGACAGGAATGTTTAAGTGTTTATGCCCCTGATTATCCTGACTCAAGAAAAGTAGATAAATATATCAACGAATTCTTTAACGATTACATTTAATATTCTTTTTACGAATTAAATTGTTTATACTTAAACAAGAATAAATTCTTTTAAAGAAATACCAATGATATTAAAATCACCAACAAGCAAACTATCAATAGTTAATTTACTCGCAGATTACATTTTAAATAAAATTCCAAAGGACGAAGAAAGTATTATACAAGTCGTTGACTGCATGAACTTTTACGTAATCAAAGGTAAAACAACCTATAAAGAAACTTTGGATATTGCAAAGATAAAAGATGAATTCACATCAAAGTTCAAAGAACAATTAGTTGACCTGAAATTAACTCACACAATTGATTTAATCGATTATAATTCCAAATTGAGCCCGTTAGATGAAATAACTTTTTCATATCATAACAACTCAAGTAATTGTTCGTACCATAAACATCAATGTGATGAATATTTAATTGACGACACAAAGTCTTACGACCATAACTTCCACGTAAAACCAATCTTGGAAGATAATAATTTAATTTTCTGTTCTGAGTTTCCTCATGGGTATTCTCTAAAACAGGGAAGGTTGATGTATTACTATGGAAAACATATTTTCTACAACATACCATACAACTATCCATACTCAACCTTGACATTCACAATGTCAACAAACAAAGATGAATCAGGTGATAACCAATTTTCTGTTAAGAACTCACGCCAAAAAGAAGATGAAACATTAAAGTCTGCAATTTTGGATGTATTTGATTTTGACATGTCTTGGTTGGATACAGAAATGAAAAAAGTGGATTGGTCTATTGAATTAACCAACCCACTTCAGGATTATGATTTTCTTAAAAAGAAAGTAAAAGATTTTGTAATTTTTTAAATCAGACCAAGTTTTTGTCTGTGTCCTTGAATGATGGTGACCGCCTCACTTAATTCGTTATAGTTTCTTTCAGGTGCATATAAAAAAGATTCATGTTTCTCATCATTACCTTCAATAATTAACATCGCTGGTATCATGTCATTGTCTGTAACCTCAACAAAGATATCATACTCGTCTTTATAATCATCGATATCTCGGTCAAAAAATTCGATTCCTTCTTTAGTTAACATTTCTTTAAAGTCAGTACAAAAAGGACATCCCTCCATTGTATAGACAACAACACTTAAATCATTCATAATCTTAATTTAATAACCCAAGAACTTCTGTTGGTGACAGAACACCAGCTTTTGAATAAACTTCAGAACCTCCCTTGAAAATTTTTATTGTTGGCACACTTCTAATTCCCAACTCTTGCATAAACGTCATGTCGGTATCGACATCAAATTTATAAATATTATATTTAGGTCTATCAGTTGATTCACTAATTAGTGTTTCATTTACTTTACCCAAATTACTTAACATAACTTTACATGGTCCACACCAGGTGGCATATAAATCTAATACGAAGTTCTCTCCGTTGCTAATCTTTTCTCTTAATTCAATTGTTGTTAGTTGTTCCATTCTTATATGTTTTTAATAGTTGTCCTATAAATAATTTTAATTCATTTAATTGTTCTTCTCGATAATAAATAGCCAAGCTTTTGTAATCCATAGCACTTTTAAATAAATATAAATAAAACGATTGTTTGGTTGAATATATTTTACTTCTTACTTTAACTTCACCTGTCTTAAACTCCATCCAATTATCACTATAAACTGTGGTGAATGCACGACCATCCAAGAACTTTGGAAAGTCATCAGGAACCTCAAGTTCCAACGTTGAGAATGGTACTCCATTTTCAACTCCTATTATATATTCAGGTTTACTTACCATATATTCCCAATTTCGTCTTTATCCCATGCCAAACGGCCATCATCCCTCCAATGAGAAGTAGAATCAAGTTCCAAACCAGACTTGTGAACTTTTTTAATTTTGACTGTATCAAAGTTTTCATCTTTAACATAATATAACATACGCTTATCCAATTTAAATAGAACGTCATTCCATTCTTCAGTTAATTTTTTATTAAATCTTCCCAAAGATTGTACTCGGTCAACATAAATAATTTTTTTAGCAACCAATGATTTATTTAATCTATATTCAATTGTCGCTCTAACCTCTGAATCAATTCCACCCTGACGCAAAGACACAATCATCGACCCACAATTACCAATGTATGTCTTAACACAATTAGATTGAGTTGCACTCTCCTCATTATAATTCCTACTGTTATCCAATAACACAGGATAATAAACCTCGCCACCATGTTCAATTGGCTCACTTATAACCTTATAACTATACTCAGGGTACTTACGATAATAGGTACCTTCTCTGTATGATTGGAGTTTATCCGTCCAATCCAAATGTTCGTCCCTAAAATCACTTTTATTGTCATCAGATGACATCCATTTAATATTTGGTTCGTACAACTTCAAATCACAATAAAATCTCATATGGTCATAGAATGTATGAGCATCCAACGTACCATGTATAACAACATGTCTAAACAATTTATACACACGTTTCAATTCTTCATTGGTGACAAATTGTTTAAAGTCCACAGGTAACGGATAATAACTAATATTTGAATTTAAACATCCCAAAATTAATTCGTAGTCTTGATTAACCCAATCATCATTAAACATATTACGAGCCAAAGTAAGCATTGCAAGATTTAAACTTTCACAATTATGTAAAGCTTTCTTAATCTGTTTACCTGATAACTCATTACGTTCCATAACAGCATCAACCATTCGATTACCACTCCATTTAAGAATTTTTTTAATCTCAGGTCCAAACCACTCATTTGTATAAACATAAAAATTGTTAGGAAACTTAACACCTCGTTTATTCAAATAGAACTTGAATAACCTTTGATTGTGGGTTAACTTACCAAAATTATCAATCGGGTCAATTGTTTGAATGAAAACATCCAAAGCATCATGAGCACAATCCACATCAAGATTAGAATCCACACGTCTTATACAATTCCTAATTGACAAACTCAAATTATTCAAAGGTTCACCAATAAAGTAATTTCTTCTAATTTTTTTTCTTGATTTTCTTTTTAAGTGGTAATTATCAATACCTCCAACATACACATCACCAGTCTTGGTATTTACACTAATGAATTCAACATGTTTAATTGTCTTGAACCAAACAACACCAGCTCTTCTGTGTTTATAACCCCAAAATAATTTAATTGCAACTTTGTCCCCATCTCTTTCAACTACAATAGTGGTATTATTTCTAGTAACAGCACACATTTGGTCTGCAAATCTGGTAACAAACTCTTCCTCTGTTTTATTAGTTTTTTTATAAATAAATAATGGATGTTTTTCTGTTGGTTCAGGTCCAACTTCAACTTCAAGATTTAGAAAATCATTTGTAAATATCTTCCTTTTAAGTGGGAAGTCACTACAAGATTCGTGCTCAATAGTTTCATAACTCACGAACTCTTTTTTAAATAACACCTCCTTCATATTACAAATATAATAAAAAAAGAATGGGGGACAAAATATCCCCCACACTTTTTAACAATAAGACTCGGCTAGTTCCCAAAGGTTAGTGTTAATCTTGTTGATGTTATGGAAGTTCTTCAACTCTCTCATAGTCATCACACGACCCTTCTTACTCTGATACTTCATACCACCACGTATGAACTTTTCCTGGATTACATTAAAGGTCTTCCAAACACTATTCCCTACGTCACCTTCTCTTTCGGGGTGAAGGAAAGATTCGATGTCAATTTTTGGGATTGAACCTTTTTCCCAACGGAGCATCGCTGCTCGGTCTACAAAGTCAACTAACTTGGATTCATCCAAGAAAGTATTCTCCATCATACTAACTGAACGTTGAATGATTGGTAATCTTTCAGCGAACTGGTCAGTGATTTCACGTACCGTACCCAAATCAACTTTCATGTGTTTAACTGCAATTGAGTCAGACACTGAAGTCGGAACTGTCAATCCATTGGAACACACTAAACGGTGTAGTCCTGAACTGATTGACAAGGTACTAAGACCATTGTGTGAGTTACGGATAATCGCCTCAATCAAAGAGTCCCCAACATTTGGTAGTTCTCCATTACGAAGACGTAGTTCGTGTTGAGCATACAATCCTTTACCTACTTGACGAGCGGAAGCTACGTTCCATCCTTCTCGTTCAAAGTTTTCAAGGATATCAATTGTTGGTACAAAAGTGTACTTGTCAGACATCTTTGGAGATGGGGCTGTCGCGAAAACAGATGGGGTAATTTTTTTTAGGTCATCTAATAATATCATGTCTTATTGTTTTAGGTTGATATAATGATAACACTTTTTATTTAAAGAACCAACTTAATTCAAAAAGATTGTCCCAAATTTTGTGCTCATCATATAACTTTCGAGCTTCTCAGGTTTGGGGTCATTAGGATTCTTACCATTTAGTATAACACATATGTCAAGAATTTGTTTTTGAGTTAAAGAAACGTCTTCACCTTTACCAATATTTTTAAGCGATGCATCTCTAATCTTATCATAAAATTCATCTTCTTTCCCTTTTGGTATTAGCGTAAAAAGGTCATCAGGATTATTCTTGAAAAATTTGATAATGCCATTCATGTATATTTCAACATCAACATTCATTGTAATAAGTTTTAAAAGTTAAACAATTAATCTTGAAGGTCCCACATTCCTCCACCCATATCAGTTCCTTTGGATTGAATTGATTCTGGTACTTGAACGTTTGCACTACCTTTAAGATTCAAGAAGTATAAGTTAGGTAAATCAGCAATACACTCAGGAATACTTCTAAGTTTGTCATTGTTAATTAACGCCAAGAATCTTAATTTAGGTAAAGTACAGATTGATTCAGGAACACTTGCAACACAGTTGTCAAATAATACCATTGTCAATTCTTTGAATCTTCCAATCTCTTCAGGGATTTGGATGATTAATCCAGTCTTATCTTTGTTTTGAATTTGGAACTCTTTTAATGTATCAGGTAAACTACCAATTAAATCGTCTAATCCGTATAATCCAATGAATTTACCAATTGCACCATGACTGAAACTGTCAATAACTAATTTCTCACCACCAACAGTTAATCCTTTTGCGAATTCAGGTTTAAAGAATCCTTTCAACTCTTTCATTGGTCCGTTTAATAATTGAACCAAGTCTTGTTGACGGTCATCTTTATCCATAAACTGATTCGATGGGAAGTGGAACTGATATCTATTTTTTGGTAGTCCTGTTTCAGCCGCAACATCAGTATCGTTTGGATTAAATACAACATATAAAGGACCATCCTTAATATAACGATTGAACCATTGGTCAGTACCAGGTGTTGAAGTACACCATCTTGTTTCTCTATTGTGTCCTCCGTAAAAACAAGCGGCTTCTTTACCTACAGTTCCTTTATTTTCAATTTCAATAACTCTCCATGTTGGTCCGTCAAATACCAATTTAGCTCCAGGGTGAACAGGTGCCGATTGTCTTTCAGCTTTAGTAGTTGTTGCCAAAGTCAAATCAAAATCCTTAACCGCATCATATAATACCTCAGGAGTTAACTTATTAATATCTCTCATCTCTTGAGGAAGTTTACCTTTAAACTTCTCATATTTAGCAAGGTCTTCTTTAACCTTATATAAATCCTCCATGAAAGTATCCTTAACGTTTTGAACTTCACGCTCGTAACCATTATCACCAGGTTGTCTTTCGGTTTTTGGCATTAAATATTGTTTAATTAACCACTGAACGTATTTACCCGCCTTAACCTTTTCAAGTTGTTTGGAGTCAGCGTTAGTTAAATCAATGTTATTTAACCTTGTTGTTGGGTCAGCCTCGACTAACTTATTAAACTCTTCTCTGCTCATCTTAGGCTTTACCTTATTACCTTCTTTATCTTTAGATGGCTTAGTAAGTGCGTCCGACAACAATTCAAATCTTGATTGTTCTAAAATGACCCTTTTTAATATTGACGTGAATTTCATCTTTGTTATTTTATTACTATAAATATATTGACGATACAAAAATAACTCAATAATTCAAGATTAACAACTCTTCCCCCATATTTTGTTTTGTTCCCTTCTTAGCTGCAGCCGCTTTAGCAAACTCTTTCTTCTCCCAACGGTACTGTCCTTCAGGAAACCACTCGTGTAATAACTCAAAATCGTAATAGGATAAACTGAATTTACCTTGAACATTATGTAAGACATTTGCAAGTCTTTCATGGTCTTTTCTGTCAAAGTCATGGTTACTATAATAGTTTTCAGTTTTCCAGTATGGTGGGTCTAAATAGATGTAGGTTGTTGGAGAATCATACTTTTTAATAACATCAGCAAAATCCATATTCTCAACCTCAGTGATTTTTAGGAAATGTTCTACCCAATCAGGTTTAGATAACTTATCTCTAAATGTAAGGTACTTTGATTTGTATTTACCTTTTAAGTCAATAAATGAACTTGTTTCAGGTTTACTACCACTGAATACCTGTGTTAAGACATAGGCATATTTGGCGGCGATTTCATAATTTTCAGGTTTTAAGCTTAAATCTTTATCAAAAATTTCAGCCTGAAAGCTTATAAACTGTTCTTTATATATAGATGGTGTAATTTCTTCACCAAATTGTTGACATGGGATTGCATTGATTGATTCTAATAATCTTTCAGGATTCTTAATACATTGAAATAAATTGTAGTTAAGTGGGTTGAAGTCATTATAAACAACTTTCTTAAGATTTGGGAATTGTTTTAAGTCCATGTTGAAGAAACACCAAAACATCCCTCCAAATGTTTCGACATATGTTTCAATGTCTTTATCATAGAAAGGGACAATCCACTTTCCAATTTTACTTTTACCTCCAATGTATGATAGCATATTTTTACTTTTATAAAAGTATAAGTAAAAAATACGAAAAGGCAAATTTTATTTGTAACAATTTTTGTACGGTCGACAAGATGCCTTCTGAGTAAATCCCATATTTTTACACGAAGTACTTTCACAATATGATTTACTATACTTGCGAGGTTTCTTATATTCCTCTTGTTCTTTCTCATCAAGATATTGATAAAGAACTCTTTTAATAATTTGCTCAATTAACATAATTATAAATATGTCAGAAACTGGTTGTAAAAAATGTAAACAAAAAGGTCCTAGTAATTTTCAAATAGGTTCAATAATTTTAGGTGTCTATATTATAGTGACATCAATATACGGAACGATTGAATTTGTTAAAGATATTGTAGGATATTTTAAATAGGTCTGTTAAATTTAACATTTAATTTAACATACATATCTCCGCTATTATATCCCTTACCCTTTAATCTTAAAGGTTTAGAGCTATCAAATATTGGTAAAGCGTTCATTACCAAATCACCATTTGGATGTGGAATATTAAATTTATCCTGTTGGATTTGTTCTAAATCTAAGAATAGATTATAAATCAAATCATTATTAATTTTTTCATAACCATCTTGGTTAACCATTTCAATTTGAATAACTAAATCACCGTATTCACCGTTTCTAAAATCACCTAAATTACCAACTTTAAGGTATTGTCCATTGTCAACCCCAATTGGTAGTTTAACTGTAACCTCATGATTTTGTGGTTTAACCCCTTTACCATCACAATGATAACATCTATGTGTTAAAGTATGTCCTCGACCTGCACAAGTGCCACAAGCGGTTCTAATTTGTTGAACCATGAATCCTGTACCAAATGTTTTTATTTGGAATCCAGCTCCTCCACAAGTCCCACAAGGTTGTTGTTCTCCACCACTACCAGAACAAATGTTACAATGATTGTCTTTTATATAGTTAATCACCTTATCAACTCCTTTAAACGATTCAATCGGATTAACCTGAACTTTGATTATTTTATCGGGTGCAGATTTTCTTCTTTGATTGAATGGATTTTGTTGTTGTCCAAACATTTGATTAAAAATCTCCTCATAAGACATTCCGCCATTACCAGCAAATGGATTGTTTAAGTTGTTATTGTATTGAGCTCGTTTTGCCTCATCACCGATTATACCATATGCAACCGTAATCTCTTTAAATTTCTCAGCACCTTCAGGATTTACATCAGGATGGTACTGTTTACTTAATTTTCTGTAAGCCTTTTTGATTTCATCTTGTGTAGCATCTTTACTTACACCTAAAATTTCGTAATAATTATTCATATATGGAAAACTATTTGGTAGTCTTATTCAAAAATAAAAAAAGAAAACGAATAATAAAGAAGTTTGTCACTTTATCTCGCTCAAAATTGTTTTTTAATAAATTAATTAATGAATCGGATGAGGTAATATTCGATGTTCTCATTGAAAATACAAAAGATTGTAAGTTTGAATTAGGTTTAATTGAGATGACAACCAACCAATCCGCACCAGTTTATATTACAGACGAATACGGGAGGAATGTTAAGGTTAAATTGGAAGATGATGGTATGTCAATTTTACAAATCAAACCTTACCGTGAAGAAGAATTAATTTTTGACGTTCATAAAAAAAAGAAAATAACCACAAAGGACTTAATAAAAACTTATCTTAAGACTGATGGATTAAAAATGATTTCAGTCTTAAATAATAAAATTGTAGTTCAAAAAGATGAGGACATTAAACTTTTCTCATTGAAGAATGAAAAAGAATCATCAAGATTTATTGATTGTTTGTCGTCGTATTTCTTTAAAATAAAAAGAGGTGACTGTCTTTTTATTAAAGACTATTCGTCACCTCAAAGAAAATACTTGTATAGTTTGTTAGAATCTAACGGGTTTGATAAGAAAGTTCTTTACAGAAAATTTACAACTTATCCTTCTCGTCCAAAATAAAATGGAACTCAGTTCCTGATATGTCCATTGAAAATTGTTTGTGGTGTCTGTCGACCTCTCTAAAGTGGCTAATCACACTATTGTACTCACCTTTAGGTAATTCAAATATAATTGTACCCTTACCACTAAATAAGGTTTGAACTGATTCTGCAATCAACGCCAACTTTTCTATTGTCCTAAGAGAATTATCTTTATTTTCTTCCATATACTTAATTTTTTTGGTTTAGGGAATAAGGCTTCTTTATTAAGCCCTTTAATTTCTTTAATTATTTTTTCTTTACCCTTATCAAGTTCCCTTTTGTCCTTCAGTTTTTCACTGTTGAACCAATTCATTAATTGTTGGCTTCTGTCCGTATTGCTCATCTTCTAAATTTATTTCAGTTTCTAAATCAGTATCTAATTCATCTTCCACTTCAAAATCAAAATAAAGATTTTGTAGTTTATCTAAATCAGTTTTTTCAAAAGTTTGTTTTAACTGTTCGACAGTTTGTTTAAACAATCTTTCTTTTAATTCTCGTTCCTTATTTAATTTAATAATCTTACCAATTTTAACTATGATTGAAGAAACTTCTTTTTCTCCTATTGGACTAATAAAGGTAATCCCTTTCATGTTTGGGTCCTCAACTTCAAATCCAATGACTTGACCCTCGTCAATAATATTTTTTGGTATTGACCACTTTGTTTGGAATTTCATATCAAAACTTAGATATGTTTCCAATTTTCTAATTGAATGGATATATTCAACGAATGGTGCTATTTCTTTATAAAAACTCATTTTTGTAATAGATATGTTATTAAATAACTAATTGATGCTCCTAAGAGAAAAAGTTCCCTGTTACTAAGAACCAATGGTGTTGGTTCTTTTTGTAACAGGGCTCTTAAAAATTTTAAGACATTCAAAGATGCCACTAATATTGTGAAAACAAATATAAAAAGATATATTGTGTCAATATTATGCATTCTTGTCTGACTTGTTGTGTTCTAAAATTTCTCCTCTTAATTGTTGAAGTAATGCTTTCAACTCTTGTGCGGATTTTCTTGCTCTAGTACCAGCACTTTTGTTTCCTCCGAAAAATTTTGTTGTATCTACCGATAATAACTCAGCCAATACTTTGATTTGTTCTAATGTTTCCATTTTTTTAATATCTAATAGTTTATTTATAGTCAAAATAATAGGTTTTTCCCTTCTGGTGTAAATAGAATCGACATTTATTCTGAATTTTTTTCAATTAATTTGTAAAGTTCTGTAAGTAAATCTAAATCAGATTTAGAATAAGTCATTCCAACTTCAAATATTTCATTTAAAAATTTTGAGATTGATTTTTTGAGATTACTTTCAGTTTGATTATAAAAAGTATCAATAAAAAAAGATTGGAAATACTCTTTATGGTCTCCGTCAGACTTAATTATAATGTTTTCCCTTTTAAAATTTTTAATTACTTTGTTCCAACACCATTCAAAATGAGAAAGATTATCTTCGTTGGATAGAGATATTTTGGTTTCAGATGTATTGTCACCTAAATAAGTGTCCATAATAATTTGATTCAATGACTTGAAAAAATCACCATATAGGTCAATTTTTTCATAAGTCATATTATGAATATTAAACCAAATTATTATTTCATCTTTAGGCAAGGGCTTGGTCATCCAATTAAAAAAATTCTCCATAGAGTATGAGTCTATGGAGAATGTAATACAATTTTAATAAATGTGAATTTTTATTGAGTTTTTCTGTTGTATGAAATTAAATTTTTCATTTTTTGTAAATCCTCGTTAATGATTTTTGTCGCTTTAGCTTCAGTAGATTCTAATTGATTCATTATTTTTTCTGCTTTACCTGTTGAGTTTGACTTAATACTTTTAAGAGAACCATTTTGTTTTTTAGAACCCGCAACATCAACTGGTTGTGGTTGTCTTTTATAAGAAACATTCATTTGTTCTGCCCCATATAAGTTTTCATCAAAATTTTTCTTAAATCTATCTCCCACTTTTTCACTTCTTTTTGAAACGTTTCCTAACGCTTTGCCATCTTTACTTGTAATAGCATTACCATTTTTAGAATCACCTTTAATTTGTTTTGTAATCATTTCATCATCAGGTTTAATTTCATCATAAACAAGATTAGTCATACCAGGATAAGAAAACGCCTCAATATACTCTTCAACAGCATCAGATGGATGATATTTCATTTCATTGTGTTCTTTTTCCATATCATAATTACTTTGAGGGAAATCATCTGGATTCTCTTCATATCCTTTACCACCCATATACATATCCTTCATGTAATCTTTCATTTTCTTGACAACTTCTTTACTGTAGTTGTCATTTTCTTTTTTACTTTCACCTTGAGCTTTTTCAGTTTTCTTTAAACCTTGAGGCTTATTTAAACTGAAATTATTTTTTTCTGATGGGTCTTTAACAATTTGTTCTTTTACAATTTTTTCAATCATGTTAATTAACTCGTCCTCACTGAAAGACAAAGTATTTTTACTCTCATTAAGACCACCTAAAGTTAATGCCATATTAACTTGTTTTAATAACTTAGAATCTGCATCAGACAATTTCTTATCACCTTTAGCCTTTAACATTAAATCTTTTTTAATTGAATTTAATTTTGATTTTGGTATTTTATTACCTTCAGGGATTCCTAAAGCTTTATGTAATCCACCTTTTTTCATGTTAGCCTTTTGAATAAATTTGTCTTCAGATTCATCCATTCTTTTCTCACCTTTAACGTGATATGTTTCACCGTCAACTTCAAAAGTATCTTCACCATCTTCTATTGCCTGAGCTCTTGCTCCTGAAAAAGCGTTACCTTCAGTTGCTTCATCTTCTTCTAATTGAGACCAGTCAGTTTCAACGTCCAATTCTTCTTCGTCTTCATCACCGTTAAATCTATTTCTTATAGCATCTTTAACTTTACTGATAATTTTATTATCTTTTAATCCTCTACCAACATAAGTTGGTTCGTTCTGAGACATTTCTTCAGCCTCTTCATCTTCTTCCTCATCACCATGATACTGACCATAATTATCGTCTTCATCATCCTCTAAATCAAGTTCCATAAAATATTCTTCAACTTGCCCTTTATGAGTTTTTGCATCTCTTAATTTTTTGAAGTCGGCTGCAGTAATCTTACCTTTAGGTTCTGCAACGTCAATTTTAGATTGACCACCTGTAAGTTCTTCATCCATTTCAATTTCTTCCCACTCACCTTTATTTTCCATTATTTTTCTAACTTTAGAGTCAATTTCTTCACTAAGAATTTTTGAAACTAATTTATCGATATCATTTTGAAAGTCTTTCATTTTGTATTTTTATTATAAATATCTTATTTTATTCTTTTGTTTAGTATTTCATACTCATGTTCCAAAATTGTCTTTACGACATTAGGACTGACACCCATTTTTTTAGCAACAATATTAATTGCTTCTTTAACAGATTCGTTTTTACTAATTTTTAAATTATTAATATCACCCTGATTACAGTATGGAAATTTAGTACACTTCTTTTTAATTTTTACAAACCCACCTCCAGGATATTGTGTTTTTCTACTTGGTCCCCAATCTTTCTTACTTGTTGATTTAGCCCACATTGATGGTGATTCATATCCACCCACAGAACCTGATGTCGTGGCTTCTTTAGCTTCAACTTTCTCAACATCACTTTCTTTCAATCCTGGTGTTTCAGACCTACTTTTTTCCCAAAATTCATCATTGTCACCTCCACCAAATACAGGTCCTGAATAAGCTCCTGATGAACCTGAGCCTGTAGCCTCTTTAGTTTCTGATTTATTCTTCTTTAATTTTTTACTTTTATTTAAAAAAGTTTCATATTTATTTCCATCTTCGTCAACTTCTTCAGTAAAACTTGATTTGTATTTTAATGCATCTCCCATAGTAGTTAGATTTAATTTAACATTTGGTTGAGTTGTATATGCTTTATCTATAGCATTTTTAAATTGATTTGCCGAACTTTCCATGATTAAGCGTTTTTAAGTCTTGGCTCCCAATAACTACGGTTCATCCACATAAATTGGTAAAATTCACGGAACATTCTTAGGGTTATTTCTTTTACTTCACCAGTAAGTTTTCCCTTTTTAATCTCTTTTGTGATTCTATCCATCAATTTGTCTTCAAATTGTTTAAGGGTACTATTATCCATAAAGCTTCTAATTTCTTTACGAATCATTGTTTCGATTTCTTTTTTATCAGTTGTAGTAAGTGCCATTATTTTACAATTAAAAGTGCCGTTAATAGTGCAATCACACTACCTGACAAGATAGATGTGAATTTATGTTTTACTTTTTGTTTTTTTAAATCTTTTTCAAGTTTTTTTGAGTAGTCTTCCAAAATCACATATTTTTGATTTTGAATCTCAATGTCTTTAAGATAATTGTCTTCTTTATGTTTCATATTACCAATGATACTATCTTGTATTTGAACTTTTTGTTCCGTTAAAACTAATAAAGAATCACTCAATTTTAATTGAGCTTTGGCTTCATCTCCAATTAACAAATCTTTCATGATTTGTTTTACAACAGGAACAGGAAAACATTTAACCTGATTATCGGTACCTGTTTGTGAAAAAGCTGTCAAGTTGAGCATCATTAAGCCCATCAACACGATTAATTTTTTCATCATATACTTTCTTAACTATGAGTTTTTCTTTCTTTATCGTTGATATGTTTTTATTTAAACCAATCAATTCTTTATTTAATACATTAATACAACTATCTAATTTTTTTTGTGATTTGATAATCTCATCAAGTTTGTTATCAATTAACTCAATTTTGTATTTGTCTACTTCAGGCATTTTATTTTTTGGTGTTGTAAAATAAATTACCCAATATAAAACAAAGAGACAAATCAAAAATATGATTATCTCTTTATAATACTTAACCAAAAAATTTTTAACTGTTGTAAACATTATTCAGGGGATTCTTTTGTTTTCTTTCTACTTGCAAGAACTTTACCCCATTTGGATTTGAACTTTTGGTAGAACTTTTGTAATTTATTAATCATAGTTAAAAAGTCTTCGTCAACTTTAACCATAGTACCATTAATATAGATTCCACTATCTTCACCAATTGTAAATGTAAAATCAATATCTTGGTCTATAACTTTACCTGACCAATCTACATTGTTTGGATAAACATTTAATGTATCAAAATCAACTAAATCAGAAACCTCCTCAACAAACTCGTCCATACTTTCTTGGAACGCTACTTTTTCATCAGTTGTAATATCTAAGTCATTTTTATTTTTACCATGTAATGCTAAGATACCACCAGAAATTCTATACTTCTGTGTCTTATCATTTGACGTTCTTTGACCATCTTCAATATCGTCACCATCTTCTCTATCACTAACTGCAGTTTCATATTCTTGGTCTTGACCAATTCTTTGTTCAATGCTCGCAGCAACATTATCCTGAGCATCTTGCTCAAGTAACATTCTTGATTTCTTTAATAACGACTTAATCTCGTCGTACCTGTCATTGTGTGTGTTCGCCATTTTCTATTAATTTAATAAAGTTTTGAAAATTAAAAGATGGATTTAAATCTGTGTATTTTCCGTCAAAATTGCTCTTTGAGACAATCCCTTCAAAATGTTCAACACCTTCAAATCTGGTGTTATGACCTATACACTTCTTTTTAATCTTAAGTATTTCTGTTAAGTGCAAACACAATTCTGCGGTAGATTTAACTTGTTCCTCAGAATATGGTTCCCAAAAAAAGAAATCTCTCCATTTTTTTTCGTAAACCTCTTGATTATAAATACTTCCTTTCCAGTTAATGTGATAATTAGTTAATGGTTTCTTTTCTAACCATCCCAAATTTTCTAAACATACAATAACAGAGTTTCGATTGATGTTATCTTCCACAAAAAAATTTGTGTGACCCTCATCAGGAAGTAGTTGAAGGACTTTACCATTTTTGGTAATGATATAATTAGGAATTCTGTCATACTTGGAATTGTATCTAAAATTAAGGGAGGTCAAGTATTCCTCAACCTCCCTTGATGTATGACATAAAATTATTTGTTTTTTCTTTTTTTGTTTACCCGTTGTTTTGAAATTTCCGTAACTTTCAATATTAAGCATCTCGTCTACTGTAATTTAACCTTCTTACTTGGTCTTCATTTATTGGGTTAGAAGTTTCCTCAGTTAAGTTACCAAATTTTTGTTCGTTAACTCGTCTTAATTCTTCCTCAAGTCTTTGTAAATCGTCTTGAGTTGGAGTGTACTTTTCTTTTTCAACTTCAGCTTCTTTCTTTCCTGCTTCGGTACTCAATGCTTCGATATCAATATCAGGTTTAGGAGATTCGGTTTTTCCCTCTTCCTCAAATTTAACTAACATGTGTAAAAAGGACAGAGAAATTATTGGTAACATACCTCCTGCAAATAATGCCAAGAATCTTTTGTGTCCAATAGGGTCTCCTGATTCAACACCAAGATAACTAACCACTGGGTCAACCAAATCAACCCAATCTTTAAACGCTTTTGCATCAACATCAATATATTGATAAGCAAAGAAAATATTACCGATAAATTGAATAAAGGTTACGATACCAAATGGGATATAAACTTTTTTACCCATATTTGCAGATATTGCGGCAACCGCAGATAATGCTGCAATCTCAATACCAATTGATAGAT
>Ga0194059_1000063_pt1 | contig 52187 bp, 58 predicted proteins | sample SepL6211m_MetaG_FD_163426 | JGI IMG/M metagenome (GOLD analysis project Ga0194059, IMG submission 163426) | Anoxic zone freshwater microbial communities from boreal shield lake in IISD Experimental Lakes Area, Ontario, Canada - Sep2016-L626-11m | ecosystem: Environmental > Aquatic > Freshwater >...
TTAGTTACTCGATCAATGGCCGACATAATCTCTTTATGATATTTTTTTTCTAACCAGGCTTTCGTAAAAGCATTGGGCACGCAAAGAACTACGATATTATCCTCATATGAGTTAATAAATGTGTCTTTGAACCAGGTAGTGAAATTTGCCCTAGAGAGTGACAATTCAATTTCACCAAGGGCAGCTTGCCAGAGCTGTTCGTTGGTCATAATTTATGATTATTTATTTAAGGTTTGCTAAAGATGTTTGCAGTATATCAGCAAAAAATAAAGATTAAAAGAGGTTAAATTTAGTTAAAAACTGTGTACAACAAGTGGATAACTTGTATTAAAAGGCCTTGCTAGTTGTGAAAAAATATGCCTAGAAAAAATACGTGCCAAAGGCATTGACCAAAACAAAAAATTATGTTAACTTTACCTAAGTTTATAAAACGAAATTGAAACGCTATGCCAAAGAGAACGTATCAGCCGAACAAGCGAAGAGCTAAAAAGAAACATGGTTTTTTAAAGCGAATGCTTACTAAGGATGGTCGCGCAGTCTTGAAAAGACGTCGAGACCGTGGTCGCAAGAAACTTTCAAAATAGTATCTTTATTTATGCTGAAAAAAAATCAGCGTATCACAAAAAAGCGAGAATTTGACTTAATTTTTAAAAAAGGCAAATCAGCATATAGTCCGTTATTAGGGGTTAAGTCGTTATTAAACAGCTTAACCCTTAATCGTTATGGTCTAATCGTAAGCAATAAAGTCTCAAAGCGTGCTAATGTTCGTAACAGTATTAGAAGAAAACTTCGAACATTGCTTTTTAAACTGGATTCGAATATTTTTATAAAAAATGATATTATAATAATCGTCTCCCCTGCTGCAAAAAATATTACTAGTGCGGACATGGAAAAACAATTATCTGTGCTTTTTAAAAAAAATAAGCTGATTTGATGAAAAAGCTGTTAATCCGCCTTATAAGAATTTATCAAAAAACCTTATCGTTTGACCATGGCTTTTTTAAATTCCTATACCCACATGGTTATTGCCGATTTTACCCTTCTTGTTCGGAATATGCTATTGAGGCTTTAAATAAACATGGTCTTGTTCGTGGAAGTTTTTTAGCAATTTATCGTATTCTAAAGTGTAATCCATTTAATAAAGGTGGTTTTGATCCACTAAAATAAATTATGTTCACAACTTTGTTTTTTCAGCCAATTTTTAATCTATTAGTGTTATTTTATAATAATATACCGGGTCATGATTTTGGCTTGGCGATTATTGCACTGACCATAGTTATTAAACTTTTGTTATATCCGTTGTCGCAAAAAACGATAAAGTCTCAAAAGGCATTAAGTGAGTTGCAGCCAAAAATTGAAGATCTTAAAAAAGAACATGGTTCAAAAAAAGAAGATCTGGCTCGCGCCACTATGAGCTTATATAAGGAGCACAAGATAAATCCATTTTCGTCTTGCTTGCCACTATTGATTCAACTACCTTTTATGTTTGCTGTGTTTAGGGTGTTTCAAGATTTTGGTAAAAAAGATCATGCAGCACTAGTATATGGATTTATAGGGCAACCGGATTTTAGTAACGGATTAAAGTTTTTACAATTTATTGATTTGGCAAAACCCAATGTATATTTAGCTGTTATGGCCGCTAGTGCTCAATACTGGCAAACTAAAATGATGATGTCGGATAAATTGCCTGCAAAATCAGAGTCTGGAAAAGAAGAGAATTTCGCTGCAATTATGAATAAGCAAATGTTGTATATGATGCCAATTATGACTATAGTCATCGGAATAACTTTGCCTGGTGGCTTAACATTATATTGGTTTGTTTTCTCGCTTTTCTCTGCTATTCAGCAAGTTATAGTTTTTAAAACTAGAAAGCTGATAGCTAGTGAAATTATTGCGAGATAATTAAGGGGTTAAGAAGTGTAGTTGGAAGCCTATTCTATTATATATAAAAACATAAGTCCACAATATTGTGGACTTATGTTTTTATAATCTATATCGACCAATGATAATTTTTGCACCATTTTTTAAAACAGAAACTGTAATTGGCGCAGACAGGGTTATGCAATCGTCTAAGGTGGCGGAGAAATTCCCGTTTATTAAAAATTTACTACTTATAATTGAGGTTGTGCTGGTGGTGGGTTTGCTCAAGTAATGATTTTTTATGCTAGAGTTGATGGTTAATTGTAACCGATGGGAATCGTTACTAATCGAGGCACCATAGTCTTCTGTTGAAGACAGGCATTTTATAGTAATAATTGACGGTGAATTTGTTTCTAGAGTTAAGTTATCAGCAGATTCAATAAATGATTTAGAAGATTTTATGGATAAATGATTTAAAAAAACTGAATTGTTCGCCACGCCTAGATCCAAGTGTGCAATTTTTCTAGCTGCTAATATATTACAAGCCTCCATTTCTGAGTTTATACCATAGGTTCGTGCTAGGTTGTTACCATTCTTTCCTATGGGAATAATGCCAATCGTCACATCGAGACCCTTAAGAATTCCAAAAGCTGAATTAATTAAGCTATCATTTCCAACTAACACAATTGTGCAGTTACTTTTTACTTCGTCCTTTATGGTTCGTTCGAGGTTGTGCATTGGGTTTAGGCGAACAATTTTGCCATTTAAGCCAAGATCGGTGAGTCTTGTCTCGATTTTTGCAGTAAGCGACTGATAATTTTTGCTATTTATTATTTGGTCATATATATAAACATACATATTATATTATTTAAGCCCTAGGGTTCTCCGTGGAACCTTTAGTAATGATTATGTGACCGTTGATGATTGCACCGTGTTCAATTGAGATTGATGTGGCTGATATGTTGCCCACAACTTCTGCATTTTTACCGAGATCTATTGATCCTGAAAGTTTAATGTCGCCATTTACTTTTCCTAATATTTTAGCATTACCGCCGGAAATTTGTGCGGTTATATGTGATTTTTCGCCAAAAAATAAACTTCCAAGGGTGGTAATTGTGCCCTCAAATTCACCGTCAATAATTAAATTGCCTTCACCTAAAAAATCCCCTTTTACTTTGACAGATCTGCCGATAATAGTGTCTGACTCCTTGCTGCCCTTTTCATCTCGACTGAACATGATTTTATCTTTAAAATTATTTATGCTTTAATTTTAGGCAACTTAAGTGTTGTTGTCAAAAAATAAACTTTAGTGTACTATACGTATAGCTTATGTCTAATAAGTAAATGATGCTCCTGTAGTTTAATGGATAAAACAATGCACTCCTAACGCGTCGATAGAGGTTCGATTCCTCTCGGGAGCACATATCAATACCAATCACACATTTTATTAAATTAGATATATTTTAATTGATTAATTTTAGGGCCCATAGCTCAGCTGGCTAGAGCGCTTCCATGGCATGGAAGAGGTCGCAGGTTCGACTCCTGTTGGGTCCACTTTTAGAACAAGACGGGCTTTGCTTACAGCCTGTCTTGTTTTTTTGTTGCCCCCAATAGAGCGTTTTTTGCAACCGCATAGTAAAATTATGTCAAAAATAATTGAATTAATTTAACATTGCTAAAATTTATCAGTTCCTTGTGGAACGTCTATACTTTAGTCTACATATTCTTGGACTAAAGTTTTTTTTATTTTTTAGGGGATAAGTCCAGGGAAATGTGGACTTAAATATATATATTGGCTAATTTTAGATAAATAAAAATGTGTGTAACTTGTGTAAAACTTTTAATATATTATTAAACAAAAATAATCGAGCTGTTTTTTTATAGTCTACGAAATTGTGGACTAAAGTTTTATAAACTGTGGCGGCGAAGGGTTGTTAATTGTTATTGATTTATGATATTATGGTTATATTAAGTAAGGTAAAATTTCATTATGATGGCAATTACTGGGGGGAGTACTTTGTTGGATGTGAATTTGATATTAAATAAAGGTAAAATAACTGATCGTTCAAAAATTGCTCACCTTGGTTGTGGGGCTTCTGGACATTTTGTTTTTCCTTCTGGACAAATTGTTGGCAAGGGTGGGGTGGTATTTGCTGTTGATATTTTAAAGACGGTTTTAGAAAGGATTGATAGGCAAGCAACTCAGGATAATTTATCCAATATTACAACTATTTGGAGCGATTTGGAGGTTTTTGGTGCAACAAAGATTGAGAATGCTAGTTTAGATGCGGCTTTTTTGGTAAATGTTTTATATGAATCCAGTAAAAGAGCTGAAATCTTAAGAGAATCTATTAGGTTGCTTAAAAAAGATGGTTTATTGGTGGTTGTTGAGTGGAAGAGTATTGCAACACCATTTGGGCCCTCGATTGAAAAAAGAGTTAGACAAGACTTGCTGGAAGCGGCGGGCAAAAAGCTTGGACTGCATTTGTTTGAGGAATTTGAGGCCGGACTCTATCATTACGGTTTGGTATTTAGTAAAATATAATTATGATTAAATTTTTAACAATTAATTTTTGGTTTGAAAGTCGTCCAGAGTTGACAACTTTTTTTGTTGATGGTTTGTTTGGTGTTTCACTATTTTTTTTGTTGATTGCCGCATTTAGCTATTATAATCAAAAGGAAAAGACAAAATTACGAAAATTTTGGATGCGACTTGAGTTTTATTCTGGCTTTAACTTTATAATGATATTATTGTGGTGGTTTTTTGCGCTTGAAGGTATTCCACTGCTGACAACTCGTTTTTTATTTTTTATATTTGGTCTAATTGATGTTGTTTGGTTCTCGAGTCTTGTGATTATGTTTAATAAGCTGCGAAAAAATCGATTACTGACAGCGCTTGATAGGGTAAAAAATAAGTACATACCGTAATATTAAGCCCGATTATGAAATCGGGCTTTTTAAAATAAATGCGTCTCAATAAGTTGATAGGTAATTGGGGCGAAGATATCGCCAAAAAGTATTTAATTAGAAAGGGATATACTATAATAAGCTGCAATATTAAGCTAGGCTATGGAGAACTAGACATCGTTGCGCGCCTTAAGTCTCTTCTTGTTTTTGTTGAGGTTAAGACCAAAACTATGAATAACTACGGTCTCGCAGTTGAAATGGTTAATGCTAAAAAAATAAAAAACATGAAATCTACTGCGATGAAGTATTTATCTAAATACTCATTGAGGTGTTCAAAAATTCGTTTCGATGTAATTACATTAGATGTTGATAGAATTAATAAAACAGCCAAGCTATGTCATTATAAAGATATAATTTAGTTTATGAAAAAATTATTAAGTTTGCTTTTATTATTATTTGTTGTTGTGCCATTTGTAACAACTGCAGCCCCTTTACCAGTGGATGTTTATTTTTTTAATGGTGCTGGTTGTCCTCACTGTGCCAAGGAGGAGGTTTTTTTATCAGAATTGGTCAAGTCTGGAGCAATAAAGTTGCACAGTTTTGAGGTTTGGCATAATCAAGATAACGCAGAATTGATGGGCAAGGTAGGAAAAGCTTTAAATGTTAGGACTAGCGGTGTTCCACTTACAATTGTTGGAAATAAATACGTCATTGGGTTTGATTCTAAAGATTTAGTTGGCAAAGAACTCCTCGGCCTTATTGCCTTGCAGGAAAAAAATGCCAATGGTGCTAACATTGTCTCTAATATTATTGCAAATAAGGATTTTGTAACTCAAACAAATAATTATGACGTTGACCGGAGTAAGATAATTGATTCTAAAGTGGCTATACCGTTTTTGGGTCAAATTTCAGCAGCCAGTATTTCGCTCCCAATCTTGACTATAATTGTGGGCTTGTTGGATAGTTTAAATCCTTGTGCAATGTGGGTTTTATTGTTTTTAATTGGAATATTGTTAAATATGAATGACAGAAAAAAAATGTGGCTGCTTGGAGCTGTATTTTTAATATCCTCTGCGCTTGCGTATTTTGTTTTTTTAGCTGCGTGGCTAAACATTTATCAATTTATGAGCTACATTCGCTGGATTAACTATCTGATTGCTGCGCTAGCAATTGGTACGGGGTTATTTAGTTTTTGGGATTTTTGGGTTAATAGGAATGGGGGGTGTGATATTTCTGGTAATCCAACGCGACGGAAATTGATCATGGATAAAATTAAAAATTTTGCACAAAATGAAAGTTTTTTTGTTGCCATGTTTGGTCTTGCGGCCGTTGGCGCTGGTGTTAATATGATTGAATTGTTGTGCAGTGCAGGGCTGCCAGCTGTTTATATACCAATACTTACAGCTACGGCTAAAACTAAAATAGTTTATTACTTGTATCTTTTTGTTTATTGCTTTTTTTATATTTTGCCGCAATTGATTATTTTTATAATTGCGATGTTTAGTTTGAAGCAAGTTGCACTGGGCTCGAGAGTAACGCGCTGGTTTTCTTTAGTTAGCGCGGTGTTAATGATTACAGTTGGAATGTTACTGCTTTTCAGGCCCAATTTACTGGCAATATTTCAATAGTTATGAAAAGAATTTTAATTACAATATTTTTTATTTTTGTTTTAGTTGTACCTAATTTCCTTAACGCACAAGGCCAAACGTCTGGTGATAAGGTTTTTCAGGCAATTGTTACTGAGGTAGTCCAAGAAAAAAATAACAGTTTGCCTGATGGCACACAAACAACACAACAACAACTCAGACTGCATGGCCTTGACGGTGAGTTTAAGGGTAAGGATGTTTTTTATAATGGGATAGGAGATGTTGATGTAATTAAAAATAATTTATACAGGAAAAATGACAAAGTGTTGGTCTTGGCCTCGATTGATGACAAGGGTAATTATTTTTATTATGTTACTGATTATGTAAGAACTACTAGTGTTCTTTACTTAGGCTTAATTTTTTTGGTTATTTTGTTTGCTGTTGGTGGCTTAAAGGGTATACGATCTATTGTCTCACTAATTTTGTCGTTTTCTGTTATCATGTGGTTTATTGTCCCGCAAATACTTGATGGAGCTGACCCGGTGACAGTTACAATCATTGGAGCCCTTTTGATTCTCTTATTTATAATATATTTAACCGAGGGTTGGACCAAGGAGGCCCACGTTGGAGTTGTTAGTATATTTATTAGCCTTTTGTTTACGGTTTTTCTCTCATGGTTATTTGTTAACTTGGCAAAATTATCAGGTTTAGCCACGGAAGAGACAAGTTTTTTAATTGGTTTGGGCGTTAAGGCTATTAATTTTAAAGGCTTGTTAATGGCTGGCATTATTATTGGGTCACTCGGTGTTCTTGATGATGTTGTTATCGCCCAGGTAGAGACGGTGAATCAATTATATAAAATTGATGCTAAATTGTCAGTGTCTGAAGCTTTTAGCAGGGCATACAAGGTCGGTGTTTCACATATTAGCTCAATGACTAATACTTTGTTTTTGGCGTATGCTGGCGCATCTTTGGCTATATTAATTTTATTTTCTAGTGGACAGAGTGGTTATACCACGTGGTCTCAAGCAATCAATAACGAAATGTTGGCGACGGAAATTGTTCGTACGTTAGCCGGTTCAATTGGATTAATCTTGGCTGTCCCTCTTAGTACTTTTATAGCGGCTTATTGGCTTAAAAAATAAACAATAAAAAACCTCCGACGTGTCGGAGGTTTTTTTAAATCATGAGACCAATTTTTTCTTTAACTTGATTTAATGTTTTTTCAGCTATTGGCTTTAATTTATCTTTACCTGTTTTGAGAATCTCTGTAATATCTGGGTCAGAGAATGAATTGAAACGCGCTTGATAAGCGGTTAAAAAATTTCCAATTATTTCTGCTAAATCTTTTTTGAACACACCATAGCCAGAAGTGTTGTATTTTTTTTCTATAGTTTTAACAGATTCCTTTGATATCGCCGAATATATGGTAATTAAATTTGATATGCCTGGTTTATTAATGATGTCAAAAAGTATAGAGCTTCCTTCATCAGTTGTAGCGCGCATAATTTTTTTACTAGCGACTTTTGGATCATCAAGCAGGGCGATGTAGCTATATAAGGAACTCGAGGATTTACTCATTTTTTTTAAAGGGTTGTCCAGCGACATAATTCTAGCACCTTCTTTGCGTAGAACGATTTGTGGAATTTTGAAAACATTGCCGTATTGATTGTTAAAGCGCTTTGCAAGATCGCGACATAGTTCTACATGCTGAACCTGATCGTCACCCACGGGAACTGAGTCGGTTAAATATAAAAGTATGTCTGCTGACATTAAAATTGGGTAGTCAAAAAGGCCAACGCTGACGTTTTCTTGATTCGTGCCGGCCTTGTCCTTAAATTGCGTCATTTTTTTAAGATCAGACATTCTGGCGGCAACGCAATTAAGAATCCAGGCCAGCTCGGAGTGTTCAGAAATTGTAGATTGTTGAAAAATGACTGATGACTCCGGTTTGATTCCGGCTGCAAGATAGTGTTTGGTGACCTCTATTATTCTTGATTTTAAAATATTTGGATCTTGATTGATTGTTATGGCGTGTAAATCAACGATGCAGAATATTGAATTGTAATCGTTTTGAATTTCAACCCAATTTGATATGGCACCAATATAATTGCCGATTGTAAGATTGCCAGATGGCTGCACTCCTGAAAATATAGTTGGCTTGTTCATAAAATAATTTATTTATAAATAATTATTTCTTATTTATTAGTAGTTTGTAGAAATTTAAAATAGCCATTTGTAGCAATCATAGCCGCATTATCGGTGGTGTATTGAAGTTCTGGTAGAAAAAAAGCAGTTTCTGGTAGAGATTTTTTAATTGCTGAAGCTAGATGGGTCCTGAGTTGCTCATTTGCAGCAACACCACCGGCAAGTAATATGGTTTTTGGTCTGTATTTTCTGGCCGCCTTTATGGTTTGATGAATTAAGGTTTCCGTTACCGCAAGTTGAAATTCGTGTGAGTATTCAGAAATGTTGTGTTGCCACTGCGTGTCCTTTTGAAGTTGATATAATAAGGCAGTTTTTAGTCCTGAAAAAGAAAAGTCAAATCCGGGCTTATTAATCATTGGTCTGGGGAGTTTTACTTTCTTGCTACAAGTGTTTTGATTATACAAGGTTGCCTGTTGTGCAATTAGCGGGCCGCCCGGATAGCCAATATTTAAAAGCTTGGCGGCCTTATCAAAGGCTTCGCCTGCTGCGTCATCTAGCGTTTGTCCAATAATTTTAAACATTCCATGGTTTGTCATAAGCATGATGTTTGTGTGACCACCAGAAACCGTCAATATTAAAGCTGGAAATATTATTTTTGAATTGTTGATGAAATTAGCGTATGTATGGGCCTCAACATGGTTTATATTTATAAGTGGCAAGTTCCAAGCCTGGGCTAATGCTTTTGCGGTTTCTATGCCAGAAATCAAAGAAGTAACGAGCCCCGGTGTTTTAGTAACGGCAATAGCACTAAGGTTATTGGATGCGTTTGATATATTTAATCCCGCTAAGGTTAAAGCCTCGTTAATAACTGGAACGATATTTAACACGTGCTCTCTGGCAGCAATTTCAGGAACAACGCCGCCATATTTTTGATGTATATTAATTTGCGAGGAAATAACATTCGACAAAATTTCTACATGTTTATCTTTGCCGTTGATAACGGCAGCAGCTGTTTCGTCACAACTTGATTCGATTCCTAGTATAAGCATAACTTTATACTATTTTATATTTACTTTATTTACAAGACTTTTAAATGTATAAAAAAAATTTGGAGAAAATACTAAATTCGTGTATAATAATTTCATAAATGAGCTTTGACAATTTATATATTAATTAACTATTTTTAAGTTTTTCTTCCCATGCTTAAACTAAAAAAAATTATTTCGGTTGTGGCAATTCTCTCCCTGGTCACAACCAATTTGGCAAATCATGCCAATGCGTCATCTTTAACAGGTGTAAGTGATGCTCTGAGTAATTCTGATCTCAGTCAAATCGCGACACACACTGTAAGATTTACAATTAATACCGCCCTAATTAACACTGACTATGTAGACGTTGTTATGCCGGCTGGGTTTGGAACATCAACTTTTACAACAGGTTGTTTTAGCTCCTCAACTGCTAGCTATGTGTCGTCTCGGATTTATCGTTGCTCTGTAACTTCTGCAATTGCCACTGGCACACAATTAACTGTGAGTATCGCTAACATTTCCAATCCCGTTACATCAGGTAGTCAAACAATTACAATAACTTCGTATACTACCGGCGCAGTGGTTAAAGAAACAGCTAGCGCCATGGTAGCAGTTATAGATAACGTTAATGTTAGTGCGAGCGTTCCGGCCACTCTAACGTTTTCAATTACATCTGTAGCCACTGGCACAAAAATTAATGGAGCCACTACTACAGCCTCAACAGCTTCATCATCGGCAGTTTCTTTTGGTAATTTGCAAATCGGTACTAGTTCAATTATTGGCCAGCAATTATCCGTTACAACAAATGCTGCTGGTGGATATTCGGTGACGGTTCAACAAAACCAAGACTTAACAAGTAGTGGTGGTTCAAAAATAGCCACGTATGCTAACGGATCAGCCACAACAACAATATGGACCAATCCAACAGGTACGCTAGATGCCACGAGTACGTATGGGCACTTTGGATTTACCTCAAATGATTGGACTTTGGCTGCAGGTGATACTTTTGGGGCAACATCAACTCCAAAATATACTGGCTTTTCTGGTACAACTCCCGTTGAAGTGATGTACCACACTGGTGCATCAGACGGCACCACAATTGCCAAGGGTATGGCACAGGTTGCTTATAGAATTCATATTACAGCCTTACAACCAGCTGGTGATTACTCAAATATACTAACTTATATTGCTACGCCGACATATTAAGAAGTTATATTTAAAAAAAAACAGACGAAGATCCGTCTGTTTTTTTATTGTAGTGCTACGGAGAATCGAACTCCGGTTACCAGGATGAAAACCTGGTGTCCTAACCACTAGACGATAGCACCAAAAATATTTGAATAAAAAATAAAAGCTCTGCTAGGAGCTCTTATTTTTATACATCAATTATTGAGTACTGTCAAGGATTGATCACCGCTTCGGTTTACTTTAAGTCCGTTAATTATTGAGTTTTTGTCGATTAAATTTGCTGTTTTTTACTTTTATTGTCGCTATTGTTCTTGTGCTGTGCCAGTCTTTCTGCCGTAAATATCTTCATAGCGCACAATATCATCTTCTCCGAGGTAAGTGCCTGTTTGTACCTCGATTATAATAAGCTCTGAGTCAGCATCGTTTGCGAGTTGATGCTTGGTATTAGCTTCAATGTAGGTGCTTTCATTTGCCTTTAGTGTTAATGTATTGTCGCCATTTACAACACGTGCCACACCTTTTACAACCACCCAGTGTTCAGCTCTTTTTTTGTGTGATTGAAGGCTAAGGCATGATTTCTGATTAACAGAAATTTTCTTTACTTTGAAATTTTTGTCTTCGGTTAAAACCTCATATTGACCCCACGGGCGCAGTCCGATTTCATTAGGTTTTGCAGTTTGATTATTTGATTCCATAGCTTTTTGTAACTTGATGTAATTAATCTATAACTTTTAAATCAGCAAGATCTTCTTTGATAATTGATTTGTATTTCGAATTGCGTTTTAGCGTTGGCCTGCCTTCATGTTCTACAACATAGTAGGCAAAACCTTGCATCTTTTTTACCATTAAATAGTCGGCGTGACCAGGTAAGGTGACTGCATTATTTTCATCAAAATTTACAGGACTATTATCAGCTGTAACAAAATAAGTAGGGCCAATGTTGACAACCAGGTGACCAAAGCCTGCTGGTATAAAAATTTCTTCGCCAGCTCGTGCATGAACCACTCTGAATTCCTGTACTTCATCAGGAATCATATTTCCAGCGGTGTCGAGTGATAATTTTTGCAGTAAGGCTATTCCTTCACCGAAAATAAACCAATAGGTCTCAGCCAGTTCACCAATATGGTAGTGACCATAGGTCTTAATGTATTCACCACTGATAGTGCCAGGCTCCCAGACTGTGATATTTTTTTGATCGATGCCGCCACGGATCATGTAGTAGTGAATATCAGGCCCGGCACCGCCAGGATCCATTAAAACTTCTTGCATTTTTTCATGAGTACGAGCGGCATAGTGTTTTGGTACATTCTTGAAATTGATGTTCATTTAGATTCTCTATGGTTAATGATGATAGAATTATATCATCGAATTGTAAAAAGAGGAAAGTAGGCTGGAAAATAAAAAAAACTGGCAAAAAGCCAGTTTATTTATTTGTGCCGCGGGAGGGACTCGAACCCTCATGAAGTTACCCTCAACAGATTTTAAGTCTGTCGTGTATACCAATTCCACCACCACGGCACCTCGCTGCAGCTTTGCGCCGCATGTAATTAGTAAAGTAAAAAATGCAACACAAGCCTCGCGCTGCGCAAATCTTATGCATTTTAAATAACATAAGGTGTGTGCACCACGCAGCTCAGCCTGAACTAGAGCGAAGTTGTGGAGATGAGGAGAGTTGAACTCCTGTCTAATAAGTTTTTATAAACGCGTTTACAAAATTAGTCCATTTAAAAATTCTCACCGTTATCGTATAAAATTGACAAAATCGATAACTAGCCAGTTCAATAGTTTCAACTCTCCTTGTAGAACACTTGGGAGTCTATCCTAATGATATGATACCCGTGGTCAAGCTATTAGGCATTGCAAGTACGGATAGTTGCGGCTCTTAGGCGGCAACAGGTGCAAAAGCAGGGATCTTCCATGAGAAGGCTACTTTTGACGAAGTGTTTTTTGCACTTATTGATTTTTTGCAACCTTTTTAAGGTGCTTGCTGCGAACACCTTTTGAAGCGAAGATAAAAATGCTTATCATCGATACCCGGCATCCCCGAATGCCAGCTAAAAAACTTTTCTAGATTCTTTTGTTAAAGTTCTTAGTTGACGATCCTGATCTCGTTTTTTGATTGATTCACGCTTGTCATATTTCTTTTTGCCGCGTCCAACACCAAACTCAAGCTTTATCAAGCTGCCTTTAGTATAGATTTTGATTGGCACTAAAGTCAAGCCCTGTTCTTGTTTTTTGCCAATAAGCTGCTCGATTTCTTTTTTGTGAAGGAGAATTTTGCGAGACCTATCAGGTGAATAATCACCAACCTTGCCAGCTGCAGACTTATAAACCGGTATGTGTGCCCCTGTTAAGAAAAAAACAGGGAGTGCGTTAATAGTATTAAGTGAAGTGATGAAAGACCCCTTTAAACTCACATGCCCCGTTTTGATCGATTTTACTTCATGGCCGGCTAAAACAATACCAGCCTCGTAGGTGTCGCTAATTTCGTAGTCATATCTGGCTCTTTTATTAAAGGCAAGGATGCTCATATACCATACTTTATCCCTATTTCTCTTAATTATCAAGCACATAAGGATGGGCTTGCGCAAAATGTAATAATAATTTAATATATAAAACATGTTCCGACAGTAATTTAATTTAGCGGGTATCGTATAATGGCTATTACATTACCTTGCCATGGTAGAGAAACGGGTTCGATTCCCGTTACCCGCTCACTATTGAAACAACCGTTTACGGTTGTTTTTAATTTTTAAGTAAAATTATTTAAAAATCAAAGCTACCTGAACAATAATTACAAGGTGGACAAAATCGTAAATAGATGCTATTATTAGTAAATAATGTTTAAATAAATAGTTAATGAAAAGAACTTGGAGGCGACCGCAAAAAAAAGAAGAGGGTAAATTTTTTAGATCAAACTTGCAAATAAAGGCAGCTGAGCTTTTTTTGATTGATGAAAATGATGCGCCAGTTGGCAATGTTTCAGTTGAAATTGCGCTAAAATTGGCTGCAGATGCCGGCCTAGATTTAGTGGAAGTAAACCCAACTGCCATTCCTCCAGTGTGTAAAATTTTAGATTTTGGTCAGTTTAAATATGAAAAGGAGAAAGAAGCCCATAAGAAAAAAGTGCAACAAAAGAAGGTTGATATAAAGGGTATTCGCTTGACCGTGAGAATTAGTGATAATGATTTTAAATTCAAACTTGAGCAAGCAAAGGGTTTTTTATTACGCGGTGATAAGCTTAAGTTAGAGTTGATTTTGCGTGGTCGCGAGCGTCAACATCCAGAAGTAGCTATTGATAATGTGAAAAAATTTGTTAATGAATTAGAAAAGACCGAAGGATTAACCGTAGTTAAGGAGCAAGACTTGACAAGAAAGGGTTCAGGGTTTATTATGATACTGTTTAATAAACTCTCTTAGATTACCGAAATATCAGGGTAAAACTCTGTATTTTTTGTTTTAGAGCACTATAGCTGAATATATGCCAAAAATTAAAACTCATAAAGCTACTGCAAAGCGCTTTGTTATTACTAAAAACAATAAAATAAAGCACAGAAAGCCAGGTCAGGATCACTTTAATGCGCGTGCCGATGGTAATGCAACCAGAGAAAAGCGTCGTGATTTGAATGCGTCTGAAACTTATACAAAAACGATTAAGTCAGTAATGCCATATAACTAAACAGCAAGAAAGTTAAAAGAATAATATGCCAAGAGTAAAAAGAGGTACAACTCATGTAAAAAGACGTAAAAAACTGTTAGCAAAAGCTAAGGGTTATATGTGGGGTAGAAAAAATTTGATTAAACTTGCCACCACCGCTGTAGTCAAGGCAGGAGCTCATGCATATGCAGATCGTAGAAAGAAAAAACGCGTTAACAGGAGTTTGTGGCAGATTAAGATCAGTGCTCTCACAAAAGCCAACGGTCTTAGTTATTCAAAGTTTATGGGTGCAGTGAAGGCTAAAAATATTGTTATTGATCGAAAAATTATGGCAGATTTAGCAGAAAATAACCCACAAATATTGATCAAAATTTTAGAAGAAGTTAAAAGTTAATTTATGTTGATTTGGCTCAAAATCGCTCAGATTGTATCGGCTATATTACTGATAGTGGTGATTTTGCTGCAATCACAGGGCGCAAGCTTGTCTGGTGTTTTTGGTGGCTCTAACAGTGTTTATCGAACCAAGAGAGGTGTTGAAAAAACTTTGCTATATGCAACCATCGTTTTAGCGATAATATTTTGTGGCATCGCCCTTGCTTCGGTTGTTGTCACAAAATAAAATTCATCCTCTTTGAGTAATATAATTACTTAAACTCATGTTCTGTGAGTACTAACTCTTACAATTACAAGATTAAAAAAGTAACGACAAAAATAGCTAATTTTTGCTTTTTTGTGTTTTCTAAATTGCGATTAAGTAAAAAAATAATAAATTCGCATGCAAACTTAGATGAAAATCTTGTTTATTCCCTATCAGCATCAAGAATTCCTAGTATTAGTCAGTTAAGCTATTTGAATAGATACCTAAACAGAAAGGAAAAACTCACACTGAAATTGTCACTGCTAATGCTTTTACTTGCTGGCATGGTGCTTGGTGTTCGTTTTTATCTTAATCATTTGGAGCTGGTTCCTGTTTCGGGTGGCAAGTTCGTTGAGGGAGTTGTTGGTATCCCTAAATATGTAAATCCATTGTATTCATCTATAAACAGTGTTGATATGGATTTGACGACACTTGTTTACTCCGCGCTTTATAAAAGGAATGCAGGTGGCGTTCTGGTGAATGATTTGGTGGAGAGCAAAGAAGTTTCTGATGATGGTAAAGTTTATACGTTTAAAATCAGGAATAACGTAAAATTTCATAATGGTGCTCCATTGACCACTAGTGATATTTTTTTTACATTCAATCTAATAAAGGATTCTCAGTATCGGTCACCACAAAGAGTGTTATTCTCTGGTGTTGAGGCGGAGGTCATAGATGATTATACAATTATTTTTAAGTTAAAAGAGCCTTTTGCCGGCTTTCCAGAATTGCTTACTTTTGGAATTTTGCCCCAAGCTATGTGGGGTCAGTTAGCACCTAGTGCTCTTAGTTTGACTGAGCTAAATCTAAAGCCAATAGGCTCTGGTCCTTATAAGTTCAAATCCTTGATTAAGGATTCTAGCGGTAATTTGAAAGAATATAGTCTCGAGTCTAGTAGTGAATATTTTCAGAAGCCGCCATACATAAAAACATTGAATTTTAAGTTTTATCCATCATATGAAGAGGCTGTTCCTGACTTAAATACTAATGTAATCGATGGCCTCGGCTTTTATCCGGTGCAGGTTTCTGATGGTATGAATAAAAACTATATAAAATATAATTATCTTTCAGTTCCTCAAGAAAAAGGCGTTTATTTTAACATAAAATCAGCCATTTTAACTGACAAGAAAATTAGGCAAGCCTTAACTCTGGCAATTGATAAATCCTTTATAATAAATAAATTATTCGGTGCTAAAGTGGAAAGTGTTGATTCCCCAATTTTGCCTGACAATCAGCTTTATAGTAGTGATTACAAAAAGTATGCCTTTAGTAAAGAGGAGGCACAAAAATTAATCGAATCTGCAGGCTGGAAATTGGTAGAGGTAACCGCAGCAGACATGCAAAAGGCAGTACAAAATAAAAACAGCAAAGAAGAGAATTTGAAAAAGGAGGCGGACATTTTTGCATTACTTGGCACTGGAAAGTGGTATTATAAAAATGGAAATTATTTGATAATAAAATTATCGACCGTTTCTGTGGCAGAAAATGAAAGTGTTATTACGGAAATTCGTAATATGTGGGAGGCGGTTCATGTTAAAACATTGACTGAGCTAGTGCCTATATCGCAAATTCAAAGCGATATAATAAAGGTTAGGGATTACGATGCTCTGTTTTCCGGTGAGATTCTTTCTAGTGACGCTGATCCATACCCATTTTGGCATAGCTCACAAATTGGCTCCGAAGGATTAAATTTGTCAAACTATTCAAATAAGGAGGTTGATAAAACTCTAGAGGCTGGAAGACAAGCAACGAGTACTGAAAAAAGAAAAGAGATATATAAAAAATTTCTTCAAAGCTTTGCAGATGACGCTCCTGCAATTTTAATGTATTCGCCAAAATATATTTATGCTGTAAATAATAAGGTTAATGGCTTCAGTCAATCTGTAGTAATTGCTTTAAGCGATAGATTTTCCGAAATTCAGAACTGGTATATTGAAACAGGTAAGCGTTTTAAAAAATAGCCGAAATGGTGAAATTGGTATACACGCATGCTTCAGGAGCATGTGGGGCAACCCATGGAGGTTCGAGTCCTCTTTTCGGCACACAACATCTTTGTCTTAAATTAATTACCCTTGGTGTAATAATCTCGGCAAGATCTTTTTATTAAATATAAATTCGGGTGACCTATTAATTCACCCGATTTAAAGTCGCAAATGATAACAAAATATAAATCAAACAATGCTGGACAGGCCTCATCGGCAGGTCGTGCCAATATTGGACATCCACGACCAGTAAATAAAGCGCCGGTACAGCAAAAAGTTTTTCAATCTAATTTAGGTTCACAACCTCAGCAATCAGTAAGTAAAATTGCAGAGAGGCAAATTTCTGGCTCGAATGGAAAAAAATTAAGAGTAATCGTATTGGGTGGACTGGAAGAGATTGGGCGCAATATGACATTACTTGAGTATGATCAAGAAATTATAATTATTGACCTGGGACTGCAGTTTCCAGAAGAGGACATGCCTGGCATAGATTTTATAATTCCTAATGTTTCATATCTTGAGGGAAAAGAATCATGGGTGAAAGGTGCTATTATTACGCACGGGCATATAGATCATATTGGCGCCATTCCTCACTTGTTACCAAAAATAGGTAATCCCCCTCTGTTTATGGGCAAATTAACAGCCGGTCTGGTTAAAAAACTTGCAGACAAATATCACAAAACCGTTCACTTGAATATTCAAGAGATAAATGAAACCTCAAAGCTTCAGCTTGGCAAAAGCTTTACCGTTGAATTTTTAAGAGTTAACCACTCAATTCCTGATTGTTTTGCAATTATAGTCCACACCCCGGTTGGGACTGTTTTGCACACTGGAGATTTTAAAATCGATTATACGCCAGTGAATGACAAGCCGGCTGACTTAAATCGCATTGCACTGGTAGGAAGTCAAGGTATTAAACTTTTAATGTCAGAATCTACCGAGGCAAATAATCCAGGGTATCAGGTGTCGGAGTCGTATATTGGTGATGAAATAGATAAAATTTTTGACAAAATTGAGGGTCGGATTCTTATTGGGACATTTGCCTCTCAATTGTCTCGTGTGCAAAAGTTATTGGAATTGGCTGAAAAGCATGGCAGAAAGGTTAATCTTCAGGGTAGATCAATGAATGACAATGTTGAGGTTGCGCATCAAATCGGTTATCTTAAATTTAGTCCGAGTTTATTGATTGAGGATAAAGATTTAAAACGCTACCCGGATAATAAAATTGTAATTATTGGTACAGGGGCGCAAGGTGAAAGTGGAGCTTTTTTATCGAAGGTGGTCAACAAAGAACACAGATCTGTGGAACTTAAAAAAGGCGACACTGTTATTTTCTCGTCGTCGGTAATTCCTGGAAATGAGCGTTCTATTCAAACTATAAAGGATCAGGTCATAAGACAGGGGGCCAAATTAATTCATTATAAAATGATGGATGTTCATGCTGGAGGGCATGGAAAACAAGAAGACTTGAAACTAATGATGAGACTTTTGAATCCAGAATTTTTTATGCCTGTTCATGGTAATCGTTATATGTTGTCAACTCACGCCGAATTAGCTGAACAAGTTGGTATTCCTGTAGAAAAAATATTTGTGGCAGATAATGGGCAAGTTGTTGAAATGGAGAAAAATAGTCAAGGGGTTGTGTTGGGTCGATTAACAAATGAAAAAGTGCCAGCTGACTATGTTTACGTCGATGGTTATGGTGTGGGTGATGTTTCCAATGTAGTTCTTAGGGATCGAAGAGTAATGGCAGAAGATGGCATGATAGTTATTATAGCTACTATTGATGCAAAGACTGGTGAGCCGATTGGTAATCCAGACATTATCTCGAGAGGATTTATTTATATGAAAGAAAATAAGGATATTATTGAAAAAACAAGAATGAGGGTAAAAAAGATTGTTAAGGATAGTGATCCTCGCGTGCCAGCTGATGATGAAAATATTAAAAATAAAATTAGAAATGACATTGGGCAATTTTTATTCGGCTTAACAAAAAAAAGGCCAATGGTGTTGCCAGTTGTGATAAAAGTTTAATTATAGATATTAAAAACGTCTCACTTTTGTGAGACGTTTTTTTTAATACTCATTATATATAATGTCGATTTCATTATCAGCCAGCTTACTTTTAATATGAGAAAATAAGCTATCTAGCTCCGAGCGAATTAATTGCTCATTTTCTTCATCATTCATTTTGCCGCGTTGTTTGAAATAATCGATTGTTTCGTCTATGTATTCATCAAATGAATCGCGATCGTATGCTCCGCTCTCTTTCATTTTTAATTTTACTAAATCCAGAATTTCTCCAACTAAATTGTCCATATTTTTGATTTAATTTTTTGTAGTAGTATTAAGGTTTACCTTAATTAATCAAGCCCCTCGGTATTAACACCAAAGTCCCAGTTAATTTCACTTTGAGATAAAAGTAACGCTTTGAGATATTTTTTTAATTGATCGTATTTTTCAGAGGTCTTAGCCTCAAACTTTATCGTTAAATATGGACCGTTTTGTGAGTATCTTACGACCAACATGGCGTCACTTAGATTAAGGCGCACACCATCGCCAGCGCGTTCATCACTAATAACATCAGCTTCAGGAAAATCTGTTAGCAATTGAACGCTTAGCTTTTCTATTAATTTTACTTTTTTGTCATCGGCGCAGCCGAGCTTTATTTCAGCGCTCGAGATATATTTTGGCAGTGAGGCAACTATTTCTGAAAGTGACTGCTCGGAGCTTGAAAGGTAGTGCAGTAGACGCATTGTTGAATAAAGGCCGTCATCATGATTATAAAAATCCTTAGAAAAAAAGAAATGACCAGAGAGCTCACCGATAAATGCAGCATTGATTTCCTGATTTTTCTTTTTTAAAAAGGAGTGGCCTGTACGCCACATAAATGGAGTGCCACCATTTAGCTTGATCGTGTCTTCGACTATTTTAGAGCACAAGGTGTTATACATAATTTTAGCACCGGGATGTTGGCGCAAGACATCTGCTGCAAAAATGGCAACCAAGACGTCATTCCAGATTATGCCGCCCTTTTCGTCAACAATTCCTATTCTATCTCCATCTGCATCGTATGAAAGTCCTAAATCGGCTCCCGACTCAAGCACAGACGCCTTTACTCGCTCTGCTACCAATATTTCTGTTGGATCGGGGGTGCCTAGTGGAAAGCTGGGGTCAATTGTGCAATTTCTTTCAATTACCTCGCACCCCGCACGTCGCAACAGGTCTGGTGCTATAACGCCAGCCGTTGAGCAACTTGGATCGATAACCACCTTTAGACCTTTTTTAATGGGCAATCTACTTAGCAAGTCATTGAAATATTCCTCACGTATATTGATTTGACTGATTGTGCCTGGAATTTCAGCTTTAGTGTAATCTTCTTCTTGAACTAATCGTCTTAATTCTGACATGCCGTCACTTACTAATGTTTCTGACAAGTCTATTGCCAATTTAAAGCCATTGAATTCGGCAGGGTTGTGGGAGGCAGTTACAAAAGCCCCGCCCTTAATCTTTAAAAAATGTTGCGCCCAGTAAAATGTACCAACCAGGTTTAGTCCTATGTCCACAGAATCCACTCCTGCCCAACTAAAGCCTCGCATAATTGCCTCAGAGTATTCCTGACTTGTTGCACGACAGTCACGACTGACCAGAGCCTTGGTGATGCCATGTTTTTTCATGTAAGTTGCATGAGCCCTGCCTATGTGTTCAACAATCTCAGGTGTGAGGTCGGTGTCAACTAGCCCTCTTAGGTCGTAGGCTCTAAAGATGTTTGGATTGATTTGCATATTTAGTATTTATATTGTACAGGAATATTATAAAGCGTTTTTTACTACTTGAACAGTTGACAATAGTATGATTAAATAAGTGCACTATGATTTACAAAAATCAAACAAATAATGAAAGGCAAGCCATATTAGATATTATTAATTCAAAGCCAAAAACACTTGAGGCTTTGGCTTTAATTAATAGACAGAGTGCAAAAAAATATGGCGTTGCTGTCAGCGGAAACTCAAGAATTATAGAGTGTTACCGTGTTGAAACTACGGCGAAGAGAATTTCGGAAGACAAAGAGTTTGAGCGTTTACTTCGACGCCGAGTAATTCGCACTCAATCTGGCATTGCTCCAATCGCAGTCTTGACCAAGCCTTTTGCGTGTCCTGGTAAATGTGCGTACTGTCCAACTGAAAAGGATGTTCCGCAAAGCTATTTATCAAATGAGCCTGCTGTTATGAGGGCTATTCGTTGTTCCTATAATCCCTATGTTCAAGTCATTGATAGATTAAAGGCGCTTGTAAATAACGGTCATGAGCCAACTAAGATGGAATTGATTGTTATTGGTGGTACCTGGAGCGTGCTACCAATTAAATATAAATATTGGTATATTGCTTCATGTTTTGCTGCCGCTAACAACTTTACAGGTAAAAAGGGTAAAGACTCCGCGATGATTAAGGAATCTTATTCTTTGGATAGACTAAAAAAAATATTAAAATCAGAGCAAAAAAGGAATGAAAAAGCTAAATATCAGATAATTGGACTCACTCTTGAGACTCGACCAGATTATATAAGTGAAAATGAACTTCAGGAAATGCGAGAACTTGGTTGTACTCGTGTCGAGCTTGGCGTGCAAGCTATTGATGACGAAGTTTTAAAATTAAATAAACGAGGTCATAAGGTTGAAGCTATTGTTGAGGCTACCTCGTTACTTAGAAATTATGGTTTTAAGATAACTTATCATTTGATGCCTGGTTTACCAGGCTCAACAATTGAAAAAGATTTTTTAATGTTTAAAAAACTATTTTCTAGTCCAGATTTTCAGCCTGATCAAATTAAATTTTATCCGACAGTGGTTACTAAGGGAAGCTTGCTGCATAAATGGTGGTTGGCTGGTAAATATGTGCCATATACAGATGAAGAATTAAAAAAATTAATTATAAATTGCAAAGCGGTGGTTCCTGGTTATGTTAGAATAATTCGCCTCATTCGTGATATACCCGGAGAATCAATTTTGGCTGGCAACTTGATCACTAATTTACGTCAAGTTCTGCAACAGCAGGGTGTAAAATGCAGCTGCATTCGTTGTCGTGAGCCCAAAAGTGCTCCCATCGATGGTTATAAATTTAAAACCACGACTTATGATGCTGCATTTGGTCAAGAAGTTTTTATAGAAGCATGTTCTGATAATGAAAAAATTTTATATGGCTTTTGTCGTTTAAGGCTGATGCAAAACAACGTGGCAATTGTTCGAGAATTGCATGTTTATGGAGAGCTCGTTACAATAGGCGGTGAAGTTAAGGTTCAGCATTCTGGTCTTGGCAGACAGCTCTTGGAAAAAGCAGAAGCCATTGCAATTAGTAATTCTAAAAAAAGACTATCGATAATATCAGGGGTTGGTGTTAGGGCGTATTATCGCAAATTTGGTTACCGCCTTAGTGGAACTTACATGGTCAAGTCTTTGGGTTAGGACGGCTTATTTTATTGTTAGTATTAATCAATAATAATTGGTGTTTATCTGTAATATAGACATAGCGCGATTAATGGTATATTGGTATTATAGCTATTGATTTTTACCTAGTTTTATTGTATTTTAGAGAGGTTAGAGAGTGGTATTTTATTTTGATAATTAATCATTAAGTATGTCAGGACATAGCAAGTGGGCTACCACAAAAAGAGCTAAAGCAATTACTGATTCTAAACGTTCAGCTGCCTTTACAAAAATTACAAACCTAATTACAATGGCTGCCAGAGAAAAAGGCGGCGATATCAATACAAATTTTAGCTTACGCGTTGCCGTTGAAAAAGGGCGTGCCGCTAATATGCCTAAAGATAATATTGAAAGGGCAATAAAAAGGGGCACAGGCGAGTTAGCTGGCAACGCCATTGAGGAGCTATATTATGAAGGTGTTGGGCCTGCTCAGGTACAGTTTGTCATAAAGTGCGTAACAGACAGTCGGAATCGTGCCGCTGCTAGTATTAGACACGCTTTTTCAAAACATGGTGGCTCATTGGGCTCAGTTTTATGGAATTTTGATTTAAAGGGTATTGTAAGAATTGACTCTAAAGAAATAATTGATGGTAAATTCGATATCAATCAGTCAGAACTAGATTTGATTGATTGTGGTGCTGAGGACATACAAAATGATGCCGAAGGTGTTACCGTAATAACCGCAGTGACTGATCTGCAAAAAGTTAAAAACTTTTTTGATATCAGGAATGTTGCTGTTGCTTCGGCCGATATAGAATATCTTGCAAAGGAGTGTGTAGATGTCTCGGATGCTGAAATGAATAAAGTTGAAAAATTTATAGACGTTTTGGAGGATGATGAGGACGTAAGCGATTATTTTACTAATTTGAAATAAGGCTGCCAATGAAAGGCACGAATAATGGGGTTTATCTTGGCATAGACCCAGGGATTGCAGATACTGGATTTGGCGTAATAAAAAAAAATGGCGCTGATCTGATATGTCTTGCCTATGGGTCAATAAAAACGCCAAAAGATGAGAAAATTGAAAATCGCTTGAACCAACTTTATCAAGATTTAAAATTCATTATCGACAAATATCAGCCAGTCTGCTCGGGTGTTGAGCAATTATTTTTTACTAATAATGCTAAAACAGCAATTATTGTAGGAGAGGCTAGAGGTGTTATTTTACTGACACTGGCTCAAGCTGCTGTGCCAATAAGAGAATATACGCCACTTCAAATTAAGCAGGCGATTTCAACTTATGGCAAGGCTGAAAAAGCACAAGTTCAAAGAATGGTTCAGGTTATATTAAAATTGCAAAGTATACCTAAGCCAGATGATGCGGCAGACGCATTGGCCATTGCAATATGTACCGCAACTTCAATTAGATAGTACTGTTTAAACGTTTTAAGCGCCTATTTTATAATAGGCATAAATTTCATTAATCAAAGAATGATAAAATAATGTCCAGTAAGTTAAAAATAGTTAGTATTTCTTCTGAAGTGGCACCGTTTTCAAAAACAGGTGGCCTTGGCGATGTGGCCAGAAGTTTGCCCAAGGCCTTGAAAAGACTTGGTCAAGACGTTTTAGTAATAACACCTCTTTATGGTAAAGTTATTAATAAAGGTGAACATAATTTAAAATTGATTTTTTCTGATGTGAAAATTGCACTCGATAACCAGTCTTTTGTAATGATAAACGTATGGCAGGGTTATTTAATGAAAGGTTTACCGGTATATTTTATTGAGAATAAAAAGTATTTTTCCCAAAAAAAGTCGCTGTATGGATCAGAAAATGAAAATGTTCGTTTTTATATCTTTAATCTAGCGGCAATTAAAGTTCTAACACTGTTAAAGCATAATCCTGACATAATTCATTGTCATGATTGGCAGACCGGCCTCATTCCTTATTTATTAAAAAACGACTTTAAGGGACATAAATATTTAAATAATGCCAAAACTGTATTTACTATTCATAACCTGGTATTTCAGATGGGAAGAAATTGGTGGGAGGTTCCTATAATAAATAAAGACTTCGGTAAAAAGAAGTTGCCAAAAATTGATAATGAAGCTTTTAAATTTATAAATTTTGCCAAAAGAGGCATTTTAAATGCCGATGTGGTCAATACAGTAAGTGAACAGTATAGAGAGGAGATTTTAACCAAACACTTTGGACAAGATTTGGACAAGATTTTGCGCTGCAGACAGGAAAGTGTATTTGGGATAATTAACGGAATTGACTATAAGGCCTATAATCCAGCTGTCGATGTGAATTTGTTTAAAAAATACGATTATCGTAAAATTCATCGTAAAAAACTCAACAAAGAATATTTGCAAGAATTGCTTGGTCTGCCAAAGGATGGAGATGTGCCATTAATCGGACTAACCTCAAGGGTTACTTTTCAGAAAGGCTTTGAGTTGGTAATACCCATATTGCAACACCTTGCCAGTATGGATCTGCAAATTGTAATTTTGGGAGATGGTGATAAAAAATATATTGCCGAGCTAAAGCGTCGTGCTAAATTGCACCCAAAAAAAATAGTTTGGCAGCCATTTTCAAAGAATCACAAACTCGAAACGCTCTTATATGCTGCTGCTGATATATTTTTATTACCATCGCATCATGAGCCATGTGGTATAAATCAATTAATCGCAATGAGGTACGGCTGCATACCGGTTGTGCGTCGAGTGGGCGGCTTAAATGATACAGTTTCTAATTTTAACCCCAAGACTAATCGCGGCAATGGTTTTAGTTTTTCAAATTTTAATCAATTTTCACTATTTGCCACTATTGTTCGAGCACTTGAAAATTTAAGACACAAGGCAGTTTGGCGTCAATTGCAAGTGCGTGCCATGAAGGAGTCAAATAGTTGGGAGTTGCCGGCTAAAAAGTATATCGCACTCTATCGTAAAGCTTTTTATGTAAAGCCGGTAGTTGATATTAATAAATAAACACCATGAATTGGATTAGTTTTTTGCATCTTTATCAACCTGCTAATATTGACATAGCTATTGTTAAGGAGGCCACATTAATGAGCTATGAGCGAATTTTACGGGCTTTAGAGGAAAATTCATCATACAAGGTTACTATGAATATTAGCGGCTGTTTACTTGACCGATGGGTTGATGAACTTGGTCGTAACGACCTCATTGATCGATTAAAGAAATTAATAAAGAGCGGAAAGATTGAGTTGGTTGGTAGTGCCGCATACCATTGTTTGTTGCCGCTAGTTTCTGAGAAGGAGGCAATAAAACAAATCAAAGAGCAAGAGGTTATTTTAAAAAAATACTTTGGTCGCGACCTAAGGTTGGCTGGATTTTTTTTCCCAGAAATGGCCTATGGACAAGGTATGGCAAAAATTATAAAGAAATTAGGCTATGAATGGATAATTATTGATCAGGTTGGGTTAGGTCCTTTAGTGAATGAGGCGCCAGTTGACGTATTTATAGACAGTTCTAGTGGATTAAAGGTTGTTGTGAGAAGTCGGGACATTTCAGAGAGTTATATTCCTGTGACTCTGGGTAAAATGATAGGTCTTATGCCAGATGCGGTTTGTATAACAGCTTGCGACGCCGAACTTTTTGGTTTAAGACACTTGGATCAAACCTCTGAGTATGAAAAGTTTTTGTCCAATGCGTCACTTAAGACGATGTGTATATCAGAATATATAAATAACCAAAAAAAGCATAAGAAGCAAATTTTTAGGGATTGTTCTTGGCAAAGCACCGACCGTGAACTTGCTGGTAATATCTTGTTTTCACTTTGGAGTGATCCAAAAAATAAAATTCATCAAGATTTATGGCAATTAGCTACCTTGGCCCAAGAAATTGAACAAAATAAGCCAGTCGGAGAAAATTTTAACTGGTGTCGTTGGCATTTGGTCAGAGGTCTTGCTAGCTGTGCTTGGTGGTGGTCATCTAGTTATGATTTTCGCGGAGTTTTTGGGCCAGTAGCCTGGAGTCCTGACGAGATCGAGCGCGGTATTAATGATCTTATTAGATCGATTAGAGCCTCGGAGTCATTAACAAGCATCGCGACAAAGCTTTTGGCTGAAGATTTGGCTTTAAACATAAGAAAAAAAATTTGGCATCAACATTGGACAAAACATTATGCAGGAAAATAAAATTACGGACTTGCTCGACTGTGACAATCTTTCAGATTATTTTTTAAATAATCTTTCAGAATGTTATGATAATTTAGTGGCAGTTAATGTTGATTCAATTAAGCCAATTAAAAAACAGGTATGGCTAACTACCTACCATGTTGTGGTGAGATATAATTTGAGTTTAATTTTTGCCGGCGGACAGACTAAGCAAAAAATCATTTACACTACCGCTCATGATCATGAGGCAAGAAAGCAAGTGCTTGATACTTTAAGATATTTAGTTGACTGTGGCTTTGGAGAGGGAAAATATTTGGTTCCTTATCCACTTTTTTTTGACGAGCAATACAACGCAACCTTCTATGAAGGGGTGGTGGGTGAAAATTTATATCATTATATAAAGACTAATGACAGGGCAATGATAAACGTCTTAGTTGATCAAACAGCCAGATGGTTTGCACACCTTCACAATATTCATAATGGAGTAGCGGCCTTTTATGAGAATCAAAACAGATTTATTGAAACTGTTTCGCCTGGTTATAATTCCGTACTTAGCTTGATTGAACATCGATTTCCTCAGTATGCAAATAAATATAAAAAGATTTACGCCTATTTTATCAATTCCGAGAATAAATATTTTAAAACCCATCATAAATTGTCAGTGATACATGGCGACGCTCATCCTGAAAACGTAATTCATGTATTGCCAAACAAAGTGGCGATTATAGATTTTGTCGATATGAGCATAGGTGATAGAGCACGCGATATTGGTTCATTTTTGCAGCAGTTAGATTATATGACTACAAGAAAAATCGGTGACGAGGCTTATGTAGCTGAAGTTAAAATGCTTTTTTTAACAAGCTACTTGAAATATGCTAAAATAAAACAAACGAACAGCTTAATGCGTAGAATTGATATGTATTATAATTTTACAGCCATTAGGACGGCTAGTTTTTTTCTTTTGCGACATGACTCTGAACCAGAAAGGGCAGCACCGCTAATTGAGCAAGTCTGTAAAAATCTAGATATAACAGATTAATTTTACAAATATTAATAATAATTTTAACAATGCTGATTGATCTTCAATTACATTCAATTTACTCAGACGGATATCTTCACCCTCATCAGTTAGCAGAAATGTTACAAAAAAAAGGCATTAAGGTGGCTGCTTTGACTGACCACAATACTGTTGGCGGCTCTGGTCAATTTGCGGATGCTTGTGCGAAGCGCGGAATCAAGGCTATAAATGCTATCGAACTTTATGTTAAGTTAAATCATAAGAGATTTAATATTCTTTGGTATAATTTTGACAAAAATCATCCAGACTTGCACAAGCTTTTATATGCAACACATATTAAACGTCGGGCAAATACCAGAAAAACCTTAATAGCTCTAAAAAAGGCCGGCTTTCGTTTGGATATTGATAAAATACTTGATAAATATAATCGATACATTCCAATAAACCATATAGTTGATGACTTTTTGAGTGAGGATTTTAATGTTTTGAGAGTGAAAAAACAGCTAAAAGAAAAGATTTTACGTGAGGAGGATGTTATGAGGGAGTACTTTTTTAATTCCAAATACGGTATTTTGCATGAAAGTTATATTAATATTGAACGCGTAATGGCTTTGAAGAAAAAAATTGGCGGCCAAATAGTTTTAAATCATCCAGGTAAAAATAATTGCTTAAAAAGACATTTACTTGAGCGCTTGAAAAACATGGGCTTTGATGGCATTGAGGTTATTTCAGCGCATCATTCTATAGGAGCGACCATGTATGCTCAATACATGGCAAATGAGTATAATTTTATCGAAACCGGGGGGTCTGATTTTCACAAAAGTGAGGGGGGATTGATGCCAATTCAAAATTGTTATGATTATTTTCATATAGACTCTAAATTACTCAAAGGTATCGACAAAATTATCGGTAAGATTGATAATTAACTGCCTTATCCTTGATATTGTTCACCGTCTTTATGGCGGTGGTTTGGTTTAAGGGTTTGTGGTTATTTGAGGGTGGATACATTTTAACATTTAAATGAAAATAAAAATGGTTGATAATAAATTGTCAGTTTTATTTGCTGCCGCTGAAATTGCGCCAATAGCTAAAGTTGGTGGCTTGGCAGATGTTGTGGGTGCCTTACCAATTGCTCTGAATGAGGGTGGAGTTGATGTCACTGTTGCACTTCCCTATTATTCTTTTCTTAGAGGGCATAAGGATGTTATAAATTTGAAAAAGCTTAAAGTTTTTCCTATAACGTATGCTGGCCAGCGAGAAGTTGTTGAACCTTGGTCAGCCACTATCAAATCTACCAAAGTAAAGATTTTACTGTTTGATGGACCTCAATTAAAATCTGACGCTGTTTATGCTTCTTTGACGATGCGCGACGGACTTTATATTAATCCGGCAGCTGATCTTGAGAGGTTTGTCTTTTTTAACTTAGCTGTGGCAGGTTATGTTTTAAATTTAAAAGATCGACCGCATATACTGCATTGTCATGATTGGCACGCGGGATTATTGCCATTTTTAATGAAAAGCATGAATTTGCCAATAAAAACCGTATATACGATTCATAATTTGGCTAACCAAGGCGTGATTGATGTGTTACTTCAAAAATTACTTACTACCCAACTTACTGATCTGAAAATTGATGGTAAAGAGTATAATTTAATGGCGACCGGTATTCGCTATGCAGATGCTGTCACGACCGTTAGTGAAACCTATGCTAAAGAAATTTTGACAAAAGAATTTGCCTGCAACTTGCAGGATAGTTTACAACAACGCAGTAAACAGCTCTCGGGTATATTAAATGGCATCGACACAACAGTTTACGACCCAGTCACTAATAAGAATATATACAAAAAGTTTGACGTAGAACACTTGGCCGATAAATTGAAAAATAAAACACTTTTACAGAAAGAGTTGAAGTTGCCAGCTGATAATTCCCTGCCGTTAGTTGGTCTTGTTTCAAGGTTTGTAAATCAAAAAGGTTTTGATCTAATAAGTGAAAAATTAGCTGAGTTGCCTGCACGATTTGTTTTTTTAGGTTCTGGTCAAAAAGAGATTGAGGTTGGTTTAAGGTTGCTTGAGTCAAAGTATAAAGACAAATTTCGCGTAATTTTAGGATTTGACGAGGTGTTAGCTCAAAAAATTTATGCTGGATCAGATTTTTTTCTAATGCCTTCGAAGTTTGAGCCATGTGGCTTGGGGCAAATGATTGCTATGCGCTTTGGGGCGGTACCAATAGTTCGATTAACCGGAGGTCTTGCTGACACAGTTAATGAAAAAAATGGCTTTGGATTTTTTAATTATAGTGAGGACGAGCTTTTGCGTGCCCTGAATAATGCCTTGACAGTGTTTTATACACAGCCGAAAAAATATTTAAAACTGCAAAGATATGGTTTTATGACAGATTTTTCGTGGTTAAATTCAGCGAAAAAATATATAAATCTTTATATAAAAGTGGCTAATATTAAATAATATAGTTACTTATTAACATTGACAAAAACGGGTTTGTTTGCTATACTGTAGATAGATAATTGAAATTGAAAATTTAATTCGTATGCATCCAAAATAGGTGTAGTTTAAATTAAATTTATAGCTCAATTTACAATTTACAAAAAAACAAACACAAAATGCAAAATAATTTAAAATCATCTTCACTTGATATAGCCACATTTGGTCAGCTTACTTGGGCCTCATGTAATAAAATTAAGCATAAAGCAATGCAGCAGGAATTCAGCTGGTCTGGATTTATCGTTAGCCTGTCCATTGCTTTTTTTGTTGTTGTAAGTAGTTCTTATAGTATTAGCATATTTGTTTCAAGAAATTTTTAACAAGTAATATCTGTTTTAGTTAAAATTAAACTTAAAAATAATTAGTAACCATATAAATTAATAAAAATAAAAATGAAAAACTTTCAACCGAAGATGGAGAATAATCACTACGCTACCGGTCAGCTTACAAGCGAAGAGGACCTGGCAAGAGCAAATATTTATGAAAATGCTGCAAAAAAATATGAAAATAGTAAAATACCCAGCCTAGTTAGTGATGATATTGACACTCATGACAACGACGGAGACTTGTTTGTTAAAAGAGCTGACAATTATAACGCGGAGAGGTCTAAAGTTGATAACAGCAAGAATAAGCCACTTGACTTTGTAAACACGCAAGAAAAGCAAAGTATTCGAAACAATAAAAGATATGAAAATGATATGAGTGAGGCAGCGTAGTAATTGATTTATGTAAATTATTATAATGTTTTAAATCTAAAATTGAGGTGAAGTTATTTTCGCCCCTCCTTCTCGCCCTGTCAGTTTCTCTGGCGGGGCAAGCATGGGGATTAAAACTTTCCGGCTGAATTATATTCAGTTCGGAAGGTTTTAGGCTCGATACTCAAATCGAAATGAATAATATGATAGACAAAGAAATGAACGCCATAAAGGAGTTTAAGGTTTTTGTTGGGCGTGAAATTAAAACACATAAAAAAATAATTGCCAGTTTTAAGATAGTTGTTTTAATTTTTACATCTATGTTTCCAGCTGGATTTGTCAGTGCTTCATCATTTCAGTATGCGACTGACAGTATTAGTAATTCAGCTCCTGCAGTTGATTCATTGCATAAAATAACGATTAAAAACGGCTCGGCCTTGTCTAATGGTGACACGATTGACATAAATGTGCCAAGTAAGATGAGTATTTTGACAATAGTCTGCCCAGGAGCGAGCGTGTTGAGCCTAATATCATCTAGCTCTGCGTCTTGCCTTTTTGGTTCAAGCGTGGCGACTGGTACGATTTTAAGCTTTAAAGTGCTTGCAATTAATCCGGATAGTGTCGGCGGTTATAGCATTGTGATAAATAGTTCAAAAAATGAAAATAGTAGTGTTATGTTTGCGGTAGTTGACGCTGTGAGTGTGAGTGCGACCGTTGATTCAGCTTTAGAGTTTGCCGTTTCTGGTGTCGCTACTGATACGGTTGTAAATAACATTGCCACCACGAATACCTCTGGGAGCTCAACACTTGAGTTTGGAAATCTAACTATAGGTACGTCAAGTGTTTTGGCTCATAAATTAAGTGTAATTACGAATGCAAGCTATGGTTTTGTGGTGACCGTTGAACAGAACCAAAACTTGACTTCAAATACGGGAGCTGATATTAGCTCATTTAAGGATGGTGGACCTACTTATGAACCGTGGGTTATGCCAACTGCCAATCTTAGTGCGACAAGTACTTACGGTCATTTTGGGTTAACTTCTAATGATGCGTCTTTAAATGGTGGACTAAATCCGTTTGGTGGTGGAATTTATACGGGGTTTGCAGCTGCTTTGCCAATTGAGGTTATGTATAATTCTGGTCCAGCTGATGGCTTGACTCAGGATAAAGGAGTTGCAAGTGTTGCTTATAGAATCGAGATAAGCCCATTTCAGGAAGCTGGAGATTATTATAATAATCTTACCTATATTGCGACTCCGACATTTTAATGACTGAAAAAAATAATTTTTTTATGAAAAGGTACTTTAACAAGATTGAAGTTTCTTTTTTATTTTTATTAAAATACCTGTTATACTAATTATGTATAATTAAAAGCTAAATTGTCACAATGCCTAGAGGCATGTGTTTGACTCAAGTGTCATGTTTTTAGAAAAATTAGAAATTCAAGGCTTTAAATCATTTGCAACTAAAAATTTATTAGTCTTTCCTGGCATGCTTGGTGGAGATAAGAGAGGGATAACTGCCATTGTTGGGCCTAATGGCTCAGGTAAGTCCAATACTGCGGATGCTGTTCGCTGGGTTTTGGGTGAACAGTCGATGAAAACCTTGCGTGGTAAAAAATCAGAGGATGTTATTTTTTCAGGTTCTGATAAAAAAGGTAAATTAAGCATGGCCGAGGTTTCATTGTATCTTAATAATGAGGATGGAAAAGCGCCAGTTGATTATTCTGAGTTTGTTTTGACTAGACGATTGTTTCGTGATGGTAATAGTGAATACCTGATAAACAACAGCAGAGTTAGATTGGCTGACATACAAATGCTGCTAGCTAAGGCGAGTTTCGGTCAACGAACCTATTCGGTTATCGGACAGGGCATGGTCGAGGGTTTTTTGAATACTTCACTTTCTGAGAGAAAAGAATTTTTTGATGAGGCAACTGGTGTTAAACAATATCAAATTAAGCGAGATGACTCATTAAATAAGCTATTGTCATGTTATGAGAATACTCATCAGGCTCAAATGATTTTATCAGAAATTGAGCCACGCTTACGTAGTCTAACCAAGCAAGTTGGAAAATTACAACGTCGTGGAGAGCTTGAGGTTGAGTTAAAAGATTTGCAAACAATATATTACCGTTCTTTGTGGCATGACATAAATGACAAGCTTAAGCAGTTTAATAAAGAGTTTTTGGCCCTTGAAACTATTAAACTCGAGAAGGATAAAAAACTTGAAAATTTAAATGCAAAGCTTGGTCAAATGCAGTCTGTAAATCAGGTTAATCAAGAGTTTGTTGGCTTGCAGACGGTGCTTTCAGGACTGCAATCTGAAAAAGACGGTGTAACTAAGCAGTTGGCTAAAATTGAGGCTCAATTAGAGCTTAGGTTAGAGTCAGATGGAAAATTTGATGTAGCTTGGTTAAAAAATAAGTTTGGAGAATTAACTGCTGAGCAAAAAGCCGTGCTTGAAGACGCTCGAAATATAGAACAGCTTGTTGCTCAAGAAAAGGTTCAGGTTGGCTTGTTGCAAGCCGAAAAGGTTAGTTTAAATGATAAAATTAAAGAGCTTAATACTGCTTTACTTAAAACTTCTGCGGGTATAAAAAATCATGAGGTTAAAAGAATTACTGAGGATTTAAAGATGCTGTTTTTAAAACTCGAGGCTGCGGAAAAACAAGATGATAATTATTCACTCAAGACTGTGTTAATGGAGATTAAAACTGATCTGGAGTCAGTGTTAAAATTTACCAATCAATTGTCTGGCGGTGAAAGTCTTGAAGCTGTGCACGCCGAGTTAATCGCTTTAACAGAGCTAAGGGAGGAAATTAATGTAAAATTTACAAGCAGAAATAACGACCTTTATGTACAAACAGAACGAATGCGTTCGTTGCGCGAGAAAGGTGGAGAGCTTTCTCGGGAGTTGCACAACCTGGAGGTTAAATTGAAGCAACAATCGATTAAAATTGACTACGGAGAACTTGGAGAACAGCAGTCTCAAAAAAACCATGAACTTAAGGCGATTGAGTTAAAAATTGAGGCTATAAAAAATGAACTAACTACACACGCCAAGAAAGAGTCAGCGGAACGATCTGTTTTATTTGAGATTCAAAGGCAAATTCAGGCGATGCAACTTGAATTAAATGTTGTAAATAAGAATCTTAGTGAATTGCGTATCGGCGCTGCCCGTTATGAGGCCAAGCTCGAGGATATAGAAACGGAAATCAGGTCTGATTTTGGCAGTTTGAGAGCGATAAAGGAGTCGCGTATTGACGCAGACATAGAAATCAGTCCAATCATAGAAAAAATACAGAACATCAAACGTCAACTAGATCAAATAGGCGGTATAGATCCAGAAATTGAAAATGAATATATTGAGACAAAGTCGCGATTTGATTTTTTAGCTGCTCAAATTGCAGATCTTGAGGCGGCCATCGATTCACTTGAAAAAATTATTAAAGAACTTGATTTTGTAATTAAAGAAAAATTTGATAAAGAATTTGCCGTTATTTCGGCAAAATTTGAAGAATACTTTAAAATATTATTTAGCGGTGGTGTGGCTAAAATAATAAAGGTTATGGATGGCGAAGAATCATTAAAGACGGATGTGGCAGAATTAGCACAGGCCGGTTCCGTGGCTGCGAAAGACGAACGGTTGCTTCAGGCTGAGAGTTATTTACGCAGAATCAAGTATCTTCAAAAATATAATGCTACAGGTCTGGCTGGGATTGAAATACAAGCGACGCCACCAGGTAAAAAGATAAAATCAGTTACTATGTTGTCAGGCGGAGAGCGTGCGCTTACGGCAATTGCCCTGATTTGTGCCATTATTCATGTTAATCCGTCTCCTTTTGTGGTTCTTGATGAAGTTGATGCAGCTCTTGATGAGGCAAATTCAGAGAGATTGGCTCGAATTTTAGATGATTTGTCGTTTAAGACTCAATTTATTGTTATTACTCATAATCGTGCTAGCATGAGAAAAGCTAATGTTTTATATGGAGTAACTATGGGGGATGACGGTGTTTCCAAATTACTTTCAGTTAAGCTCGACGACGTTAAAATTGAGAAATAATTAGCAGTAGATTATTTATTAACATGGTTTTGTGCAAACAAGACTAGCAAAATAGATGGCATCTAAAATTTACTCTGCAGCTCATGTTGGGCTTGATGCATTTTTAGTTGAGGTTGAAGCCGAAACTGGTGGAGGTGAACTTGGTAGTTTTACAATTGTCGGTCTGCCTGATTTGGCTGTTCAAGAATCTAAAGAGCGAGTAAGAAGCGCGATAAAAAACACCGGTCGCGATTTTCCTAAAGTTAAGGTGACTGTCAACCTCGCCCCCGCCGATATTAGGAAGCAGGGTCCAAGTTATGACCTTCCAATAGCCATAAGTATTTTGCAAGTGACCGGTTATTTGCCACAAATAATAAACCTCAGTGATTACTTGTTTTTGGGTGAGCTCGCATTATCAGGTCAGGTTAGGCCGATTAATGGTGTCCTACCTGTGGCCTTAGCGTCAAGGGGCTGGGGTATTAAAAGTATATTTGTTCCAAGGGAAAATGCTCGTGAGGCCAAACTCGCCAAAGATCTTGAAGTTTTGCCAGTTGATAATTTGCAAGATGTTTTAGCACATATCTTAAATCTTAAAAAGATAAAACCCCAGGATGCTGTTCATTTTGAATTTAATAATATTGAGGTGCAGTCTGACATGGCGTATATTAGAGGACAAGAGCACGTAAAGCGAGCCATGGAAATTGCTGCTGCTGGTGGTCACAATATGCTTATGTCCGGTCCACCCGGATCAGGCAAGACATTGGTTGCAAAAACTATGCCTTCTATACTGCCAGATTTGTTACTCGAGGAGGCTTTGGAGTTAACAAAGATCTATAGCGTTGCCGGTAAGCTTAAATCTGGCGATTCCCTGGTGATGAGTAGGCCATTTAGGTCGCCACATCATACGACCTCTGGTGTCGCATTGGTTGGAGGAGGTAGCTGGCCAAAGCCAGGTGAAATTTCATTAGCTCATCGTGGAGTGTTGTTTTTGGATGAATTTGCAGAGTTTAGTCGTCAAACTCTTGAGAATTTACGACAACCATTGGAAGATGGAATAATAAATGTGAGTCGAGCTGCAGGCACTTTAACTTTTCCTGCAAAATTTATTTTGATTGCTGCTATGAATCCTTGTCCTTGTGGTTATGCGACTGATCCTGAGAAAAATTGCACTTGCTCATCTATGCAACTGCAAAATTATAAAAAAAAGATATCAGGACCAATAATAGATCGAATCGATCTTCATATTGAGGTGCCAAGATTGAATTATGAAAAATTGACAAGTTTAAGGACAAGCGATGATTCTGGTTCAATAAAAAAGCGCGTTGAAATTGCAAGAAAAATTCAAGCTGAACGTTTTTCAAAAAATGGTATTTTGACGAATTCAGAGATGAGTTCTGAAAATGTTAAAAAATATTGCAACTTAGATGCCGAAACAACAGATTTGATGAAAAATGCTGTTAATCATATGCAATTATCTGCCCGCTCATATTTTAGAATTCTGAAAGTAGCTCGAACTATCGCTGATCTTTTTGGTGTTGAAAATATAGAAATAGCCCACTTGGCAGAAGCATTGCAATATCGACCGAAGGCGGATTAATGTGCTATAATAATAAAAATTAATATTTAGATATGAAAAGTCGAATAATTGCCTTATTTTTATTGTTTGTTATATTGTTGACCTCCGGATTTGGTTGTAAAGTTGAAAGTGCTCAAGTAAAAGAGGCTATGAAACCAGTTATTATAAATTATTGGCGTGTGTGGGACGACGAGGATGCATTTGACGCTATCATAAAGCGTTACAACTTGGTGCATCCCAACATAAAAATTCAATATCGAAAATTCAGATATGAGGAATACGAGAAAGAGCTTTTGAATGCTATGGCAGAAGACAGGGGGCCAGATATATTTTCTATACCAGCTTCTTGGATTGGTCGTTATAAAACAAAAATTGCGCCCATGCCGGAGTCAACCACATTGGCTTATCCAGAGGTTGTGGGAACGCTCAAGAAAGAGACAATTACAACCGTCAAAACTAATAAGAGCTTATCTTTGAAAGATCTTAAGAATAATTTCGTCGACGTTGTTTATTCAGATGTTGTAGTAAAAGAAAAGGATTTGACAACCAAGCAGTTGAAGGAAAAGGTTTACGGTTTGCCCATGTCTGTTGATACTTTGGCCTTGTATTATAATAAGGATTTATTTAATAATGCAGGCATTTCTGTGATGCCAGAATATTGGAATAAAACATTTCAACAATACGTTCAAAAATTATCAAAGCAAAATACTCAGGGTGATATAATTCAATCCGGCATGGCTTTCGGAAGTTCAAATAACATTGAACGTGTCGCAGATATTTTGTCGGTGCTGATGATGCAAAATGGAGCCATTATGACCTCAGATACGGGGAATGAGATTAAGTTCAACCAAAAAATGCCCGGTGAGGATAATGATTATTATCCTGGAGTCGAAGCCATACGATTTTTTGTTGATTTCTCGAATCCGGCCAAGGAAGTCTATAGCTGGAATGACAAACTTGATAACTCAATGAAATTATTTGCAGGTAATAAGCTGGCCATGATGCTTGGTTATGCTTATCAATTGCCAACCATTAAAGCAGAGGCACCTAAATTAAATTTTGGTATTGCAAAATTGCCACAAATTGAAAATGCTGCACAAAATACTAATTATGCAAATTATTGGGTAGAGACGGTGTCAAAAAAAAGCACTTTTCAGAATGAGGCTTGGGATTTTGTACAATATATTACCAAGGCTGAGCAGGCTAAGGAGTATTTGAAAAAAACTAAAAAACCAACTGCTTTAAAAGCGCTGGTGGCTGAGCAGTTGGATGATATGGAGGTAGGGGTTTTTGCCAGTCAAGTCTTGACTGCCAAGAGTTGGTATCACGGCAAGGATGCGCAGGCGGTTGATCAGATATTGGCAGAGATGATTACCCAGGCTAAGGCGGATCCTGATAAACTACCTATGGCCGTTACACAGGCTGCTCAAAAAGTTCAACAAACTCTAGAATAATATGAAGAACAAAATATTTAGCCTGTTTGTATTTGTATTTGCATTATTTTTACCTACTATTATTTTTGCAGCTACTTGTCAGGATTTAGGTTATCCAAATGATTGCGCAAATACTCCGGGGTACGGGTGCATTGATTTTACTTCTAAGGACAAAGCGCCATATGACATTATTCCATGTCATTGTGGCTCTAGTGTTAATTTACTTTGTGCAAAAGAAAAAATACCCTCAGTATCTACTGTTGTAGTTAGTTGTGCTGGAGAAAATAAAGTTAAACTTTTTGGTGAGTGTGTCGCCACTGACTCTTTAGATGGCATGGTTGGTCTAGCATTGGCCGCAACTAAATTTATGCTCGGGATGGTTGGGTCAATTTCTCTGCTGGCATTTGTTTGGGGAGGTTTTCAAATGGTTTTAGCTGCTGGTGATAGTGCTAAGGTGAAAAAAGGCAGAGATTCAATTGTTGCAGCAGTCATTGGTTTGATAATTGTGTTTACGAGCTATATTTTGGTTCAATTTGTTATGACAAATTTACTTCAGGTAAAGGTATAATAAAATGCAGTTTACTTTAAACAAGGTTCATCTCGACTCTGAGACGATTGCCGAGCAATTGAGGCTAGCTAGGCAAGACAGGGGAGTGAAGTTAGAAAAGATTTCCAAGGAATTAAAAATAAATATCAAATATTTAGACGCTCTTGAAAAGGGGCGTTTTGAACTTTTGCCCAAGGGTGTTTATGGTAAAAATTTTTTACGCGAATATGCTCAATATTTACGCTTAGACTATAGAGACATGCTTGAGATTTTTGATACGGAAACCCTGGCTAGTCAAAAAATTAGGGAGAGAGATCTGTTTAATAAGCAAAAAGTGAATGCTCATGATTTGTTATCCTATCCGAAGATTGTGAGAGGCTTGCTTATTGGTCTGGTCGTATTTTTAGTTATAATATATTTAGTTTTGCGTTTACAAAAAATAGTTTCGCCGCCTATTTTAACTATTGATTTTCCTGCCAATAACTACATAACCCGAGAAGTATCCCTTGATTTACGTGGAAGGGTTGAAAATGAGACTCAACTTGCTATAAACGGTGAGTCTGTAATAAGCTCACATGATGGTAGTTTTAACAAAACAATAGGTTTAAAAATTGGCCTTAATACGGTTTCCTTAATTGCGCAAAAAAAATACGGCAGGTCAAAAAATATTACCTTGCAAATACTGAGGCAGTAGCTTTTGACTTTGGTAAAATAGTGATATAATACCGAAAGAGGGGATAACCCTCTTTAATTTTATTAATTATTAGCATAAATACTATGGCAGAAGATAAAAAATCAAAGGCTAATAACGCCTCATCTGAGAAATCAAAAATACTTGAAGCGGCAATGGAACAAATAAAGAGCCGTTTTGGTGATGGTTCTATCATGAAACTTGGTGAGGCAAAATCCATGCAAGTTGAGGCCGTAAGTACTGGCTGTTTGTCTTTGGATCTGGCCCTAGGAGTCGGTGGAGTACCACGAGGACGTATTATTGAAGTTTTTGGGCCAGAATCAAGTGGTAAAACGACTTTGGCTCAACATATTATTGCTGAGGTGCAAAAATTAGGTGGTGTGGCAGCATTTATTGACGCTGAACATGCTTTAGACCCTGATTATGCAGCTAAAATCGGTGTGAATGTAAAGGAGTTGGTATTATCACAACCGGACACTGGAGAGCAAGCCCTGGAAATACTTGAAACCTTAGTTAGATCGAGCGCTGTTGATGTTGTGGTGGTAGACTCTGTCGCTGCGCTGGTGCCACAAAAGGAGATTGAGGGTGAGATGGGTGATTCACACATGGGCCTGCAAGCGCGCTTAATGAGTCAGGCTCTACGCAAGTTAACTGGTATTGTTTCAAAATCAAATACTGTTGTTATTTTCATTAATCAAATCAGAATGAAAATCGGCGTATTTTTTGGTAACCCAGAAACAACGACTGGCGGTAATGCTTTGAAGTTTTACAGTTCAATGCGTATTGAAGTTCGGAGGGCTGCGCAAATTAAGCAGGGAGATAAAACTATTGGTAACCGGGTTAAAGTTAATGTTGTAAAAAATAAAGTTGCAGCTCCATTTAGAACGTGTGAATTCGATATCATGTATAACGAGGGTATTTCTGTTTCTGGGGATTTACTTGATGTTGGTACTGAAATCGGCACAATTAAAAAAAATGGTAACACCTACACTTTTGGTGAGATTAAATTTGGTGTGGGGCGCGAGAATGCAAAGCGCTTCATCAAAAGTGATCCAAAGTTAATCAAGGAAATAAGAAAGAATATATTAGCTGATATTAAAGCTCGCGACAAGGAAGTTGAGGTGCCATCAATTGAGACGCCAGCTACTGATGAGACGGCTTAAAATATTATAGTTAAAGCTTTGAAGAGAGTTGTTCAAATAAAAAAAATAACCCGGGTGGGTTATTTTTTTTAAGCTCTTTCGACGTATTCTTCTGTGTCTGTGTTGATGCGAATAATGTCATCTTCTTCAATAAACATTGGGACTGAAATTTCGTGTCCAGTTTCCAAAGTAACTGTTTTTTGGACGTTACCAGCAGAATTGCCGCGTACGCCTGGTGGTGCTGAAACTACCTTTAAATTTATTTTGATCGGCAGGTCAATGGCGACCGGCTTGTCTTGAAAATACATAACGTCAATGTCTGTATTGTCTTTCATAAACTTGATTTTACTGCCAATCTGTTCAAGTGGCAGTTCAAATTGTTCGTACGAGGTATTGTCCATGAAATAGGCATTTGTATCGTCTTTGTAAAGATAGTTAGCCTTTCTTTTTTCTGTTGTTGCCGGCTCAGCTTTGTCATTGCCTTGAAATGTTTTTTCAAGGACATTGCCAGAAATGACGTTTTTTAGTTTAACTTTAAGTACGGCACCGCCGCGTCCCATTTTATGATGATCAGCTTTGATAACGGCATAGGGTTCGCCAGAAACCAAAAGTAGTTTGCCTAGCTTGATTTCACTGATTGATAACATGTTGTGTGATTAAAAGTCAAAATTCGATAATGACAGGAAATATGAGCTAAATTTTGTAATCGAAAAAATGACTTTATAAATAATTATTTTACACCTTGATTGTATACGAACGGCAATAAGGCCATGATGCGAGAGCGTTTAATGGCTGTGGCTAGTTTTCTCTGATGCTTTGAGCAGGTGCCAGTACGTCTTTTTGGTAAGATTTTCATGTAGCCTGACAAAAAGCGTCGTAATGACATAGTGTCTTTATAGTCGATTTCTTTAATGTTGTTCTGGCAAAAAAGACAGACTTTTTCTTGTTTTATAGATTTATTTTCCATAGTTATTGTTTAAAAGGGAATATTTTCAACCTTAATTTCTTCTTCATCTGGACCATTACCGAAGTCAATCACAGGTTCTGTGTGACTAGAAGCTCCTTGCGAATAATCATTAGAATTATTAGTACTGGGTCTAGTAAATGCACCACCTTGATTACCACTAGCACTGCCTAACATGATTAAATTTTCGGCAATGATTTCGGTGCGATAGCGTTTGATATTGTCTTGTCCTGACCATTCCCTAGTTTGTAAGCGACCCTCGACATAAACTTTTGAGCCCTTCTTTACATATTGGCCAACAATGTCGGATAATTTGCCCCAGGCAACGATGTTATGAAACTCAGCTTTTTCCTGTTTTTGTCCTGATTGGTCAACCCAAGTAGCGCTAGTTGCAACCGAAAACGAGGCGACACTTTTGCCGTTTGGTGTAGTTCTAACCTCTGGATCCCGGGTTAGATTGCCAATTACCATAGCTTTATTAAGATTCATATATTTTAATATAAAGAATAAAAATTAATTACAAAAGGTCGTTGGTCTCGAGAATTTTTTCTAATTTAAAATCTAATTCTTCGATACTAACCTTGTTGTCCGAGTCTTTAATTGTTGACTTGGCCTTTTTGGGCTTGATTTCTTTCTCCTCAATGGCTTTTTCTTCAACTGTTTCAGTTTTTAGATTTTTTACCTCCTCATCTTTTTTCTTGGCCTCAAAAGCGAACATTGGTTTTGGCTTTTCTTGTAAGTCGGCCGTTCTAATGCTGCGTTTTAAAATTTGATGACGTAAAACCTCGCTCATAAGCTTGATAGTACGCTCAATTTTGGCCATCAACTCTGGGGTGGCATCAAATTCCATGTAACGGTAGTAACCGTAGCTGAAATTGCCAATCGGGTAGGCTAATTTCTTCTTGCCCCAATCTTCGCGATAAGTAATTACGGCGCCGTTTTGTGTGATTACGCCCTCAACTTTTTCGTTGATCTCCTTGGCCTCATCTTCTGTGAACTTGTTGGATATGATATACAACAGTTCATAATAAGGTGAGGATGTTTTTTTTGTCTTTGACATACCTTAAAATGAAAAAATTCCCAAAGTATCTAAAATACGTTGGGAATTTTTAGATACCTTTTCCTGATAAAATTAATTATTAGGATTTTAGCTGTCGCTAATCCGCATGAAGCGGTGGGAAAGGTTAATTAAATTGTGGTCTTACTTTAGCGGTTATTGAGCATTTTGTCAATAGTTTGACAAATACATAATATTATTGTTGAATGAATGATATGCAATATTTTTTTATACTCGGAACCAATGCGGCTCTTTCGGTGGCCGAATTAATGGCAAAGTTAAAATTCAATAAAAATCAGGTAATTGTTGGCTCTGGTGTTTTATTTTACACTACGGACGAGATACTTAACGTTAATGAGCTTATAACTGGGTTCGGTGGAACTATTAAGATCGGCCAGATAGTGGCCAGTGGTAAGAGAAATGACAAGGCTTTGATAGAGGTTTTAACTGAGCTTGCAGAACCAAAAGATACAGGCAAGTATTGCTTTGGTTTTTCGAGCTATCTAAGAAATTTTAATCCAAAGCCTGTGGCCATGGCCTTTAAGACGGCATTAAAGACAAAGGAAATTAGTGCTCGCTGGGTAGTAAGTCGCGAACCTACGTTGTCTAGTGTGGTGGTGGAAACTAATAAATTAATTACGAACGGTTGGGATGTAAATTTGTTTGAAGTAAATGGAGAGGTTTATATTGGTCGCACTTTAGTTGTTCAGCCTTTTAAGGAATTATCAAATAGAGACTTTGGACGACCATCGAGAGATGATCATTCTGGTATGTTGCCGCCGAAGTTGGCGCAAATCATGATCAACTTGGCTCAATGCCCTAAAGATGAGGCACTACTTGATCCATTTTGTGGCTCGGGAACCATTTTAACAGAGTCTTTATTGATGGGTTATAAAAAAGTTATAGGCTCTGACTTGTCAGTGAAAGCAGTGGCTGACTCGATTAATAATTGCGAGTGGATATTGTCAGGAACGAAAAAGGCTAAAGCCTTTGAAATTAAAAATATTTCGGCAACTGAGTTAAGTGGGCAACATAAAAATGATTCTATAATGGCAATTGTCACTGAGCCGTTTTTAGGGCCGCAACGTGGTGAAGTTAATGTTCGCGTAGTTGTGAGTGAACTGGAAGCTTTATATGCCAAAAGCATTAAAGAGTTTTATAAAATATTAAAGCCTAGCGGCCGTGTTGTGATGGTGTGGCCCGTATTTAAAACCAAACAAGATAGAATATTTATGTCAACGAAAATTGCTGGTTTATTTAAAATCAAACCGGCAATTTTAGATGAATTAAGTAGTGAAGCCGTTAAATTGACCAATAGAAAAACAATTGTTTATGGACGTGATGGTCAAAAAGTTTGGCGAGAAATAGTGATATTGCAAAAATAAAAAAAGACCTCGCGTGACGCGAGGTCTTTTTATAAGATTTTTTTAATTAAATAGGAAGTGGCAAATATCACCGTCTTTCATGATATATGACTTGCCTTCAGTGCGCAGTGTGCCAAGTTCTCTGGCTTTAGCTTCTGAGCCGGCAGATATGAAATCGTTATAGTTCATGACTTCTGCCCTGATAAAACCCTTTTCAAAATCGGTATGAATAACGCCAGCTGCTTGTGGGGCGGTGGAACCTTCTTTGACGGTCCAGGCCCTGGTCTCTATTTGGCCGGTAGTAAAATAGGTAATAAGATTTAAAGTTTTGTAGGCCGCTCTGACTAATTTATCCAAACCGCTTTCGTCGAGACCTAATTCTTTGACGTATTCGGCTTGTTCGTCTTCGGGCAAGCTGGCAATCTCCTGCTCTAATTTAATATTAAGCTTAATTACTTCTGCCGAATTTTCATTGAACTCGGCGGCCTCGTCGCCGTCGGTATTTAAAACGTATAAAATAGGTTTGGTTGTAAGTAAATTCAGATCTTTTGAGATAAGGGCTTCATCATCGTTTAGTGACACGTCCCTGGCGGCCACGCCTTTGTTGAGGCCTGCTTGTAATTTTTCTAAAACTTCCTTGAGTTTTATTATATCTTTATTCGCACCAGCCTTTGCGTCTTTAGTGGTTTTGTCTAGTCGCTTTTCAACGGTGGTGAGATCGGCAAAGATTAATTCCATATTAATTGTTTCTTTGTCGGCATTAGGATCTATTTTACCGTCGACATGAACTATATTATCATTGTGAAAGTTTCTTACAACTTCACAAATGGCGTCGCACTCACGAATATTGGCTAAAAATTTATTGCCTAGGCCTTCTCCAGCGTGCGCGTCCTTGACGATGCCGGCAATATCGACAAATTCAATAGCGGTGTTGATGATTTTTTCTGATTTTGAGAGGTTGGACATTTTTAGTAGTCGCTCATCAGGTACCTTAACGATGCCAACATTTGGCTCAATAGTGCAAAATGGATAGTTTGAGGCGTCGACCTGTTTTTTTGTGAGGGCATTGAATAACGTGGATTTGCCAACATTTGGTAAGCCGACAATGCCTATGGATAATGACATATGTTTCTAAAAAAAATAATAAAAAAAATGTGTCATTCCTCTTGAGGTGGGAATCCAGAGATTTGAACTTATCTGGATCCTCGCTAAGGCGAGAATGACACTAATAGTATGTAAAAAACTGATTATTCTTCTCCGATAGTTTTTCCTTTTCGCTCTAATTCTATCTGTCTGAAAATTTCATCCAGCTCCGAGGCCTCGGCTTCGGTTTTGTCTATGGTCCAGTGCAGGGTGGGTATATTTCTTAGACGAGTTCGATTTTTTAGCTCTTTGGCAAAAGCGAGTGATAATTTTTTTACTTTATTTAAACCTGTGCCGGCTAAATTTTCCGGCAAGACTGATAACGCAATTTTTGCATGACCAAGGTCTGACGAGCAAGTTACAAAAATAATCGTAATCAAGCCTTCACTAAACTCAACACGTTCATTGATTAATTTGCTGAGTTCATTTTTCAATAACTCGTTGGTTTTCTCAATCATTATAATTTTTTGATAATTTTTTCTTCTTTGTAGAGGATGAGAATGTCATCAACCTCAACAAGGTCACCATAATATTTGATACCACACTCTTGACCCTTGTCGACTTCGGTCACAATTTCTCTACCAGCCTGTAATTGTAGCATTTTCCCGGCGCCCGAATATTGATTGTTGCGCTCTAGGTCAATCAAGCAATCTGACTCTGCTTTACCGTCAATAATTTTGCCCCCAATAACTTGTTCTTTACCTTCTGTTCTAAAAATTGCTTTGACTTGAAGCTTGCCAAGGTCGACGCGTCTAATTTCTGGGGCAACTTTTTCTTGCATCTCGGCTTTGAGGTCGTTAATCAAGTCATAAATAATTCTGTAAAGCTTGATACTGACATTTTTTTCACGAGCAATATATTCGGCTTTAGGCATGGCCTTAACGTTAAAACCAATGAGCTTGGCCTTGGTGGTTTCGGCTTTGATTACATCGCCCTCATTGATGTTGCCTAAGCCTTTTGAGATGACATTGATGCGAATGTCGGCACTGGCAATTTTTTCAAGTGATTCTTGAATAGCTTCTGCAGAACCAAGGGCATCTGCCTTGATGATGACATTGATTTTCTGAATATTTTCATCATTTGCAGCGTGAAATTTACTTTCAGTTTTATTAGTGATGGTTTTTTTGAATTGTTTGAAGTCAACCATTTCGCCAACCTCTGACTCCAGTACGTCACCAACGGCTGGCGCCATCTTTAGTCCAAGAATTTTTGCTGGTGTTGATGGTCCGGCTTCAGTAATATCTTCGCCACGATAATTTTTTAGATTTCTGACTTTGCCGTACATCTGTCCATTAAAAGCAATTGGATCGCCAATGCGTAATGTTCCATTTTGAATCAAAACTGTGGCAACTGGCCCAGCACCCTTGTCGACATGGGCCTCAATAATAGTGCCAGCGGCTTTGGTTGCTGGATTGGCCTTCATGCTTTCAGATTCAAATTCAGCCGTTAGTAGTAAGACATCTAGAAGTTCTTCAATGCCAATATTATTTTTAGCTGAAATTGGGGCGCACGCAATTTTACCACCCCAATCGTCCGGAATGATGTTTAGCTTGGTCGAAAGGTCTTGTTTTGTTCTGGTAATATCAGCGTCTTCTTTGTCGATTTTGTTGATCGCCACCACGTAAGGTATTTTGGCTGCCTCAATGATTCTAAAGGCTTCAATGGTTTGCGGCTTGACGCCGTCATCGGCGGCGACCACTAAAATGGCAATATCGGCTATCTTGGCACCACGACCGCGCATGGCTGTAAAAGCCTCGTGACCAGGGGTGTCAATAAAAGTCAAAACCTTGTCATTTCTGGTTATTTGATAAGCACCAATATGTTGGGTAATACCCCCAGCTTCGCCAGCGACTACGTTGGTCGAACGAATTGAGTCAAGTAAGCGGGTTTTACCGTGATCGACGTGCCCCATAACCACTATAACGGGTGGGCGCTCAATAACCTCGGTTTCTTTTTTGATGATTTCGGCTAATTTGCCAACCTTTGTGTCTAAGATCTCTTCTTCGCCCTCGTCTAGCGTTACATTATAACCTAAATCTGAACCAATAACGCACGAAGTGTCAAAATCTATTTGCTGATTTAATGAGGCGAAAATACCATTCTTGATCAGCTCGGCCAAGACTTTGTTGACGGGAATATTTAAAACTGTGGCAAAGTCGCGCACAATAATCAGATTTGGGACTTTCACGTCCTTTTTTACGACTGGACCAGCGACATCGGTAGCGCTGCGTCTAGCGTCAAAGCGAGCCTGACCGGCTAATTTTTTTACTAGTATTGGCCATTCTTTTAGGATTCTCTGAGCAGTTCGCGGGTCAACCTTAATAGCGCGGGCTCCAACGTGAAAGCCCATGAGCGGTAATTTTTCAAGCAGCTCTTTTGGCGTAACTCTAAGTTTTCTGGCAAGTTCGGTTACATTCATAAGTAATTTTTTGGACTTTTCCCACGTAATTGAGTGCTGTGGGTGATTTATGTAAAAAAATGGACCTTTGGGTCCTGATATTTACTTTAAATTTACAAGAAAATGCAATAAAAGTCAAGGTAAAAGGTGCAATGTTGGGGCTAATGTAGTTGATTTTTGCAGATTTTAATATGATAGATATTTAAAATATCGATTAATATTTTTTAAATTAAAATGGTTAAAATTATTTTTGACATTTTTGTCGCTTTATTGTTTTTATGCTAAAATATAGCCAAGTGTTAATAACTTACTTGCTTTAATAAAAGGCACGGTCTAACCTTGTTTTTTGCAAGTTAAATTCTAATGTTTATGCATTATATTGGAGAGGAGGTGAACAATGAATAAATTTAATAAATACGTAATCTCTTTAGCTTTTACGGCTTTGATTGCTTTGCCAAGCTTTATGGCGCTACCAGTTCACGCTTTGAGTGAGGATGGTACAGCTCTTTTGGGTGGTGAGGAAAATTCAGCTGCCTTAAAAACTGGTGCCTTTGGTGGAGATAAGAATCCTCAGCAGATCGCTGCAGGTGTAATCAACGTTTTAATGGGTTTCTTGGGTCTAGTAGCTGTTGTGATCATCCTTTTCGGTGGTTTCAAATGGATGACTGCTGCAGGTGCTGAAGACAAAATCGAAGAAGCTAAAAAATTGTTAGTCGCTGGTGTAGTTGGTTTAGTTATCATCTTGTCAGCTTGGGCAATTGCCACTTTTGTAATCGATCAAATTTTAACCAGTACCAAGGGTACTGCTTAGTTTTTATAATGCAGAGTTTTATACTCTGCATTGTTATGTGAATGAGATGTTTTTATTCTTATAACAATGCAGATTATCTTCAAAATTAGTGCTATTTAGTTATGAAAAAGATAATTTTATTATTCAGTTTTATCTATATTCTTTCGGGACAGGTTGTTTTGGCGGTTGATTGTGTTGGGGACAAGGCGTGCTATGGCCTTGATGCTTCAGCTCCGGCAAGCTCGCCCATAAGAGGTAAAGAAACGGATATTTCAGTTTTGGCTGGTACTTTAATCGGTCAAGTTTTGGCCTTCGTTGGTGTGATATTTTTTGCTCTTATTCTTTATGGAGGTTTCAAATGGATGACTGCTCAAGGTAATGCCAAGCAGGCTGAGGAAGCTCGAGACATAATGGTTAGAGCAGCACTAGGTTTGATAATTATCTTTTCAGCTTACGCCATAACCGCCTTTATTGGTGATATGGCCCAGAATCCTGGCGGGATAGCGCAATAATACCATGAAGATAATGAGGTCATTATATTTGATGTTAATAATTATTCAGTCGATTTTTGCTTCTGTTGCTATGGCTTTTGATGGTGGCTTGCAGAGTACTGGCAAGGGGATGGGTTTTGAAACGGCATCTACTGAGACGACTATATCAGAGCGCATCGGTCAGTATATGGGCGTAGCAGTGAGTTTTTTGGGGGTGATTTTTTTATGTCTGGCTATATACGGTGGCTATCTTTGGATGACAGCACAGGGGGAAGAAAAAAAAGTCGCTGAGGCCAAGGATATAATCAAGCGAGCAGTTATTGGTTTGATAATTGTCGTCTCGGCCTATGCTATCACGGCTTTTGTTGGTGATTTTGCTTCCGGGGTGACCACACCAAGTGCCTAAGTTAATATTTAAATAATCAATGAAAATATTAAAAAAAATCTTAGTTTTTTTCACCGTAGCATTTTTTGCTACAAACATAGTTTTGGCTGCTAATTTGAAGGATGCATTTGACCCAACTGGGGGAAATAGTAATAACCCGCTAGACAGTGTGGCTGTTGAAGCCGGCTATGACAATACTAAGAGCGATGTTGATCCAATCATCCAAAATGTAATCTCGATTATATTATCATTCTTGGGGGTTATTTTTTTGATCTTGACTATTTATGCCGGTTATCTGTGGATGACGGCTCAGGGTGACCCCAAAAAAGTTGAACAGGCAAAAGATATCTTGACTCGAGCCGTTATTGGTTTGATAATCGTCGTCTCGTCTTATACTCTAAGTTCATACGTAATTACTAAATTTGCTAGCCAAGGTTTAGACGCTGGCACTATCGGTAATCCCTAAGTTTATGTCTTTTTTTGAAATAAAAGTTGCTCAAGCGGTCAGTATTACCGAGCGCATGAAGAATGTCGGAGATAAAAATTTTGACACATCGGCCAGCGCCTTAACTCCAGCCGGTGTCTTGGGTTATTTAGTTAGTGTTTTTTTGGGGATACTTGGCGTTATTTTTGTGATTTTGATTATCTCGGCCGGTTACAAGTGGATGATGGCCGGAGGCGACGCCAAAAAAATCGAAGAGTCAAAAGATACAATTTGGCGAGCGGTTATCGGTTTAATTATTACGGTTAGTGCTTATACAATTCAATCTTATGTTTTTGGTCAACTATAAAAAAATACTAGCTATACTATCTTTTGTAATTTTAATGTCTGTAAGTATTACTGCTAATAAGGTAAATGCAGCGATGAATTTGATAAATTCAAACGCTTTAGACGGTAACACGGAAGAGGAAAAAGATTTTTTTACTGAAACTGGTTTTGCTCAGTCGGCCGATGATCAATTGCAAGCTAATATTGCTTCATTGATTAAAATCTTTTTAGGCATGCTGGGTGTTATATTTGTGGTTTTGATTATGTCGGCCGGTTACCAATGGTTTATGGCTGGAGGTGATGCCAAAAAAATCGAAGAAGCCAGGGACAAGATTACACGCGCTGTGGTTGGCCTGGTTATTGTCATCTCGGCTTATTCAATTACTTACTTTGTCTTTAATCAGCTTGATACCTTGAATTCTGTGGGTGATCCGGTTAATAATGGCGGTGGCTCACCTTCTCCATAATCAATAATAAAGCCTCGACTTTTGAGTCGAGGCTTTTTTGTTTAGCGAGCTTGGTAATAATACCAACTCACCTTTTGTTTGTTGTAAAAATGCTCAGTTCCTGGCACAACCCTGAAGTCGTGCCAACCAACTTTGCGCTCACCATCCCAGGCGGTGGCATTGTAGGCACCAGCCGGCAATTCATCGTCAATCTTTTCTCGGGCATCGAGCATGTAACTTCGAGTTACAGGACCAGTAATTTTAATACTTATAGGTCGCCGTGACTTGTTTTCGACAATGCCTGGGTAAAGAGTTCGGCTGTTTATGGTGGATTTTCCAAGACTAGATCGTGAAATGTCATCAGCGCTAGACCATGTGCCAACGTCTTCCTTGTCGGGTATGCCACCAAAGACTTTTCTGGTGTATTGGGATTCTACAATCTCGCCTTTGGCGTCTTTGACTATTTTTGTAGTTGACCAGCCAGCAGTCGGAGGTTGAAGTAGGGCGCAGCCGTTAAATAGCACTGCCAAGAGAATTGGGCCAAAAACTTTGAGAATTCGCATTTTTACTCTCCTTTTATGTGTGGTTTGAATGAACGTAAGTGATAATTACCAGACTAGCATTTTTGTTGATATTTGTCAATAGAGTGAGGCCTAATTAACGCTAGTGTTAGTCAAAAAACATGATTTTTTGCGTCAAATACATTGACTAAATTAGATATATGTGCTATCATTAAATTAACTTGAGATTAATTTTAAGTTATGACAACACTGTCATAACTTATTTTGTCTCAGTGCGGTTATTCTGAACGCAGGGGGCTTGAAATCTTCAAATCTCCATAAACGCTAAACTTGGCAACGTTTTTATTTCTGATCCCCAGATTTTACGTTGTACTCAGAATGACTAAATTTAATATGGGCTATTCCCTAAAGAATGTTAATCAGCGCAAGTATGCTTATTTTTTGTTTTGCGTGATTATTTTTGATTATTTGTTATTTCCTTTGCCAATTTTTGCTGCCAATCAGGATTATTCAGATGCTCAGTGTGTGCCTGAAAGTTTAGGCACGGACAAGACTGTTAATCAAACCTTGATCGTGGAGAACACGATTAAGGCTAGCGAAAACGCGGAAAAAAGCGAAGTAACTAAATCTCTAGTGCCTGATAATTTGAAAAAAGTCAGGGCTGCAACTTTTACAAAAACAAATCGTGTTGATGACTTGGTGGATGTTCAGGATGATATAAATATGAGCATTGTCTCAAGTTCAAGTGCGATTGATCATGGTTATCACTCCATGACTGCCTATACATCTGAAGCGGCTCAGACCGATGCTTCACCATGTGTGACGGCAAATGGTTTTAATGTTTGTGAACACGGGGTAGAGGACACCGTGGCCGCAAATTTTTTGCCTTTTGGTACCAAGGTTAAAATGCCTGAAATGTTTGGTGAGAGAGTTTTTGTGGTTAGAGACCGTATGAATCGGCGCTATTCACAACGTGTGGATGTGTGGTTTAAAGAAAAACCGGCAGCCATGCAGTTTGGAGTCAGGACTTTGAGGGTAGTTGTGGTAAAATAAAGCAGCTGCTTGTCATAAAACTGAAGATTTGATAATATAGAAATGCGCCTGATGAGGGCGCATTTCAATTAGGTGACGTGGCCAAGTGGTAAGGCATGAGTCTGCAAAACTCTTATCGTGGGTTCGATTCCCACCGTCACCTCATTATCAATAAAAAAAGGACCTTTGGTCTTTTTTTTGTTTTAAGTCCACATTTTTGTGGACTAAAGTAGTGGTAGATCCTATTGGGAATATTTTCATTTAAGCATATTGCTATTAAGTAGCTAAATTTGCAGTAGGCACTGGCTTAATGAAGGTGCGCTGGTGGTGCATACTTCTTCTTAAAAGAAGCTATTGTACTTAAGTCCACATTTCTGTGGACTTAAGAGCTGTGGATAAGATTTATTTAAGTCCACATTTATGTGGACTTAAGTGTGGATAAAATTTTTTGATAAAATTTTTTGATTTAATGTTAGCAATATTTAATCTAGTAAATATACTAAACAACAGGTATTGCTAAAAGTCAAAATCCGTGTTATGATTAATTCAGAAAGTTGAAACAAAACATCTTTCAAAAAAAAGAAATCGCACCTTCTACAAAAACAAAAACAAAAGAAACACATTCCCA
>Ga0194059_1000064_pt1 | contig 51943 bp, 13 predicted proteins | sample SepL6211m_MetaG_FD_163426 | JGI IMG/M metagenome (GOLD analysis project Ga0194059, IMG submission 163426) | Anoxic zone freshwater microbial communities from boreal shield lake in IISD Experimental Lakes Area, Ontario, Canada - Sep2016-L626-11m | ecosystem: Environmental > Aquatic > Freshwater >...
TAAATACACAGACCTATTGCCTCGGCAAGCACATATGTGACAGATTTCCAACCTCCCCAAGCACCCCCCCAAAAAGGGGGGGTGCTTGGGGAGCAGTACAGGCAGAAATGCAGAGCAAGCCATAGAACGGTAGAAGTAAGAAGGACTATCCATGGATGCTTTCCGGGCCGGCTCACCGACTTTCGGTCAGCTGAACGAAGGAGCTAATTCGCTTCTCCAGCCTGGCTTGGTCCAAGGTTTGAGCTGGTATCACCCCCAGGATCAGGATTCAGCCCTCTGGTCCTTGCCAGGCCCAAGTGCTGACCAGCAAGCGACCTTTGACAAGGGCAGCCCTCTGCGGCTGAGCGTGGTCAGCCTCGAGGATGACCAGCTACGGGCCCTGGCCGACGATTTGCAACGTCAAGGCGAAACTGTGCTGGTCCTGGATCCCAGTCGCCAGGGCTTGAACGACCTGGCGCGGATCCTGCAGCAACAGGGGCGCCATTACGACGAAATCCAGATCTTTAGCCATGGCGCCGACGACAGCTTCCGGGTTGGTCGCAATGTGGTGTCCAGTCGCACCCTTTGGCGCTTCGGCGGAGCTCTCGAAACAATTGGCAAAACCATCCGCCCGGGCGGCGATCTGCTGCTCTACGGCTGCAACTTGGCCGAAGGCCCTAAAGGCAAACAACTGATCGAGCGGCTGGCAACGATTACGGGGGCCGATGTGGCGGCATCCACAGACCTCACCTACGCCAATGGAAAAACCAGCGATTGGGATCTGGAATGGTCAGCCGGGGCCATCGATGACCGGGCCTTCCATGATGTGCTCACCGGCTTGAACTGGCAGGGACAGCTCGGGGGTACGGCAAGCATCACGGGATCCGAACTCAAAGTCGTTGAAGCCTCCGGCACAATCGGCATCAGCCGTGACGCCAGCAGCGGCAAATACGTCCTCTCTGGCACATCGACTGGAACTCTGAGCGCTGGCACAACCGCGATCAACAAGGTATCGATCACCGGCAAAAGCTTTGAGATCAGCGGTATCAACCTGGACAGCAACAATGAAGACACTACATATCCTTCGGCCTATGACATCATTCTCAATGCCGTTGGTTCCTACGATGCCAACAGCACTTCCAACAGTGGCGATCTCACGGTGTCAGGGCCCATTCGCTCTTTTGGTGGCAATGTAAGCCTCAGTAGCCCTGGAAGGATTTCGATTCGCCCCACAGATAACAGTTCCAACGCTACTTTGATTGATGCACGTTCCTGGACGAATGGTGCGCCAGCGACAGCGACAGGTAATCTTAGTATTAATTTTAAGAGCGAGGGCCGAGATCTACCCTTAATGCTCTGGCTACCAGAGGTTAGGGTTAATCTTGAGGTTGGCAACACTTCAGGCACAGGAAAAACGCAGTTATTTGCAAATAACATAGCGATCACAGGATCCTCATCAATCGCTACTGATATTATCAGTAATAGCACCTCCAACCAAGGTACTGCTGCTATCAACGACCTATTAAACGCAGCCTTGTATGCAATTAATACGGCCAGTCCGATTCCCGCCACAATCAAAGTTGGAAACACCTCGACAAAAGTCACGTTCAGCAATGCCGAATTAAAATCCAGTGGTTCGATTAATTTAGACTTGAGTTCTTCCCTTGGTCTGCAAGCACCGGCCTATGGTTCGGTATTGTGGTCGAACCTTGATTATGCATTTTCAGCTGCCATTGCAGTCGGATCCACAATTACAGACCTGTCCCTTAAAAGCAGCAGTCTGACAACCACAAATGGTGATATCACCATCAAAACGACAAGCAGCAGTGAGTTTGCTGCAAACTCTACTCTAAAAGTTGGCGTAGAGGACAAAAAGGATGGCACCGGCAAAACGATAGACCCAGAACAAAGCAAAGATAACAATAACAAAATTGCGGGTAGCCTTGGCATGACTGTAGGCAACACCAAAAGCAATATACTTCTTGATAGTTTATCTCAGATCAATGCATCGGGTTCGGTTAGCATTGAGAACGTAGCCGATCCGAAAGCAGAAACTAAATCTGCAGCTGTCGTCTTTTACGGCGGACGATCAGCTGCTTCCGCCACTATTGGCTATGACAAAACGGATGCTACGATACAAATTGATGGGTTAATCAAAAGCGATGGATTGGTATATGCTGATACTCAGCCAGCCCCTACTCTTTTTAGTAAATTCTGGAATTACTATCAATCTGGCAGCTCACCCAGTTATACAGTCAGCAACCAAGCTGGCCAAAGTGTAAACGCGGCAATAAGCCTGAATAATGGTCAGGTTGTACGAGCGGCAAACAATAATCTATATAAGTTCACAGGTAGCAATGCCACATCTCTGGACCTGAGAAGCCTTAATGTCTCAGCGGATATTCGCTTCTCGGAGATCGGCTCTTCAACTTTCCAAGCGAATGCTGAACTAAAAGTAGGTGATGAAGTCAAAGTACTGAATAGTTCTACTGGTTATACCTATAAGATCCTCGCCCTAGCCGACGGAGCAAAAGTTGTCTACAACACCAATGGCGTTGAAGTAGCGCGCTCGGGCTCCACAAATACCATCACGATCAACTCTGGAGATCGCATACTTGGTTTTGACGGGCGACATTATCTGTATCTAGGTAACACAGCTATCAACACGACGATAGACAACCTCAATCCAAAGGGTACCAGTTGGGCGATAGCACCGATATTAGAAACAGGTGCCGTAATGCAAATCACGGCCATCCTAGACAATGCAGTTGCAGGCAAGGATTATATCCTTGCAGCCGATCAACCCTTGGATCTGACAAAAGATATCGCTACGGGCACCAACCATGGAATATACAGAGTAAGCGACACCTGGTTTGATGCCAGTACGGCAGCAAATGTGGACTTAGTCAATAACGAAATTATTCTTACTCCAGCATCCGGAAGTTATCTAGATGCATACGGGCCAGGCCAAGCAGTTCGGTATTATGTCATGCCTGACAAGGCATCTCAACAGGACAGTTATCCGATCGGTGGTCTATCAGGTGATACATTATACTATCTAATAGCTCGTGGAGGCAATCGTTTTGCACTGGCATTGACCCCCGATGATGCCCTTGCAAATCGTGCCATAGATCTTAATGCACTTGGCACCGGAACCCAGCATCTGTTCCACTACGATTTAGGCAAAAATACTACCGTCACAGCCGAACTTCAAGCACTTGGGACTGGTGATTACCTCCCCGTATCAACTGCTGTCGCTCAAGTTGTAGGTCTCACCTTGAGTGGTAATTATGAAATTGGTGATGTTGTCACCATAACACTGCAGAATCAAGGTGACGCAAACTCAACAACAAGTGACCTCACCTACACAGCAACTAGCTCAAATCTCACCGATGTCCGAGATGGGATAATCAACCTAATCAACAATAGTAGCAGTATTGGTACAGGTACAGGGTCTTACCTCCAAGCCACTGCAGGAACACAAACTGGAGTTACTGCAATCAATATCACAGCCAAAACCCCAGGCAGTCCAATCCTGGTGATTTCTGGGACGACCAATGGTCCGGGAATCAACAATACAGACCGGAGTCAATCCATCAACGTGGGGAGTGTGACAGAAAATGTCACGCCACCCAATCAACTCAGCAAAAAGCTTTCTCTAACTGGTGCACCGTCCGGCCTGACTAACTTGAGTACTGTGCAGATTAACTCTGGCTTGCTGCAGACAGCAACCAATGCTCTGATCGGTGCCCAAGGATTTCTCACTGCCTCCAATGCCCTGATCAACAATAACGGTAACACCCTTGACAGCAAGAACAAACTGACATTGCTGCCAGGCGAAGTGCTCTATGTGGAAACAAACGCTAACGGCTCAACAACAGGTTCCTATCGCCGCTATGCAGGATCAGAACCCTTCTCCGGTAATGCAAGCGCCCTTAGAACATCACTGACAAACCCAGGGACTAACTGGTTAGCCGATGCAGGTCCCTTGATGCAATTAATTAGGCCTACAACTAGCACCAGCGATTTTCGACTGCAAAGCACAGTGCTGGGAACGCCTAGCCTTGTCAATGGAAAGCTGTCTGCCAATTCTCTGACCGGCCTTTCATTAGTGTTACAGACTCCAACTCTAGTTTTTGATCCCTCAACATCAGTAGACAATACAAACAATATCCTAACACTTAGCGGACTCGGCGCTACTACCGGGCAAATCATCAGTTATCAAGTTGATCCAACATTCAGACGCGGCGTAGTTCAGTCAGCATTCCTACCAGTAACCGCCGATGGCATGACGAATGGCAGCAATTCCTGGACTGGAATCACGCTGCCAAGCACAGCTGTCAACTTATCTGGGATCTATAAACTTACCTACTTTTCAACCAATCCGCTTTTTGCCAGCACGGGTCAAGCCCCTACAAGTGATCCTCTTGGGGGCCTTCAAGAGGGTCAAGATCTTTACGCAAAAGTTGGAGCCTTTGGAGGAACTATCAATCTGTTCAAAGATCCTGCGGCAACGCAGGTCATCAAACTAAATACAAACGATACCAGTGCCAATACCACTCACTTCTTCAAAGTTGATGTCAATGTCGTGCAGACATCTCAACCAATCGGAGGTCTCACCCCTGGTCAAGAATTACTGCTTGTAGCCTTGGGTGGTGACCGCTATCAGTTAGTCGAAGACAGGGCTGCACTGGAAAATGCCTTGCCTCGCACCCTGTTGGGCCGCCAGATTAGTGAACAAACACAATTAATTAAAGTCATCGGTGATGAGGTGGCTGGAATACAGATCAAATCAGGTATCACGGCGGAAAATAAAGTAGAAGCAGAAACCGGACTCGGTGGAACGCCGTCATGGAGCGATCAAGCCAGCAATGCAGGTGTGAGCACCTTAATGGGGAAAGGATTCGTGAAGGTCATGAAAGATCTCTTCAAACTCAGTGATACCAGTGATACCAGACAGAAAGTAGAACAAGGCAACTCCATTAGTGGAGCTATTGCCCTCAACTTGGGTCAGCACAATGCAAGCGTTGAGCAAGGAATTACAGGAAGCATTATTGTAGGGAGCAACAAGGCTGTCAGTATAAGCTCTAATATAGAAGCCTCATTCAAAAATATTAATAAATCCGAGACTGAACAGGCGTCGGCAATCTCTACAAATGTGGCATTCGGCCTCAACGATTTAAAAAACACTTCAAGCAATAACCTCAAAGGAATAATACAAACTGGTGGATTAGTAAGCATAGAAGCTACTACGGAATATCCTAGTCTCTTCAAAAATTCACTAGGCGATCTTAATGCTCTCAAAAAAACATTGTGGCCTGAATCGGTCGAAACAGGATCCACATGGACGGATGTACTCTCCGATTTAACTGGCATTTTTGTTGGTGAGTCGTTTAACAGTTTTTCACAAGTTCGTATTGCAGGCAAGACAGTTCAGAAAACTGATAACACACAAAACCCTCCAGTAGAAGAGAATAAGCCGTCAAAATCAGATCTTGGTATTGGCATTGGCCTTAATATCAACAAGATAACCACCATTAATATCAATACTATAGATGGAATAATCACTGCTGGCGACCTTGTACTTAACGCGGACAATAAGATTGACTTCATTCATGGTGCGGGCTCAATTCATTTCGATATCAGTGTCGAGACAATTAAAGGAGCATTCGAGGCCACTGGCGGGGGCATAACTGGTACTTGGAGCAAAGCATCAGCCTTTAGAAAAGAAGTTCTATCTACTGGCAATGTCGCCAAGAACGGCCTAGGGGCGTCGATCTCAATTATGACCCCAATTAATACAACGAGAAATTTATTTACCACTAACTCAAATATAAATCTTAATCGAAGTCTTAGTGCCAAAGCAGGTCAAAGTGGTCAAAATGTTGGGGTAGTAGTTGGATCTGGATCCTCTTCTAATCTTGGCTTTAATGGTGGTCTCCTCATAGAGACTGGTGCCATCAACACCACCGAAAATGTTCGTGAAGCCGGTGTCAAACTGAATGCTGGATCGGCAAGTTTCATTGCTTCTGATAAGATAGCGCAATCAGATTTTTCAGGTGCCGTACAATTTAGCAAGGCCGTTGGCATGGGCCTCTCCCTAATTCTCAATGATATTCAGCGCAAGACTAGAAACCGTTTGGATGCTGCCAGTCTGACGCTCAAAGACTCCGCCGGACTTGAAGCATCTGCTACGAATACAGGTGATCTGCTGACAATCGCTGTAGCGGGCGCCATTAGTCAAAGCGCTAGTAAAGACAAAGATCCATCCAATGACGCAACGATCAAGCAATTGATGCCACAAATCAGTACCTTTGGGGTAAGCGGGGCTGGCAGTGTAGCAGTCAATAATTTAAACGGCAATGAATCGAGTTCTATTCTCACAAACACAGGGAGCAGTTCTAGCCCCTTTCAGGCATCAACAATCACTCTCACAGCCCAAGATTCAACCGAGGTCCAAAACTGGGGCGGTGCCGTAGCCTTTGGCTACCGAGGAGCTACAACACCTGCTAGTGGCACACCTCAGGCCAATCGAGGACAAACGAGCCTCGCTGGAAGTGCCAACGTCAACCTCATCAGTCGTGATGTAAATACCGCTCTTAGTAATATTGATCTGGGTAGTCAATCAACCGGCATCAACCTCACCAGTAGCACCGAAGGCGCGAAGGCCATTGCTGGTGCAATCAGCCTTTCTGTGGCTGTATCACCCGGCAAAACCTTGTCGATCCCCGGCTCACTTGCATTAAATCTGAACGGCTCATCCAATCCGTCACCAGCAACCAAAGCAACGATCACTAAAATTCGTGGTACGGCTATTAGCAACTTAAATGCTACAGCCATCGAAGGGGCAGATGCCAGCGCCTACGCAGGCAGCCTCGGCCTCGCCGCCAATCCCATGAAAGCGGGAGCCCCAACTGATTCAACCTCAGTTGCGGCCACCTTTGGATTTTCCGTTGCCATCAATGACCTCAAAGCCGGTACCCAAGCTGAAGTCAGTAACAGCGTAATTACTACAACCGCTTCTGCACCGATCACAATCAAGGCCGCCACCAAAGATGTCAAACTTCGGACCGTCAGCATCTCGGCAGCTGGGTCGAGCTCTGATTCCACCAAATCCGCAGGCTTTGGGAGTTATGCCGTCGCCGGATCCGGGGCTGGTGCAGAAAACATCTATGACAGCCCCATCGTTGCAAAACTGAGTGCCACGACGATCAACGCTCCCTCGCAAGGTGGTGGGCCCGTCGTCACCATTGATGCAAACAGCGATGAGAAGGTGCTGGCCGTAACTGGCGGAGTCGACGTCGCTGTTGCTAGGGCGAACAAGCAGATAGCCCCGGTTGCCCTGTCCGTTGGTGTTTCCGCCTCTCACAACACCCTCAGCGGCGGTATTTCCGCGCTGGTCAGTGGCGACAGCTCGATCACAAGCCAATCTCTGTCAATCACCGCCACCGATGCCAGTTCCATCGGTGCTTATGCGATTGCCGGTGCAATCGGCACCGCCTCAGGCGCCCTCAGCTCCGCCTTCAGTGGGGCCCTGGTGGGTGCGGGAACTGGCAACAAAATCACGCGCAGCGTCAATGCACGCATAGGCGATCTCAATGCCGCCAGCATCGGCAACGGCGTGATCAACGTCACCGACGCCACGATCAGTGCCCGCCGCAGCGATCAATCCCGAATCGTGGCTGATGCCGCAGGGGCAGCCATTGCCTTCGCCAAGAGCGCTAGTGGTGGCACCACCAGCACTTCAGCAATGAGTGTGGGCATTGCCGGTGCCGTCAGCTTGAACACAATCAGCGGTGGGGTCACGGCAGGCATCTACAACATTAATGATTTCACCGCCACAGGCAACACGACTATTGAAGCCCTTGCTTTGCGTGGCACTGGAGGCAGCAATATCGATAGCTTTTCCGGCGGCTTTGCGGTTTCTTTAAACCAGTCCACCGGCAGCAGCAACAGCGCCGATGGCCTTGGCTTCGGGCTGGTAATCGCTAGGAATTCAATTAACGATCCACTCACGGCCAAGATCAAAAACGTACAAGGAGGTATAGATGGCACTGTAACGGTTGGAACACTGGCGATTCGCGCTAATAACGATCGTAAGATCAATGCCAATGCAGCGGGCGGAGCCCTCACAATTTCAAATAGCAGTAATACCAGTGTTGCATTCGCGATTGGTGCCGTTGATGGCAAAAATGAGATTAATGGCGATATTGCCGCTGGGGTGGAACTCGGCAACAATCTGCTCGTCACCACAGGCAACGGCATCATCCTCGATGGAATGGCCACCAGCCTCGACATCCTCGCCTCCGACACCACAAAGATTGAGGCGATCAGCGTCGCAGCTGCGATCTCCATGGCCCAAGGCACCACTAGCCTGAGCCTCAGCGGTGGTGGTGCCGGTGCGACGAACATCATCAGTTCCAACGCCCAAGCACTCGCCAGCGCGGCAAGTCTGAATGGCACCGGAACAGGCCGCCATCGAATCCGCGCCACCACAACGAAGGGAACTACGACCAACAGCGGTGATAGTCGCGAGATCAAGGCCACAATCGTCTCTGCTGCCCTTGCCTTTGCCGGCTCCGCCACCGGCGGGGCAACGTCCCCCAGCGTTGGAGGAGCCGCCATCGGTGTCAGCACAGCAAACAATCAAATCACGTGGGACAGCACCAATAAACGTTCCACTGGTGGAGGTGTCACGGCAAAGCTCAATGTGAACTCCACCAACATCACAGGTGGTCTCGAGATTATCTCAATCAATGCAGATGTCATTAATGCTGACGTAGCCTCCGTCGCCGTAGGTTTCGCTTACGCAACCAGCGGCACAGCCATTTCCGCCGCCGGTACCGGTGCCGATGCCAACAACAGCATCGGAACCAACTCCGCCGCCCAGATCATCGGCCTCAGCACACAAGCCAAAGAACTGAAGGCTGCTTCCCTGAACCTTCAAACTCTCGATATCGGCTCCATCAACGCCGGAGTCGGCGCCGGCAGCATTGCCATCTCCTACGCGGGTAGCGGCAATTTCGCCGTTGCTCCAGCCATCGGGGCCGCAACCGCCACCAATACCCTCAGCGGCAACAGTGCCTCGTCGATTGCAGGCTTCTCTGGCATCACCACCACAGGAGATATCACCCTGCGCACAAGCCGTGAGCTGTTTGACACCAACAACGCCAGCCTGGCTAAGCGCAACATTACAAGCACAGCTGCCGCGGCTGCCATCTCCGTTGCCCTTGGCTCCACCTTGCCAGTTGGAGTCTCTGGTGGCGGGGCCTCTGCTTACAACATCATCAACGGAGACACCAACGCCTCCATCGCCTCTCCATCCATCATCAGTGGCGGAACCCTGAGCGTGAAGGCCAACGCCACCGGGTCGATCACCGCCAACATCATTGCCATCTCAGCCGCTGTTGCACGCACGAACTTTGGCAATGCAGGCGCTGCCAGCGTTGGAGTCAGCATCGCCCGTAACTTCATCGGTGCTAGCCAGGGAAATCCGGCAGTCTCGGGCGGCAGCCCCTCCATCGCCAATAACGGCGATGGAAACCGTATCAAGGCGGTGATCTCCGGTCCAGCCGGTAATGGTCTCAACAATCTCAGCGTCACCGGTGCCATCGCCGCAGAGGCCTCCCATACCGCCACCATCAACGCCTCGGTGGTTGCAGTCTCCGCCGCCGTGGCTGCCACCAGCTCTGGTGGAGGTTATGCCTTCAGTGGCGCCGGCAGTGAAGGCACCAATGTCATCGCCACCAGCACCACCGCCAGCGTCAGTGGCAATTCAACCAAAGGGAGCAACGCCAGCCTCGGAGGCACCAACCTCACCATTCGCGCCACGGATAGCGCCAGCATCGACGCCACCGCCGTTGGCGCATCCCTCGCCGTCAGCATCGGCACCACGTCCCCAACCGTCGCCCCTTCTATCGGTGTGTCGCTCGCCAGCAACACCATCAGCCGCAATACCAAAGCCGAACTCTCTGATTTCGCCACCGCCCAGCCCACCGGCAACGTTGAGGTGACATCAACGAACAATGGCACCATCCGCTCTAAGTCCATCGCGGCCGCCATCTCTGCCGCCGTCGGCGGAGGCTTCACACTGGGTCTTTCCGGTGGGGGCGCCAACAGCTTCAACACGATTACTGGAAATAACCAGGCGCTGGTCACCAACGCGAATCTGGGTGCCACTTTCAACACCTGGAACGGCACCATCAACGTCACGGCCTCCGACACTTCAACCATCAACGCGCAGGTCGATACGATCGCCGCCGCCATTGCTTTCGGGACCAACACCGTGAGCAATAGCGCCGCCGCTGCGATCGGTGTGTCCTTGGCCCGCAACTTCATCGGTGAAACCCAGGGCAACAGTGGCCTCACTGGTGGGTCGCCCCAAAGCTTCACCAACCAGCTTGGCGGCAGCGGCAATCTGGTTAGATCTGCCATCACGGATTCCAACCTCTACGCCAAGGGCGCGATCTCCGTCACTGCCAGCAACGCAATCACGATCAACAGCTACGTCGATAGCTTCGCGGCGGCACTCTCAGTCAGTTCAGCCGGAGGCAGTGCCGCCCTTGTGGGGGCTGGCTCCGAGGCAACCAACCGTTCCCTGGTAACGATTCAGGCCTTCCTCGGCGCGACTAGCGGCAAAACGATCAGCGTCGATACCGGCACCCTCAACGTCAGCAGCAGCGACACCACCTCTGCAGATACCACCTCCTGGGGGGCCGCTGTGGCGGTCAGCTTCGGCGGTGCGGGCGCCGTCAGTGGAGCCATCGGCGTCTCCCTTGCCCGCAACACCCTCAACAACAGCACGGCCACCAGCTTCCAGAACATCGCCGCCGGCTCCAAGGCTGCTGGCCTTACACTCACAGCCTCCAAGGCCAAGGCGGCCAACCGCAGTGCCTCGATCACCGCCAAATCTGCGGCGGTGGCTGTCGCCATAGGGATTGGCGGTGGCAGTGCCTCCCTTTCCGGAGGTGGTGCCGATGCGATCAACACCTTGCTCGGTGATGTCACAACCAACATCAACGCCGCCAACCTAACGGTGGCCGGTGCCATTGCCCTTGGCAGCAGCAATAGCCAGAGCGTCGATGCGGGTGTGGGCGCAGGGGTCGGAGCTGGTTCGTTCTCAGGAACGGGGGGTGCGTTGGCCGTTGGTGCAGTCAAGGTGCAGAACCTACTTGGAATCACTACAGCCAACCCCAGCAACACGTCCCGCGCCAAGGTTCAAACCACAATTGTCGATTCCAGCCTGATTACCAACGGCGGCTTCGGCAATATCAATCCAAATATTCGCGTCAGCAGCAGCTCAACGGCAAGCTATAGCGCCCTGGCCGTACCGGTGAGCGTGGCCGGCTCAGGTGGTCAGGTCAGCGGTGCCTTCTCCGGTGCCTTCAACGACTCCCGCATTGCCTACGACGTTCAAACAACCGTTAGCCGTTCCAATCTAATATCCGCCGGCAATCTGGAAATCACCGCTACTACAGACAATGAAATCAGCCGCGTTAACACTGATGCTGGCACTTTAGCAGCTGCGATCAGCATGAGTGGTACCGGCATAGCAGTTGGGGCGTCTGAAAATAAAAATCGCATCGACAATATCGATCAAGTCAATATTAAAGATGGAGACAGTAATGTAGGTGGAACACGCTATACCATCCAGTCCAAGGGTGACCTGACGATCAATGCCAATGACATTCGCAGCACTGTTAAACAATCGAATGCCACGACAACAGCGGTAGCCGTAGGCCTCGTTGCGTTATCCGGTGGCGGAGCGGGAGTGTACAACACAGTAGCTAATACGATTGCTACCAAGATTACTGGTGCCATTGACATCAACGCTGGCGTCATCGGTGATGGTTTTATCGAGTCAGGCACAGTTCAGCCCCCCGATACTTTGATTGCTCAGGTCGATGAAATCACCCTCGGTGGCCATTATAACTATGGCGATGTCATCAAAATCAGTCTGAGCGCTGGCTCCAACAGTGACAATATTTTCTATACCATTACAGACCTTACCCCTGCCGCCATACTCTCAGGCCTGATCTCAGCCATCAACACCCAAGTGAGCAGCCGTTATACAGCTGCTTCAGTGACCGCAAATCCTAATAGTCTGACGATTACCGCGAAAGCCACCAATCAGTCTTTCCTCACTAATACGGCCCTTGGCGGATATGAGTTCATTCCATCGGCAACGACTAGGTCAGCTAGTACCTCTGTTGCCCAGGTCAATGCAATCACCCTTGGCGGTCCGTACAACGAAGGCGATGTCATCAACATCAAACTCAGCTCGGGCTCGGCCATCGATAATGTGTCCTTTACCGTTACCAATATCACACCTGCAGCGATTCTTTCGGGCCTGGTCTCCGCGATTAACACCCAAGCGAGCAGCCGATATACCGCAGCAACAGTTATTACAGATCCCAATACGCTCACAATTACAGCCAAAACCGCCAATCAGCCTTTCCTAAGTCAGACCAGCACCACCTCATTGGCTTTTAGGGCTGCTTCGTTAACGATCGGTGCCGACTCACAGGCCAGCAGGCTCAATTCCGAAATCATCAACACCACTGTGGCGGCAGGCTTGGGCGCTGCGGTGGGCGTGGGTGTCGTCGAAAACCGGATTGGCAATTCCGTTCTCACTCTCACCCAGAGTTCGGCCAAGACTGGAGGCACCAATGATCCCAGCTTTGCCGCCTCAAACAACGTACGCATCACAAGTTCCAGTGCCGACAGCATTGAGAAGGCCAAAGCCATATGTGTGTCTACCTCCCTCATATTCGCAACAGCTGTCAACAGTGCCAAAGCTATAGATACGAGCAGCAGTCGCTCCCAGGTTCAGGCCGGCTCGTTCTACACCCCATTGGGTACCACATTCATCCAGTCCAATTCCGTTAATAACCTCAATAGTGCCAGTTATGGCGGGGCAGGGGGGTTTGTAGGTGTCGGCCTGATGTTTGCCGAATCCAATCTGGGCACCACTGCGGCAGACGCCGAGGTGCAGTCCCTGGTTGGATCGGGAGCAAGCATCATTGCCAAGAATGTGGAAATTACATCCCTTTCCCGCGATAGCGTCTATGCCGACAGCATCAGTGCCGCTGGGGGGTTCATCGGTGCAGGTGCCGGGGCCCAATCCAAAACCTCGACAAACCAAACGGTTCAGACGACAATCGGTACCAATGCGTTGATCAACGCCAGCGGCAGCATCAAACTTTCTAGTCTCCTTGATCAAACCGACGAGGATGGTAATTCTGGTGGCATCGATAGCCACGGCGAGGGCATTGCCGTATCCTTAGGCATCACAGGTGGCGGCGCGGCTCTCACCAATGACATTTACAGCAAAGCCAAGCTTGACATTGGCAGTAACAGCCAACTTATCGCCAACTCAATTGATCTGGGCGTTGGTAATAGCCTTGAGAAAACAAAGTACAGCCAACCCACCGGCAATGGAACTTCTCCGAACGCCAACGTCAAAGTGGTAGTGGTTGGCCCCGTCGGTGGTGCCGGAAGCAGTTCCACCACCAACATCGGCGACAATGACGGGTCATTTGGTTCAGCAATCAACATTGACTCCGGCGCCACGATTCGTGCCAGTGGCACCAAGGTCTCTCCAGGTACCCTGCACATCCACGCCAACAGTGATGTCTACGCCACCGATGACGGCGTGTTGGATGCAGTATCGGCCGGATCCGTGGTATCGGGGAACTCCGTTGTGGCAAATAAGGCCAAGGCCAGCGTCAGTGCGACCAGCGGAGCCAAAATCATCAACGACACCGGAGACGTCATCATCACCGCTAAGAGTGATGGCATGGTCAGCAGCTCTAACTCTGTGCTGTCTGGTGCCTTTGGCTTTGGCAATTCCTATGCCAGTGCCATCAATACACCCACCAATTCCATCAGCCTCGATGGGGCCACCGTCAAGGGCCAAACCATCAAACTTTGGAGCGGTTTGAATGGTAGTGGCGTACCAAATATCCTAAGCAGCTTTGCTGATAGCCAGATGAATGCTGGTATCATTGGTATTCCCATTCCCGTCGCCACGGCCACCTCCAGCGATACCAACATAATCTCAGTAACTAACAACGCCCAGATCCTGGCCCGCGGCAACGTGCAGATGAAGTCCCAATCCAAGGATTGGAGTACAAATCCCACCCAACGCAGCTTTAGTGAAGCCACTGCCTATATCCTGGCTGGTGCTCCGATCCCTGGCACAAAGAATAGGACCGATTCAACCACTAACACGGTCACGATTGACGGCACTTCAAAGGTCGTAGCCGGTTCACAACACCAGTTGAAACTGTTCAGCCTGCCCTACGCCATCGATCTTGCAACGCAAAATAGCTATCTCAACCTCACTGTCCCGCTCAGGACACCCCTGATCAAGGACACCAAGCTCACATCGGACCAGCTCACCTCCTTTGGGCTTGATGGTTCGATGGACTACAGCTTCCGGGTGCTGGCATCCCCGAGCGGCTCTCTTGTGGATTTCAACAACTTTATTGGCATCGTGGTGGCCGACCAGCTTTGGTCTGATCCGAGCCAAAGACCGTTCCTCGATATCGTCGACCTCGGCAGTGATCTGGCCGCAGAAGACACACGGCTCTCCGAGCTGATCGCTACCAACGACACTTCCCCGAGCGACCGAGCTCTCTACATCTCCCAAAAAGAAGACGTCCGCCGTCAAGCCGATCAGTTGGGCCTGTTGGATCCGGTGACTGGCAGCATCCAGGGCAGCCTTGACGGTCTCGCGCTGCGGCTGCCAGATCTTTACGCGGCACCAGGATCAATCTTCCTGGATGCCATTGGTGGCAGCATCAATGTCAACAACCAAACGCTGACGTCCACACCAAACACAATCCCATCCCAACTCAAGGCCTATAACGATGCATCCATAACCGTATCCAATACAGCCCCTGTTATATTGTTTGGCGATGACATGGTGATTGATGACTCCAAGGTTGTTGATATTGTTAATGGTACCTATACAGTCTTTAACCCTGGCGCTCTCTATATCAATCACCAAGGTGGCGCATCGGGCGCCGGCGCCAGCATCACTAGCACGATCAGTGTTACCCAAGACGTGAGAAGCGGTGTACCTCTGCCCAACAATTTCCCACCGAATACCCCCCCACCTGACCTCTATCTCACGGGTTCCGTAATAAACGAAACCGGGGACATTAGCATCCGCAATAACACCGCCAGCGTGATCGTCTCAGGCGAGCTACGGGGCCAAACATTAAACATAACATCTGCAGGCAACTTTTCCTTAAACAGCGATACCTGGTTCCACACAGGTGCCGACCCACAACAATATGTCAATTACGACACTTATCGCTCCCAAGCCTTCAATGCAGGAAACAATACAAATGGTACATACAAAGGCCCATCCAGTGTTAATGAGAGTGTGGCAATTCTTGATAGAGCAGCCAACCTTCAAGCCGGCACTATTTTCTCCCGTGGGGATATATCCATCTCGGCGCTCTACCTCAACATTAATGGCCTGATTCAAAGCGGCACCCCATCGCTCAGCATGACGGTGGCTGCGAGCTTCAACCCGACCATCTCCACGTCCCTGATCGACAGCAATGGCAACCCCATCACTGGCATCAGTTATGCCACTGTCAATGGCAAAGCGGTGCCACTGGCCGGCTACGTGGATGTAGCCAACCGCACCATCAATCTCTACGACATCAGGAGCAGGGGTGGCAACATCACCCTCACCGGCCAGATTTTGAGCACCGGTGCAGGCAAGGTTCTGGCCTTCAATGGCCAGCCATCGCTTAACCTCATCAATAACAGCACGTGGAAGCTTGCCACAGGCTCAATTGACTTAAAACCGATTAACGGCACGATCACCATAGTAAACACACCCAGAATATCCCTTGTGCCTACGGGTGCCTCTGCGATTGATATCAACGCCAATAGCATTACATTTACGAATGCCCATAACTTGGCCAGCGGTGATCAAATCATCTACCAATACAGCAATACCGTAAATGTTTCAGGCTCTGATGCTACCTCACCGATTGGAGGCCTTGCTAAAAATGCAATCTATTATGTTGATGTTGTTAACAGTAACACCATAAAGCTTAAGGCCGCATCCAATTCGAGCACAAACATTGACATCACCTCTTGGGATTCAACCCGGTTAGCGTCCTTCACCTTGGCCACCGTAAAGAAAACAAAGTATGAATACTTAAACAATCAGATTACAAAGTATGACTCTTCGCTGATAGGCAGCGCCACCAACTATACTCCAGCCACTTCTAGTACGATTACACCCACTTCTGACAATGGAAACGGTGGCACGGGTGGCACAGTTCTTAGTACGATTTACAATCCCACCAGCGGCCTGACCTACAACTGGACCGAGGGACAAGCCCAAACCCTTACTACGGTTAAAAATTGGACCAGGAAAACATTCAACTTCTTCTATGATATACCAATTAGTGACAGTCAAAGTCCCGACGCGATAAACCTGCAGTCAACTGATCCGAGGCCCCTGCCACAAGGCCAAGCCCTCCAGTCATCCGCACCTAGCAGCTTTAGCGCTAATCCTGCTAATGCCTATGAGCTTGATTACAAGCAAGTTACCCAAGAACCCGGTTCAATTATCACCAAGCGAACATGGACCACTGGTGGTGGATTCTTGCGTAAAAAGACTTATCACGTACAAATAACCGAAATTAAAGGAGTCAAGGACTACTACACCCATTTTCTCAAGGCTGATAACCCAATCACGGTTGGTTTCATTACTCCCTCCCCAGGGGCGACGGGTTCGGCCGCTGCCGGTGCTCTCACCATCAGCAGCAGTGGCGACGTATCGATGCTGAACGGTGTTGCAAACGTTTCATCCGTAAACGTCAGCACCACCAATGCCAAGGACATCGTGATGCGTGGGCTGATGGTGAAGGATTCGACCGTGCCCATTAGCCTTAGTGCCGACGGCAATGTGGATCTGCAGGTGGGGGGCAGCACCTCCACGAGCGATGCCATCAACGTAATCGCCAGTGCAGGGGGCAATCTCAGCATCCAAACCATCAGCAATGGTGGAGCCGTGGCCTCGCTTAAGCCGCTGGCAAATTCCACAACGGGTATAGCCCTCAGCGCCGGCAAAACCCTCACCCTGCTGCTCGGCGGTGGACTCGATATCAGCGGTCAGGCCAGCACTGGCAGCACGGCATCGGCCGAATTCTTCAAGGCCGACCGCATGGAAATTCAGGTCGGAAGTGGCAATGTTGGCAGCCTTGCCAATCCCCTGCGACTCAACACCAGTACTACTACCCCCACGAACACCACGAGCGGCCTGGCAGTCAAGCTGTCGGCCGCCGGCAGTAGTGCATCGCTTAAGGAAACGAGCGGCGACCTGCGTCTGATTCTGCCCAATGCCTTTACGGCCAATTCAGCCCTTACCATCCCGGGCGATCTCAACCTGACGGTGACTAGCGGTGATTTGCTTAACGCCACCGGCGCCCCGGTCAACCCGGTCAACAGCACCGTGCTCCATGAGCAGGATGACACCTTCAATATCACCGGTCCTGATGCCACCACAGCCGCAACCGCTGAAATAGCCGCTCAGGATAGTGCTAATTACAGGGAATACTGGACCACCTACCGCGGCTGGAGCCAGCAGCCGTTTGCCAATGGCAACGCCCTCGTATTTAATGGCACTAACTTTGTGAATGTGGGCAATGCGAATCAATACAAGATTACCACTGGAACGATTGAAGCCTGGTTCAAAACTTCTAATGCAGGCAGTGGTAACCGGGCGATCGTCACCAAGGCAAATGCCTATGGCATTTATCTGAACGACAACAAGCTTTGGGTTTATGATTGGAGGACAGGCTCTGCCACGACAACTTCAGTTGCACTCAACGATAACCGCTGGCACCACGTTGCCTTTAGTTTCCAATCCGGGGTCGCCAATGGATCCACACTCTATGTAGATGGCAAAGCTGTCAATGTCAATGGCACAACATCTAGTGCGTTCACCTACACAGTTAACAATGAAACTACTAATAATCTAAAAATTGGTGGTGAATTTACCTCTTCCGTATTTAATGGTTCTATCGATGAAGTCCGAATCTGGAACACTGTGCGAAGCGCGTCGGAAATTGCAACCTTCGGCAAATACCCAGTTACTCGATATGCAAACAACCTTGCCGGCTATTATCCACTCGACGAAGACAACGGCTCACTGATCGATTACAGCGGCAATGGCAATACCGTCAGCGTTGATTCTTCGGTCAGCCGCACTGGTGCGCTAACTTCGGCATGGACTGCCCCAGTTACCGACAAACACCCAGAAACTACGTTTGTATTTACTGCGGATGAAATAAGTTATCTTAAGACAAGTAAAGGCTTTAGCGATGCAGCAGTCACCGCCTATCAAGCCCAGCTCAATGCAATCCACCAGCAATATCGTAGTAGTACTTATAACTCAAGCTTTGTCTATAGTCGTCCTGTCGCTGATCAACAGTTCGCCCTTAATCAGCGTGTTGTAGGCACCAGGGCCTATTACTACCCTCTGTCTTCTGATCTCTATTGCTTGCTCTTCCCCATGCAGGCTCGACAGAAGGGCCTGAGCACTAGTGGCACTATCAGCAGCGACAGTAACAATGGCGCCATCAGCGCTACAAACATCAATCTGACGGTTGCCAGCGGCGCCATTGGCCGCACCTCCGATCTGATTCAAATCGACATCCCCAACGGCGACTATGAGCAGCTTTCCACCGCTAATGCCCAGCTCCTCAGCTCCGCATCTACTGCGGATATAGCCGGCCAAAGCTATAAGGTTTATGAATATATCGGCAATAATTCCCTTAACACCACTAGCGCTACCGAGAGTCTCCCTTTAACCGATACCAGCAAATTCAGGATCTACACGCCTAGCTTTATTGCCGGAAGTGGCAACCTCTACAAATACGTCGGCAACACTGCCCTCACGAATTTCAACCTCTCAACCGTTGATTATGGTGATGTCAGTCGTTGGCAGCTTGTCAGCACTGGCACCGCTAAATACGACACCACCGTCACCTCGGTCTCCCTGACCGTTGGTGATCCGAGTCTGGTGATGGATACCAGGGCCTCTCTGGTCAACGGCAATGTGGTGCTTGTACGCACTCCGGCTTTCTACGGCTACTACCGGTATAACGGAACCAATGCCACCCGTGAGCTCCTCCAGGAGGACTACGGCAATACCAGCCGCTGGAGCGCCCTCACCATGGGCTCCCAGAACGCCACCCAGACCACGGACAACCATCCCATCGTCCTCACCCAGGGAACCCTGCTCACCGATCCTTTCGCGCTCACGGGTGTCACCCTGCGGCTGAATACAGCGGTCAGCGTTGCGGCTAGCGGTTCGGTCTCGGCCACGGCAGGTAGCGGTGTTCGCCTCTCCTCCACCGGCACACTCGCGCTCACGGTCAAGTCAGTGTCCGGTTCCGGTTTGGTTAACCTCACGGCAGACTCCCTGGTCCAGGACGCTAGCGGCAGCGGCGTGTCCAACAACCGCGGCCCCATTGAACTGCGCAGCAAAAACGGCAGCATCGGCAGCTTGACCAGCCGCTTCAAGGTCACCACCGACGACGTGGCCAGCCTCTATGCCAGCGCGGAAGGAGGTTCGGCTTACTTCTCCAACGCCGGCACCGGCGACCTTGCCCTCGGTTCCCTTTTCACCGCTGGCACCTTGGACATCAGCAGCACCGGTGCCCTTCGCGATGCCGGCCGCAATGCCAGCCGGATCGCCCAGGCCACTGTCAACCTCCAGGCCCCCACCCTCAACCTGGCGGCTGCCAGCTTCGGCACGGCGGTTTCGCCCCTGCTGATCGGCGGCGGCAGCAGCAGCCAGCAGACCACCCTCACAGCCACCAGCAACGCCGGTGCCGATGGCCTGATGGCCTTTGCGGCCAAGGGCAGCACCCCAGTGCTGATCGGTTCGCTCAGCATCAATACCAGTGCGACCTCCAGCATCCCGGCGGGCACCATTTTGCTCACTGGTGATACTTTCAACTCCGTCCCGGGCACCACACCCGTAATCCGCGCTGGCACCCTGGTGCTCGATGGCATCGCTGGCATCGGCACCAGTACCGCCGAGCCGCTGCGCACCGCGATCAGCACTCTGACGGGCTCGGTGGGAGCCAATGGCGTTTACCTCATCAACGATAGGGAACTCTCAATTGATCGATATACCGATCGTACCGGTACCCGCATCTATGAGGGCCTGACAACCACCGGCAACTCAAGCCTCACAACAAGCAGCGGTGTCCTCAGGGTTGTCAAGGAGATGACTTACGCCGCAAACCTGAGCCTCAATGCCAAAAGAGATCTTTTGATCGCCGCCACAGGTTCGATCACTACAGGTTCGATCACTACACCTAGTACCGGCAGCCTGTCCCTCAATGCCAACACCAGATACGGCAAGATCGAGGCTGCCAGTGGCTCCCAGCTCAACCTCAACAGCACCGGCACCGCCACCCTCACCGCCAGCACCTTGGTGCTCCAGGGGGTGATCAATACGTCCGGAAGCCTTTCCTTGGTCCCTTCCGCGACGCCAATCATCCTCACCGCGGCGGCTTCTAACTTCAACACCACAACCGGCGTCTTCACGATTAACAACCATGGGCTAAGCACAAATGACGCTGTTGTGTTCTCAAGAGAACAATCCCTGGCCCTCTCAACCCTGAGCGATAATCTCACTTACTACGTCATCAAAACGGGAGACAATACCTTCAAGTTGGCGGATAGCGCTTATAATGCCAACGCCGGAACCGCCCTTAGCATCACGAACACGATCACGACGGGAAATATTGCCACCTTCAGTGCCGGCAAACTCAAGCTTGCTAGTTACCTCACCCCAGCCCAAATCAGCTCACTGACCGACACCAATGTTGCCGCCAGTGTTCCACCAGCCAACCTCGACGGCATCGACACAACCACCAACACCGAACTCACCACCAACGTGATTCTGGGTGGCACGATCACCAGCCGCAACAGCAGCGGCATCACCCTCTCCAACAGCCGCAGCCTTGCCCTGCTTGGTGATATCAACACCACCGCCGGTGCCCTCAGCCTCACCACCGCCAGCAGTGATGGGCTGCTGGTGCTGGGTAACCTCACGGCCCTTTCCAACCTCTCGCTCTATGCCACGGCCGGCACGGTGCGCACCACGGTGCAATCCACGCTTAAAACCACCGCCAGCTCTGGTGGCTCCACCACCGTCAGCGGCAGCACGGGTGCTTCCCTCTACGGCTCGATCCTGGCCGGGGCCCAGGCCACCAGCTCCGGTCCCTCCTGGCTGGCTGCCACCGCCACCCCCGCCAACCTCACCATCACCAGCTCCGGCGCCGTTACTCTCGCTGGTGCCAACGCCGTGGCTGGCACCACCACCATCACCGCCCCAACAGTCACCATCACGGCAGCCGGTGGTGTGATCAGCCGCGGCGACCTTTCGATCACGGCCAACGGCACCGCCACCGGCCAAGGTCTCTTCTCATCGGGCCTGCTGGTGGCCGGAGGCACGGTCAATACGGCGTTGACGGCCCTAACCCCCAGCACCACGCCATCCGGCTCAGGCCAGGTGGAAAGCGGAAGCTCCAGCAGCACCAGCGTGCGGGGCTCAACGTTGCAGGCGGCCAATATCGTTCTGGATGCTGCGTCCAGGAACACCCTCAGTCTCACGGTGATCCGCGACGCTGCCGATGCTCTGGTGCTTGGCGGCAGCACCAGCCTTGCTAACAGCATCCAAGCCGATCTAGTGGTGGCGGGTGCCTGGATGGCGGCCCCCACTATTTCCATAACTGCCCCCCAATCGCCGCGGATCCTGCACGACCTGATCGCCCGCGACAATCTCAACATCACGGCCAACAGCACGACAAGTACCAATAACAAGATTCGCCTCTCGCCCCTGGCCCAGATCCTGCAGGGCAGCAGCGATGGCAGTGGAACAAGCAGCTCCGTTGATCTCAGCGCCTCTACAATCATCCTTCCTGGCGATACCGCCGGGTTGGCGATTGAAGCGCTTAACTCCGCTCCCCAGGCTTTCCTCAATGGAAGCCTAAGTTCCACCACACTCAATCTTGCAGTCACCCGCCCGGCGAGTGGCGTTGGCACGGGAGTCGAAACGATCAGTTTCACCGCCACGATTGCCGCCCAGAATTTCACCGGTTCCACAGCACTCTCGGACCTGATCGCGGCCATCAATACCACCATCAGAACTGCAGCGAGGGCCGCCGGGTTGCTGGCCACCAATGGCGAAATCCCGGTGCTCGATTTGCGCGGCGCCAACGTGCGGTTCACCTTGAAGCCACCCACCACGGGCACGCGCCTCAACCCTTCCCTGGCCCTTTCGCTCAACAGCGCAACATCCACGGGCCTTGTCCAGCTCGGCGGCTTCAGCTCCTCCACGACCCTGAAGGCGGTCACCCCTGCCACCTTCTTGAGCCGTGCCAGGGACACCACCTTGAACTTCGGCAAAACAACCCAAAGGTTCTCAAACCTGCAATGGGATGGCGGTATGCGCAGCACCCATAGCGATGCCAATAGCAGTGTCAACTGGAACCTGCTGCCCGCCATCTCCAGCAGCACCATGAACCTCAACGCCCCGGTTGATGTGCCGGTCGTTACCCTCAGCTCCGATGGCGGGAGTGGGGTGGTTCCCACCATGCAGGCCAACTTCAACCTGTTGGGCCGCACCAAGAGCCTCCAAATCACTCAGGCGGGCAATCTCACCCTCAACTCCTTAGCTGACATTTCTGGAGCCCCCAACCTCACCAATCTCTCCTACCTCTCGACCGCCGGCACCATCACCCTGAGTGGCAGCAGCGACAACACCGCTATCCCTACCTATTCGAGCACCGGCGCCCTCAATATCGAGGCCAGCGGCGGAATCACGATTGGCCAGAACACCAATCAACTTGTGCTCAGGGTTCCATCGCTCACCCTCAGAACCGCCGGGGCCGTCACCATCGGCTCCGGCGCCGATCTCACCACCACCGGGGCCAGCGGCAGCGGCAGCTTCAACATCAGCGGGGGCAGCGTGTCGATCGCCGGCGGGTTGACGACCACCAACATCAACAGCACCACCATTGCCGCCACTGCAGGCTCTTTGACCCTGGCCAGCAGTGCACGCCTGACGGGACTCAAGGGAAGCCAGACCTATTCGGCTGCTGGTAGCGGGTCGGATATCATCCAGGCCACGCCCCTCGGCAACCCAAGCCTCACAGCCGACATCAGCCTCAGCGCCGGCCACTCGATCGACTCCAGCGCATCAATCACCACAACCGGGGCGGTGACCACGTTGGCTGGCGTTGCCAGTAGCAATGCGCTCGCATTTGATGGAACAACCGTTAACGGCTCGGACGGACGACTCGATCTAGGGAACCCAACCCAATATCAACTCAGTACGGGAACGATCGAAGCCTGGGTTAAGACCAGCGATACAAGGGGTTGCATTATCAGTAAACCCAATGCCTTCGAGTTGTATGTCTGGGACGGGAAGCTCCAGGTTTATGAATACACTCCAGGCAGAGGTTGGATTGATAGCGGTGTCGTGATCAACGACAATTTGTGGCACCACGTTGCCTTCAGCTTCCGATCTGGCGTATCCAACGGATCCACGATGTACGTCGATGGTGTGGCAAGATCTACTTTCACATACACTGTTAATAACGCCACATCATCCAACGTATACGTCGGCAGACATAACGCCTCCACCGATGCCGCGTTCAATGGCGCCATCGATGAAGTGCGCATCTGGAATGAAGCCCGCACGGCGACTCAGATCAGCACCTATGCCACCACTGTCATCGGAGCGGTCAATACAGACAGCGATCTCAGCAACAATCTGACCACCCTCGTTGGCTATTACCAACTGGATGAAACTGGCAATCAGATAAATGATTTCAGCGGCAAGGGTAATGCCGTCACATTGCCCACAGCCGGCGTAGGCCACAGCGGTTCTGTAATCTCCAATTCCGGCACGATCACGACCGCTAAAGAGATCTATACCACCAGCACCAAAGCCCTTGCATTTGATGGTACGACAGTTGACAATCAGAATGGACGACTCAATCTAGGCAATCAGATTCAATATCAACTCACCACCGGTACAATCGAAGCCTGGGTCAAGACTACCGACACAAGTGGGGCGATCATCACCAAGCCCAATGCCTACGGATTGTATGTCATTGACGGCAAACTTCAGTCCTATGATTGGAACACCGGAAAAGGCTTTACCGATAGTGGGCGCCTGATCAACGATGGCCAGTGGCACCACGTTGCCTTGAGCTTCCAATCGGGCACCGCTAACGGATCAACGATGTATGTCGACGGTCAAGCGGTAAAAACATTCATGCACACTATCTATAATGCTACCTCAAACGTTTTGGTCGTCGGCAGGGAACAGAACTCCACCGGTAGCGCCCTGGCTGGAAGTATCGATGAAGTGCGTATCTGGAATGAAGCCCGCACGGCTACTCAAATCAGTGCTTACGCCACGACTGCCATTGGCACGGTCAATACCGATGCAGTTACTTCCAATAATTTAACTACTCTCGTCGGTTACTACCCACTGGATGAGACTAGCAATCAAGCGAATGATTACAGTGGCAAAGGCAATAATGTCACCCGTCCCACCACCGGCGTCAGCCCGATCCTGGTCGACATGCTCGGCTACCGCATCAACAGCAATGGTGAGTTCGTTAATCTCGCAGGGACGTCACTCTCCGCGACCGAAAAACCCGTCTACGAGGGTGTGCCGGATATGCCCTTCAGTGGCGGCTCCATCCGTGCAGGCAGCTTCACAGCATCAGCCAATGCCGGTAGCTTTGGATCCGCCACCAATGTCGGGTCGATCACCCTGGGCGGCTCCGTCTACCCGGCTGGAACACCAGCCGTTACCGCGATCCCCAGCACGGTGTCCAGCTTCTCGGATGCTGATGACCAGTTCACGATCAGCGGCCATGGACTCAGCACCGGCACGGCCGTGCGCTACTACGGCGCCCAGGAGGGGGCCCTGTTACCCCTGGTGGATGGTGCCCTTTACTACATCATCAACACCGGAACCAATACCTTCAAGCTGGCGGGCACATCCGCCGAAGCCTCGACCGGCACAGCCCTCACCCTCAGCCTGGCTGCTTCTTTAACGTCGGGCGCCCTAGCCACCTTCTCACCGCAAGTGGCACTTGGGAGTTCGGCCGTGAGTCTCAGCGGCGGCACGATTGCTATCAGCGGCAACATCCAGACCGAGTCACTATCGGCCACGGCAACCAAAGGCGACCTCAGCGTGCTGAAGGAAGCCTGGTTGTCCACCGGCTCAGCCAGCTTCTCCACTCCATCAAACAAGACCCTGCTGATCGATCGCACCCTCACCGATCTGCGCCGGGCCATCCTCACCACCACCAGCCTCAGCCTGCCCAGTACGGGCAACTTCACCCTCAAGGGTTTCCTGGACCTCAAGCCCACAACCACTGGCGCCACCCCCACGCTCACCTTCGGGGGCACGGTAACGATCACCGGCGAACTCACCAGCTCCGCCAACCTCAACCTCACCACATCCGCCGCCCTGAATGTGAGCAGGAGAGGCAGCATCGAAGCAGCCGGAGACCTCGCCCTCAATGCCGCCAGTTTCAATCTCGATGCCGATCCCACCAGGCCAGGCTGGGAGCTCACCTCTGTTCCGTATTCATCAGCCCCCGTAACGGTCAATAAGAGTATCGCAACGGGCACTAGTGTTTCCCAGCTCAGTTTTGCCTTCAACGGGGATGTCAAGCTCATTGTTGAACCCGATACCGACACCCTGCGTTACGTGGGCGCCGATGGCAGCCCGATCACCCATGGGCTAACCACTGGCGATACTCTCTATTTGCAAGATGTTGCAGCTGCCAATAACACCAGTGGCCGGGCGGGTCTAATCTATACCAATACCACCGATCCGACCCTTGCCACAGGTTACTCAGTTTTGGTATTAGATTCCAACCGCTTTAAGCTGCAGCGCAATAACAGCGCCGGAGTGCTGACGGATGTTGATCTCACGAATGCGGCAGGTACTGTAACAGATGTCTTAGTGGGCCTCGATAGTGTGTCCACCACAGTGGAAACCAGCACCGCAATCGTTAGCCAGATTGGCACCGAAACAGTACAGGTGGGCAATCAATGGGTGACCTACGACCTGGCCCTGAATCAGGATGCCTTCTACCGGCCGGCAACCGGCGAGATTAGGGAATATTTTGTGCAGGGTGTTGATTTTTCCGTTGCCGATATCCCCTGGGCTTCCTTTAGTGCCGACCAACCAGCCACCAGTGGCAGCCAGGTCAAGAGCTGGGATGGGTACAGCGAAAACCAACGCAAAGCGGTTCTCGATTATCTGGGATACAAGATACTCTATGCAACCAATATCACCAATACTGTCCGCAATGAAAGTCGCAATGGTGTTCAAACTCCCACTGCCATAACCAACCCCTGGAACTCCACCAACAACAACATCTGGTTGCCTACAAGTGGCAATCTCGCCGGCATGGCGATCGAAGGCACCACCGACGCGCTCGCCAAAGTGGTGAGCAATGAAACCTTTGAAGGTACAACGGCAACTGCGACGCAAAATTGGATGTTTGCCACCGGTGCAGCATCATTGGCGAGCGGTGGTACGCCGAGTTCACCTTTTGCCAGCAGCAATGCGTTGGTGTTTAATGGCACGAACAGAGTTGATCTGGGCAATGCTTCACAATTACAACTAACAACAGGCACAATTGAAGCCTGGATCAATACAGCCAATGCTGGCAGCGATTTTCGAGGAATCGTTACCAAAGCTCTAGCCTATGGCCTATTCCTGCGCGACAACAGACTCGTCGCTTTTGACTGGACAACAGGAGAGATCAACACAGGGATTGTTCTTAATGACAATAAGTGGCATCATGTCGCCATGTCCTTTGCCGCAAACGTCACTAATGGTTCTCAAATCTACCTCGATGGAGTAGCCGTTGGCCCGGCTTTTACTTACCATATATCTGCTAACACGTCAGCCGCAACAATAGGCGGATCCAGCAATGTCACTACCCAAGATTTCAACGGCAAGATTGATGAGGTGCGATTCTGGAATACTGTGCGTAGCGCCAGTGACATTGCCAGCTATAGCGCCTATCCCATCCCCAAATATTCCACAAATCTGGTTGGCTATTATCCTCTCGATGAAGCGAGTGGCTCGCTAATCGATTACACCAATTCTGCAAATACAGTCAGCCTACCGACCACTGGCGTGAGCCGCGCTGGTGCAATGAGCGCAAGCGATCCAACTTCAAGCTTCACTTACTTCTCCCAATTCCTCGGCACCTTTGCCAACGGCACCAAGACGAATGGCCAAGACGCCTGGAAAACTTACACCTTGGATGGCAACGGCGGCAATATCAGTTTCGACTTTTATCGTATTGACAGCTGGGATGATGAACTGTTCAAAGTCTATGCCAATGACACCGAGATACTATCCAATAGTTTTGGCTGGACTAGTGCTGTAACTTCACCACTAACCGGAACCACAAATGGCTATAGCTGGACGATTACCCCCAAGAATGATTATGGTCAACATTACGGTTCAACCTCTTTTAACGATCAGACCTTCCATGTCACGATCACGGTTCCCACAGGAGTCACAAACCTCAAACTTGGTTTCGGCAGTAATCTCAATAGCCCCAGCAGCGACGAGGCCTACGGCATCGATGCTCTATCGGTGGTGAATGCACCCCTCACCTATAGCATCACTTCAGCTAGCAGCACCAACCCCAAAGCGCTTGTTCTCAACGGCACGAATGGTTATGCCGATTTGCCAGATGTGAATATCGGCGGGGATCTAACGATTGAAGCCTGGGTGAAGATGGATCAAGCCGCTAACACGTGGTCGAGATTCGTCGATATCGGCAATGGATCAAATCAAAACGGCATTGTTCTTTGCAATCAGGGTAATACAGGCCAATTAGCATTTTATACGTTCGATGGCAGCAGCAGCAACGGCTCCGGCGTCATCACAAACGAAGCCCTACCAACAGGCCGTTGGGTTCATTTGGCCGCCGTACTGAACACTGACAGAACTGTCAAACTTTATGTCGATGGAGTCCTGAAGAAAACAGGAACGGTCTCCTATCTACCAGCCGACCTAATTCGTACAAATACTTGGGTTGGCAAAAGCGGCATCTCAGGCGATGCCTATTTCAACGGCTCGATCCGCGATCTCAAACTCTGGAATGATGCTCGCACTGATCGGGAAGTACGAAATGATATGTCGTTGGATCCAAGCGGTAGCGATAACGCCTTGGTGGCTTGGTATCCCTTCAAAACTGATAACAATGGAGTCCAAACGGACAATAGTGGAGCGGCTATCACCACCAGCGCGACACTCTCGACCGCAGGCGCCGCAATCAGCACGGTCACGGGTCTAGACAATGAGTGGCTGGGCACCTACGTGGATACAGCCAAGGTCAAATATACCCAGATTGCCTCGGCCTTCACCGCAGCAACCCTAAGCGAATCCGTCTCCAATTCTCTAGATTCGGTGGCAGGGACTAACACCCTTACTGCAACGCTTGCCGACAATGACAACAGTGCTAGTAAATGGCAAGTTTCCTATGACAGAAATGGTAATCGTAGCTATCAGATCAATGGCCTGCGCACTAGCCTCTCAGGCACACCCCAAGCCAGCACGGCTTCAATCAGCCGCACGCCGGATTGGGCCGACAACTCCACCTACAACTCTTTTACCTATCCAAGTTCAGGCTCTACCGTGGCCTTCGGCACCCAAAAAGGCAACGCACCCTTGATTCTTGGTTATACGCCAAGGCCTAATCTAGAGACTTTTGATAGTACTGCCTCTGGCTGGAGCGTTCCTTCAGGATCCGTGCCGATTGCATCCAATAGCTACTACGGATCCTTCATGGGTCCGTTTGCCAGCGGCACGAGGACCAACGACCAAGATGTCTGGAAAACCTATAACTTAAATGGCGATGGCGGACAGATTAGTTTCACCATGCTGCGCTTTGATTCCTGGGAGGCAGAAAAGTTCAAAGTTTACATCAATGAAGTATTACTCTTTGAGCAACCTTTAAGCCTCGGGATCCATTCGGGGTGGGGAGCATGGTCGCCTACCAGCTTGATAGACGGTTACACCATATCGATATCCCCCCGCAATGACTTTGGCTATCACAATTCTGTAAACTGGCAAGACGATAGTTTCGATGTCATTATTTCTGTTCCCGTAGGTATTACAGCTCTGAAGCTTGGCTTTAGCAGTAACCTCAATAGCCCCAGTAACGACGAGTCCTATGGCATCGATAATGTCGCAGTCATCAACGCCAGTCAAAATCCAATTCTCTATGCGCCGGCTAGCACCAGCCCTAATCTGGATTACATCAACAATACTGCGTCTTTGGCCAATCGCACGCTGGCCAACAATTCTAATGGAACTATAAGTACTGTTGGTACAATACCAACTACAGCCAACGCATACTTAGCCTCTAGTGGGGCTACAAGCAATACCGATGCTTACACGAAATCAGAAGGCCTTACCGTTTCGACCACGGATAGTACAGGCCAAAGTCAAAGTTTTAAAGGCTATTCACGCCTAGCCAGGCTGACCAACCCGGATGAAATTGCAGCTGCCTACGCCAAAGCCTCAGCCAGAAGTGGCCAAAACCAAATCAGCTATGCGGTGGATGGATACCAGCCTTCCGACAACCCGAACTGGCGTTACACCGATGGCCAATGGATTAACGATTACTGGGGGAACACCACGTTCTACAGAGCTACCCCCACCACAAGCTGGACCGGGGCCCGCGACATCGCCGTCGGTTGGGACGGCCAGCTTGTCAAGGTAGACAACGAAGCGGAGAATACGTATCTTGATAATAATTTTGGTGCTTCCTGGATTGGCGCCTATCGGCCCTCCGCTGGTGCTGCCTTCCAGTGGACAGATCGCACAACTCCAACTTACACTCGGTGGGCAGACGGTGAGCCCAATAATAGCTCTAGCTTAATCACTGTCTACTCCAATAATTTTAATGATTCCAGTAATTATAAGAATGGTTTCAGTACTTTCCAAGGAACAGCAACTGATCGGCTTCAATACGACTATGGTACCTATTTAGGTCCGTTTGGCGGTAGTTGGGACAGGGGCTGGGATTTCTCGTTTAACACGGATAGATTAACAGGCTGGCTGAATGCTAGTTACGCTACAACTATAGCTTTTGATTTCTACCGAATTGATAGTTGGGATAATGAAATCTTTAAATTGGGCATCGTAGGCGGTTCGAAAATTCCCGTACTTGGGATTTATATTCCAGCATTCGGAACTGAAGTCACCGGCACCAAGAGTTTTAGCGGCAACACTGAAGTGTCCTCCTCCTTCGACATAATAAACACTGGTGGATACAAGGCGACCTTTACGCCTGTGTCCTATGGGGCTCTGATGGGTAGCACTGGTGACGCACAATGGAATGATCAAGTCTTTAGAGTAACAGTAACTTTACCCAGCGGCTATACTGCTTGCAAAATCTTTTTTGACGGACAAACCGATCAAGCTTGGAGTGATGAAACCTATGGGATCGACAACTTTGTAGTAACCCAGGAAACAGTTCCAAGTGCGCCCTTTTCAGGAGAACCCTATGTTGAACTTAGAGATGGAAGCTATTGGAATGACCTACCTCCCACCTCTACCCGCCCAGGCATCGCCGAAGTCGTTGTTCCAGATCTCCGCAATAGTAATAGCGTTACTAACTTGAGGGACAATAGTGGCGGCACTAGCTTGTGGGCACCGGGTGAGCCCAATGATTCTGGTAGTACAGCGATCAACGAAGAAAATTATCTTGCTCTTCAGGGCTGGACTGGCACCGGAGGTGGTCTTTTTAACGACGTTGGCAACAACCTTACCGCCTATCTTTCCCAGGCCAGCCCCGTCTGGGGGCCAAGCCGTAATCTGCAAGAAAGATTATATGACTATAATTATGATTGGACATCTATCGCAAAAGACATTAAAGACTCTCGCTTAAATTCCACTTATAGTATAGCGAGTGTTTCTCAGCCAGTCTACGATATTCAGCCTCTCTACCACCAGCAAGACGTAGCGACAGTATCGACTGTCTCCCGACTAGCCCCACGCCTGGCGAGTCAAACCGTCTATACCACCCAGACGGTCACGACCGGTGTCACCACCAGTTACACCACCGATTTCCGCCTCTCAGCCAACGTCCCCTTCGACAGCATTAAGGCCAACAGGCTGTCCATCACAACTACGGGTAGCGGAGCCACCAACGTATCCGGCAATCTCAAATCAACCGCCGCGTCAACACCCTCAACCCCGGCTAATTCGGTCAATCTCGCCATCACCACGGCCGGCGCCCTCAACCTGGGCAACAGCCTTGCAGCAGCCGTCAACACCACCCTGGTCGGCAACAGCTTGCGCCTCCAGGCGGCCGGTCTCACCCTGGCCGACGACGTGATGATCGCCGGCAGCAACGGCATCCAGCCCCAGAGCCTCAGCCTGGATGCCGGCAGCGCTGCCCTCAGCATCCAGAGCGCCATTGCGCCGGTTGGCAGCCTCAGCCTCAGGGGCGGCAGCCTCCTGTTGCCAGCCTCTGCCACCACCTCCTTCACGGCGAATTCGCTCGCATTGGCCGCCGGTCCCACCCTCAACGTGAGCCAACCGGAAGCCAATGCCCAGTTGCGCCTATCGATTGCCAGCGATAGTACAAGCGCTCCCACCTCCTTGAGTCTCGCGGCTAGCGACGCGATCACAAACCACAATTTCGACAACCCGCTGCCCAATTGGACCACGGCCACGGCAGCCAACTGGACGGCAGCGCCCCTTGTAGGACTCAAGCTCTCCAGCAGTCCAACCACCGCCCTGGGCCGGTTTGCCACCGGCGTCAAAGATACCAACCAGGACGTGTGGACCAATCTCAATTTCAATAATGCTGGTGGCAGCATCGATTTCGATCTGTACCGTCTGGACTCCTGGGAGAATGAGAACTTTATTGTGTATGCCAATAATACCCAGATTATTTCCGCTGCATTTAGTGGCACCACAAATGCAACGGCAGCCACCACTGGAACAACCAATGATGGCTACCGCTGGACGATTACCCCTGTGGACAATGGCGCCCTTGGTGGCAGTAGCTCCTATACGGATCAACTCTTCCGAGTCTCGATTAAAGTGCCGGCTGGCATAGGTAGCTTAAAGCTAGGATTTGGCAGCAACCTCAACGAAAATGTTGATAACGAATCCTATGCCATTGACAACTTCACAGCTAGTACCAACCTTGCTCAGCAGCTCTCCAACGAAACCTTTGAGAATGCCTCCAGCGGCTGGCAGCAGCCCAGCACCGTTGCCTCTTCACCGATCAGCCTCAATAGCACAACGAACGGCATAGGCAACGTGCTCGGTGTCTTTGCCAACGGAACCAAAACCAGTGGCCAGGACATCTGGCGCAACTTCAGCCTCAGTGGTGATGGCGGCAGGATCAGCTTTGTTCTGCATCGCCTCGACTCCTGGGAGAGCGAAACCTTCAATGTCTATGCCAATGATGCCGTTGTCGCCACGGCTAACTTCAGTTCTGCCACCAATTTGACGGCTCCGATCACCGGCACAACAACAATTAGTGGCAGTTCCTATCGCTACACGATTACCCCCATCGCTAATGCCACCAACTTCTATGGAAGTAGCGTCTCTGGCAGCAGCTATAACGACCAGAGCTTCCAGGTGTTTCTGGACGTACCCGCTGGCGTCACATCCCTGAAATTAGGTTTTGGCAGCAATCTCAACGAGGCGATTGCCAACGAGTCCTATGCCATCGACTCCGTTAATTTCGTTGATCCTGGCAGCCTGACGTTTAGTGCCCTCGCCTCCACCCTGCCCCTGGTGATCACGGCGGGCGGCAACGTTGCCCTCAACGCTGCCGTCAGCGCTGCGCGCCTCGATCTCACCGCCGCTTCCCTCACCGCCACTGGCAGCACCACCTACACCGGTAGTGGCGCGCTCAATCTCAAGCTCACCGGTTCCAGCGCCACCGACCTCAGTTCGGCAAGCTCGCCCACCTTCGTGGCCCCAAGCTTCACCCTCGACAGCCAGGCCGGCGGCAATTTCAAGGTGAACAGTTCCACCCTCAACCTCGCCACCCGCGCCTCGCTCGCGGTTACCCAGGCCGGTAGCGGAGACAACACCCTTTCGCTCAACAGTACCGCTGGCAGCTTCGCCTACACCAGCCCTGGCGCCCTCACCGTGTCAAGCCTGAATAGCGCCACTGGCAGCGTCAGCCTGACGGCCGGCAGCGGTGACATCACCTTGGGCAGTGTTAACCAGGCCCTGGACGGGTCCCTCAGCCTCACGGCCTCCACCGGCAAGGTGGCGGGTTTCAGCGGTACGACCCGCTCGATCGGTGCCCTGACGGCTGTAGCCCGCGATGGCATCGACCTGACCACCACCCAGCTGAAATCCGTAACAGCTTCTACCACGGCTACCGGCAGCGACATTTTGATCAATGCTGGTATGGCTGGATCGATCTCCCTGGATAGCCTGTCGGCCCCTGATGAGATCGTGATCCGGAATAGCCAGGGTGCCCTTAAAGTCACCAACCCTGCTGGTATCTCCGCAGCCAAGGTAAGCCTTGCTGCCCAGGACGCCATCAAAATTGCAAGCAGCACTGCCGTCACCCTTACGGCCGCTAATTTCATCAAACTGGAAGCCAACAATATCGATGCCACCCCGGCAAATCTCACCTTAAGGACCAGCCAAGCCAACGGTAGTACCTGGTTTAAATTCAACGGATTCAGCTCCGCTGATGCGATCAAGCTGCCCCTGATTGATTCTGCCAATCTGCTTTTTGAAAGCAGCTCAGGTGTGCGCCTGCTTGCTGATGCATTCCAAAGCGAGCAAAAGAACAAACCCTTTACTAATATTACTTTCCTCAGATCCCAATCGCAATCTAATTCAAATGTTCCCCTACGTCATCCTTACCTCAACGATTCCCAGCTGCTGCTAGGCAGTGACAACCATTACTACGGCTACTTGAACGTTTCCAATTCGCCGAGCCTCCAAACCCACTTCGACACAGTGGCTGGAATGTACAAATACACAGCTTTACCATCAGGTGGGGGTTTAGCGTCTACCCCAATTACCTTCACGTCCAACGAATACGAAATCACCGCCGCCAACCTCAGCAACGCCACCTTCCCCTCTGGCATTACCGCCTCCCAAGTGGCGCTTTCTACGGTTAGGCCCGTGTTCAATGCCGCTGCGGCAGGGATCACAGTGCATCCCTATTACGCCACTTCACAGACTCCTATCGCGGACTCAGTAACTGAAGTTCTAAATACCGTCGCTAGCACAAATACCAATGTCAACACAAATACCAATGTCAGCATCAATACCTTTGTCCGAGTAAATAACTTTTTCCGATCGGCCAGCAACTTGCAAAATCAGACACTGGCTAGTCTCAATGCCGCGATAACTAGTGCCATTTCTGCGGCATCGCAAATTCCGAATGGGTACACCAAGTTAAACGAAAATGAGCTTGTCCAGAGGCTCATTCAATCTGGCTACTTAATCAATAACGGTTCTGTAACAAACTCACCGTTGATGAACGCCGATGTGTGGCTAGATCTCAACCATAACTTCATCAAAGACGATAACGAGCCCTCTGCTATCACCGACGCCGATGGTGGCTTCACCCTCGCCATAGCTGCCGACATCGTTGCACATTTTGACAGCAATCACGACGGCAATCTCTATGATGAGCACCTGCGCCTCATCTCCACCGGCGGCATTGACTCCCTAACCAGCAAACCGGTCCCAGGCATGGTGCTGATCGGTGATTTCAGCAACGGCGTGCTCACCCCCGTCACCACCCTGGCCGCCCTTCTGGCCGACGCCGGCGTCTCCACCGCCACCAGTGCCGCCATCCAGCGGGCCTTCGGTGTGGCCGTGGTGGATGTGGCCGATCACTCCAGTGCCTACGACCCCTACGAAACCCTGGCCAAGGGCGACGCCAACGCCTTCACCCAGGTGCTCGCCCACGCCCAGCTCTCCGGCCTGCTCCTTCTGGCCACCACCCTCGGCAAACAGGAGGGCCTCAGCCCCGTCGCCTCCCTTCAGAAGCTCGCAGCAGCTGTTGCTGCTGCCGATCTCGATAGGCTCCTGGTCGGCTCCTCGGCCCTGCAGCACACCGCCCTGCTCTCCACGGTGATTGCTGAGCTGGCTCCTTCGCTGACCGCCGCCCAGCGTGGTGCGATCAACCAGGTGTTCACCCAGGTGAGCTCTGAGTTTGAGGCCCTCCGCGCCTATGCCGATCAATACCGCGATGCCGGCTTGTCATCCCGTTCCCTGCTGCCCGCCTCCAACAGCCTTAAGGCCACCCTCACGGCAGTGTTCACCGAATCCTTGCCCCAGGTTCTGGCTGGTTCAATCAGCATCGATCAGCTCCAACAACGCTTCGCGGCCCAGCTCGCCGGTGGCGCCCTCGACACCACCGCCCTCCGGGCCGATCACTTCGTTTCCGTCACCCCCTTCCAACAGGTTCGCCTCCAGGACGGCGGCAGTGCCACGTTCCTGGTCTCGCTCGGCTCCCCAGCACCAGCCCACGGTTTACGCCTGATTTACTCGCTCAATGCGCCGGAAGGCACCATCGTCGACGGCGCCACGACCTCCAACGGCATTGGCGAAATCCTCATCGCTGCCGGTTTAAGTGCGACCACAGTGACCATCCAACTGCCGGCCCAAATCCGCGACGCGATCTCCCAGGTCTCCCTCAACCTCCGCTACACCGACAGCGGTTTTGACATCGATCCCTCCGCCGCCAGTGCCGTCTATCTGATCGATGGCCTGCAAGCCAGTAATGGCATCAAGCCTCTCCTACATCCCGTTAATGGTTCGCTCGCCGCTGATTCGATCACTGGCACCGAAGGTCCCGATCTCATCAACGGCGGTTGGGGGGCCGACAGCCTCGATGGCGCCGCTGGTAATGATCAGCTCAATGGCGAGGGTGGCAACGACATCCTTAAGGGCGGTGTTGGTGATGATCAGCTCGACGGTGGCAGCGGTGATGACAACCTCATCGGCGATGAGGGCGCCGATCTCCTGGCCGGCGGCATTGGTGATGACATCTTGAGTGGCGGTTCCGGCAAGGACATCCTCCGGGGTGATGCCGGCAATGACGTCCTCCTCGGCGATGCCGGCGATGACAAACTTGATGGCGGCATCGGTAATGACCTCCTCGATGGCGGTAGCGGCCGCAACGTCCTCTACGGCGGCAGCGGTGCCGATCGTTTCCTGCTCAAACCGCCGAGCAATGAAACCGATCTAATCCTTGATTTCAATCCCCTCGAAGGCGATCAATTAGTTGTCCTCGACTCGTTTTTCCCCGGTGCGACTGCCCTCGACTTCGCCATCATCGGCGGTGTCGTTCTCTTCCGCGGTGCCCCGATCGCCCTGGTGGCCAACAACGGCCGCAGCTATGGCCTGATTCGCGATCTCACCCCCTATCTCCTGTTCACCGATCGGGCCGAACCCAAGGCCCAGCAGGCCAGCTCCTCACCCTTGGCCGGCAGCGCCAGCCAAAACGTCAGTAGCACCAGCCTGACCGTGCTCGCTTCCCCGGCTGTCGGCCAGGAACGCACCCAGATCAGCAACACCCCTGTCCTGCTGGCGAACGATGCCCTTGCGAGTGGACTGCAGCTCACCAGGGCCAGCGGTTCTGCTTCTGACCTCGTCTCCGGTCTCATCCTGGAGGGACCAGCCTCAGCTCCGGTGCTCATTGATCTCTCCACCCTCAACGCCGAAGCATTAGCCGATAGCCAGACCACCCTGCTGCTCTATCGCGTTGATGCCTCCGGTGCCATCCTCAGCCCGGATGGCTCGAGAACCGTCTCCAGCTTGGATTCAGCCGTAATCGGTTCGATCGGCGCCGTCAATGACGATGCGGGCCGCAGCCTCTTTGCCCGCGGCAGTAGCCAAGTGCTGCTGGGCGCCGGCCAGGAATTGCGCTTTGCCCTGTCCCGCCGTGACCAGGCCACCCTTATGGGCTGCCAGTTCCAGATCAACGAGACCACCGGGGGGATCACCCTTGCCCTCAGCACAGTCGGTCAAGGCACGCCCGATCTCTTCCTGAGCGCCAGCATTGCCAGCCAAACCGCAACCGCCACCGAATTGGCGATGGCCCGCAAGGCTGGTCTGGGCGATCTCCTCTACCTCAACAATGGCGAAATCCTCGATATTTCCCTGGCCAGCAGCTGTGCCAACACCAATACCTATGCCTTCGTCAAGGTGGATCTCAGCGTTGATGCTGCCGGCCATAGCTTGTTCTCAATCTCGGATACCAATGCCACCTCGATTCCCGTGGCCAATACAGAAACATTCCGAGCAGCCCTGAGTCACTCTCTGGCCGATGGCTTCCTGGTGGCCCAAGGCGGTAACCGCACCACGTCCCACACCTGGACCGTGGCCAATGGCTCGGGCTTCTACGCCCCGCTGATGCTGAGCCAGAATGGGGACGTGTTCTTCATCGGCACCTTCAACGCCGATGGCCAACAGCACATCAAGCCGGTTGGCGACGGGGCCTTCTGCTTCGAAGACCTTGCCGGAGCCAGCAGCGACTTTGATTACAACGATGGCGTTCTTCGCATCAGTCGCCGCGTTGAGGCCAGCGCAGAAACCCGTTCGCTGGTTGTCGGCTCAGCAACCGCTGCCACCGCCATCTATCTCGGCGGTGCAGTCAACTACACCACCTCTAACAATGCCCAGTTCATCCACTCCAACGGCAGTGGCGGCAACCTGATCACCACAGGTGTGGCGGCCGATACCGTGGTGCTCTATGCCAAAAGTGATGGGGTTTCCCTTGGCGCTGGCCAGGATCGGGTTCACATTCTTTCTGGTTCCAGCCATAACAATATCGATCTTGGCTTGGATATCGATGCCGATCGTGTTTACTTCTATCGTCCAACGCTGGATCAAGACTTCTCCTCACTGATCAACTTTGATCCGATTCTTGATACCATCTCCCTTGTCAATCTCGATTCCTCATCTTCCACCAGTTTCTCTATCTCCGCCACCAAGGCCACCCTTCTACTGGACAACAAGCCCATGCTCGAATTGATCGGCGCCTTCTCCACCGATCGCCTCACTGCCGCCCTCCGCCGCTCCGATCGCGGTGTGGGCGATGCGATGGCCGCCATCGCTGAGCGCGGCCTGCTGGTTACGGAGATGATTCCTGGTCTGCTAGGGACGTCCCAACAGCGCAGTGATGGTCAATGGTATGGCTATAACGTCGATATCGCCCGCGCCATCAGCGAACAGCTGATCGGCAACGCCGATGCCCTCGCCATTCGCCCCAACCAGTCCCTGGTTGCAGGCCTCAACGATGTCCGTGATGGCTATGCCGACATCGGCCTACTTGGCTCAACCAGCACGCTGAACCGCGATGTGAACCTCGGCATCGATTTCTCTAAGCCCTACCTGGTGGACATGCAGTCCTTCCTGGTGCTTGGCCAACAATCCGCCGCCGAGCTCGGCGGTCAGACCATCGGCGTCCTCAAGGGATCAACCGCCAAAGACAACGCCCTCGCCTTCCTCACAGCCAACGGCATCACGGCTGCAGTTACGGAATACGCCACCAGCACCGCCCTCTCCGAGGCCCTGCGCAGCCGCGCCATCGCCGCCATCGCCTCCGACCGCACCCGGCTGATGGGTTATCAGGCCTCGATCAGCGGCTCCTCGTTACTGGAAGAAACCTTCTCAATCCAACCGCTAGCCGTGGCGCTGCCCGAAAACCAGAGCCAACTCAAAGATGCGGTCAACTGGATCGTTCAAGCCCCTGCTGCTGCATCAGAGCTGGGCATCAGTGCCAAGGATCTGCCAAGCCTGCTCGCCCAAGCCGAGCGCGGCGGTGCCGACCTCAACGCCATTGATGCCCAAACCCGGGTCTTCTTTGAGCTTGATTCCACCACCGATGCCTCTAGTTCCCTGGGCAAGGCCCTCGGTCTGGCCCGTGGCTTCACCCAAAAGGTCCTCGCCCGACTTGGCAATGCCTCTGAGCTGTGGCAACGGCATTTCCCCACGGCCAGCAACATCGAGCAGAACACCGCCAGCGGCGGTGGCCAGCTCCGCTCCCTCCCCTTCCTCGGCCAGGGCAGCACCGATCCCCTGATCGCCAACGACGACCGCGGCGACCTACTGGCATTAGTCCGTCAGCGGGGCAGCCTTCAAGTCGCGACGGGTGGCAGCGCCGCCAACATCGGCTTCTCAGCCCCTGATACAACCGGCAGCCTCCAGGGGGTTGATGCCGACATCGCCCGCGCCTTGGCGATCGCCATCTTTGGCGATGCCTCCAAGGTGAACTTTGTTACCGACCTGCCCTTCTCCTCCACCTTTGCCGCCGTGGCCAATGGCGACGTGGATCTCGCCCTGAGGGCCAGTACCGCCAACCTCTGGCGCGATGGCTCCTTTGGTGTCGATTTCTCGGATTCGTATCTGGCCACCGGCCTCAAGGTGCTCAGCCACTCCTCCCTCGGCATCTCCCGCATCGACCAGCTCAATGGCACCACCATTGGCGTGATCCAGGGAACCACCGCAGCGCAGAACCTGCGACTTGCCTTTAGCAAAACCGGCGAGGCCGCCCGCATCGTCACCTATGCCGATGCCACAGAGCTCTACAACGCTTTCCGCAGCGGCGCGGTGGAGTCCATTGCCCGAGATGGGGCCCTTCTAGCCGGCTTCCAACAGGAGCTGGAAGCCGCAACGAATCCAATGAGTACCACCATGCTCAGTGGCCAGTTCAGCTACGAACCGATCGCCGCTGTGGTGGATGAAAACCAATCCAAGTTCCTCGATCTGGTCAATGCCGTCATCGCCATCCTCAAGCAGGCTGGCGAGCTGGATATCACCTCTGCCAATGTCCAACAGAAACGGGTAGAAGCCAATGCTGCTGACGCCCCGGCAGCCCTGCGCCAACTCTTCCAGCTCACCAGCAATGCCACGCTTTCAAGCATCGGCATCACGACCGAGCGCGTCACCGACATCATCCTTGCCGTTGGCAACATCGACCAAATCGTTCAGCGTTCGATCGTGAATCCAGACCAGAACACTCTCGCCCGAAAGGCCCAGTTGCAACGCCCTCTCTAATGGGTCTCCACCGATCAAGTTGCCGTCCAAGCCCTTTACCCTGCCATATCCACTTGCTCGGATCAGATGCTGTCTTTGTTGGCTAGGCTTGATTTTTTTGCCTATGATTGCTAAAATTTCCAGACAACCATGACAGGCATCTGATGGCCACTCAACTTCTCTTCTACAACGAAGTCGCCCCGATCACTGCGGAGCGTCACTCCACTTGGCATACGCGTGAAGTTACGGACTTTTCCTTTGCCAAGAAAACCAATTCAGTCCCCTTAATGGCGGCTGAATTTCTATCCGCCTTGACAGACTATCCTATTGTTTTCGCTGGCGATGATGAATCCGTACTGCCCGTTCTATTGCTCGGCATGCGAAACTCTGAAAATGCATTTATCGGTTCCGAAGGCAACTGGAAAGGGCGATACATTCCCGCATTCATTCGTCGCTATCCGTTTGTATTAGCCCTCTCCGACGATAAAGAAAAATACTATCTCTGCATTGACGAATCCTTTGCCGGATTCAACCAGTCCGATGAAGGTCCTGCCCTGATCACCGAAGATGGCACCCCAACTGAATACACCGAAGGCGTCTTGAAGTTCTTGGGTGAATACCAAGCCGAATTCGAACGTACCCAGACGATCTGCAAAAAGCTTAAGGATCTCAATCTGCTAGAAGCCAAACAGGTAGACGCCACCTTGCCGAATGGTGAAACGATGACCGTTGATGGCTTCTTTGCGGTGGATCCTGCGCGGCTGGCGACCCTTTCTTCTGAGGCCATCGTCGATCTCGTGCGCAGTGGCACCTATGAGCTGATTTGTTTTCATCTCGCTTCCCTCCGTAATTTTGAACTTCTCCGTGATCGCAGCCTCGAAGTGGAACCTGCAACGGTTGGGTGAAACCCAAACAATCTGTATCGGGCCCTTCTCTAGATCGGCCCCATACAGCCCGCATCAGCAAACTTGCAGCAATCGCACTACCGGTAAGGATTTCAAAGACGGCATCAAGGTTTGCCGCCACATTGGCATTCCTTACACCACGGAGCTTTCAGCATCTCGGCCAATCGTGTGCCAGCGGCTGGAGATGGTGACCACCTAGTTCATGGCGCTGCTCAACCCCAACACCGACCGGCTCTTGCAGCAGGTCGCCACGGAACTGGCCTTTGTTCAGGTTGATGAGGCCAGCATCTCAGCCCTGTCATCGGCGCTGAGGGAGATGCATGGGCAACAGCCCGGCTGCCTTAGCGATGCGGCTATTTCGGAACTGGAGGGTCTGCTCAACTGGCTGGATCAACAGCCCATTGGCCCTAGCGGCTTTGACGATCGTCAGAGTCAGTTCTTGCATGAGCGCTATACCAGCCTCGAGAAAGCCCTCTACGACTGCCAGACCCAGGCAGCACCGAGTCCGAAGGGCCAGAGTGAAAACCGGATTGGGCAACAGAGGCGGCCGAATTCGCTGACCATCGAGAATCCGGAACAAGAGAGCAACGAAGCGTCCCTGACTATTTCAGCTGGTGACGACCTGGAACTGCTCAATGAATTCTGTAACGAAGGGCGGGATCTCCTGGCCCAAATTGAACAAGGAGTGCTGATCCTGGAGGAGAACCCCGACCATCGGGACACCCTCAATCAAGTGTTCCGCGCCTTTCACACCTTTAAAGGGGGCGCTGGGTTTCTGGGTCTCGTCCCGATCAAGGATCTTGCCCACATTCTGGAATCCTTGCTCGATGCGGCCCGCAGGGGCGAACTGGCGATCGAGCGGGGTGTGATCGAACTGATCCTGGCCGGTGGTGACACCCTGCGCCAGTTCGTCGATGCAATCGAGCAGGAGATCCGCTCCGGTTTCCTCGGCGATCCGATCGCGGTGCCCACCCACCAACTGATCGCCAGGGTCGAGGCCTGTCTGAAGGCAGAACCCGATCCGTCCAACGCCATCGAAGCCAAGGCACGGGCCCAATCCCCAGCCGAACACCACCACACGGGCGATGCCGACAGCGATCATCGACCCGCGAACCTGCCAGCCAGCCAGATGGACGTCCAGCAGCCACCGGTCCGTAGCCCTGTTGCGACAACGTCTCTTACTGACTGGACTTCGACTGAGTGGGCTTTAAGTGACCCGGCTGCCCCTGATGCCTCTGTCCCTGACTCGCCTGTCCATGAGAGGGCTGTCCATGAGATCGCTCCCCCTGAAAAGCAACTCCCGGGGACAACGGAGGCTGGCCAAGCGGTCGCTGGCACGGCGGCCAAGACCTCTCCTGCCCGCAATAGCGGTGAAACCCTTCCCCACTTCGTGAAGATCGACACCCGCAAACTCGATGACCTTGTCGAGCTGGTGGGGGAGCTGGTGATTGCCCAGTCGATGGTGGTTGAACATCCCGACCTGGAGCCTCTTAAGACGGATCAATTGGCTCGGCCCTTGCGTCAATTGAGCCGTATCACCTCCGATTTACAGCGCAATGCCATGTCGCTGCGCATGGTGCCGATCCGTTCTACCTTCCAGAAGATGAACCGTCTGGTCCGGGATCTGGCGACCAGGCAGGGCAAGCAGATCCTGCTGCTGACAACTGGCGAGGAGACCGAATTGGATCGCAACATCGTCGAGGCTCTTGCGGAGCCCCTGATTCACCTACTGCGTAATGCCTCTGATCACGGCATCGGCACGGCCGATCAGCGGCGAGCCATGGGCAAGAGCCCCCAGGGCACCATCCATTTGCAAGCGGGATACCAGGGGGGAGGGATCTGCATCAGTATCCACGATGACGGCCAAGGCATCGATCCCCAGCGGATCCTGAAACGGGCCATCGAAAAGGAACTGGTGCCGGCTGATTTCAATGGCACCCGCCAGGAACTTCTCTCCCTGATCTTTCTACCAGGTTTATCCACTGCCGAAGTCCTGACGGACATCTCCGGTCGCGGCGTGGGCCTCGATGCGGTGCGGGGCAGCATTGCCAGGCTGCGGGGCAGGGTCGACATCTTCTCGGTGGTCGGTGAGGGAACCACCTTCACGATCCTGTTGCCGCTCACCCTGGCGATCATCGATGGCATGCTTGTTACGGTCGCTGGTCAGCGTTTCGTGCTGCCGACGCTGGCCATCCATGAGTCGCTGCGACCCCAGCCCCAGATGCTGTCAACGGTCAGAGGTAAGGGCAAACTGGTCAATGTGCGCGGTCGTCTGATCCCCCTGCTGCAGCTGTCACGACGCCTGGGCTTAAGCGAGGAACCCCTGGATCCCTGTGAGGGCATCGTTGTGGTCATTGATTCCGGTGGCCAATTGCTGGGACTGCTGGTCGATGGCCTGATTGGCAAGCAGGAAGTGGTGATCAAGGGCATGGGAGAAATCTTTGAGCAGCAACCATTTTTCTCGGGGTCCGCCATTCTGGGGAATGGGCAGGTGGCCTTAATTCTTGATCCCGATGCTCTCGGTCGGGCCGAAATCAGCCCTGGGCTGCAGGGAGCCAGCCTGGGCCATCCCCCCCTCTGAATGTTCGTCCCATGCCCTCATCCATGCAGATCGTGAACGCCAAAGATGCGCTGCCGGCGAACAGCAAATATCTCAGCTTTCTGCTGGGCGAAGAGCATTACAGTCTCCCTATCACCGAGGTGCGCGAGATCATCCGCATCTGCCCGATCACGCCTGTACCCCGAATGCCATCCTATTGGCTCGGGGTGATCAATCTCAGGGGCAAGATCGTGCCGGTGATGAATCTGCGTCAGCGCCTGCTGTTGCCACCAGCTTCGGATTTTGAACGGGCTTGCATTGTTGTGATTCAGGCCTCTAGTGAGTCCTGGCTGATCGGCTTGTTGGTAGATGTGGTGTTGGAAGTGGCCAGCATCGACGCCGAGGCCATTGAGCCAGCGCCAGATTTTAGCAGCGATCTCGATGGTCGCTACATTCTTGGCCTAGCGAAAGTAAAGGATTTGGTAATCACTGTCCTCGACATTAATGCCCTGTTACATGGATATGGAACTGATGACATGGTCAATAACCTTCCCCCGATCGGCGCCAAACCTGGCGGACCGTGAAGCGAGGTCTCGGTACTTGATTTAGTCCTTTTCTCTCAGCACCATGAATTTCAACATCAAACTGCTGATTCGCGTTAATGCCATCCTTTTCACCGCTGCTATTCTTGGTGAAGCCTTTCTAATCCTGGGATTGACAAGAGGGGTATGGATCAATGGCGATCTCTATCGAAAAATTACCACGGAGTTCGAACTAACAGGAGAAATCTCTCCCCCGCCATTGTTTCTCGTTGAGGCCAGTAGGCTTGTTGCTAGAGCCATGGTCGACGTGGCTGCGGCCAAGGATGGTGCCAGTTTTGAAACGAGTCGAAAAGTGCAAGAGATGCGACAAGGATTCCCTAGCCTGATTAAACGCTACAACGAGCGACGTCAGTATTTCCTGGCCAACCCCATGATCGGTAGCGAGGCCAAGGGGCTCTTGGAAGGTCCATTGACTGAGTCTGCTAACCATTGGATAGATTTAGTCGAGGGTAAAGTTATGCCGGCGATCAACGCCGGCAATCGCAGCCTCGCCATAAAGGAGTACCAGCAGATTGGGCCCTTTTTTGACATTCACCAACGGGAAAGCGAGAAGTTTACCGATCTAAGTCAAAAAAGAATTAATTCCAAACAAGATGAAATCGCTAAAAATATATCCCAAACTTTATTATTGACAGGAATTGTTACGCTGCTGTTGCTGTTTCTTTCCTTTGCTTTACTCTATCTTATGCAGCGTTATTCCATACTTCCTCTTGGTGTCATCGCCAATGATCTTGGTGCTAGCGCCCAACAGTTTGTCGGGGCTTCTGATCAGGTTGCCTCCACCAGTAAAAAGTTGGCCCTAGCCTCTGACCAAGTGGCCTCGTCCAGTCAGCAGCTGGCCGAGGGGGCTAGTGAACAGGCGGCTGCCATTGAGCAAACTAGTGCTTCACTAGAGGAAATATCGAGCATGATTCACTCCACAGCCAGCAATGCCGATTTGGCCAAGTCCTTAGCTTCCGAAGCCCAGTCGTCAGCCCAGATTGGTTTGAGCAGCTTAGAACAGATGACTAGTGCGATGGAGGCAATCGAACACTCCAGCAATCAGGTCGTCAAGATTGTCAAGAGTATCGACGAGATTGCCTTTCAAACTAATATTCTCGCTCTCAATGCCGCTGTTGAGGCTGCCCGAGCCGGGGAAGCGGGAGCAGGATTTGCTGTTGTAGCAGAAGAGGTGCGATCGTTGGCACAGCGTAGTGCGGCAGCTGCCAATGAATCTGCGACCAAGATTGAAGCGGCAATACTAAATAGCAAGCAGGGATCGGAATGCTTGAAAAGCGTAAGCGAAAGCTTCAATCAAATTGAAGAAAAGATTAAACAAACTGACAACCTCGTCGCTGAGATTGCCCTAGCTGCCAAGGAGCAAGCCCAGGGAATCGAGCAAATTACCATGGCGATTCAGGAGATGAGCAAAGTCGCTCAAAGCAGCGCCATGTCGATTGAAGAAATGAGCAAAGTCGCCCAATCCAGTGCAAGCAATACCGAGAAGATTTCCATTGCTGCCGAAAAGTTACGTGCCCAGGCTGGACACCAGCACCAAATCATGGCTGGACTACGCAATATTGTAGACGGCAGCTCTTTACTAGAAGCGGCCATGGATCCGTCTAATCCCTATTTGTTGAACGAAATACAGGAGAATGAAGTCAACCTAACCAAGGTCAATCGCCAAGTTCATTCAGAACAAATTGACGACCACTTTCGTGACTTTTGAACCTATATTAATGCAATGAAAACCGAGACCAAGCTAGTGCCGATCACTAATCAAGCGTACAATCAACTCTGCCAGTTGATCCTTGAACATAGTCGTATTCATTTGGGGCCTTCTCGAGAAGGATTGCTCACCAGTCGCCTTCAAATTCGATTACGTGAATTAGGCCTATCCTCCTGGGAACAATATAGCAAGCTACTCAAGGATGGTGACAACGCAGATGAGATTGATGCCATGATCGATCTCATCTCCACCAATCACACCCAGTTCTTCCGGGAACCAAGCCATTTCCAGCGCTTGGTTGATGAACTTCTCGATCCACTGCTGCTGCGCTGCCCTGACAGCCAACGGGATTTGCGCTGCTGGTCGGCAGCCACATCTTCGGGGGAAGAGGCCTATTCCCTTGCCATGGTGTTAAGTGAATTCGCTAGCCGCCATGGTGGTTCTCCTGAATGGTCAATCGAGGCCAGCGATATTTCTCGAAAGGCACTACAACGAGCCGGAACCGCCATTTACAAGCTCGATGCCCTGCATCTGCCCAGCCCCGATTGGCTGGCCCGTTACTTTCAACGAGGTACGGGACCCTACGAGGGGCAATGCAAGGTAAAACCGGTAATCAAGGACAAGGTAAGATTGAATCGCGTCAACCTGTTTCAGGACAACTATCCCTTTAATAAATTGTTTCATCTCATTTTTTGCCGTAATGTTTTGATCTATTTTGCGCTAGAGTCTCAAACCCAGCTGATTGAAAGGCTCCATTCCAAGTTGGTACCAGGCGGTTTGTTAGTGATTGGCCATTCGGACAGCTTGGTGCATCTACGCCATGATTTCATCTCCCTTGGCGGAGGCATTTACCGCCGCGGCAGCCCGTAGTGCTCTAATCAGATTACTTCGATTCTGCCTTCATTAGCAACCAGATTTTTCTCCGCAGTCATGGCCAGTAAATTAATCAGGGTGCTGGTAATCGATGATTCGGCACTTGTTCGCAAAACCATCAGTGATACCCTAAAACTCGATCCAGAGATTGAAGTTGTTGGCGTAGCGAATGATCCATTAATCGCCATCGAGAAGATACCAAAGCTTAACCCCGATGTGCTGACCCTGGATATGGAAATGCCGCGCATGGATGGACTTACCTTCCTGCGCAAACTCCGCAACGAGGGATCTTCGCTGCCCGTGGTGGTAATCAGCTCCCTCACCCAGTCGGGTTCCCAACTGGCCCTTGATGCCCTAGATGCTGGTGCCCAGGAGGTGCTGGCAAAGCCAGATGGCCAGAGCTCCATTGGTGCCCTTGCCAGCAAGCTGGCGTTTCACATCAAGGCAGCCTATCGAGCCCGTCATGGGAACAAGACTGCGCGACCGGCTCTGCAAAGCTCTCCCGTCACCGCCCCGCCCCTGAATTCCGGCCATGGAGAGAACCGGCTGATCCTGATTGGTGCATCTACCGGTGGGGTGGAGGCGTTGCGTTATCTGCTGCCGGCTTTGCCGAACCACTTACCGCCGATTGTGATAGTGCAACACATCCCCGCCTATTTTTCCAAGGCTGTGGCCGAGCGCATCAACACCCTGACGTCGTATGAGGTGAAGGAAGCGTCTGATGGGGAGTTGTTACGGCCCGGTCTCTGCCTGATCGCTCCAGGCGATTTTCACCTGATGGTGGTCAGGTCCACTGGCTACCGCACCCGCCTGGTGCAGTCGCCTCCGGTTCACCACTGCCGTCCTTCGGTTGATGTGTTGTTCCGTTCCGCTGCCGCTGCCGCTGGTCCCCACGCTCTGGCAGTCCTGCTGACCGGCATGGGCAGCGATGGGGCCGTGGGTATGCAGGCAATCAAGCGAGCTGGCGGCTACACTCTGGCCGAGTCTGAAGAGAGCTGCGTTATTTATGGTATGCCGAGGGCAGCGGTGGAATTAGATGCCGTCGATCGCAGCGTGCATCTGGATCTGATGCCTCAGGCGATCATGGATGGGCTTAGGCAGCTGCGTGTTTGAAGGCTCTGCTGCTGTGTTCTTTGTCCGTTGACTGTGCAGCCCTCCTCGCCTCTCTCGTCAGAGCCCTCCATGGTTCCGCTGCCGACGTCGGCCCAGGAATTGTTGGCGGGTGCCCGGATTCTGGTCGTTGACGATAGCCGCATGTTGCGCATGGGCATCAGTCGCTCCCTGCGCCAAATCGGAGTGCAACACATTGAAGAGGCCGCTGATGGCCTGGCTGCTTTAGAGCGACTGGAACGTGAGCCGTTTGATGTGATGTTGTTGGATATGGAGATGCCCTTAATGGATGGTCTCGACGTCCTGGCAAAGATGCAGACCAATCCGAATTTGCGGGGCTTGCCAGTCATCGTGATCTCCGGAGCCGAGAGTATTGATGGTGTCGTGGCCTGCATTGAGATGGGTGCAGAAGATTACCTCCCCAAGCCCTTCAGTCAAGTTCTGTTGCGTGCCCGGCTGACTTCATCGCTGGAGAAGAAACAACTGCGTGATCTTGAACGGGCCCAGCGACTCCAACTCCAGGCCCAGCATGATCTGTTGAAGCTGGAGCAGGAAAAAACGGAAAATCTGCTTCTCAATATCTTGCCACGCTCGATTGCCAATCGCCTCAAGTCTGGCGAAGAACGATGTGCAGACAGCCATTCCAATGTGACAGTCATGTTCTGCGACCTAGTTGGCTTCACGAAAATGTCACAGGGCATGAACCCCAGCCAGCTGGTGGAAATGCTACATGAATTGTTCACCAGTTTTGACAAGTTGGTGGAAGAAGCAGGTCTTGAAAAGATCAAAACAATCGGCGACTGCTACATGCTTGTTGGCGGTTTGCCCGACCCGCGCCAGGATCATGCCCAAGCAGTGATAGATGTTGCCATCAAGATGGTGACGACCATGGCTAGGCTGGATTGTATTTACAAGTGTGGCCTCCAGATCCGTATTGGCATTCACAGTGGACCAGTGGTGGCGGGTGTGATAGGCACACATAAATTCACTTATGATATCTGGGGGCCCACGGTCAATGAGGCCAGCCGCATGGAATCGTCCGGCCAGCCGAGTCGTATCCATATCTCTGCGGTCACCGCAGGCTTGCTCGCTGAAGACTTTGATCTTGAACATCGGGGTATGGTGGAAACCAAAAGCCTTGGATTGTTATCCACGTATTTCGTCAATGGCAGGCTGCCATGTCGTGTCGAGACCCCGCTGACATAGCCCCCGATTGCTCTGTAGCTCCCGCACGCAGATAGGTTGCTCGCGCTCACAGGTTGGCTATCGGACCCCCTTAGTCGGTCTAGGCCTCAGGCCCGTATCGACAGCGGCCAGGCTGGTCCCAGGGACCACGGCATCCTGACCAGCGAGGAGCGAACTGAGCTCAATCGCCTCCGTAAGGAGAACCGGGAACTCAGGAGGGAGAAGGATTTTTTCAGGCTGGCGGCAGCGCACTACGGCCTCCGGCCCACTCGGCTACGCCTCGTAGATGCAAAGAGCAGCTGTCGCCGAAAGATTTCGCCTGATTGTTCAGCTTGCCGATCGGCATTCCATCTCCTGGCTGTGCCGGCAGCTGGATGTGACCCGTGACGTGACCCCCTTTATTGGTCCAGGCCGAATGAGAGTGGATGGTTGTGGTCATGCTGCAGCTCCCTGTTGAGCTGGCTGTACTCATCGATCACTTTGAGGAACTTGAGTCGCCACCCGTCGGCGGTGGCGTCGAACTGGAAGTCCATCGCCCACACCTAGTGACGGTGTTCGGCCTGGTGGCGGTGTAGTGAGCCATCGGCAGGCCGTGCACGCCTCTTCTTTCTTGGGGTGGGCCGTTGCAGGCCCTCCTCCCGCCCGGGGTTATCGATGTCAGGGGCCAGAACTGTCCAATAAAAGGCACCCACCTCACTCCAGTTGGGTCAGCCGCTTCTGCTTCGCAAATGCAGAAGTGGCTAAGGCCTCCTCGGCCTGCATCCCCCCGTACTGCTGACGCCAGCGGCGGTAGGTCGGCTGCGCCACCTCGATGACGCGGCAGACCTCCGCGACGGTCTTGTCCTGGCTGATCAGCTGTTCGGCCGTCCACTGCTTCGCAGAAGCCCTGCGGGCTAGAGCTTGCGGATGATCTGCACTGGTGTGTGCCTGGTGCGTTTCATGGTCGAGTCCCCGGCTCAGTTTGGCCGGATGAGGACTCTCATTCACCCTGGACCGGTTTCCGGGGTCCACGTCAGTGTGAGAAAGCAACCAGAAGGGTGAAGTTTTCCATGACTCAGGATGGCACCTGTCAACATGGGATCTAGCCACCGATCAAGGCCTCCATCTAGCCTGCAAGCGGATTTGGGTGATCTGATTCAGGGCACCTAGCTGAGACTCCCTTGAACGCTTTCAGCCCAGCCCGGCTCGGCCTTCTTAACCGACCAGCCCCCTGCCATGTTCGATTCCAGAGTGCTTTTGACTGGCCTCGGCCTCATGCTGCTGCTGGTGACCATTCGCCTGATCTGTCGGCGGCTGCGGCTGGCACCGGTGCCCCTGAGCCTCCCCGGCTTGGCGATCCTGATCTGGCTGATTCACTCCAATCTACCCGCCCAGATCGCCACCGAGCAGAACCATCTTTGGCTTGATTCTGTACTACTGCTCAGCCGCAGCTATGCCGGCCTGCAGCTGATGTTATGGCTCTTCCTCGAGCTGCCTGGGCCGATAAGATGGTGGCCTCACCCCCCCAAAATCCTGCGGGACCTCGGCGCCCTCGCCATCGGTGCCGCTCTCACCTTGGTGGTGCTGCAGCAGGCCGCAAAAGTCAACGTGGTGGGCCTGGTCACCACCTCCGCTATTCTCACTGCCGTGATTGGCCTGGCGGCCCAGGAAGCCCTCAAGGACCTGTTTGCGGGGGTCATGCTGCGGGTGGATTGTGCCTTCGTGGAGGGGGATTACCTCGAGCTCAATAACGATCTGAACGGCTGGGTCGATTCCCTCACCCTGTTAACCACGCGACTGCGACATGTGCATGGCGCCTTGATCACTCTGCCAAACAGTCTCATTTGGAAAAATCATATGCGTCGCTTTAGTTCCAGAGGCCCAATCGCCAGGGAGCTGCACATCCTCCTCGACCGAGAACTACCGCCCAACGTCGCCACGGAATTGCTGCTGCAGGTTGCCTCACAAAGCTCACTGGTGCTGAAGGAACCCGCACCGAATGCGATTGTCTATGACTATCACGCCTACGCAATCACCTACGAATTGGAGGTTTGGCAAGAGGATCCCACTGAGTGCGGTTACGACAAACTTCGGGGCGAACTGCTGAGCTCCATCTGGTATGCCCTGGAGCGGATTGGCCAACGGGTGCCCTACCCGGTGAGTGAATCCCGCAGCCATGGGGCACCAGGCCGCGCAGACGAGGACATCTACAACTTCGCTGAGCGGGTTAAGATCCTGGGCCAGAATTCCCTGTTCAACCACCTGAACGAAGTGCAACTAGCTGAAATTTCGCAGCTCACGCGTTGCATCCGCTTTGGCTCAGGCGAGCGGATCCTAGTGGAACAGGAGCAGGGCGACACCCTCTATCAGATCGTGAGCGGCCGGGTGACGGTGATTAAATCCATGGCTGGTGGCGAGCAACGTGAAGTCGTCCAATTGGCTGCCCCCGCCTTTTTCGGAGAGATGAGTGTGTTCAATGAAGAGCCCCGCAGTGCCACCGTTCGGGCCGTTGAGCCCTGTGTGCTGCTCGAGGTAAAACGCGACGACCTGCGCCCCCTGCTCGAGAATCACCCGGCCATCGTTCAGGAAATGGCGTTGATCATCAGCGAGCGGCGCGCCGAGCTACTCAAGCTCACCCCTGAAAGCAAGGTGAAGAAGGGCAAGGACCTGCTCGATAAGATGCGCCGGATCTTCCTCGGGGTATCCATTCAAGGGTAGGGCTCCTCAGGTGCCCGAATTCAGTCTTGATCGCTCTTCGCTGAGCGGGCAATGTACTTCTCACAGGCTCCCTTGAGACAACCTGATTACCCATAAACCTCCGAAACCCTCAACGCCCGCTCTGGGCAGGGTTTGCAACAGCAGACCGCATTGGCAATTCTATCTGTCATCGTTTTCATCTCAAAACGCCTGTTGAACCGGAAACAGTAGCCACCCAGGTAGCGCTTGGCG
>Ga0194059_1000065_pt1 | contig 51635 bp, 46 predicted proteins | sample SepL6211m_MetaG_FD_163426 | JGI IMG/M metagenome (GOLD analysis project Ga0194059, IMG submission 163426) | Anoxic zone freshwater microbial communities from boreal shield lake in IISD Experimental Lakes Area, Ontario, Canada - Sep2016-L626-11m | ecosystem: Environmental > Aquatic > Freshwater >...
CGATCTGAATGTTGACGTTGGGGTATTTCTTTTTGAATCCTTCCGCCCAGTAGGTCATCAGGTTGTTGAGACTGTCGGAGCCGATGCTGCCGAGGTTGCCGGCAACGCCGGGGGCAGAGGTGTACTTCTTGATTTTAGCGTCTACGGTCACTTTTTCGGCGTGAGCGGCTACGACGGTGACCATCAGCAGCGCGGCGGTCAGGATTGACTTCTTGAACATGGGGTATTTCCTCCTTGGGTTTTGTCCTGAATTAAGTAGTATGTGATATATATCAGACTATTGTTACATCCACGTTACAGCCAGGAAAAGAGTGCGTTAAATGTTCATTTCTGTTTAAGCTTTTTTAAGGGTGAATGAGAATATGGAGCCTTTACCCGGCTCGCTTGTCACAGATACGGTGCCGCCATGCAACTGAATGATATGCTTGACAATGGCCAGACCAAGTCCGGTGCCCCCCTGCTCACGGGTTCGAGCTTCATCCACCCGGTAAAAACGCTCGAAGATACGCGGCAGATCTTTGAAGGGGATACCGATACCGGTGTCAGCAATCGAGACCTTGACGAATTGCCCGTTCTCTTCACAAAACAGGCGCACCGAACCACCTTCCGGGGTATATTTAATGGCATTTTCGAGCAGGTTAACCACGACTTGTTCAAGACGCCCCTGATCAGCCATAATGCGTGGCAGAGCAGACCCGCTTGTTTCATTGATGATGGTAATTTTTTTGTGCGCGGCACCCTCCTGAAGCAGTGTACAGGCCTTGGCAATGGTTCCTGACGCGTCCATCGCGTTAAGTTCAAGGTGCGCTTCTTTTGTTTCCAGACTGGAAAGAGTCAAAATGTCGTTGATCAGGTTGGTAAGCCGTTCCGAGTGGCTGGCAATGATGTCAACAAAACGGCGGGAGCGAATCGGGTCTGATTCAAGGGCACCGTCCAGTAACGTTTCGGCGTACCCTTTGATAACCGTGACCGGTGTGCGCAGCTCATGAGATACGTTGGCAACAAAATCGCGGCGCATGTTTTCGGCCTTCTTTAAATCGCTGATGTCATGTAAAACCGCGACAATGCCCTGCTTGACGCCATCAACGTTCAGGGGAACCCAGTGCGTCAAGAGAGTCATGTCTCCCTGCTGGAGGGTTATTTCTCTCACCAGCTCATGGACATCCGGCTTGCCCATTTCGGTGAAGGCTTCCATCAGATCCGGATGGCGCGAAATCTCAATGAGACGTTTGCCTTCAACAGTGCCGACGATGGAAAATAATCGGTTAAAAGCAGGATTAACCAAAGAAATTAACCCGTCTGAGGCGGTTACCATGACCCCTTCGCCCATGCTGTTCAGAATGGTGTCCAATCGCTGTTTTTCGGCGGAGAGGCTCTTGACCTGATCTTCAATACGGTCTGACATGGTATTGAGTACCGTTGCGAGTTTGCCGATTTCATCCCTTGAGACGACCGGAATTTTTACGCTATTCCCTCCCTGACCGATACCGGCAGCGGCATCAGCCATGTCGCGCAGCGGTTTGGAAGTAAGATTCGAGAGGATATAACTGAATAGCAGTCCAATCAGGATGGCCGCCAGAGACGCCCCGCCAACAAGGCCGTGCAGATTATTCCGGGCAGCCGAGAGGTATTCCAATGGCATGGCCAGGCGAATAACACCACCGGTGCTGCCACTGCCGTATCGTATGGCTGAATAGAGCATGTCGGTGTGGAGTGTGTCCGAATAGCGCAGGGCACTACCGCTGCCGTTTTTAAGCGCTTCCTGCACTTCGGGTCGTTGCAGGTGATTTTCCATCTGTGCCAATTGTGCCCTACCGACATCCGAATCACCGACTACTGTGCCGTTCAGGGCAATAAATGTGACGCGAGCCGTGATGACCGCACCGATGGCTTCGGCGAGCTGCTGAGGCGGGGATACCTGTTTGTCGCTGACCACCAGCAGGCGTGCCAACTGTGTTTGGCTGGCAAGGTTGCCCCGACTCTCTTCTATCAGTTCTTTGTGCAGGATGTGATTAAAATAAAGGTAGAAACTGCCGGTAATCAGAACGATCAGGAAGAGGTAGGACAGGACCAGTTTGGTACGGAAACCCATAGGTTACTCCTCGATCTTGTAGCCGAAGCCGCGCACGGTCTTAATAATATCACCGGGAGCACCCAGTTTGCCACGCAATCGGGTAACATGGGTATCAACCGTTCTGGTGTCACCGGCATTGTTGTAGCTCCAGACATTTTCCAGAAGTTTTTCTCGGCTTTGCACATAGCCTCGTTTTATTGCGAGGAAGAGAAGCAGTTTAAACTCTGTGCTGGTCAATTCGATTTCGTGCCCCGCGCTTATAACCGAATGGCGCTGTTTGTCGATTGTTATATCACCAAGGGTGAGTATATCCGGAGTCGGTTCCGATTTAATTTCCTGCTCCTGACGCCGCATGACCGCCTTGACCCGCAGGAGGACTTCTCGCATGGAAAACGGCTTGACAATGTAATCGTCAGCGCCGACCTCAAAGCCCACTACTCGGTCGATTTCATCACTTTTTGCCGTTATCATGATAATCGGAATGTGGGCGGTTTTTTTATCCTTACGCAGTACCTTGCAAATTTCCGTTCCTAAAATTCCCGGTAACATGAGATCCAGGAGAATCAAATCGGGAAGATCTGTACATGCCTGTTCGAGGCCGAGCTTACCATCATGAACACAGGATGCGTTGAAACCTTCCTTCTCAAGATTAAAGGCAAGAAGTTCGGCCAGATCTTTTTCATCTTCGATAATTAAAACATTTTTCATATCACTCCCCCACCCCGGAATCGGTTACGATACGTGAACATTCATCTTAATAACTTATTACTAACATAGATTTGTTACAACCATGTTGCGATCAGATAAAGATTATGTAGAAATTTGACCTTGCCAGCCGGTACTTAAAAATTCACAAAGAATTTATCTGATCTCCACACGTTTGTAATATTAGTCATGTATTATGAAAAAAACGAGAGGGGGAAATAGAAGATGAAATTGCGCTTAAATGACGACTATTACTTCTGGTGCTGTGACTGGTGTGATTCAGAAAATCTGGTGCTGTGGACTAAAATGCAGAGCGGAACCACATGCGGAGCCTGCCACCGGCCAATGATCCTTCCGGAAATGAGTGGGGGCATACCGCATATAAACATTGAGGGCGGATTGTGCTCATGATGGTATACCCTCAGGGTTTTCTCTGATACGTGTCAAATTTACCGGAGTTTCATACAGAACATGACTCAGTGACCCCGATAGAGCTGCATCACGTAAATCACAATCTCAATGGCAATCAGGATGATGATAATCCATTCCAGGCGTGCCGCGCGGCGGGCATGGGAGAGGCCGGTAAAAACGTCAGTCATATCCAGCAAAGTTTCTGATTTGTGCTTGATCTCCTGATAGCGCTGGTTCAACTCGAACAGACTTGCCATAGTGAGATACAGACGGTCTGCTTCCGGATTGTCCCAGGTGATTTCAGGTTTATCCAGCACCATGATGTGAGCAATGGATGTGAATTTGAATCCCAGGATTGATGAAGCAAGACGCGCCATATCACGATCGGGAATTTCCAGCTTCCCGCGCCCAAGGTTGGCGATCAAGCCTTCCACTTCATCAAAGACCACGTCAATCCGTTCTTCAATCCGCTCCAGAGCCACCGATTTGGCAATCACAAAGCAGATGATGTCCAGGAAAGCCAGATTGTAGTGAGGCATCACGGCGCAATCGTTGGTTATGGCAGGTTCACGTTCCGGATCAATTTCCAGTCGGTATTCTTCTCGATAGGGTAACTGAATTTGCCCCTTTAAAGACTCGGCATACTGGGGAATACTGTCCAGAAAGCGAACGATGATATCGCCGGAACAATTGAGAAAGACCACACCGCCGAAGTAATACAGGTAGACACGCTCTTCATCACTGCCCGTAGCGAGTGAAAATGTCACCGGGTTGAGCTTCATCGGCTCTTCCCATCGATATTTTCGCGTGATGCCCAGCTTGACTGCCAGGCGGTTCAAATCCAGTTCGCCGCCAAAGGCAAAAGCTTTGAAAGTAAATAATTCCATCGGTTCCCGCGTGAACGTTTTATTACCGCTCATTTTTTTTCAGCACGCTCAATCCTTCAGGCCATAACGCCCCATTATCAGAACCAAGTGACGCCTGAGTCAATTTTGCACACTATATACCACTATTGTTACAGGAATGTTCCAGATAGGAAATTTTCTTGTTACATTATTGCCTGTTCCTGTTTGGCACCGAAATTCTGATGTTTATATGTCGGGTGCGGTTGCGACCAATACCCGCACAATACGCAGCGCAGACAATGAATGATACCTGAATCAAGAATAATTTCATGCTTCATTATACCTATTTTTGCCTTACACTTTGGACAGTTCATATTCCCTCCCCTGTTAACGCTTCCTTGCATAAAAATAATCTAGCAGAAATACCGTTACAGTGGTGTCCCAAGGTGGAAAATAGTATGTCACGCGGGACGAATTGAGAGAGCTCTCCGGCAAACAGGACGTTTTTCCGGGAAAGGGAGGAGCACCAGTTTGAGCAGGGTCAACTGTGATCCTTTGTTCATAAATTTGCGGGATGAGCGGAGGACAATGGGTGAGGGGAGTCTCGTTTTTCAGTGTTTCTGTTCAGGAGAGGGGAGGCGGCCAATCTGAAAAGGGTGTCAAGCGTCTAATGGGATCATCCAGAAGTGCCTGAAAAAAGAATCAGGCACCCGGAGTCTGAGAAAAATCGTTACGCTTTAACTTTATTTTTTCCTTTTTTTGATTCAACCTTTTTTTTCGCTGCGTTTGCTTCTTTCACCGGAGCTTCCAGCCCCTTTGCCTTTTTTGCAACTGCGACCTCTTCTTTTTTAATGCCTACATACTTCTCTACACCGGAAATAGCCTCACCACCATTTTTCCGATATTTTTGATATCCTGCAGCTATCTCTTTGTGGATTTTAACAAAAGTTTCCAGCTGTTTGATCAAAGCTGTCACTGCGTGAAAATTTTCTGCTAAAGCAAAAGCTGCATTATCTTTTTTGCCCATAATTTCCTCCTTTTTTTATGTTATAAGGGAAACTATACGTGTGAATAGAAAAGTTTCAAGAAAAATATATAGTTGTAACGCAATTGTAACAAATCTGAGTGTTTTCGACTTTGTGAACCCTCACCTACCGCTGCATTCCCCGTTTTTCGAAGAAGCGCAGAAGGACGAACGTGATCCAGGCGACTATCAGTAATCCAACCGTAAAGACCCCATACGAAACAGGCCAGGGGATTTTATTAGTCATCATCGAAAACTCGGACATGCCGCCAATGCCGGCAATTATGTTAAGCGGCATAAAGATGACGCTTAAAATCGTCAGTCGGTAAATTACCCTGTTTTGGTTAATGTTAATGAAACCGACCGTTGCGTCCATCAGAAAGTTGATCTTGTCGAACAGAAAGGCGGTATGGCCATCAAGCGATTCGATGTCACGCAGAATCTGCTGTGAATCTTCCAGTTGATCCGGGGAGAGGAGTTTCCTGCGAATCAGGAAGGTGACTGCCCGGCGCGTATCGAGAACATTCCGGCGAATTCGTCCGTTCAGATCCTCTTCTTCGGCAATACCTGCAAGTATTTTGGCCGCATCCTCATCGGTCATGGCTTTTTTCAACACCTGCTTACCAACCTCACCAAGAGCTGAATAAATTTCTTCCAAAGAGTCAGCCGAATATTCGGCATCAGCCGCATAGAGGTCAAGCAGCATACCCATGCCGTCTGAGACGTAACCGGCCTGGATACGCGCTCGTAATCGCTGGAGTCGAAAAACCGGAAGCTCTTCTCCGCGAACCGAGAAGAGGATATCGTGAAACAGAATAAAGGCTACGGGAACGTTGCGGGAATCGCCCTCGCGGTCAAGGAGAAAATCTGAATGCAAATGAATTTCGCCTTTTTCTCCAACATAAAAGCGGGCACTTGACTCAATATCAGTCAGGTCTTCCGGATCTGGCAGCTCCAGCCCGAAATAGTGGCCAATTTTACGACGATCCGCCTTGGTGGTTCCAACCAGATCGACCCAGATCGGTTTGATTTCATTCAAATCCTCAACCGATTCAACGGTGGTCTGGCTCAAACGTCCCTGCGCCAATTCGAAGGCATTTACGACACACACAGAACCAAGGTAACTACTACGACTGGCAAGGGTATCCCGTGTCGCGTCAGAAACCTCATCAAGAATCTCGTCACGTCGCTCGTCGTTTATCTGGCCCCAGACAAGCAGAAGGTCTTCCGGAGAAAGACCATCGATGATCTGAGCAATCTCTGAAGAATCAAGCCGGGCAAACAGCACCTGCAATTCAGCCAGATGCTGTTTCTGCACCATGGTTTCCACCAGGTCGTGGCGCGGCATGGCCTGTTTATTGACCATTTCCTCGACGAGCCGATGTTTGGCTAACAATTCCTGAACTGTTTTAAGTAGCATGAGTCATCCCTTGCGCTAAATTACATCACAACCCTGCAAAATGGTAGCTTTTTACCGGGTATTCACCTTTTCCACCACATAACGAATCGCAGCAACGGCGCAGAGAGCATATTCCTTCCGGGTGACAAGTGTCACATGATCGGCGCCGCTGACGGCAAAATGAGCGCTGTCGTCCGACAGGAAGGCGAGCTCTCTTTGCAGTTCAGGGTGACCGGGCAAGGCACCCATGGCCGCAGTCACTACCGCCACAGGGAAATTAAATTGTTTCCTTGACCCGCGAACTTCGCCGCAGATAGTTTCCCAGGCACGTGATTCATCACGAGTTGTCTTGAGATGCTGATAGGTAGAGAGAAATGACCGTGCCTCCGCTGCCTGTTGCTCGGGTAACCCCTCCGCCCAGACATTGAATATTCCGGCGACGCGGACATAGCCCAGCAGGGTGAGCAGCGGAATAGTTTCAAGAAAGCAAAAGCCGGTGCGCATGTGGGTGCTGATTGCGGTGCTGCGCAGATGTTGATCGGGGTGAACGGCATCAAGCAGAACCATTCCGGCAACCTCATGAGGATAGAGGTCTGCGAATACTCTGATGAAAAGACCGCCCATCGAGTGGCCGACAAGTACATACGGTGGTGGAATATCCGCGCAGACAAGAATTGTATGCAGTCGCTGCGCTGCCAAGATTGCCGACTTTGGCGCACTGTCCGGCCCGCTCCAGCCGAGGCCGCCCCGGTCGTATGAAACAACGCGGCAGAAATGAGCCGTTTCCGGCTGAATCCAGCCCCACGCCGCCGACATCCCGCCAAGCCCCGCTTCAAGAACAACCGTGGGACCGCCAGTGCCGGCCGTCTGGAGATGCATTTGACAGCCATTGCAATCAATAACTCTGCCGGGAGGTCGATAGGAGCACTGATCATCAAGCGTGGCTATAGCCTGAAAGAGGGAGCCGATACCGGTTGCAGTTGGAATGAGTGCCGCGAGCAGTCGCAATTTCCCACGAAGACCAGGCGTAAAGTGATGATTGAGCCGATACGCATAGAGGTGATCGCTGTCGTACTCAAGTACCGGCTGTTCAATTATCGGCATACATGACTTCTCTGAACAGTGATATAGCTCTTCTTTACAGCGCAACCCGCGCCATATCAAGGGTTAGTCCCGCACAGGCGCAACATACTTTTGCGGCGAATTCCATATTCAAAGTATCCAGCGTGTCGGTTGGACGGTGATAATGTGGACTGCGGAAATTGGTGGTATCAGTTACCATAATCGCTTTGAACCCTTCGTCCCAAAAGGGGGCATGATCCGAGCGGCGACTGTCCGGAAGTAGTTCGCCATTGCCGGGTACTGCCAACTCTGCAAAAGGAAGATCGACCCCATAACGCTCCACTGCCAGTGCAAAACCATCTATCAGTTTCTTTGATCGCTCGTTCCCCACTATCGCGATAAAATTACCAACCTCGGGAATTAACACCGGCACCCCGGCAGGTTTGGTCTGTACGACATTCTCTCCGGCATAGGCAACCGATTCGAGCACCAGCACGCCTTCGATGTCCCAGCCGTTTTCACGTGCATGAAGTGCCAGAGCCCGACTTCCCCGCGTTCCGGAACAGGGCTTGTTGTCATGTTCATTTTCTTCGAGACTTACGCCGATAAAATGGAGTGTCCGCTCAAACGTGAACCGTGCCAGTACCCGGGCGATCTCCAGCATCACTGCCACCCCGCTGGCATTATCATCAGCACCCGGCGATCCGGCCACCGTATCGTAGTGAGCAAGGACGACAACCCTCTCGTGGGGAATGTGACAGCCTCGCTTTGTGGCAATAACGTTCCGGAAAAGGCGACCGTTATCCGGGAAGCTGTGATCAGCAACATCGTAGTCAAGCGAGCGGAATACGTCAGATATGTAATCGGCAGCCAGTTCTAAAGCCTTTGGTGCCGCCAGCGGATGCCGCACCCCTTCCAGCGCCTCGATGTGGTTGCGGATATGGTCAGGAGAAATTTCATTTTTTAAAAAGTCATCTGAATCCATCATATTAATTCCTTAAGCGGGCGGTTTCTGCTGTCGATGTTATGTTGGCACGATTGAGTGCTCGGACAATTCTAACCGAAGATTGTAACGGACATGCGTCCACTATGTAAAAGTTGTGTTACGTTTTGCTGTAATTAATACATCTTAACTTGAATGCTGTGTAATATGATGGTGGGCTGACGGTAAACGCAACACCTGGGGATCATACCTGCGGTATTCAAATCAATACAAAAATCCGAAGATCCAGAGAGGTAGCTTGTTCTTGAAACCGACCTCGATATCATCTGCCACCACAAAGGCATCTGCTACCCCGCTAATCTGTTTGAAACCTTTCTTTTTGCCCCCTACTTCAAAAGTATGCTGACCATTGACTATAAAATCACCGCTACCGGCAAGCTCGACAGTATTATCCAGCATATTCGGATGGATACTCTGTGCATTACGCAGCTGATTAACGAAAAAAAGCTCCCGGAGCGTACCGGTATTTATCTGGTCGGCAATGGCGTACATCACGTTACTGTTTTCCAGTAGAATCTTTTCGGGCTTGTTCAGCACCTCATACCCTCTCCCTTGGGAGCGTACGAGATTAAGTAACTTTGCATCCTGAAGTTTTTCAAGATACTCGTACAGCGAAGGACGGGAAATTTCGGTAGCTTCCGCCAGTTTGGCAATGTTGGGAACAAACGGCACGCTGGTAGCCAACAGATAGAGCAGCTTCTTGATCTTGGATATCTGTCGAGGCTCAATCCGATTGACGAAGGGCAGGTCTACCTCAAGAATGTGGTTGATGATTTCACGAACCTTGAATGTGTAGAGCGCTTCTCCTTCGAGAAAAAAAGGATAATAGCCGAATTGCAGATAATCCCGAAACTCTTTCAGTATTTTGAACCCCCGACACAGATTGTTAGCGATCTGCTGGTGGTTGGCTATGATCGTTTCAAGCGGGTATGGCGACTGCTCGGTCGCATGGGTGAAATTGATATATTCTCGAAATGAAAGCCCGTGGAGGTTGTAGATGATGGCTCGTCTGCTCAAATCACCTTTCTGTTTGGCAATCTGCAGCAGGCTCGACCCGGAAAAAACCACCTTTAAATCCGGCAGCGAATCGTAGATTGATTTTATATGAATTGACCAGTCCGGATACTTGTGGATTTCATCGATAAAAAGAGCTTTTCCGCCGAACTGCTGAAACTCTCTGGCAAATTCAAACAGATTGTGAGCCTGAAAATAGGGACTGTCTACCGAGACATACAACCCCGTGCCGCCTTCGCGATACATCTCCTTGACATGCTGGAGCAGCATGGTTGTTTTTCCGGTACCTCGCGCCCCGAGTATTCCAATACAACGACTGTTCCAGTCAATGAGAGAGTAGAGATACCGCCGTGTCGGGATTACGGAATCAATAAGCCGCTGCTGCTCACGAAACAAATTTTCCATTACCTTACCTCACTTTTATGTAAATAGTATTTTACATAAAAGTTGCAATAGTGCAATTTATATTTTACAAAGCTTATGACGAGCGAATTCTCGGCAGCGGTGAAATTGAATAGAGATTGTGGCGGGAGACGGAGTCCGATGAAATCCACGTCCCGAAAAAATCACTTGATGAGATGATGCAATGATTCGCTAATACAAAGTTTTTATTATTCCGCACACTGTTCTGACCATTTGACTATTAGAGGCTCAACCATGTAGGAACGGTAGATACATAAACTATCCCCGAAATTATCGAGAACTTAAAACAAAGGAGGGAACGAACCATGTCAGAAGTTGAACTCCCTAATCCGGAAGAACTTGAAGAGCATAAAAAAGATACCTTCTCAAAACGGGTAGCCCTCTGTACGGCTTTTTTTGCCGTGATTCTGGCGATTACGTCGCTGGGCGGCAGCAACACAGCCAAGGAGATGATGCTTTCGCAGCAGCAGTCATCCAACCAGTGGGCTTTTTACCAGTCCAAGGTTATGCGCGAACACCTCTACAAACTGGAGGCCCAGCGCAGCGAGGCGTCGCTGGCGGAGCGCGGCGCAACCATGAACAGTCAGGCGCGGGAGCTTTATGAGAATAACCGCGAGCGTTATGCTGACGAATCAAGACGCTATGCCTCAGAAAAACTGGAAATCGAGCAAAATGCCAAAAAACTGGAGGACCAGCGGGATACAGGACTTGCCAAGGATCCCTACTTTGATTATGCCGAGGTGTTGCTGCAGATCGCCATTGTGATGGCCTCCATTTCGATCCTGTCGGGATCGCGTCCCGTGTTCTGGGTTTCAATCGCATGCGCCATAACGGGTACCTTTCTCTGCATGAACGGTTATCTGTTGCTGGTGAAGCTCCCCTTCATGTAAAAGGATTGAGTCATACAATCAATGTTTGTTTATAATTTCAACGTTTCTGCGCAGACGATCCGCCATCACACGCATCACCTCAAGAGCGAAAAAAGGAGTTTGCTGGACAAGCAGCGTGAACCGGTTTTCAGAGATCGGAACAAGCTGACAATCGGTTGCTGCAACAACTGAGGCGCTGCGGGGTTTGTTGTCAATCAGTGCCATTTCGCCAAAAATACCGCCAGGAACTACGCGCTCGAGGACTTTCCCGGCAACCAGAATATCAACCTCCCCCTCTTTGACTACGTAGGCCAATTCTCCTGCATCCCCTGCATTAAAAATTGCTTCCCCCTGTTTAAATGACTCATAGTCGGTCGAATTGTTAAACAAGTTTATTTTTCCTATAGCAAGCTCCTGTTATTCATGAAGATTTAAAATGTATATTCGACTACACAAATCAGTAATCAGAATCAAGTATAATTGTGGTTGAAATCAACTTGTTACTCATCTGTCACGCAATCGCAACAGTTAAGACGTCACTCCCAGAACACCAGCCTGCCCTGCCCGTCATGCCCGGTGTCCAGATTCCAGTTTCCAAATTGAGGCGTATGATCAGAACCAGGTGAACAGACGGCCTGTGCCACACGATTCCAAACTTCAGCAACAGCATCTGCTGCATGGTCAAAGACATCGTCATAGTCAATATGGTACGGTTTTTCTGACGGTACCACCTGATTTGCGACAAATTGGCGACCAACATTTTTGTAGGCGGGATACATCAGACCGACACGTTCGGAGATTCTGCCGGCAAGCGGAAACAGCCGTACCTGGCTGTCTCGACACTGATCAACCGTGGCGACGAAATTCCGGTGCCATGCGCTGCAATCGGGAGGGAGTGCAGCGAACAATTGGGGATGAACTTCTTCGAGCATATCTTCCCAGAGCGTTACAATTTCGTAGTCCAATGCTGTTCTGTCATAGGCATTACCGCAGCGCAGTACGGCCTGAGCATATTCGTCCGACTCCCCGATTTCTCCCAGACTCATTCTGCGGTAGATGAAACTGTCCTGGTGCATTTCACAGATGCGATGGTGACGCTGGTTAGTAGCATAGGCACCAACTTTGGCCTGAACAATTGGATGGATAGTCACATCGGCAGCAACGTGAGAAGCATATCCGAGCAACCACGCCATCTGCTTGTTACGAGTGGGGCCGTCCGCCTCTCTGACATGTCTGATGCCGCTTGCCAGCATTTCGCAGGCCCGTGTGCAGTGCATGGCATCAGCCCACCCGGAAGCATTGCTGTCTGCCGGGGCAAGATTGGGATAATCGGGGCTGACGGCGCCCAGCAGACAATAGGAAAAATACTGTTCCAGTGCTGCGGCAGCCCCTGATGCCGCCGGGAAGATTTTTTCAAATCTCCCTGATGAGCGCAGTTCATATAACAGTGTAAGATGTGCGTACGGTCCCGGCATTCAAGACCCTCCTATTTTTTAACGCGGTCGACAAGATTCCCTGTCCAGGAGCGCTGTGAAGAATCCTTGCATGCAGTGACCCGCAGAACTCCATAGCCGAGCATCATAACCGGAACGACAGTGAGCAGCCAGGCAGCCAGCGATGCGAAGGTGATCCATCCCAGAAGGTGTAACGATGATAACGGACGGTGCATCAGTGTCGCCAGCAGCTGGGACGGTAGTGGCGGCCCCCAGGGAAACAGCCAGATTCCCAGTTTGAAAAAAGGGAACAAAAGAACCAGTTGCAGCGGATAGAAGAGATAATTGATTGTCTGGAGTACGACATGGTTGAGTTTCAAGGTATGGGCCACGATCAGGCAGATCAGCGTAGTCCCCCACAGCAGCGGCAAAATCCCGAGCGCGGTTCCGATACAGAGGGTCTGGGCTAATTTTTTCGGGGTCAATCCGGTGGACACAATTAACTGCAAACGCTTTACTAGCGGAGAGGAAATCCGCAGCCAGAGCAGACGCAACGGCCCTGATGGTGATGAGTCAGATACGGTCATGATGAACATGAAAACTGAGTGTGGCGCCGGTTACCGTGCTGCGCCCCGTGTAAAAGAAGAGCAGTATCCATATGCCCTGCAGAAACAGAATCAGCTCGGGTCGCCAGAGGCTTTTCAAACCGGCTGAAAGATCTGGCAGTCCATTTGGCTCATACGCGAGCAAAAAAGCCGCCGCAATAGCATAGAATACCCCGGCAATGCCCATAACCTGATACGCGGAAATGCGCCCTTCGCCGCGAAAGTCGGCCCGCAGCGTTTCGGAAAAGGAGCGCCACCCCTGGGTGACGATTGTCGCCAGCAGAAACGCAGCCGTTTGATGCGACGCGAGGTACAAAGCGGCGGCTGTCAGTCCGCAGAGTGAATAGAGCACCGCTGTTACTGCCTGAATGGGGATCACCTCGGTTGCCTCCAGACCACCGGCGTAGGCTATTTTTTTGGTACTGCCGGAAAAAACGAAGCTGCGTCCTGTAAACAGTTTTTTGAGCAGAGCGGAACTGTCCGCAAGCGGTTTTCCATAGCAACAGCCGAAGCTGATGCAGGCCATACGCCCCAATCCTTCACCAAATGCATAGGCAATGGCGATGGCAGCGTAGGCAGATCGTATCGGAATATGAAATGCGAGTTGTGCACCGACCGTACGATTAATCAGCAGTATCACGAACGGTGTAATGATAATGCCAACGAATACCGCCCCGCCAACCGTGAAGGTATGCGACTTCTTTTCCACAATCCGTGCCACGAGGCGCGATGCCGGTACGCAGCAGCAGAGCATGGCTGCCGCCAGAATGGCCGTACCGAGCGGCGGAACGCCGACTGACCCAAGCAGTACCAGGAGTACCGTCACCGCCACCAGATAGGCATTGGCGGTCAACAGTCCGTACCAGGTGAAATTGACCCCCTGCCAGCAGCCCTGTTCTGTTTTTGCTACCGGCATCGAGGCGACAACCTGCCACCTCTCACCCGGAAGGACCCTGAAACCCCACCAGAAGTAGGCACTCAGAGTAATAACTGCAGCAAGCAGGATCATGGTAACGATCATTGTGGCCTCCCTGATTCCGAATATGCTCGCGCCGTACCAAGCAGTGACCTGAGCCGGATATCCGTTTCCACCAGCGGTTTCTGAAATCCTTGCGTGAAGCGGCTGACCACGTCGGTCCGGCGCATGTTGTCGAGAAGGTCCCCGGCAAACGAAATCCGCCCTTCCTGAAAGATAAGTATGTCGGTGCTGCTTCCGGGCCGGTAGAGGCTTTTCGGCTGTCCTTTCTGCAGAAACATGCCGCGCGCTATCTGTTGAGGGGCGTCATATCCTTCCGCGCTATAGGCCTGTACGATGTCTCCGATCATCAGAGCCACGACCTCGATCATCGCCACCAGCCCGACGCCGGTGCCACCCGACACATCCGTGTCAATAATCGTCACTACCCGCTTGTTTTTTGAATAAGGCGTAGCAACAGCAATGACGGCTGTCGGATTGCAGGAATGATAGTCTCCGTCGATAGCATAGAAATCGATTACCTGTCCGGCCACCGGAGTGTGATTGTAGTGGTATTTATCAGGTGTCAGGCGAAAGACGGCAAAATCCCCACCGGCAAAAGCGCCATGCCAGATCGTATTTCCGCATCCGAGCAACTCCTCAAAGGAGAAAAATTTCTCTTTCAGAAATACCAGCGAGGCCTTGTGGAGCGATCCCACCAGAACCCGCGCATCGGCAGGAGAAACAACCACGCCGGATTCCGTCGGCATTGGCCGGCACTCGGAGTAGCGAATCCTCCGTTCAAAAATCTTGCGGGGCGTATTCAACTCTCCGGGCGGATCGAGACATTCGCTCAGGTCGATGCCGCACCTGGCCAGAAAATCACTTTTAGAACGTACCGGGCGGTCAAAATTGACCATCCCCAGAATATGCGACGACCAGCTGCTCGTTAATACCCTGAACAGGGCGGCAGTATTTTCGCGCAGACCATGATAGAGCAGTCGGACCATCCGGTCTCCGAGCAGACGTTCTGTAACGACTCTGCCGCTATCCCGTTCGATAAACTGGTGCTGTATCATTCTGTACGCTCCTTGGATTTTCAGAAACCTGCGTGCTGCTGACCTGGCCGTGATGAACGGTCAACAGAAGAAGGTTCATCAGGCGTTTGAGCGTTGAGACATCAGCCTGCTCAGACAGGACATCACCTGTGGCAACCGTAACAAAATGGGCAGCATCGTGGCCCTGCATAACCGCCTGGAGCGCCGAGCGCAACGGCTCATCAGGTTCCCGGACAAGCTCGCTGCACTCCTGCTGCAGATACTGGAGGCCCTCTTGAATATGTCGACGACGCAGGGTGGTGCGGTAATACTGCTCGGCACCGGCATTAAATTCACGGGCATTGACGCGCAGCGGTGACGATGCGTTCACCTCGCTGAGAATGCCGGCAGTCAAGCGTCCGGCGGCGGAATACTGAGCCGGTTCTCTGAGGCGCATTTCCAGATCGTTCAGCGTGTCATGCAACCCCATCAGTTCGATCAGATCAGCCGCATCCTCACGTATCACCTGCAACAGCGCCCGGCGATACTCATCGAGTTTAACCCGCAGATAGCCCGGATAACGGCGGCTTGGGCGGGTACCGCCTGTTTTCTTGAGGATTTTTTCCAAAAAAGCGTTGCTGCTGTTCTTGCGGACAAAAAACGTCGGCAGGCCGATGGCCGCGCCGAAAAAGATCTGCCGCCGTTCACTCTCGAGCGACGGGGCATCCGGAATGTGTGTATGGGACGTGCCGAGCGCCATGTACTTGTAGGCCAGTGCAGTAATCAGGGTCTGCAGGTCGGCAGCCTTTCCCATGTCATCGCCAAAGTTTTCAAAGAGGCTGTAATAGCGACCTTCAAAACCGGAGAAACCCATTTTGGCATATTCACGCTGTTTGTAGAGCAGGTAGACCGACATCTGTTCATCAAAGACACCCATATCTGCCAGGTCGCGGCGCAGCCGGTCACTGTTGCCGGTTTTGCCGTCCAGACCGGGACTGTGCTCAGTTGACATCAGGCAGACCAGATAATCAACCAGACGATAATCAGGGACAAAGTCGCCCTGCAGCCGGAACAGTGATCCCACAGCCCTGTCCAGCACGTGCGGTCCGAATGGGGTCAGCGGTTGGCCGAAAATAGAGAGATCAGCCTTCTTTTTCCAGCGCCGCCAGATCATGCGCAGGTGGGTGTAGTCAAGTTCGTGGGCGAGGAAGCCAAGCGCTTTTTCAGGGTGAAAATCAGTGAATGCCAATCGATACGGTGCGGAACTGTAGGTGCCCACAAAAAGCGGCAGGAAGTGTTCGCTGATCTTGATGGCCAGATCGCCGAAATGCTTCTCGTGAGTCGCTGTGAAGCCGGAACTGCTGTCGGCCAGCGCCTGAGTCAAACGGCGGCTGCCGATACTGATATGAGTGCCATTATTGGCCAGGCTGACATTGGAGAGATTGGGCAGCACCACCAGATTGGTCTGGATAATACCGGCGTCACGCAGTTTGGCGACAGCATTAAGCTGGCTGCGCGAGAGTACCTGATGACAGAGATGCATATAACGAAATTTATCTTCCCCCTTGTCCCACCCGGACAGGCAGGGGCTCATGAACAGGTCGCGGTAGAAGCTGTCCGAAACGTGGTCGTTCAACTCTTTCTGACGTACCGGGGGATGCGGGGCAAAATAGGTCATTGCCTGCTGGCCGCGCTCGGCGAGGCCAAAAGCCAGATTGGCGTACATCAGCAGCAACTGGGTCATCAGGAAACGGATGGCGGTTTCCTTCGCAATACCCTGCCCCATAGCGGTGGCGGGTGAAAGTGGGACGACGTTGAAGGAGAATGTTTCCGGTGAGGTGTTGTCATTCAGATAGTGATCCATGAGACGGATGCCGGTCTGGCGGATCATGTCGGGGAGTATCTGCTGGGAGCCGATCACGTCAGCCAAAGCCAGCTTGATCAGGTAACTGATCGGCAGCCGCAACATCTCATCACCTGAGCCGTCACGGAACGTAAATGCGGCTGCGTCGCTGCGCAGGCCGGCGGCGGGGTTCTTTTTATCGGCCAGCAGATCTTGATTCAAGACACTTTGCGCAAAGCGGCAAAGGGTGCGGCGCGGAAAACGGAGCCAACTGTTTTCCCAGACTTTTGACTCGTTGTCTGCCAGAAAGCGTTCAAGGTCAATCACCGTTCTTTTGGGTGTTTCACCAGCTGCCGCGCGTTTCATAATATTGGCAAAGAAGTTGGACTGCTCAATAATCAACGGCAGGTCAACATCAGATTGTTCGCCGCACACAACAGCCTGGAGTTCACTCTCCGAACCGGCGGTGACATCATTCATCGAGAACGGCAGCGTCTCTGCCAGCTCTTCCCGTGATGCAAACGAGACCCCCAGCCGGGCAAAAATTTTTCTGATACTCTCCGGTTCGATCCCGGCTGCTACACCGAGTTCCGTAGCTTTTGCCGAATTCATGCTGCTCCTTGTTTCGTCATTGGTAACTTGATTACAGCAAGGCCAATAACTTTACAAGTCACAAAGAGTCAGTTCACAAACATTTATCATAACTGGAATGCAGTTGTAACAAATAGTTAGCAATCAAATCGGCACATGATAGTTACATAAAGTTAACTTGCTTATTCTTCAGATACGTGGTCTCTTGCTATATAAATAAATGGTTAATTTCAATTCTGAGGAGGTTGTATGTTCAACTTATTTAATGGAATAATTTCAGTGTATACTAAAAACCTGGGAATACTGATGGAATTGATGACAGAGGTACAGGATAATTTAGTTACCATGTACCAAAATGGCGCGGACCTTTATTTCTTCGAAGTTACCAGGCTAAATGAGGTGCAGCTGAACTATTTGAGGAAACATTTTGAGATCGATGTGGTTACGAATGTGAGCTAATGGGCTGTGGATTGAGCGTGGAGAGGATTTCGTCACAGAGAGCTCGATAGGCTTGAGCCGCCTCGCACGCATGAGAATATGCCAGTAGCGGCATTCTGTGCAGACCCATTTTTTCAACATCCGCAGCAAATGGGATCACCGTTTTTAAAAAGCCCGGATATGATTCCGGAAGTTCAGCCATAATCTCCCGATGCATTTTACTCCTCTTCTGCACCATAGAGAAAAACGGGCGAAGTACCTTGCCTGGTAACTCCTCGTCCTTGAAGAAACCGGTCAACTGCTCGAAAGTTCTCCGCGAGAGCACTGTCGGTATGACCGGCACCAGAATAGCATCTGATGCCCGAAAAACGTTTTCCGAGAGGAGTGTTATGTTCGGCGGGCAATCCAGAATAATTACATCGTAATCGGGCCTGAATTCCTCCAATACCTTCCTGAACTGCTTCCGGCTCTTGGCCATGCCATCGAGTAAAATATCGAAATGTCGGTAGCCAAGGTTTGATGGGATGATATCAAGTCCCGGAAAATCTGACTCCCGGATGTTCCTGCGCAGTCCTTCAGCCATTGATCGGGAGTCACGCATCTTGAACTTTTCTGCGCTACCGACGCGAAAATAAAAGGATGCCGCCCCTTGTGGGTCCAGGTCAATAAGGAGGGTACGGTGTCCGGCCTCGCAAAGCGCAAACGCCAGATTTACTGCAAGTGCCGTTTTTCCAACGCCACCCTTGATACTGTAGGAAGAGATAATTTTCATGATTTAGCGTGCCTATTGAGCATTGGTTACTTAAGAGAAGCCGTATGCAACGTTTCTTCCACAGCGCGTACAATATACTCATTCATGCTGACGCCAGCCTCGGCTGCCTCTTTCTTGACACTCTTACGCAGTGACTTTTTCATGCTGACGAGAAACTTGGTCATCTTGTCATCTTTTGGAGCCTTTTGAGGCTTTGGCTCGACCGTCTCCTTGACACTCTTTTCTGCTATTGCTTTTTTTGCCCTGGGTACTGCAACAGGTGTTTCATCAACCGGTTTGATTTTTTTTATTTTTTTCACTGATGCTTTTTTTTCAGCGGCCTGTTCATTGACCGTGTCTGTAACTTCATTTTCGCTCAGTTTCGTTTTTTCTTTTTTCATGATTCTCTCCTCTTGGTCAGAATTGTTAGCGTTACTAAATTACATCAAAACGTCTGTTTTAGTGATATCTCCCCATGCGAACAATAAACAAAGGACACCGCAAACGCCTCTCATAAAGTGTTATACTTATAATAAACATAATAGTCAATATAACAACAATAATACGTAACGAATTCGTCACATTCGCTACGTGAAAGTAACTTTTTGAGGGAGGCGACTATGATATGATGTGGCGGTAAGAAGGGAGAAAATGCATGTACTTTTATATCGGTGTCGTTGTGGTACTAATCTTTTTATGCGGGGCGATCTACTTTCAGCATACTGTTGATTTTGGACAAGGCACGCGTAATAACATCAGATAATGTAAGACAGAGAACCGTTTAAGACCCTCAGCAACCCATATGAATTGGGCTTTCACTTACCTTGAGGCTCCATATATGCATGTGGTCGGGATCACTGTAGCGGTATGAATTTCCGTATGTAGCGTTCCACATATTCCGGATTTAGTTCTGCATCTGAAACACCCCTATTGATCCGGCCAATATATTCATCCTTTGGGCGACCTTCGACTTCGATAGGGTCAACATATACAAGACATGGATAACAGGTCTTTTCCACCTCGACTCTCAAAGTTTCTTTCCAATATGAACCACTATGAACACCTTCCGCCTTGTCCAGGGTTGATTCGTCCTCTGCATTGATCCGATATACCACGCCATGAATTTCATCTTTTTCTGACTTTATGATATTTGCATACCCACGGGTCGTAATAATCCAGCGAAACCCTTTCAGGATGCCGTGTCCAAAATATTTATGGCCAGGGCATCGCTCTTTCATCTGATCTTGCAGCATATTTGAGCCATAGGCAAAATATAGCTTCATAACAATTCCTTTTAAGTTAATTAGTTGAGCCTCTTGCAAAAGTCCAAAAAGTCCCCTCCCCCCTGGCGGGGGAGGGTTAGGGTGGGGGGGAGGTTGCCATGAAATCAGCCGGTTGCAGCTTCACCCACCCCCCAACCCCCTCCCGTCAAGGGAGGGGGAGCCAATTTCTAAGACTTTTGCAAGAGGCTCAGTTATCAATTAATTGCCTGCTTGAGTTTCCAGTTGAGATACAAAATCCAATATAAGCTTAGCCACCAAAGCCGTATTCCCTGGTGCCAGAATATCCCCCGCCAGGACATGATTTGTATGATTCACGTTGTGTGTGATACGTTTTATCGCCTTCATGGGTGACCCGAACCGTGCATACGCCTGCTCAACTTTTTTAACATTGATAACAGTGTCATGCGGAGAATAGATAACTAAAGCCGGAGTGCGGATATTCTCCAGTCTTGATTCGCGGACGAATTTCACCAATCCCATCATCGGCACAAGCCCTTTCAAAGGATAGCGGCACGTCCAATACCTGGCCTGCAGTTCATTGGCGGGTGTCCAGCTGAACTCCGGCCCAACTAAAAGCGCCGCCAACTGTTCGCCCCAGGGCCAGGCAAGAAGCTCGGACAACACCTCTTTGGGTGCATAATTCGGGGAAATCAATACGTACGCCATAACCGCTTCCGTGTTCGGCTGTTCCGCCAGCCAGGTAGCCAGAGTGCCGCCGGTAGAAGTTCCGATTATAATCACTTTATCACCAAGCCGTTTGCCGATTGCCAATGCCTCCACCGCATCATTGAGCCAGTCATTTACGGTCGGCTCAGCCATAGCCATTCCGCCTCGCCCATGCCCCGTCAGACGGGTATATACGAGATTCGCTCCCAGCCGCGCAGCAACTTGATCACTCAGCGGGGCAGTCTCCTGCCGGGTAGCAGAATAGCCATGTAAATAGACAATAGACAGTGGCGTCCTGGTTTTCGCAGCATTCGCCCAAATAATAGTTTTCTCAGCTCCGGGCACGATGTCTGAAAAGCGAGCTTCGGATTGTTGTAAGTATTGATCCAGATCTTGTGGCAGAATAAACCGTTTTAATTGTGGATCAATTTTGGCAGTGGGTCCCAGAAAAAACAGAATGATTAGTGCGCTCAGCCCAACCCCGAAAAGTATAGCTATCTTTTTCTTCATTCATCAAACCAGTCTTCCCGCCAAAGTTTTGATCTTGGCCTTTACTCTATCCGGCAGCATCGGATGCTGCTCCTTGGCAATCATGCCTGTAAAGAGTGTACCAACTACTTCGGCACCGATTGTTTTTGCCGTCATTTTGAGTTGCTTATTGGTTCCAAAAAGCCACCGTCCCATAATTCCCGGAGCAGCAGAGGAGGATACCAGCAGAGCTTTTTTCTTTGTCGCCTGAGCTTTTCTGAACTGTGGTCCATTCATGTCCCACGACCAATAGGCATACACAACCAACCGCTCCATAAAGCGTTTAAAGATCGCTGTTACTGAACCCATATTTGTCGGTGTAGCGAGAATATAACAATCTGCCCGTTCAATCTTTTCAATCAATTCTTTCATACCGTCATGATGTACACATTCCGCTGGTGCCACACCTGGTAGTTGGGTACATGCACGGCAATTCAGACAGAAATCGATAGGGTAGTCACGGAGCAGTATAATTTCGACTTCGGCACCAGCCGCCTTGAGAGCCTGTGCGAAAGCAGCGACTGTTTGATCGGTAATGCCATCATCCCGGTATGAGCCATTGATTGCGAGAATCCTGTTCATAGTCACCATCCCGTGCAGTATATCACTACTTTGATATCCAATCTCTGGCTTTCCCAATAGTCCTAAAGACATGATATTTTGTTGGTACTCCTGTCTCTATTGCGATAGCTGTGTACATTTTTAGTAAGCCACATTCAATGTTATCATGCCCAACGAAGGCTGTTTTACCACTCTTACGTGAACCACTTGATATTGTGTCTTTGGTAGCACGAGCTATTTCTTTATAGCCGTCTTCAGTTATTGACCCTAATGACCCTATTGAGATATCCCAGATGACATCTTTGATAATTTCATTTGTGTAATATTTTTTAACAACCGAAATTACTTCTTCAGCAGTCAATATACCAGAGACATAAACGTTCAGAATGCTGCCTTCGTTTTTTACGATAATAGCCGCCATTTTGATAGAACTCCCGGTAATTTATTTTTTCACGTTGAGAATATCCAGTATTATACCTTTACGCGTTTGTACTTCTTTAATTTTTCTTGCAGCTCGATAGTCTCATTTTGTACCTGAACTTGCCCCGCATCAGAATTTTGGCAGAATTTATTATGAGAATGCAAATCAGGCTGTTTCATTGTAAATGAGTTACGACATAATAAGTCATATATTACTTACTGAACCGATGATAACTTATCTAAAAACAAAGAAAATTACTGGAACTGCATTTAACACATCCTCACCTGATTTGGCAATTACTATAAATGAATATTGCCAGTTAAGAATAAATGTAACCAAACATTAACCTCATCTCAATGCCGTTTCAATATTGTCCTGCTATAGTGACTATCAACATTGAAAATGAATTGAATGAGTTGATTAGTGGTTAGTTAGAAATATCTATAGTCAGTTGTGGAGGAAAGTAAAATGAAAAGCGTACGTAAGCATTGTATCGATTGCGGGAGCGAGGCAGTTGAAATTTTGGTCGACGAAGTGAAACCGGTTTTTAAGATGGAGATCGTCAGTTTTGCGTGTGGGGCGGAGTTCAAGAGCGTTTATTCTGCCAACGGCAATGTCGGCAAAGTATTGCATTCTGGTTGTAGCAAAGGGAATGAATTGCCATCAGTATAAGTTGCAACCGGAGCCAATGCCCCAAACACAACGTTCCGGGCAATTCAGGAGCTTTTCATATTCCGGTTATACCTTCGAAAGATCTTTCTGGGCCAATGAGACGAGATAGTACACGATACCCAGGATCAACAAGGTACCGGCAAGAAATGCCTGGGTGGTGAGGTCGTCTTTGCGTAATGTGGAGATGAGTATCTCGCGGATCATGGCGACAATAATTACACCGATGAATACCAATATGTTGAATTTGCCACCCTTCAGGTTCTTTATCGCATGGTCTCGTAATTCCTGCATCGTATACATCGTGATATCTCCAATAGATTTTATAACCAGAATTATTCCGTGAGGTATGTATATCCCATGAGCATCCGATCCAATAGCTCTATGAATTGACTACTCTCCTCAATGGATATTTTTTTACTGACAATATTTTTCTCCAAATTATCCCGAACATGCCTGAGAATCTCCGGTCCCTTGTATTGGACGTATTTGAGGGTATCCTGAGTAGCGTCGCCATGTATCACCGTATCAATCATGTACCCGGTCTTATTATCAAAAGTTATGTGTACGGCATTGGTGTCCCCAAACAGGTTATGCAGATCACCCAAAATTTCCTGATAGGCGCCTATCAGGAAAAAGCCGATATAGTAGTCATCATTTTTCCTGATTTTGTGCAGGGGCAGATACCTGGCACGACCATTTGCGCCGACAAAACTGGTGATTTCTCCATCAGAGTCGCACGTTATATCGGCTATTGACGCCATTACATCCGGCTTCTGGTCGAGGCGCTGAATAGGCATGATCGGGAAAAGCTGGTCAATTGCCCAGGAGTCGGGAATTGACTGAAACAGGGAAAAATTGGCAAAGTATGTCTGGCGCAAATGCAGCTTGAAGTTCTGCATTTCCTCGGGAATCGGCTTAAACTTTTCCAGAAGGCCATTGATCTTCACAATTATCTTGGCATAGAGCCATTCAGCAATAGCGCGGTCCTTGAGAGTAAGGTAACCCAGGTTGAACAGACTGACCGCTTCGCTGATCAACTGCATTGTATCGTGGTAATCCTCACGCAGCGAATAGCGATCAATACTTTTGTAGATATCAAGGAGCTTTTTTACCGTAGGTGCCACCTTTTCAGATTGATTCAGCATTTCTTCAAAATCAGGCATCAGGCTTTTAGTATCGGTGTTGAGAACATTTGTTACCATTACCGAGTAGTGGGCAACCGTAGCCCGGCCCGATTCTGAAATAATGTTGGGGCACTCTACACCGGCCTCATCGCAGATGCTCTTGATCTGGTAGATGACGTCGTTGGCGTACTCTGCGATGGTGTAGTTGACGCTTGAAAAATAACTGGATTTGGAACCGTCATAGTCAACGCCCAGGCCACCGCCGATATCGAGAAATTCGATACCGACTCCCAGCTTTCTCATCTCGGTGTAGACGCGGGCTGCTTCGATCAGGGCGGTCTTTATTTTGTCAATCTTGGTGATCTGGCTGCCGATGTGCGAGTGCATCAGCTTGACGCACGCCAGCATACCCTGTTCCTCCAGCATGCGGATGGCGGCGATGATCTCGGACATGCGCAGACCGAACTTGGCATCCTCGCCGCCGGAGGTGGCCCATTTGCCGGTTCCCTTGGAGGACAATTTTACGCGGATCCCCAGCTTGGGCATGATGCCGGTCTTTTTGGACAACTCAATGATCTTTTCCAGTTCGAACAGCTTTTCCACCACCAGTGTGATGTCATAGCCGATTTTGGTGGCATAAAGCACCGTCTCGATATATTCGCTATCTTTGTACCCGTTGCAGATAATCGGCAGTCCCTTACCGGTAGAAAAAGAGAGACTCGCGATCAGTTCCGGTTTTGATCCCACCTCAAGCCCGATATTGTAGCGTTTTCCGTAGCGTACGATTGCTTCCACAACCTGACGCTGCTGGTTAACCTTAATCGGGTAAAATGTCTGGTATTTTGCCGGGTAGTCATTTTCTGCTATGGCGTGTTTGAATACCTGGTAAATTGACGCTATACGCCGCTGCAGGACATCCATGAAGCGTAGCAGAATTGGTGGCTTTATTTTACGTTTGATCAGATCGTCAACCAGAACACGCAAATCGATTGACTGCTTGGCGTTTGAGGAGGGGTGGACGCACATGTTACCGCTCTTATTGATCGAAAAGAGATCGTCACCCCAGTTATCGAGATTATATGTCCTGGCGGAATCTTTAATTGACCAGCGTTTGCTGACCGGATCCTGAAGGCTCATGGCTGTAATTCCTTTTCACGTACTTCTGAACTGGCTGAAGTAAATCGGTTTTTGGTATGTCGCACATTTTTCCCCTGAACCACGAATATCACCATCTCGGCAATATTCGTGGCATGGTCGGCAACACGCTCCAAAGATTTTGACACATAGTTCATTTTCAATGAATTTGAAATCATGGCAGGGTTTGCTATCATATATGTAAGAAGTCCATGCTGAGTATTATCATTGAGTTCATCCATAAAAGAGTCATCTTTGCATACTTTTGCAGCAAGGATCGGGTCGTTGTTGACAAAGGCATCCAGCGCCTCCTTTAACATCATCTGAGCCCATTGGGCCATCTGATAAATGTTGCCATACGGAATGAGTGGCGGGTTCTCGTTCAATTTCCGGGCCCGCTTGGCAATATTGGAACACTTATCACCAATCCTTTCCAGATCGGTAACTATTTTTAAGGCCAGCGTAATAAAACGCAAGTCACGCCCTGTTGGATGCCTGAGGGCCAATATTTCCAGGCAGCGCTCGTCAATGGCAACTTCAGCAGCATTTACTTCATGATCATACGCGATAGTACGCTCAGCCAAGGTGGTATCTCTCTCAATGAGAGCCTTGACCGAGTTGCCGATCATCCACTCCACTTTCCCACCCATGATGAGGATACTTTGCCGTAGGTCACTTAATTCTTTTTCAAGTACGGATGTTAACAGCTCTTTATTCATAGTAGCTCCTGTTCACTCAAGTTACTTCAATATGCTTTATAGCGCGCAGAATGTTTTTCCTTTGCTGCCGCCTTCTGTCTTTTTTCTGCCTGCTCAATCATCAACTGATGAGTACCGCATGGTGTTTCGTCATTCGAGCAGGAGCGTTGACTATAGCTGCCATCAGGCTTCATGTCCCAGGCTGCACAGCGGTCGTAGAGCTGGGTATCGAAAATCGTACGCAGCTCCTGCATAAGTTCAGGCACCTCAACCGGGCAGAGGATCTCGACTCTCGCCTCCAGATTGCGCTTCATGGAATCTGCTGACGACAGATAATAGACTTCATTGCCGCCGTTGCGGAAATAATAGAGCCGGGCATGTTCGAGAAACCGCCCGACAACACTCACAACACGAATATTTTCAGAAAGCCCCGGAATACCAGGTCTTAGTCGGCACGTATCACGAACGATCAGATCGACTCTGACGCCAGCCTGTGATGCTCGATAGAGAGCACGAACAACATCACCGTCTTCAAGCGCATTCATCTTGAACTGGATCAGGCTGCCCCCGCCATTTTGCTCACTGTAGGCAATTTCCTGCTCTATGCCCTGTAGCAATGTATTTTTGAGAAGACGGGGTGCCGGTGACAACTTCTTGAAGGTGCGGTTATTCATGAAGCCGGTAGTCAAATAATTGAATATTTCGCTGATATCTTGTCCGATGGCTTCATCGCACGTCAGCAGGCCGATGTCGCTGTAGATGCGGGCAGTCTCCGCATTGTAGTTACCGGTACCTATATGCAGATAGCGTCTCAGCCCGTTAAAATCCTGACGCACGACCATGATGACTTTACAGTGGGTTTTGAGACCGACCACCCCGTATGTGACATGAATGCCAACCTGCTCCATCCGTTCGGCAAGCTGAATGTTGGCTGCCTCGTCAAACCGCGCTTTCAGCTCAATCACCACGGCAACCTGTTTTCCTTTCTGGGCAGCTAGAATCAGAAAATCGATAACACTGCTATTACTCCCGGTTCGATACAGGGTCATCTTGATGCCGCGCACTTTGGGATCAATGGCTGCTTCACGTAAAAAACGCTCAACCGAGGTGGAGAAGGATTCGTAGGGGTGCTGCAACAGAATTGATCCCGTATCACGGATAATATGGAAAATGTTTCGCTGGGACTGAAGTTGAGGATGATCAATGGGGTAATGATGCGGGTCATGCAACCGAACGTAGTCAAGGTTTGCAAGCTCGAATAGATCGCGCATGGCCAGCATTCCGTTCACTTCAAATACATCGTTGTCTTCATCCAACTCCAGTTCCGCAGCCAATCGCCCCCGGTGAAGCGGAACCATTCCCTGCGCTATCTCCAACCGCACGATGGGAGCGAACTTGCGTTCTTTCAATTCAGACTCGATCATGGCCATCAAATCATCGGCCTGATCTTCGTCTTTCTCAGTATTAGCGTTACGGGTAACGCGAAACAATTCACAGGTAACAATGTGCATGTCGGGAAACAGTATATCCAGATTGTGTATAATCAACTCTTCTATCGGGATAAAATGGTCCCCCTTGCCTACCCGTATGAAACGAGGTGTCCCCAGACCGACCGGAACTTTGATACGTGCCACTGAAACGTCACGGGCCTTGGGATATTTCAGGGTGACAAGCAGGTTGAGCGACAGGTTGGAGACAAAGGGGAACGGATGGGCCGGATCGATAGACTGAGGCGTTATCAGTGGAAAAACACTCGCATAGAAATATTCTCTCAGATATACCTTCTCTCGAGCGGTCAGAGTGGCATAACTTTCAATGACGATACCCTTTTGAGACAGCAGTACCAGAACTTTTTCCAACACTTCTTTTTTGTGGGCATTGATATCACGTATGACGTGATGGCATTCGCTCACCTGCTGATGTGGTGTCCTGCCGTCAAGCGTCAGTTCGCTCATACCGGCGCCAATCTGCTGTTTGAAGCCACCAATGCGTTTCATGAAGAATGAGTCCAGATTGGCACTGACAATGGCAATAAATTTGAGCCGCTCCAGAAGAGGAGTGCGGGCTTCCTCGGCTTCGTGCAGAATCCGGCGGTTGAACTCAAGCCAGGTCAATTCACGGTTGAGAAACCATTGGCTGTCGTTGAGGTCAAATTTCGGAGCATTTTGAACATGCGACGGCTTTTTGGCAGGTTCTTCCTTGCCGACATCCTTACTTTGCCAGGATGAAGTTTTGTTTTGTTTTATACTGTTTTTCTTCCTGGAAGCAGTTGAAGCGGTCATAGGTTCAACTCCGGTACATCTTTGTGATGGAGAGCATCATGATATCGATGAAAAGTATTTTCGCAAGTGTTTTGATTGTTTGTCGTGACAAATATTAAATTACCTTTGTAACCAAATATTTACCTCTTCTCAACGTTACTTCAATAATGTTCTGCTATATTTCTGATTAAAGATCCAAAATTTTTCTGAAATCTGATAATGACAGGAGTCGCGTAAATGAAGCTAAAGACAAAAGTTGATTCAGCCGACTGCAAATGCTATCGCCCTGGAGATCCTGAGTTTGAAACCTTAGCCAATCTGGTCACACCGCTGCATAAGATCAGGACTGAATTATATGGTAAACAAACATTATACCATGAGGAAAATGCCAGTTATGGCTGGAGACGGAATGAAAGCGTTAATGCTTTATATTCAGGTGACACACTGTTCAATGCTTAGGCTAACAGATCAATAATTAAAAAAACCCACCCTGTTTCCAGAGCGGGTTTAGTGAATTACCCAAATAGTGCGGGGTGCGATTTTTTAATTTGAGCGGGGCGCCAGGGAGACCGTTATAGAATTGCCCCATACCTTCGTGTTCCAGCGATACTCACGTACGGTCATGTTCTTTGAACCAGAGTCAATTGAAATCACCTGGAACGAAAGTTTTGATGGATCAGTTGCCGAGAAGTTGCCCTTCATTGGCGAATCAACCCGGAAAACATTCAGCCTGATATCGTTATCCGGGCCGGTGTAGGTGTAGTATTCGTTGGCGTTATCGTTTCCATGGAAGTAGGCCACGATGTTTTTGTGTGTCTTGAGCCAGGCCACAAAAAGTCTCTGCTCAGCATCAGTGGATGTCCCGAAGGTAACATTGGCCGGAGCGAGCAGTTCAGAGTTGGCATAACGGTCTGAAAGCAGATTCTCAAACTTGTTTGTTGTGTTGATGGCTGTAGCTGTGAGGTCAAGCGGGTTGGTAAAATGTTTAGGCTCGGAAGTTGGCTGGTCATGGGTAAACAGAATTACAGGCAGTGTCGGAGCTTTTGCAATTTCGATATCGATCAGCGGGCGGGAAACAGAGTCGGGCCACATGCCGACAAAGACGAAATTAACACCATTTACCACCTTCGATGTCACAATCCTTTTACTGGCGTAACTTGCAGCGGCAGTGACTCTATCCGGTGTTGAACCGATGAATCCTGCATTGGTAAGGGCTGTAGCAGGCGCCATCATGAGGTTATAAATAGCTACGTACGACGTGGCATCCAGGTAGGCAGTTGTGTCAGTCGGCACCTTGTAATATCCGATTGCGGCTGAAACGTCATGGTTGCCCGGGGTCATCCAAACAGGCGCTTTTGTATTGGCTGCGGTCTTCAGGTTAAGCTTGGTGAAGTAATCAGCCTGAAACTGGGGCCAGGTGACGGAAGCATTGGCATATTGTGATGGTGTTGTCGCACCATCAGGACGATTGATCGCATCGCCTGTCTCAACAACAAAGTCCACTGCACTCAGTGCCATCCCGGCATTAATCCCGTTATCGCTCGGCAACGGAACGCTTGCTGTCTGCAATCGGTTCATTTCCGTAATCATTGCTCCGTTAACCTGCTGTGCGCTACTCAGACCAGAAAACACAGCTCGTTTGATTCCGTAATGAGCATCTGATGTGTACACGAACGTGGTTGTAGGTGCAGCGGCTGTTGGTGTACTACTATCACTGCCACATCCGGACATTAGACCCGCAGAAGCAACGACAGCAAACAGTGATGCGTAAGCAAACGTCTTCTTAACTGATACCATTTTAACCCTCCGTAAAAAGTGTAAATATTTACACACTTCTAACATATGCAACATTACGATAGGGTTACAAATAGGATAAATTTTTGCTACATTTTTTTAAAAACGAACCCTTTTTTCAGAAACTCCCCGGTGGAGGTAAAAGCATGAGTATGTTGAGGGTCAAGCCAAACATTGGTTTCATTCTCACCCGTGATAACGGAGCTGGCAAAATTGTTGAGACGTGATATTTCAGCGCTTGGTTTTGGAACCGTTTGATACCATACGAACCAAGAGCCTTACCTGTCCGAAACTCTAACCTGACCCCGGACTTTCCACATTATCAATTTTCAATTAATCTCACTACACTTTTAGTGAAAAACTCCTCCAGTGGGATACCTTGGGCACCCACCAGGAGCGTCTTCGCCTCGGGGTAGCGATCACGGAAACGTTTCAGACCCGCAGCCTTGCCGCTTCTACCGCTCTTAACCTCAATAGCCCAGATGTCGCGCCCTCTGGCAATCACAAAATCAACCTCATGATCACCTTCCCGCCAATAGGTGACGCTATATTCTACCGATGTGAGACTGTTGCACAGGTGAGCGCCCACGGCGTTTTCCACCAGCCGCCCCCACCAGACCGTGTCAGCTAACGAATCGGCAAAACTCCGGGTAGAGAGTGCATTGACCAGCGCATTGTTCCAGAGAATCAATTTGGGGCTGCTGCCCCGTTTTCTCTGTACCCCACGCGAGAAGAGTTCCAGGCCGCTTGCCAGAAAAGCCGATTCCAGCAGTTTCAGATAATGGGCCAGAGTGGTGGTATTGCCGGCGTCTTGCAACTGGCCAAGCATTTTGGTATAGGAGACGTTCTGAGCCGGCAGTGTGGCAGCCAGTGCAAAGAGGTGGCGCAGCAGCACCGGTTTGGCAACCTTACTCATCTGCAGCACATCGCGAGCCAGCACGGTTTCGATCAGAGAGTCTGTGATATAGCGTTTCCAGGACGTCTCATCCTCGACAAACGAGGCCGCGCCCGGATAGCCACCGAAATAAATCCACTGTTCCAGATTCCAGCCAAACGCCTCATGACATTCAGCAAAGCACCAGTGAGAGCAGCGATGCAGAAAGAACCTGCCAGCCAGGCTTTCCGACAACCCCTCCTGCATCAGCAGCGCCGACGAACCAAGAATCAGAACACGGATATCCGGACCAGTGGAGCGATTTTCCCAATACATCTTGAGGGTTTCGCTCCAACCCCTGACTTTTTGCAGCTCGTCAAGGATCAGCAGTACCGGCTTGCCGGACGTTGTCCCTTCGGCGACTGCTCGCCGCCAGTGGGTCTCGATCCAGGCTGAATCCAGCGGAACAGGGCTGTCTGCAGTGGCATAGATAGAGGGGAAGCCGATGGTTTCCTGAATCTGACGGGCAATGGTGGTTTTCCCCACCTGACGCGGACCGATCAGGGCGTGGATGACCGGTGTCGGGCGTGAGAGGAGGGTGCGAAGGGTTGATAAAAGTGGACGCTCGTAGCTCATAACAGGCTTATATCACATTGTATTTTAGTGATCAAGCGATTTTACTCAATGACTGAGTAAAATTACTCAATAGGGGAGGCAATGGACAACGGAGTGTGCTCACAACTGGAATTTTTTATTTACTCACCGACGTCGCCCGCACTGAATACGAGCTATTTTCTCCCGTGCCATCCTGACGGTACATCACCACCGCCGCACCATCCCAGTTGATCCAGCGCCGCGCCTTTTTGTTCTGATCCGAGAAATCAACAACCCGGCAGGGAAACTGCCGGTCTCCGATGGCGTACTGCGTGTTTTTTACCAGCCGGTATTCCCGCTTGACTACTGCCAATTTTTCAACATCCAGAACTCTCCGCGTGATCTGCGGAGCGACCGAAAAATCCAGCAGCGCTTCCGGACATTCCATGGTGGTGTTATCATAACTGCTGCGGGGGATAACGATCGAGCGGGTTGTCCCCGACTCGCGCACATCAAAGCGGAAAGAAGAGTTTTCAAGCCGTCCTTCAATATCGATCGCGACCCCGTTTTCACTCCCCTTGCGGGAATAGTTGACCAGATTTCCTTTCAGCAGTGTTCCCTTCTCGATGGTTTCCTGCTGATACCCCATCCATAAAAATGATGCTTTGATCGCAGTTTTGGTTTCGAAGTGAATAGTGGCAACTCCACCTTCTTCAGAAGTTCGTTGGGTGGTGATGACTTCACCGATTGAAAAACCTTTGGAAGAAACCTTGTAGTGGACGACCGTGCTGGCAGACGCACCGGCAATCGAAGCCGCTAGCGTAAACAGCAGCAGGAATAAAAACAGCGTCGCACGCTGTATACCGCCACCTATTGAATATGTCAGTCCTGTTGTGAGTGGGGCAATCGTCTTTAAGTTCATGGTGGCACTGTATCCGAATAACTATTCCAGAAGACTAAAAAGTCGCTGCCCTGACAGGACAGCGACTTTTTAGTTATTTAATCAGGTTACTGGAGAATCGGCAGCCCACTCAGATAGCCGATGGCGCCTTTTGCCGGGCGCACTCCGATACTGGTCGTTACCGCCAAGCCGCTGTCGAGCATCTTCTGTTGCAGACGCGCTTTCAGTCCCGCTTCAATGGTCTTGATGCTCCCCCAGTCAGCAGGATGCTGGAAGTTGCTCATAATGTAGGGGAAACCGTTCAGGTTTTCCACTACCTGCAGTCCGGTTGATTCGGCTCCAGCCGGTATCGACAGAATACGGGAGAGCGTTTTTGTGTCCACGTTGTAGGCCCACAGATAGTTATTGACATGCTGCCCGCTATCTTCTCCGATGAAAAGAGTCCGCATGGTTTCAGAATATTTCAGATTGTCCGGGTTGGAAATCTTATCAATATGTGCCGTATTTCCCACCGCGTCAGCAGCGATATCCTGTCCTATGAGCAGACCGGACATGTAGGTTGCAACGTACTGGCTGTTGATGGCCGTACCCGATAAGTCGGCCTGACCACCGGTCAGGGAAAGCTCGTAAACGGCTCCGGCAAGAAGTTTCGGCAGGTTGATATTGTTGACCGGATCAGGGGTGGCGCCGGTACTCTTGTCCTCCATACCGTTCTGAATCCGTGTCATGGCCAGATACACCTTCTTATCCTTTGCATTGACCGATACCCCCTCCATCTTGTTGAACTCGGTGGTGGCCCCGAGAATAGCGGCATAACGGCGGGTTTCCAGGAATGCGGCGGCCTTTTCCATACCCGGTTTCAGCTTGAGCCATTCAACGGCCACTCCGGTGGTACCGCTGTTATTATTGGTCTTGATTTTTGAGAATCCAATGGTATCAGCAGTAGTTGTTTCAAAAATATCACTGAATTTGAGCGTGGTCAGCGCCTTTATCTCTGCATCACTGGCATGCCCAAGCCGGTACCAGGTAAGTGAAGCCTCTCCTGCGCCGATGTTGCTCTTCTGCTCCCATTTACCCGCATAGAGTGTTCCGGAGGAAAGGTCTTTTTCCTTGTCGGCCACATACATGAACAGGCCGGTATAATCGCCGTCGTCACCCATGTAAACCGTACGGTTATCCGGCATGACCTGATTCAACTCCCGGGCAATCCGTCCCATGCTGTAATGTTTCAGAACCACGGTACTGCCGTCGGCATTAATGATAACCTCCGGTGAGATGCCGTAGTTGTAAGGAGAAAGAGTCAACAGCAGGTTAGAATAATACAGAGTCATCGGCGTCAGAATCGGCAGACCTGACGTGCTGTACGTACCTCCGGCCTCAACGGCGCGGGCGTCCGGCTCATACTCTTCACTGCCCAGATGGGTGTTCCACGGTGAAAGCGATCCGGCACAGGGAATCCACAAGCCGCCAACACTTGAAAAGTCGATCTTTTTCATCCTGGCAACGGCAAGTGACCCGTCGGTCTTATTCTGATCCAACGTGGCCAGACTCATGGTCATGGGGAGCAGGCCATATCTGCTGGTACCGCTGTTATCCAGAGTTTGATACTCGTAATGAGTTACGAGATAAAGCGGATTACCACCGAGGCCGGTTGCCGGTGCGCCATCTACTTTAAGCAGGCTGTTCGCATCCGGAGCATCGGAGATGAACGGGGTTGTTTTCCCTGCTACGCTGGTATCCATGATGGCGGCGCCGGAGTAATCAACGACACCACCGGGAATAATCCCGCTGATGACATCAGAGGATTGAAATAAGGTCTTGTAGCTCAAAGGATATGTTTTTGTTTTTCCGTCTGTAAATGTGACTACTGCGGATGAACCGCTGTATACCGTTGCTCGCTCATCGTCCGTTTTGGCAGCCGACATGTTGGTAAATGTCACCGTAGCAATTTTAGGTGTTGATGGCACTACCGTCGTCGAGTCACTGCTGCACCCTGCTGCCATCAGTGCCGCACTGCCAAGTGCCGCCGCTGCGACACAAAGCATCATTCCACTTGATTTTTGCTGTTTCATTTCATCTCTCCCGTTCTTGATTGATTTTTTCTGCATGTTTTCTTGTGTATCCTGTGGTAATTTCCCATTGCACAGAAGCGACCGGAACTCTTCTGAATTCACAAGAATGTAGTCGCATAGTAGATAACCAAGCAATCGAGTCAAGACCATTTTACTAATTAACAAACATTTAACACTGCCGTAACAAGATTGCAGCAAAGCAGCGATACAGAGTCCAAAACCTGCTGCGCAGATGAAACATGAACCGGAGAGCCAGTATGTTTGCTTTCATAAGTATTACCCTCAGTTTTTGCCTGGCCGCCTTCCCCGTTTTTGCAGATGCCTCCATGACCGCTGCATCCCGATATTTTGAAAATAAGGATTATCAGGCGGCATTGAAAGAAATCAGACCTCTGGCTGAAGCCGGAAATATTGATGCGCTGTACAACCTGGGAGTGATGTACGACAAAGGCCTTGGTGTCATCAGAAATGCTAATGAAGCGGTCACATGGTACCGAAAGGCGGCAGAGCGAGGACAACCGGCGGCCCAGTTTAATCTCGGCATACTGTATCAGCATGGTGAACTCGGTGATCCGGATTCTGCAGAAGCTGCCCGGTGGTTTCAAAAGGCTGCTGATCAGGGTATCGTCGAGGCCCAATACAGTCTGGGCGTCATGTATCATCGGGGGGAAGGGGTACCACAAGATTACCAGCACGCACTCCGCCGTTACCGCCAGGCCGCGAAACGCGGCTATGCGGCGGCGCTGTATAATCTCAGCGTCATGTACCGACGGGGTGAAGGGGTCGTTAAATCGGTCGAGGAGAGCAGGAGACTTTATGAACAGGCAGCGAAAGCGGGAGATGCCGACGCTCAGTACAGTCTTGCGGAACTGTACGAAAAAGGAGAATGGGTGAACAGTGATCCGGTTGCTGCCGGTCACTGGTACCGGCTGGCAGCAGAGCAGGAACACCCTGAAGCCCGTTATCGCCTTGGCCGGATGTACGAAAAAGGGTTTGGAGTGCATCAGGATTTTGTGTTGGGGTATCAATGGTATAATCTTGCTGCAGCAGGGGGTCTTGAAAGTGCCAGAACGGCGCGGGACACACTGTCGCTCCGAATGACACCTGCGCAAATCGCCGAAGGACAGAAAATTTCACGCGAATGGCGCCCGAAACCGCTCTTAGATTCGACTCACTAACGCATACCACCATCCTGTATACTACTCGCTCAACTGAGGGGGAAAGATTCTACACAATAATTGCATGATCTTAACAGGACTGTAACAATGTCATGTTAAGATATGCCCTATGAACCCATATAAAGCAGACCTGCACGTCCACTCCAGCCATTCCAACAAACCCACCTACTGGGCCATGCGTAAATTCAGTGTCCCGGAGAGTTATACATCGCCAAAATACCTCTACCGGGTTGCACGTGAACGGGGCATGGATTTTGTCACTATCACCGATCATAACGCCATCAGCGGGGCTTTAGAAATTGCCCACCTTGATAATGCCTTCGTCAGTTCGGAGATTACCGCCCACTTCCCGGAGAGCGGCTGCAAGGTACACGTTGTGGTGCTGCATATTTCCGAAATTCAGTTTCAATCGATAATGATACTGCGTAAAAATGTTTACGAGTTGGTGGCGTACCTGCATAGCGAAAACATCGCTCATTTTCTCGCCCATCCACTCTACGCCCAGAACGAAAAGCTGAATCTCGAAATCATCGAACGGTCGCTGTTGCTCTTTACCACTTTCGAAATCAAGAATGGCTGCCGTGCACACCGCTTCAACGGATTCACCAAACGCCTTGTCTCATCCTTGAACGAATCAGTGATCGAACGCCTTGCCAACAAATACGATCTGCAGCCATACGGCAGCACCCCCTGGGCCAAAGGGATTGTTGGCGGCTCTGATGACCATGGCGGCCTGTTCATCGCACGGGCTCACACCACTGTCTATGATACTCCGACTGTCAGCAGCTTCATTGATGGTATCAGGAACTGCACCAGTTGGGCTGATGGTAAAGATGGCGGACCTCTGACCATGGCACACAGCCTGTACGGTATTGCCCACAGTTTCTACCGGGAGCGGCTGGGTCATAGCCGCCGCGGCGCCACACCCTTTGTCAGCGCTCTCCTCGACCGCTTTTTCAACATAGGTGAAGACAAGGGCTCTTTCATCGATAAGATCCGTCTCTTTATTCTCAAAAACCTGCCGGCTTCACGCAGTCATACGGGAAAAAGTTTTGAAGAGATCCTTGACTCGGAAGCCAGGTTGCTGCTGAGTGACACCACGTTTATGGACAGTATCAGCACTGCCGACAGTAATCGCACAATATTTGCGATAACAAGTCGCCTGGCAAACCGCCTGATTTTCCATTACACAAACCGCCTCATGACCTTGCCGTTTAACGCCGGGTTCTTCGACTACCTCAATACGGCCGGCACAATCGGACTGATACACACCCTCATTTCCCCGTACTACCTGGCATTTCACCACCAGCATAAGGGGAAGGAGCTCATACGGGATATCACAAAAGCTCTGCCGGAAATGCATTTCAAGGAAATTCCGGAAAAAATTGCCCTGTTTACCGACACACTGGACGAGATCAACGGTGTTGCTTTAACAATCAAGCGACTGACAAGCACCGCCCGCAACCGTGGGGTAGAGTTGACCGTCATCACAACGGGTGATGACGGCACAAACGCTGTTGAAGGGGTGAAAAAGTTCCCGTCAGTGGGAGATTTTGTACTGCCGGAATATCCGGAACTGAAACTCAATTTCCCACCGATTCTGGATGTCATGGACTTTATCGAGCATGAAAGCTTTACCCGGATCCATATCAGTACTCCCGGAACTGTAGGGCTTCTCGGTCTTCTGATTGCCCGCATAATGAATATACCGGTAGCAGGCACCTATCATACCGAAATTCCCCATTATGTACGCAGTCTGACTAATGATGATTTTCTTGAAAAAGCAGCATGGAGCTACATGATCTGGTTTTACAGCCAGATGGAAGAGGTCATGGTGCCCTCTGTCGGTACCGGGAACCAATTGGCTGCACGGGGACTTCCGCATGAGCGCATAAAGCCGCTGCCCCGCTGGGTGGATAGTGATGCCTGCTCCCCGGACATGCGTAATGCTCCTGACAGCAGCCAGACCTACAGCACTTCTTTGAATCTTGACCAGCAACAGACAGGCGCAGATGAAGATGCCGAATGTGCAGCATACGGAGTATAGCAAATGTCAGCAATCGCAAGAACTCGCATTCGAAAAACGAGTAAATCTTCCGCAGAAATAAACCTCTCCGATTCCTGCTGGTATCTTAACCGAGAGCTGACCTGGCTTGAATTCAACCAGCGCGTGCTTCATGAAGGCGAAGACGAGCGCACGCCGCTGCTGGAACGCCTCAAATTCATTGCCATTGTCAGCGCAAACCTTGATGAATTTTTCATGAAACGCATCGGCGGGCTTAAACAACAGGTAGCTGCTGAATTGCGTGAAGTCAGCCTTGATGGGCTTACACCGCTCCAACAGATCCAGAAATGCTATAATTTCATACGAACTCTAGAGAGCAGAAAATATCTATTGTCGCATCACCTCTTCGAATTGCTCAAAGAACAGGGAATTGTTATTGCCAAAGTGAAAGATCTGACTCCAGGCGAAAGGAAAAAGCTCCGGCACCATTTTTCAGCCAATATTTACCCGTTACTGACACCCCAGTCTATTGATCCGGCGCACCCGTTTCCATTTATCTCCAACCTGTCAATCAACCTGCTGCTGACTCTGAACAGTCCTTCAGGACCTGATATGCAGTTAGCCCGGGTCAAGGTGCCGGTGGGAGCGAGCACGTCACGATTCATACCTGTCCCCGGCAAACCGGGCTGTTTCGTATGCCTTGAAGACCTGCTCTGCTGTAATCTGGATATGCTTTTTCCCGGTATGGAGGTTGTGCGTTGCGACCTGTTTCGTGTTACCCGCAATGCCAACACGGAACTGGACGAAGAGGAAGCGGACGACCTTGTTGAAATGATTGAAACCGAATTAAAGGAGCGCCGCTTTGCACCCATCGTGAGAATGCAGGTGCGCGAAGGCATCCCGACGCTTCAACGCGGCAGACTGGCTGCGGAACTGAATATCAATGAAAATGATGATGTTTTTGTCGTTCCGGATATGCTGGCCATGCGCGACCTGTTCGAAGTATCCCAGCTTGACTATCCGCATCTGCACGACCCGCCACACCATCCTGTCGTTCATCCTCAACTGGAATCACCGCGCACTATTTTTCACATAATCCGCGAAGCCGGTTCAATCCTGCTTCAGCACCCCTATGAATCATTTTCATCCTCTGTAGAACGTTTTCTGCGCGATGCTGCTGCAGATCCCAAAGTGCATGGCATCAAGATGACACTCTATCGCACATCAAGTCAGAGCCGCATCATCGACGCACTTCTGCTGGCTGCTCAAAATGGCAAACAGGTTGCGGTAGTTGTTGAACTGAAAGCACGCTTCGACGAGGCTACCAATATCCGCCTGGCTGAACTGATGGAGCGGGCCGGTATCCATGTAACGTACGGGGTAGTTGGCCTAAAGACTCATTGCAAAGTAATTATGATCGTTCGCCAGGACTTTAATGCGTTACGACGATATGTTCACATCGGTACGGGAAATTATCACGCTGATACTGCCCGCATCTACGCCGATATCGGCCTGCTAAGCTGCAGTGAGGAACTTGGACATGATGTGACAGAACTGTTCAATTACCTGACTACCGGATTTAAGCCACGGAGAAAATATGCCCGATTGTTGACCGCCCCCCGCTTCCTCAAGCAGGCGCTGTTAGCTAAAATTGATCGGGAGACCGCACTGCATCGTGAAAGTGGTGGAGGTTTAATTCAGTTCAAGATTAACGCTCTTGAAGATGGCGACATCGTTAAGGCGCTCTACGTTGCCTCCCAGGCCGGAGTTGTGATTGATCTGATCGTGCGCGACACCTGTCGCCTGCGCCCTGGTATTACCGGAGTGTCGGAAACGATCCGCGTCATCAGCATCGTCGGGCGTTTTCTCGAACACTCGCGGATCTACTATTTCAGAAACGGCGGCACAGAAGAGTATTTTATCTCTTCAGCGGATGCGATGAAGCGCAATCTGGAAGCGCGGGTAGAGGTGCTCTGCCCGATTGAGGCACCGGCTCACACGACTGAACTTCGATCCCTCCTGGACATTCACCTGCTTGATACCCGTTCCGCATGGGACATGCAGTCAGATGGCAGCTATATTCAGCGCACGCCTGGCGAAACGGATATCTCGGGTGGCAGCCATTCTCAGCTGATTGAACTGGCCGAAAAACGGGTGGAGCTGTACCGGAAGAGAATGAAAAAAAAGAAGCCTCATGCTTCTGAAACTGCCTTTTAATGTGGAGGTTCCGTCCTGTGCAGACTGTGAAGCTCTACCTGACCTACTTCGTAACCGTAACCCTTATGGCCGTCCCCGTCATCCTGCACGAAAAATTCTCAAAGACTTCGGCTCCCCCTGGATGGGCCGTCGTGATGCAGTACCTATGGTGCCTCGCTGTAGTGGCTGCTGCAATCGTATTTTTATCAACCCTGACGTTATACCTTAGTCATGGCGCTCCCCCGAGAGCAATGGGTAGAGTAGGGAACAGGTTTCACCCTGCTCCCCTTGGGTGATAATTCTGGATAATTCCGGATAATTCCGGGGACAGTTTATGTAAATCCTGTCAAGCTTCTTCCCAATCCTCAATCTTCAAACCATCTAATCGGGAATCCACGCCCCTGTTTTCCTTGATTTACGTTGCCACATCTGAGGAATGATGGTAAAAATCTGTTCCGATTCCACATCAGAGTACACGGAGTTAGCCATGTTGAAAAGCTATGAAGCTGTTTATCACAACGGCCATTTGCACTGGTTGGGCATGCCACCACCACGAGAGATTGAGAAGCGTCATGTGATGGTGGTTGTTGATTTGGAAAAGGAGATTGAAAAACCTGCACCAGACATCCGCAAACTGCTCGCACAAACTCGCGGTTGTCTCAAACCGTTGCGGACTGTTGATGAGATTGATAAAGGCATTGCACAGATGCGGTCGGAATGGGATAGAGAATGGGATCAGTAAACGAAGGACATGTTTTCGATTCAAATATCCTTATTTACCATATCAACGGTCAGTTAGATTCTGCTGCGGAACAGGCTTTGTCTGTCTACTTTGAGCAGCCCGCCTATATTTCCACCATAACGGCAATGGAAGTGTTGAGTTGGCCGGGGCATTCGGATGAGTCGGTTGAGATGACTACGGCCTTTTTGGAAATTTTTGACGAGATTGCCATAGACGCCGAAATCAAGGTTGGTGCAATCAGGATTCGTAGAAATTATCGGTTGAAGCTGCCGGACGCCATAATAGCAGCAACTGCGTTGTATCTTGTTTTACCGCTGATTACCCGCAATCTGAAGGACTTTAAGGACATTCCAGAATTGAGGTTGATCAATCCGTTTGGAGAGAGCAAAGGTTACAATAGGTAGAATAGGGAACCGGTTTCACCCAGCCTCCCCATCAAACCTGACGTGCAATTTTCCCGGGTGACAATGGTGTCAAACCTACACTTTTGACAGACTGACAACTATGAGTTCCAAGGAACTGCCAGCATAAATTGATTTTTGCCCGCCTCACCAATAATCCATTACGACACCCACACCCCATTCCCTATTCCTCACCCAGCCTGCGATTGATAACCACCGATGATCCCGGTAGTTTTTTGGCCGCCTTCTTGACTTCTGTGGAGATGGAAGCCAGCTGGGCATACGAGTTGACCGGCGTCAAGCGGGTGTTGACGATGCCGATGGAGATCGACAACAAGCCAAACGTTTCCTGTTCCCCCTTGCGGTTTACCGCACTATAGCTTCCTGCCGTAAAATCTTTTTCTCCGTGGAAAAGCGGTAGTTGCTCTTCAAGAGCCGCTAATATTTTTGATGACAGATACTCCGCATGATGTGGGCCGGTTATGACGATATAGTCGTCCCCGCCGATATGTCCGCAAAAGCTGGACATTCCTGCGCCCGCCGTTAGTGACACCGTAGAAATGATATCTCCGATGGCCTTGATGACCACATCACCCCGCTGAAATCCGTAATAATCATTGAACGGTTTGAAATTATCGATATCAATATAGGCGATGTCGAAGTCTTTCTTTTGCTGCAGTCTCTCATTTATCTCGCGCTGGATACTTTCGTTGCCCGGCAGGCCGGTCAGGGGGTTAGCACCTTTTGCCAGCATCAGATTGATCTCGGTAATAGCGCTGATAAAGCGATTGACATCGACAACTCCGTAGTACATGCCACCTTTGGTAACACAGATATTATCTACCCTCACATCCGATATCTGTGCCTGGATGGTCTCGGCAGCCTCCCTGATGCGGATATTTACACTGAATTCCATCGTGACCGGCAGCATCAGATCACGCATCTTCTTTGAATGATTGATATGAAAACCGAACCCGTTCATACCGATGATATGCTCTTCCAGAAAAGTTGCGCGGTTGAGAATGCCGACGGCGTGGCCATCTACCACCACCGGCAGTGCCTGCAGGGTTTGATCATTCTGAAACCGTTTGAGCACGGTGGCCAGGTTATCACCGGGGTGCGCCGGAGCAATCGGGATGGATATTTCTCCGATAAATTCTGTTTTTCCTCCGCACGCAAGTTCACTCTCTGCGCTTACGAGAAGGGGCGGTTTCTCCGTACGGGCTGGCTCTTCAACCTGAGCTGCAGTGAGAGGAATGTCAGATGTTGACACTGGATTACCGGCACTTGCCATGTCCTGAGTTACAAAGGCTTCAAACTGTAAGGCATTGAGCGGTCGGGAAAAGTAGTAACCCTGTATCTGGTGGCAGTCACGCTTGCGCAGAAATTCAAGCTGATCATGTGTCTCGACCCCTTCGGCAATCACCGTGAGATTGAGTGAGCGGGCCATGGCAATAATGGCATCGACAATTGCCGCATCGTCGGGATCATCAACAATATCGCGGACAAATGATCGATCGACTTTAAGTGTGTCAATCGGCAGGTGTTTGAGATAGGAGAGTGACGAGTAGCCGGTGCCAAAATCATCCACCGAGATGCTTATGCCAAGCTCTTTAAGGAGCAGCAGTTTGCAGACGGTATCGTTGGAATCGCCCATCAACGCGCTTTCGGTAAGCTCCAGCTCAAGATAGCACGGGTCAAGTCCCGTTTCGGTCAGGATCTGCACCACAAGTGGTACGAAGGCATTGTCACGCAGTTGTTGTGCCGCAAGATTGACGGCAACTTTCATTTTCGGCAGACCGGCATCCTGCCAAACCTTATTCTGTCTGCAGGCCTCCTTCAACACCCATGTTCCGAGCGGCACGATCAGGCCATTTTCTTCTGCAACCGGTATGAACTTGTCAGGCGGCACGATGCCGTGCCCTGGCCGCTGCCAGCGTACAAGGGCCTCCATACCGATGATGGCGGTGCCGGTTATTTCCATTTTTGGTTGATAGCAGAGGAAAAATTCACCCTCCTCCAGGGCGCGCATCAGTCCTGTTTCAATTGTGATACGTTCAACCGCCTTCTGGTTGAGTGCTTCGGAAAAGTACTGGAACGGCATACCATTCTGACGTGCCTGATTCATGGCGATGTGGGCATGCTGCAGGAGCAATTCACTTGTCACACCATCAGCGGGAAAACAGGCGACGCCGCAACAGGCCGAAATGATCGTTTCACCTGTTCCCACACGAAGAGGTGAGGAGAAAACCATCTTGAGTTTGTTGAGTACCACGGCAACGTCACCGTCTTCGAGAGTGCCGCCCAGAACGAGAACGAATTCGTCCCGATGGATTCTTGCCACCGTATCATAGTGGCGCAATGCAGCCGAAAGGCGCTCCGCAATATCACAAACCGCCGCACTCCCGCCACTATGCCCCCAGGCGTCTATCACCGCCTTGAAACCGGTCAGGCTGATATAGATGACCGCAGTATTATTCCGTTTGCGCGAATTTAAAGCGATGACCTGGTTTAATCTGTCCAGCAGGAGATTGTGATTGGGCAGCCCGGTCTCACGGTCGTAATATGCCAGTTTTTGTATTTCCAGTTCTGCCTGATGAAACACCTCCTGCGAGGAGTTGAGACGTCTGGCATGGGAGCGCAACAACCGGTACAACATGCCGGCAGAAGCCAGAACCAATAAAACACCCATCAGGATTGCGTATGCAAACAGATACTGAACCGTAATAATCCATCCGGTCACACATGCCGAGAACAGTATCCATACGATTCCGACAATCGCGTACAGCAGACCAATTTTAGCCGGTGAGAGTGCATTATCAGGCTGGTCAGGTACGATTGGCATTATGCACATCCCCATTCATAATTAAGAGCTGCAGAGGAGCATCAAACCGTGGCGAAGGTCACCGTACTGCCAAAAGCTTTTTCGAACAGGTCTTTCTTGGCATTTGCGCCAAATACCTCCACCGAAACATCCTCTGCTGCATTCAGTTGAATCGTTATCTCTGTTCCGCCATACAGACAGGATACATCGGAAATAACACCGTTCCTGCGCCGGTCAAGTCCATCCGCCAGACGGAGGATACCACCCAGCCGGGCAACAAGTATCTGATCTTTTTCTTTCAAACACTGGAAAGCATCATGTTTCCGTTTGGGAAGTGATTTGCGGTGATAGCGCGCGATTTGCGCAATCAATTCCCGTTCTCGCGGGTTAAAGCCAAAGAGATCCGCATGTCGAATGAGATGATATGAATGTTTATGATGACTGCTGTAACTGATGAAATACCCACTGTCATGAAGAATGGCCGCAGCCTCCAGCAGCTTTTTCTCTGCAGCTCGCAATCCGAAGGGAAGTTCCAATGCTTCAAAAATCGAGAGTGCCATGCCCGCTACATGCGTCGCATGAGGTTCGTCAACGTGGCACGACCGCGCAAAATTAGTGATGGCATCTTTCCATGACGGCGGGGCAGTCGTACCGGACGACAGGCCAAGTTGCTTTACCGCTCTTATGAGAAGACCTTCACGTATGCCCCGTTCATTGACCAGCACCCGATTGGCACCCAAAAATCGCATTACTTCGTCAAGCACCACGGTACCGGCGACAATGATGTCAGCCCGATCCTGATTGAGTCCGGGAATAGTTCGACGCCCCTTCAGATCTTTATGAGCCAGCATTGCCAACAGATGCACAACTTCTGCATGAAAGACCTCAGAGCCATGCACGGATACATAATTGTCCTTGCGTACCTGCATGGCCATGCTGCCGATTGCGGTGAGAGTCCCACCAGATCCGATCAATGAATCTACGGAGATTTTCTTGCCGGCGAAGCTGTTTTTAAGGTTTCCCCTGATATACCCCCGGAGTTTCCGCAATTCTTTTTCAGCTATCGGGTCGCTTGTCAAAAAACGGTCGGTCATGACAACGGCACCAAGATCAAGAGAATAAAATTCTTCCACATGGTTTCCGTAGGCAGTGACGATTTCAACACTCCCGCCGCCAATATCGACCATGGCATACCGCTTTCCATACATGTCAAAATTGGCAAGAGCTGAGGTTGACGCCAACTCCGCTTCTTCTTCTCCGGAAATAACCCTGATGTCGTGGCCTAATTCTTCTGACAATCGAGATACCAGTGCCGTACCGTTAGCTGCGTTTCTGACTGCACTGGTGGCAACTGCTTCAACCGCCTCAACATTCAATCCCGAGACAAGTTTTTGAAACCGTTGAATCGCTTCAAGTGCGCGTATTGATGCTTCATCTGAAATTACGCCGGTCATCGCCAACCGTTCCCCAAGGCGAACGGTGGCCTTCTCATCATCCAGAATTTTAAAAGAGCCCTCTTTGGTGGCTTCAGCAATAATACAGCGAATGGAATTGGTGCCAATATCAATAGCGGCGATACGCGTTTTTTTCATGTGACCTCTTAAATCGTGAAGGGGGTGACGATAGTATCAGGATACGGCTTGTGGAAATGCCTTTTTGAAAGCGGTGACTCTTTTCTTCCCTGGAGACAAGTACCACAGAAAGCTGGCCGGTTTTTCAGCAGATGACGGATCAAGCTTCAACGTCACGCAGGCCCCTTTGCTCAGAGAAACCACTTCCTCCGTACGACCAAGTAACGCAGCAACCAGCTTGCCCAGCTGCGGTTCATGACCAACTATCATGACACGCCTGGCATCAGTGCCGCCCTTGAGATACGCAACCAGTTCAGGTATTCCTGCTTCCGGCAGAAGCAGAGTACTAGCGACGACAACATTCTTGCGACACGCGTTTTCAGCAGCTATCTCAGCGGTCTGCACGGCCCGGGTGAGGGGACTGGTGATGGTAAGCCGTGTTTTTGGACCGAACCGGGCAATTGACGAACTCATTTTTTTAGCAGTCGCCCTCCCCTTTTCCGTAAGATAGCGCCACTGGTCCTCCAGGGTCTCGCTTTTTTCCACCGCTTCTGCATGCCGCAGTACGTACAGTATCATGGTATCCTCCTCATAGATTTGGTTGAGGAATCAGTATAAACGACAACAAAACCAAATCAACGATATATTGCAGAATTCACATGATTGTAACAAATCAAGGTAGCAATTCACCCGCACATCTGTTCCTTCAAAGCATTTGAATAAGTAATCAGGAATAACCATGGAAGTCGAACAGGCTGGCAATCATCGATGAATCCGGGGTCGGATCAATGTGTGGAATTTTGGTTTGGCCGCCCAGTTTGCCGCGTTCAGCCTGAGACCATTGATAAATGCCATCTTCCGGCACCAGCAGTACTCCAGGGGCGTTAATTCGACCCTGCCCTCTGAAGGCGGCATAATCGGCATTCAATTGGCAGAGCGAGGCATCAAGTTTTCGAGTGGCATCATTGGCATCCGGGCTGTCCTGCACCGCGAGTACCCACTGATGCTTCCTGTTTGAAATATCTGCGCCAACCATGAATTCGCGCACATTCCAGTCGGCACTCTGGTTCAAAGTGGCAATTGCTTGCTCCACTTCTCCCTGAGTCACCTTTTCTTCAAGCTTATCGAGAAAACGATCTCGACCGGTGAATTCAATGAAGTGAGGAGTTGTGGAGGTAAAGCGGATTGTATCGCCGATGTGATAGCGCCACAATCCGGAACAGGTGCTGAGAATAACTGCATAGCGTTGTCCGACTTCGACCTGCTCCAACGGGACGGCATCTGCGTAAGGTGCCGGCTTACCGTTCCCGTCCAAATCTTCAAAACGGACAAACTCAAAGAAAACCCCATAATATGGCATCAAACGCATATGTAATTCCCCCGGTTGCTGGAATGCCATGAACGCCTCGGAAGAGGGTAGTAATTCAAGCAGGTTTGGCAGGTGGCCTTCGAACAGCGTCTCAAATTCCTGCTGATACGGCTTCATGCTCGTGCCGCCATGGATAATAAGCTCAAGATTCGGCAGCAACTGACAGAGCGGTTTGCCGCCGATATCCATGCAGCGTTTTAGCAATAGAATAATCCAGGGCGGCACACCGGAGATGGCTCTAATACCTTTATCACGCAGCAAAAGTTCGGCCATGGCCTGAAGTTTTTCTTCCCAGGGAAGCACCGATATTGCAGGTGGCGGCTCGACAAAAGGAGTCAGGTACCAGGGACGAAAGCGGAGTGTCAGAGCGCTCATGTCACCCGACCAGACACCGCGCCTTACGGTAGTCAAATGGGTAGATCCGGACATGTACAGCACTTTACCGTTTAATAACCGGGATTCAGGATTGGCAGCAAGATAGCACGCCATCATGTCGAGTGCGGCAGAGCGGTTCTCGGCAAACATGCGCGCTGAAAACGGGATGAATTTGGTTGGCGCCGTAGTCCCGGACGTTTCGCAATACATCGTGATGGTTCCGGGCCAGGTTACGTTGCTCAGGTCCGGTGCACTCCGGCCGCCTGATGAGATCGGCTGGGTACGATAAAAATAATCCACCATAAATTCCCGGTACGATCGGATCGGCACGCGGCTTTTAAAAGAGCGGTAGGCATCGTCAAACGGTATGTCTGTTAACGTCACAAAGTCATTATCCCGGCCAAACTGAGTGAGTGCTGCAGTAGCAAGCAATTCCTGAAATATTTGTCGTTGTACGACCAGCGGGTTGCGCAGTTTGCTCCTGGTTGCCCGTCTTACCGCCTGCGCCTGTATGAAGTTCCGTACAAACCCGATTTTTTGCATTCCTGCCAGTATGCTCATCCTAGACCGCCAGTTTCAGGCGCGGATAGAGAAGCTTGTCATACCAGTTGTCCAGCACTGAATTGTATGCTTCTTGATGGAAAATGAGAGAGGCGTGGGCAACTCCGTCCCCGGCAATGTAAGATTTTACCGTCTTTACCTGGCAGACGGGAAAAACTTTGTTGTAGAGCGAAGGTTCACTGAACATTTTCAAGGTAGGTGACGACGGCACTAAAATATCTGCTTCATTTTCGGCGAGAAGTGCCAGCACCGGACCGGGAAAGAGTGAGCTGGAAAAGTAAGGGAATCTGAAGTCGCGCAGCGCTGTGACTCGTTCAAAGCCGCCACGCGCGGTGGTGTATTCGATAACATCGTTGATTTTCTTTTGAATGGCAAGATGGCGCACACCGAGGGTGCGATTGCCTGCTCCGGCATTGAAAAGAGCCTGGAAACAACGTCGTGAACGTTCTATCTGTTTGGCAATATCAATGTCATCAGAAGGGTCAGCAGCGACAATCTTTTTAAGAGTACTTTCGAGGATGCGTATGCCGTCACGTTTTTGCTCCGGTGGCCTGATCAGGTCGTCGGTAGTAATGACGGGACTGACCAGAATAAGGCCACGGATATTTCCGAGCATCTGTTCATTGGCTGATTTCAGGAAGTTGGCGAGCAGACCACAGCCAAAGCTGATGGCCATAATCAGCGGCTTTTGTCCTTTGCACTCCAGATCTTCGAGCAGATCAGTCAACTGGGCAGCAAACATCTCCTCGCAAAAACCGGTACGTGCATAATTCACGTAATAGATTGAACCATGCTGACGGAGCAGGGCCCGCTGGAATTCAACCGTCTCGGTGGCATCAGGGACAAAACCACCGAGGATGATAGTCGGTATATTTCCGGCACCTTTTTCCCGGAAAATCTGACAGCGAGTGCGGTGCGAGTCACCGGTCTGTTCGAGCAGCGTAAATTCGCGGCGGCGAACTTTGGGAGTGTAGCGTTTTATGGCAATACCACGCATGAAACCGGCTGCTGCGGTAAATGCCGTTACCACCGAACGATTGTTCTTTACAACCTGAAGTTTTGCCGCCTTGTCGGTCATACGTCCTCCCGTTTATTGATTTGGAGGACATGCTAGCATTGTCAGGTTACGTACATATGGCAGGTTGGTGAATGTTGTGAAAATTTTTGACTGAATGTTATAGAAAAACGGCGATAGAGTCATGTCAGTTCGAGCACGTATTAACGGTAGGGAATTTACGCTGAGTTGGGAGGAGTTCGAGAAGGCGCTGCACAGGAGCAATCTTGCAGGCGGCGAATTTGAAGTCCTTGCCATTTTTTCGGGAGTGAAACCCTACTAGAGTCTTCAGATCGGACATACCCGTCCGACCTGGATAGAGGCGGCCCTTGTGGTCGCCTTTTTTATTTTTCAGCACAATAATCTAGCAGTGGCAAGACACAATAATCTAGCGTTGACAACTCGCAGCCCATCCTTCATGTCACGTTTCTCAAATTTGCCCACGACCGAACATTCGCTTCCAGTTCAAGGCCAAGACACTTGAAAACTTGCAGCATCTTGTTGATTTGAAAGGTTTCCTTGCCGTTTTCCAAGGCAGAGAGGAACGCATAGCTCACACCACAGACACCAGCAGCCTCTTCCAAAGTAAGGCCGTCATCTTTGCTTTCTGCCTTATGATCCGCCCTATGTCTTTTGGAGTAATAATTTTCATTTGACGCCCACAAAATATCTACGATCGTATATTTTTAATGGGGTGACCGCATTTCTGCTCAAGAATATATATGAACGAACATATTTTATGATCAGGGCTAACCTACGGCGACAAACGAGAACTTTTCACCTTATTCTCGCGATCAAGGAGCCGTTGCGCCCATTCGTGGGCGTGTTGATATCGTTCCAGCTGGGTCGCACTGGGGAGTTGGCCGCTGGTCATGGCACTGGATGCCTCCAGTAATTCCTGGAGCGATGCCAGTGGTGCCCAACGTGTCTGAGTATAATTACCTGATCAAGGTTCTAAAAGACCTGGATTATGAATCGGTGACCGGCTATGGCTGGTTACGGAAAGGTGATGTTTTCAGATTTGACCTTTTTCCTGGAAAAAGAATCCATACCACCGAACTGCTGGAATCTCCTCTGGAACCGGGGCGGCATCGCCTCCTGAAAGAGTATTCACGTTTGTATATCGGAATACTCAACGAATATGACTTGATAGCAAGTAAGTTAATGCGCGGAACAGGTGTAGATTTTGAAGATTGTCTGATGTTAGTGAGAGCCCGCCAAGAGCATATCGATATAGAGCTACTTGTGAGCCACTTTCGTGAACTTGCCAGTTATGATATTGCCGAAGATCGCATAGCTGGGAATATTGATCGTTTTACTGGACTGCTTCGTGAGGAATAACTTTATGAATGAGACTACCTTACTGGAAAGGCTATCCCGGCTTGGTTTACCTCTTATGGAGACCAGCAAGGATTTCGACGTGAACATGACGCTCGCAGAGGTCGTAAAAAGTAAGGAAACCCGGTTATGGGAAGGGTTTCCGGTACTACTGGTTAATTCCGCCAAGGATTATCGTTTCGATTATTTCCACGTTATGGATAATCTTACCGTAACAGAGGAAAAGGAGAATTTCAAATCACTATTGCTCCTGTCGCTGGCCCTCTACGAGCACTACCATGTTTCATACTTCTGGACGAAACAGCTTATTGACCAATTCACCGATCAGGAAAAATCACAGTTCAAAAAATTAAAAGGATTTCTGGCACAAAACGATCATTTTGATTTATACGGTACACAGTTCCAGGCAGCACGACTCAAGGGGATGTTTGATCTTTACTTTGAGAAGGAATCGGGAAAAAGCAAACAACGGAACGACAAGTATGCAGAGTTATCGCTTGAGTTTGCCTTGTCGCAGCTCTTTTCTCCCAAACAAAAAGAACTCTTCAAAAAAAAGTTGGATGGGCAGTCACTGTCAAAGACCGAAAAAGAATATTATTCCCGAGCGGTAAAGAAAAAGGTCGCATCTTTGGCCAATCCTGAACTGCATCGTCTGGCGCAGAAATTAATGCAGTATTGAACTGATTGATGCGGCGCAACGATACTGTGATAGTCCCGGTGAGCAATAGCATTGACGATAGCTTCGCCCACTGCATCGGGAGGGAGTTCATAGGTCGCAGGCGCAGTAATGCTGACATCCCTGACGCCGACAGCGCGGTCAATCCGGTCGAGAACAAAATCGCGGGCAAGGTTTGTCTGCTCGAAAAGATCACCACCATAGACCTGCATAGAAACAAATGGGCGCCGATATTCCGTGCCACGACAATGCATGCACTTGACTTCAGCAGTCCGGTGGAATTTCTGCGGATTGCTGCCGAAGAGCATGATCGCTGCATTGGTCGGCTTATGGTCATGAACAAGGTTAAGGTGGGTCAGCAGCGCCGGGGTGCTGGTGTTTGATTTCAACGAAAATCCGCGTTCGCGGCGGGCGGTATCCAGAAACCATTCCACCCGTTTGCGGGATATTTCTTTCATGGTTGCCTGCTCACAGGGAGATGTGTCGAAGGGGGGCACCCGCAGCGCACCGCTGGTGTCGAGATAGTCCACGAGACTTGCATAGACCTCGGCAGTCAGAGCGCTGGCATCTTCAATACGGCGGCGGATCAACTCATTGCTCGCCTTACTGACAAGCTGCCGCATCTTTGGATGACGCTGTTTTTCATCGGAACCCCAGACATACACCAGACGGAGTTTACCATGACGACCAGCATGATCATATTCACGCTCTGTCGGAGAAACACCGCCTGCATCCTCAAAACCGTACTCATTGCCGAAGATGCCCAGATAGATGTCGCACCGCTCAACCTCTTCCAGATAGACCGTGTCTGATCCAACGATCATTGACGCATTTGAGCGCTTACGGAAAAATAGAAAACAGGCGGCATTCACACATGAGGCATTGAAGTATTTTTTTTCAACTGAAAAGGGCGGACATGTGCTTCTGCTTATGGAGGGGAATTCTTCAAGCCAACCATTTACAACCGTCTCCTTGTCAACCGAAAGTCAATATATCGAAAAACCAACAGATAAAATATTCGCCGATAGCAATTCTGTTTTCATTCAGCAAAGCGATAGCAGCACTGTGTTGGACTGCATCATGAAGTAGTTTTCCGCTTCAAACTGAGTAACAATAATTATATTTGACAAAATGTCATTGTTGTGTAAATAATAATTACCATTATGAATAAAAGAACCGTTACTATTTATCCATCCTCAGCGAAAGAACTGGAAGCTCTGGGGCAGCGACTCAGGGATGCCCGGCTTCGCCGACGTTTTTCCATGGAGACGGTCTGTGTT